>Ga0307991_1003569_pt1 | contig 10004 bp, 7 predicted proteins | sample EllFjometagen131_FD_203146 | JGI IMG/M metagenome (GOLD analysis project Ga0307991, IMG submission 203146) | Marine microbial communities from Ellis Fjord, Antarctic Ocean - #131 | ecosystem: Environmental > Aquatic > Marine > Unclassified | place: Southern Ocean | collected 2014-10-08 | reverse complement strand
CTTTCTTAATCTAAAAAAGATCTGTTCAAGGAATTCAGGGGAGAGACAGGTCTGTTCTGAAAGTACTCGTATTGAGATGGGTTTTTCTGATTTATTTTTAACCATTTGAAGAATTGCCCTAAGTGCATATCTACCTTTTGTTGTAATTCTCATAATATATCCCCGCAATATTTCTAAGTTTTTAATTATATTGCTTACTAAAAATGCATAACATTCTTCAAATTCTGATTCAAATCATTAACAGGGTAATACAAATAGTCTATTAAGTAAATGATTGTAATGGTAATGTAACACTAATTCGATAAAAATAACGCGATTGCTTGTTATTTATTGACACGTTCAAGATACTCTCTGGTCTCGGTATTTACCAGAATCCTTTCACCTTGTTTAATAAAAATGGGGACTTTTACTTTCAGGCCGGTCTCTGTAACAATTACTTTTGTTGCTCCAGTTACGGTATCACCTTTAATAGCATCCTGTGCTTCAGCTACTTTATAAATAACTTTATAGGGTATTATAATATCGAGCGGGGTGTCTCCCCAGAAACTTATTCGGTAGGTTTCGCCATCTTTCATAAGGAATTGGTAATCCTCGAAGGATGCCATGGGGATTTCAAACTGATCGAATGTAACCGTATTCATGAAATGATAGTTTTCACCATCATTATACAGATACTGACTGTCTATATCGTCAACGGTGATATCTTCAACTGAATCCTGTGTTTTCATAGTTTCCCGAAGTACCCGACCGGTGCTCGGGCTTTTCAACTTTGCACGTACAAAGGCTGATCCTTTTCCGGGGTTAACAAATTCTCTTTCTACTACGATAAAAGGGGCGCCCTTAATCAGGAGTGCCATACCTTTTTCTATCTGGCCTGCTTTGATCATGTTGTTTAGTCCTTATATAATTGTTCTATTTTTTTTACCACTGAATCCAATTTTGCAAGATTGAAATGGAAAAAGAGGTTAAAGTGTAGCAGATAACGGGAATAAAATCACCCCCTCAATAGTATCATATCCTCCTAACAGCATGAGCAATCTATCCAACCCCAGGGCTGTACCTGAGCACGCTGGAAAGGGTTTATCCGGATTGTTAAATAGGTGGTGATATGTATGAGGGATGTCAGGAATTGCTGCATTGGGGACATCGGTTCGTGAAGCAATTGCGGCCGATTCCTCACGAAAAAATTCCGCAATTAAATCCGGATTAGTCTCTTCTGTATAACAGTTTGCAAGCTCAACACCTCCGGCATACAGTTCCCAACGCTCTTTATAGGGAGATTGTGCTTTGTTTGATGCAAGGCAATGAATCTGTGCGGGATAGTCTGTAATTATCAAAGGCCGATCCTGCGGAATATAAGGTTCAACTAATGTAAGAAAAATTCGATTGAAGAGTGATTCCCATGTTTCAGGGGTGTCAGATTCAGACAGGCCGATTCGGGATGCTGCTGATTTCAGCTTTCCCAAAGTCTGGAGTTTGTCCAAATCGATTCCTGCATGGGAAAAACAGAGGTCATGCATCGATTCAATCCTGAAGGGAGGCAGCAGATGCTCAGGTGTACCCGGTGGTGCAACTGCAGAGAGGTACTCTTCTGTGTGAGCGATTGAATCTCTATAATCTGCATCAATCGTATACCACTCGAGCATGGAGAATTCAGGATTGTGGTAGGTTCCTATCTGCTCACTATTCCTGAAACATTTATTAATCTGGAAAATACTTCCGGATCCATCAGCCAGCAACTGTTTCATAAATACTTCAGGAGAAGGAATTAGCCAGCACAAGGAGGATGAATGAAAGGGGCTGGCGAAAGATGTTTCGAAGACGTGAATTGCCGGTTCCGGAATGAGTCCTGCGGCAATAGTCGGTGTTTCAACTTCCAGATACCCTTTTCCGGTAAACTGTTTCCTTGTATTGGCATACAAATGGCTGCGCTGTAAAATACTCTCTCTGTTCATATTGCTGATACTATCAGATGGTTGCTGAAATTAACAAGTCCTGATAAAATTTTTCACAAGGATTTTGAAAGATCAGTGGTTCTCTTTACTTTACCTAGTGGAATAAACTATAATCAAAATCTTATCAGTACATATCAAATCGATTTTCAAACAGGATGTTATGGATTTATTAGAACCGGGTAGTTTTCTTCATGGATTTACAGTTGTTTCTCAAATAGATTTGCCTGAATATAATGGTACAGGAATAAGGCTGAATCACAAGGCTACAGGACTTGATCTTTTTCATATCCATAATTCTGACCCTGAAAATTTCTTTGCATATATTTTTAAGACACCACCAAAAAACAGTAATGGAACAGCTCATATACTTGAACACTCTGTTCTTGCCGGTTCCAGAAAATATCCTGTCAAAGATCCATTTCTGGAACTGATGAAAGGAAGTGCACAAACTTTCCTAAATGCATTCACCTTTCCTGACAAAACAGTCTATCCTGCTGCATCTCCCATAAAAAAAGATTTTTTTAATCTATTTGATGTATTTGGTGATGCTGTCTTTTTTCCTTTATTAAAGAAAGAGGTTTTTCAGCAGGAAGGCGTACGGGTTGTTTGCGGTCCTAAAGGTCAAATCTCATTTGACGGCATTGTCTTTAATGAGATGCGGGGTGTCTATTCCGATCATGACTCAATTATAGCTGAAAAATCATTTAGATCCCTGTTTCCTGATACACCCTATGGAATGGATTCGGGTGGTGCTCCTGTTGATATTGTAAATCTTTCATATGAGGAATTCCGCGGATTTCACGCTGAATATTACCATCCATCTAATTGCCGGATTTTTATTTATGGGGATATCCCAACTGAGGAACATTTACAGTTTCTTGAAGAAAAATTTCTGCATGAATTTACCGCAATAAAGACTGATTCTGCAATTCCCGTTCCCAGACCGTGGAAAAAGCCGGAATCATTCACTTTTAGTGGCCCGGGGATGGAAACAGAGGTTGAGGATCAGAGAGGATCTGCAGTAATTAACTGGATTGTCGGTTCTTCTACTAATCCTGTTGAGATTATGACACTTGAAGTATTAACAGAGACTCTTTTAGGGAATCCAGGGGCTCCCCTGTATCAGGCGATTATTGAATCAGGGTTGGGCATGGATATATCTTCGATGAGCGGGATGGAAGCTGATTTTCGGGAAATAGTATTTAGTGTTGGTATTAAAGGAATAGTTCCGGATGATGTTGCGGAGTTTGAGTGCATCGTTCTGCAGTGTCTGGAGAAACTGGTGAAAGAGGGTATTCCGGAAAAGAGTATTTCGTCAGCTGTTAAAAGGATTGAATTCAGCCATCGTGAATTGCGGGGCGGCATACCCACGGGACTAAGAGCAATGTCACGATCACTACGCGGATGGCTTCATGGAGCTGCCCCGGAAGATACAATGATATTTAATTCAGTTATGGGTCGTATTAAGCAGCATCTTGAAGAGGATGGTTTGTATCTTGAGACTTTTATCACAAAACATCTTCTGCAGAACCTGCACCGGTCACTTGTTACCGTTATCCCAAAAAAGGATTATATTAAGCAGCAGAATAGACAAATCCGTAAGGCTTCCCGTGAAATTGAAGGAAAGATAAAGACGAATAAGAAGAACCTCAAGCCTATTCAGGATGATCAAAAAAGGTTGAAAATATATCATGATCAGGTTGAAACTGAAGAATCACTCAAATGTATTCCAGGATTGTCAGTTAAGGATATGCCGGAACAGGTAAAAACTATTATCACTCAGAAGTCAATATTGAAGGGGATTTCGGGATATCGGCATACTTTTTTCACCAATGGGATTGTCTATATTGATTTTTCATTTAATGTAAGTGGACTAACACATGAAGAGACCATGCTGCTTCCTTTGTTCAGCAGGTTGATCTATATGACAGGTATTCCCGGATATAGCTATAATGAGGTTTCTCAGCTTCTTGCCGAAAAGACGGGAGGTTTTTATGCATTCCTGGATACCGGTACTCCGGTTGATTCAAAGTCTGCATCAAGATATCTGTTTTTTCGGTGTAAAGTGTTGGAGACTGAAGCCGATGCAGCTTTAGAGTTGATCCGTGATATTTTAACCAATGCCGAGCTGTGGGATAAAAAACGTATAAAAGATATTATTCAGGAACAGATTAGTGACTTTTCTTCAGAAATCATTCCTTCAGGTAATGCTTTTGCGGGTTTAAGAGCATCAAGCAGGATGCGGGAAGTTCCTGCCATAGAAGAGCAGTGGCGTGGAATTGAGCAGCTTATGTATATTCAGTCGCTGCGTGATATATCAGATGATGAAATAAGGAATATTGGTGATGTTTTGGGGGCTATACGGCAAAAAATTCTTTTGCAGAATCGTCTGATCTACAATTTAACCGCCGATGACTCTTTTCAGGATTCACTTAACCTGCTGGCCGGAGGATTTTTTAGCGCATTTAAATCCGGAAGTTCTTCAAATGATATTGATATCGATTCTGCACAGTCAGAAATTTTAGAACTTAACCCGATTCCATTTGAAACCTTTGTTACATCATCAGATGTTGCATTTAATGCAATAGTACTCCCTGCTCCAAAAGTCTTTGAATCCGGACAATCTGCATACACCATTCTTTCACATATACTTACCACTAATTTTCTGTGGGAGAAAATCCGGGTGCATGGCGGAGCCTATGGGGCACATGCTGAGGTAAGTCTGCTTGAGGGATTATTTACGATATCATCTTACCGTGATCCGCGTATAGCCGGATCCTATAAAGATTTTACTGACTCTCTTCAGAACATGGCCAAAGGGGACTTCAGTGCTTCTCTCATTGAGAAATCTATTATTTCCCTGATAAGCAGGGATTTAAAGCCGCTTACTCCCCGTGAGAAAAGTATGCTTGGATTCCGCAGGAATATGTTTGGTATAACTGATGAACTTCGTCAGAAAAGAAGAGATGAGTTTTTTGCAATGACAAAAGAGACTATATCCGAGGCAGCCGGGACATTACTTACTGCATATGAATCCGGGGATTCAGCCTCGGTCACCATAGCTGGACAGGAATTGGTTGATGCAAATCTTAAAAAATTTCCAAAGATTTTAGAAAACATGAAAAAGCTGATAATTTAGTAGACTGGCAGTACTCGTAGTCCGACAGACTCCTAGGTTAAAGGGATGTTTTTGGATATAATATCAACATGAAAAAAACGATAGGTTTCAGTAAAATAGAGCAGTCTGTCTATAATACCGTATTAAAAGCTGGAGTTATTTTACCCGGCGATGTAAAAGACTCTTTACAAAAAGCGGTTGCAGATGAGGCGAAACACGAATTAACGGTAAAATCCAGAGGCTCTGCCGTTATAAGTAAAATTCTGGAAAATCTTGATGCTGCCGAAAGTATGAATATACCTATGTGTCAGGATACTGGTATGGTAATAGTATTTGCCGATATCGGTACGGAAGCTCCCGTAGCATTATCAGATATTGACAAGGCAATAAATGCGGGCATTGAATCGGCGTTCCTGGATGGATTTTTTCGTAAATCTATAGTATTGGATCCTGTTTTTGATAGGAAAAATACCGGAAATAATCTCCCTGCAGTCATCTATCACCAGCTTGTTCCGGGGTATCAACTTACACTGCAGATCATGCTTAAAGGGTTTGGAAGCGAAAACTGCAGCGGGCTTGCCATGCTGAATCCAACTGCTGGTGTAAAGGGAGTGCTTGATGCTGTCGCAAAAATCGTCTCAGATGCAGGCGGGAAACCCTGTCCGCCGATAATTGTCGGTATTGGGATAGGGGGAACTGCAGACCGTGCAATGCATCTCTCAAAGAGGGCACTTTTTCGGGATGTCCAGGATGAACATCCTGAAAGTGATTATGCAGATCTGGAAAGACTGATTCTCGACCGGCTGAATGGGCTGAATATCGGACCTGGCGGGTTGGGCGGGATAACAACTGCCATGGCAGTGAAGATCGAGGCTGAATCGACGCATATAGCAGGGATGCCTGTCGGGGTGAGTATCAGCTGCTGGGCTGATAGAAAGTATAAGATTATCTTGGGGGAACCTGTATGAGTGATACTATTCGTTCATTTCAGCTGCCAATATCAAAGGATACTGCTTCAGAGCTCAATGCCGGAGAGGAGATACTGCTTTCAGGAACTATGCTGGTCGGTCGTGATCAGGTACATGAACAGTTTCAGAAGCTTCTCAATGCAGGGAAGCCTCTGCCTGTTTCGCTGGAGGGTGAGACAATATTCTATATGGGACCGGCGCCTGCACCAGAGGGAGCGGTAATTGGATCCTGCGGTCCGACAACTTCATCCAGGATGGATCCCTTTACTCCTGATCTGCTTGATGCAGGTCTTGTCGGCATGATCGGAAAGGGTCCCAGAAATTCGGCTGTGAAGGAAGCTGTCAAAAGAAATGGAGCAGTCTATTTTTATGCTTTCGGCGGCTGCGGGGCTCTCTATGCACAAAAAGTTGAATCAATAGAATGTATCGCATTTCAGGAATTTGGCCCGGAATCCCTCTATCGGATCACAGTCAAAGATTTTCCGGTGATTGTAGCTATGGATAGCAGCGGGAATACAATTTTGTGACTATCAAATAATCAAATAATCATGCAAGAATGAAATTTACGTCCTAACGGGAGTGTGCTACACTGATGTATGTAAATGAATAGGGTTTTGATTTCTATTTAAAGTATAATTAGGTTAAAGACAGATGTTTACACAAACAGTTCCTGAAAATACCAGATTTTATATTCTCCGGAATTCAAGACTTCTGGAACGTCAAATGTATTCGGTACTATTTGAGGGGACTCCGGTAGAAATGGCTATAAAGGCAATTTCTGCTTATCAAAATCTTGACGGAGGTTTTGGGAACGGGATTGAACCCGATCTTCTGACCCCGGTAAGTACCGGTATCGGTATGGAAACTGCTTTTTATTACCTAGATATGCTGACCAATAAAATGCATTGTATCGATCAAGTCAAACCTCTGCTGCAGAAGGCTAGAGAATGGGTTGAACATACTATAACTGAGAGCGGAATTATCCCTTTTACTCCGGAGGATGTTCAAACGTATCCACATCAGGTATGGTGGCTCAACTCTGATGAAACACGAATTTTATCTCTGGCCGGATATTTGGCAAAATTCAATATGCCTCTTCGTCAACGTGCGAAGAAAATCGTGGCAAACTTTGCTGACACTCTTGCTATTCCGGAAGTTCTCACAGAATACAACTATCCCCTTTTTGTCTATGCAGTAGATGAGACGTCTTTCAGCCGCTGGGATCAGGTTCTTGATGTTCTCCAGCAGAAACTGACTGAGCATATATATGAGGAGAGAGAAACCTATTTCTTATTAACCCGCTACTGGTACCATTTTATTGATATGATGCCTGAGGAACTCGTAGACAGACAAATAGAACGCTATTTTGAATCTATAGAGGAAGATGGAGGTTTGCCGAATCCCTACCCTGAACTTCCCTGGTGGAGGCCGATATTCACTCTGGATTATCTCTTGATTCTCAATAGGATGGATCTTCTTGATCGGTTAAAATGAGTGTCCCGAATGTATAACGAAACAATTTTTCCCCTGTTCTTTTGCTCTGAGCAGGGCGGTATCGGCATATTGGATTAAACGGTCAATATTTATAAACCCGTTCTCATGAACCGCAATTCCAATTGAGCAGGTAAGCTGTCGTTCGCGGGATATTACTACCTTATGGTTAACCATATCGCTCAGCATCGAAGTTGCCGAAGCATTAAAAGAATCGAGAATATTCAGAATCCTTTGAGAAAAATTTGCTGCACCTGCTGTATCTGTTTTAGGCAAAAATATCACAAATTCATCTCCACCCATACGAAAAATAGTATCAGATTTTCTGCTTAGCTCTGATAGTACCTCAGCAAAAATTTTCAGGATCTTATCCCCGGCTTCGTGGGAAAAAGTATCATTATAATACTTAAAATTGTCCAGATCCAAGTAGAGTAGGGAAAAATAGGTTGAGTTTGTCGTATAGTAGCGGTTGTATTTTGCTGTCTCTTCTTCTGATCTTCGCTGAAGTTCCGTTCTGTTCCAAAGATTTGTTAACTCATCTTTTGTGGCCATTAGCAGCAGCTTGCTATTTAGCTCACTGAGCTGCCGGGTTCGTGCAAGTACCTTATTTTCCAAATCTTTTGTTGTCTCGGATGCGATTTTTAATGCATGCAGAAACTTGTAAGAAAACTCATTTGAGTGCGTGATGATAAAAAATGTTAATCCGAATGCACTTAATTCGGCAGCAAAAAGATTTGTTGTACCGGTAAAATAGTAGATAATATCATTAAAAACAGCCAATGCCAGAATAAATCCGCCCAAAAGAATAATTCCTGATGTCTGTTCCTTTTTAAACCAGGAAAAGAACAATGCAGTAAGCCAGTAAACAGCAAATATTACCATCAATATATTAAAGGAGAGGAGGCCATGATTATAGATGCGAATAGGGAAAATAATTATAGCCAGAGAGTAGGCAGAAGAGATTCCAATAAATATTTTTTCAGCTATGGTATGGATCAGGTTGGGAAATGCATGTTTACTATAAAGAAGGAACATGCAGAAAGTTAACGATATAGATAGATATTCAAGTTTCAGCTGCAGCCAAGTGGGAATAGTGGGAAAATAGAAGGTTAATATCGTGTTCACCGTTATAGTTCTTAAAGAAATTAAAATACAGAGAACAGAAAAGTAGAGGATACTTCTATCTTTATTGTTTTCACTGTAGAAAAAGATCATGAAGAGTGCAGTCATACAGAGAATTCCCACCAAGAATAGGGACGTGCTGTGTGAAACGATCATTATCCGGTTTATTTCAGCGGGTAGGCCAAAAATAGGAGCTTTTCCGAAACCGCTGAAAGGGTGGGTAAAATTGCTGATAGTAAACACAATATCAGCTTGCGGTTCAGGGCAGTAAAAAGTAATAATCCTATCTGAAAAACGTGGGTAGTGGGTTTCTTTACTAATTCCAAAAGTTCCGGCTTTAGCAACCTGAATACCATCCACATACATGGTGTATGCAGTATAGACATTATCAACGGCAATACTGTAGTAGCCCGGTTCCGGCAGGATCAATTGAATCTGGTAGGCAGCATACCCGAAAGATTTAAATTTTTCTCCCTCATCATTGAGAGAGAGGGTTGTCCAGTTTGAGGGGACTTGTATGTAAAGCGGTTCAGTTGAAGTGTTCCATTGGCCAAAATCGGTCAACTGATCAGGGTAAATTTCCCATTCTCCCTTCAACAGCGTAGGTGATATTGATGTATATGAATATTCTGAAAAATCGATTATACCCTTCTCTGCAGATTTTACATTGAGATTCAGTCCAAAATTAAATACAACACTAAAAACAGTTACCGCAAGTAGTATAAAACCCAGAAAAAGGACAATTTTTCTCATGCTGCATTATAATACCCAATATGTGAGAGTTCAATAGTTATTCTGAGAATATGTTATTCTGAGAATATTAACCGATAGATAAAGAGAGACTCTTTGCTTTTTTTGTTCTCTTTGATACAGTACAGAAGTTGTACTAAAAAAGTTTGCACAAGGAAGGTATTTATCATGAAAAAAGGTATGTTAACAGCAGTTATCATTATCACAATACTGTTGGTTTTATTTATAGGCTGCTCAACTAAAGATACGGTTGAGGAAGCTGTCACGCCGGATGCTCTTGCAGCACCGGAATCATTGATTGAGCGTGTGAGTTATTCTCTTGGTTATTTAATGTCTGACAGCTATAAGAGTCAGGGGGTTGATCTTGATTCCCGTTATTTTGCATTGGCAATGGAAGCCGTTTATGGAGAAGCGGAGGCACTATATACTGCAGAAGAGATGGATCAGATAATGATGGAGTATCAGGAAGTTCTTACGGCAGAGCAGGCTGAACTGACTGCTGCATCTGCGGGTGCAAATCTTGAAAAGGCTGAAACTTTTCTTGCAGAGAACAAGGATAGAGATGGAATTATAACTACTGCAAGCGGTTTGCAATATGAG
>Ga0307991_1003567_pt1 | contig 10009 bp, 10 predicted proteins | sample EllFjometagen131_FD_203146 | JGI IMG/M metagenome (GOLD analysis project Ga0307991, IMG submission 203146) | Marine microbial communities from Ellis Fjord, Antarctic Ocean - #131 | ecosystem: Environmental > Aquatic > Marine > Unclassified | place: Southern Ocean | collected 2014-10-08 | reverse complement strand
GCGTTTTTCACCTTCACAGGGAGCTTCCCGAGGATGTTAAGGAGCCCGGCAAAGTCCGTTCCCACGCTCTCGCTGTTCTTGATTACAGTCAGCAGAATCAGGCCGCCGTACCAATCGGTGGCAACGAGGCTGCGCGCGGCGCGGCCACTCACCAAGTAGGAATCGACGTTGAAACTCTCCTCCTGCGGATTCAACACCTCATCTCCTTCGTGGTAGAGGAGTGGGCCAGCGCTTACGGCATCTGTGATAAGAAGATCGCCCTGATCGAGGGTATACTCGAAGTTCACCTCATCCCCCACCCGCAGCGAATCGATGCGTGATCGCGCGCTTCCACAGGCGACGAGGAGGTCCGCATCCGGATCTACGATTATGTACGGACCGTCCTGCACCGATGTGACGCGATCACTCCGAATCTTTACAACGCGGAAGGAACCGACAAACCCGCTTGTCAACGGCCCGGAGTAGCCGGCCGTGAACATAATGAGTTCACCCGACTTGATCGGTCGGTCGACATCGTCTATGGCGATCTTCGTAGCTTGCGTGCGCAGATAGAGGGAGACCTGCGGATTGAAGAAGCTAAGCCGCCCGAATAGGTCGATCCCCAACACCGCTCGCCGCTCATAGTTTGAGCTTAGAACCTGGCCATTGACGATCAGAAGTCCGATCGGAATGTTCGTCTCTGTATCATAGAAGTTTGCGTTGATCGCTGCGTCTGCAGCGTGAGAACGGGCGATTTCCTGCAGGGGAGAGAGTTTCCCAATCCCATTTTCAGAGGTCGCCGGGACAAGCTTGTAGTGATCACGCCACTCGTCGATGTACAGATACTTCACCTTCACCGGTCCAGCCCCGATGTCGGTCGTGATCTCGTGGTAGGTGATATGGGGGGCGATTGTCTCTTCCATCTCGGTCGATGGTTGATGGTCGAACGTGAGCGACACCGAGTAAAAGCCGTCTGTGGTGAAGCGCTTAATCTGTGGGAGTGACTCCTGGGAGAGAGAGACTATCAGATCGGCGCTGCGTGGGCCGCTCACGGTGAGGGCAACCGAACTGACGACTCCGCCTGTAACGGTGACCTTGTGTGGAGCAACCGCCATTGTGCAGTGGCAGAAACGCAGGTGCATGCTGTTACCATTGGAGGAAAGTATCTCGTAGGGGACAAAACCGTCGAAGCGAACGCTCACCCGGTCTGCCGAGGCATCGATTGCTGTCAGGTGCGGTGCGTCGGACTCAATGTATATCTCACTTCCCAGGACGTGCATCCTCGCGGAGGCGATTGAGACGAGTTCGGAAAGCGAGATGTAGTAGACACCGTTGTAGATTGGAAAATGATCGATTGCAAAGAAGTGATTACTGTCAGCGCTACGGATCGTGATTGAGTCTTCTTCCTCAACGAGGACCGCCTCGATTCCCAGACGCAGGCCAACCTCGCGCAATGGGACAAAGATCTCGCTTTCACGCTGCACGTCTGGATGAGAAAGAACAATCAATTCGCCATCGACATAAAGAGATATCTCGCCGCCACGCACACAAGCAGCAACGGCGAGAACAAATACCACTAAGATTATAAAATGTAACCCGCTCTTCATGCGGGGCTACTCCTCTTTTGTCGCACCCTCCTCATCTACGCGGATGCGCAGCTCAACGTTGATGTCCTTGTACAGATTGATCGTCACTGCATGCTCGCCCAGTGTGTCGATTGCCTCTTCCAGCTGTATGCGTCCGCTCTCAACGTGCTCCCCGAGGTCTTTCTCAATCTGGGTGACGATATCCTCTGCGCGCACTGAGCCGTACAGCTTCTTGTTGTTGTGTGCCTTGCGGGAGAAAACCAGGACGCGGTCGGCGAGTGCATCGCGCAGGCGCTTCGCTCTTTCCTCGCGCTCCTCGATCTCCGCCATGTGTGCCTCTCGCTCCTTGGCGAAGCGCGCGATGTTGTGCTCGTTGGGCGTAACGGCATATCTCTTGGGAAGGAGGAAATTGCGCGCATACCCGTCGGCAACCTCAACTACCTCGCCCACATGGCCCAGAGAATCGATCGTCGTTGTCAGAAGTACCTTAATGATGTTAACCACCCCTCTTGTTCTCGTGGGTAAGATTGTAGTGGCCCGGGACCGCATCGTCAAACGGCGTCACGAACGGGTGTCGTATGGTATACTACTTCCTGATCGACAATGAAAAGACTGGCGCGGTGGTTTAAGGAAAAGGAGAAGGTGTTGGTGATGGGGGTGTTGAATCTCACTCCGGATTCCTTCTACGATGGTGGACGTTACACCACGCCACAAGCGGCAGTAGAACGAGCGCTTGCCATGGTCGATGAAGGGGCGGACATCATTGATGTCGGCGGTGAGTCGAGTCGTCCGGGTGCGCGGCAAGCGAACGTCGATGAGGAGCTAGCGCGGGTTATCCCGGTGGTCAAGCAGATCGCGCGCAGGAGCGATGTTCTTATCTCGGTCGATACGACCAAATCAGCCGTGGCGCAGGCAGCGATCGCGCACGGCGCGAGCATAATAAACGACATTAGCGCCCTGCGCTTCGATCCTAACATGGCAGAGGTAGTGGCAGGAAGTAGCGCGTTCCTCGTGCTGATGCACATGCAGGGAAGACCGGAGACGATGCAGCGGGATCCGGCCTACGCGGACGTGGTAGGGGAGATCAAGGACTTCTTGCGCGCGAGGATGGATGTGGCGGTCTCCGCTGGAGTCGATCGGAAGCGGTTGATAATCGATCCTGGGATTGGTTTTGGCAAGCAGCTTGCGCACAACCTAAACATCTTGCGCCGGCTCTCGGAGTTTAAGGATATCGATGTTCCGATCCTGATCGGGCTTTCGCGCAAGTCGTTCTTGGGTGAGATTCTCGACCTTCCAAGCTCAGAGCGGCTGGTGGGGACGATAGCGGCGAATGCGATTGCAATCGCCAATGGAGCGGACATAATTCGCGTACACGACGTAAAGGAGGGAAGGCGGACGGCTGACGTTGCGTTCCGTCTGCGAAATCATGCAACTTAATATTGATAACTTTGTTGAACATCCGGGGAAACGCTTTCCGATAGACATCGGTCTCGATGCTAAGCGGGCGACAGAAGTGTCGGAGAACGCCACGTTCATCGAGGACATAAGAGTGAGTGGTGATGCATACGTGCAGTTCACGACACTCTATCTGGACACCGAGATCTACACGATTGTTGATCAGCCGTGTCGGCGATGCCTAGAGCCGGTGCGAGAGGAAGTGAACTTGAGCGAACAGTTCAGGATCGATATCTCGGAAGGGGAGACCTCGATCGATCTTATCAGCCATATCCTTGGGCTCATCACCGCTGCGCTCGAACCGCACCCACTTTGTCGGTCCGATTGTCGGGGTCTGTGCCCGGTCTGTGGAATCAATCTCAATGAGCATCCGAACCACGTGTGCCAGGAAAGAAAAGAAGACAACGTGCGGCTGCGGGACTTCCTTAAGTGATCGACCAGCCGATGACTCTCGGTTTTGATCCCGGCCTTGCCACCACCGGGTACGGTGTTGTGCAGGCATCAGGTCACGGATGGGTGGTGATCGACGGAGGCGTGATTACTACTCCTCACGGGATGCCGCGGCCGGAGAGACTGCTCGATATCTACAACGAGGCGCGAGAATTAATTGAAAGGTATCACCCACTGGGAATAGCGATCGAGGAGATTTTCTTTGCCACCAATGCGCGCACGGCGATGCTCACTGCCGAGACGCGTGGGGTTCTGTTGATGGCGACACATGGTTTGCCGGTGCGTGGATACACGCCACTGCAGGTGAAAAAGCGGATCACCGGCTACGGCAAGGCGAAGAAACCGCAAGTGCAGGCGATGGTGAAGGAGCTCCTCGGGCTTGCGGAGACACCGCGCCCGGACGATATGGCCGACGGCCTTGCCCTCGCTTTGTGTTACCTCTTTGACCTACAAGGAGTGAACAAGGAGGAACATGCCTACCTCTAGCGTGACGGCGAACGAACTCTTGTGCGTCAAAGACGTGCCACAGGAGCGGATCGTCCTGTTCGACGGTCACTCCGTTGCCTACCGCTCTTTCTACGGCATCCGTGATCTTACGACACCAGATGGAGCGGCAGTGAACGCCGTATACGGCTTCTGGCGCTTCCTGACGAAGATCATGCGCGATTTCCCATCCCAATATGTGGTGGTGGCATTCGACGCAGGCGGACCGACGTTTCGGCATAAGATGTACCCCGATTACAAAGCTAATCGTCAGGAGATGCCTACAGACCTTTCATCCCAACTTCCAATCATCCAGGAGATGCTGACGCTGCTTGGGATAAGGATCATCTTCGAGCGTGGCGTGGAGGCAGATGACATCATGGGGAGCATCGCCCTCAAGGCTGCGGCAACGGGGCTCTCCGTACTAATCGTGACATCCGACAAAGACCTGGCTCAACTTGTCGACGAGCGGATCAACCTAGTGCGTCCAAGCAGCCGCGGAGCTTCCGGCGGGGTGGAGGTCGTCGATACGAACGGTGTACGGGAGCGCTTCGGGGTGGAACCCGGGCAGATCGTCGATTACCTCTCGCTCATCGGCGACACGTCCGACAATGTCCCCGGCGTACCGTCGATCGGCCCAAAGACTGCGGTGAAACTGCTGGCGGAATACGGGTCGCTCGATCAGCTCATCGCCCATGCCGATCAACTGCGCAACGCGCGCATTCGCGACAAGCTGAAGGAACACACGCAAGACGCTCTCCTCGCGCGACGCCTGGTCACCCTCGATTCGCAGATCACGGTTGGGGATGTGCCAAGCGATTACGCCCTCGGCGATGTCGATGTAGGGGGCCTGGGGGATCTTCTCACCAAGCTCAACTTCAGTTCAGTGCTGAGGGATCTTTCCCTTGAAGCGTCTTCCACGAAGACAGAGAACAAGCAGGAGATACAGGGACGGAAGGCCGAATATCGCACCATTTTGACAGAAGATGAACTTACCGCTCTTGTGGGTGAGATCTCGCGTTGCGACGAGATCTCGATCGATCTGGAGACGACGAGTATCGATCCGATGCGGGCGCGCATCGTTGGAATATCTATCTCTCCCCGCCCGTATGTGGGCTACTACATCCCGGTGGGGCACGACTACCTCGGTGCACCAGTCCAACTGAAGCTGGAGACGGTCCTAGCTTCCCTACGACCATTTATTGAAGGGGAACAACCTCGCCTGATCGGGCAGAACATCAAGTACGATCTGATAGTGCTCTACCGTAACGGCCTCTCTCCGCGTGGGATCTCGTTTGATGCGATGATCGCCTCCCACCTCATTAATCCTGAAGAGCGCCGGCACAACTTGGAGCGGATTGCCGAGACCTATCTTGGCTACAGCATGCTCTCCTACACAGAGCTTGCTGGCAAGAACGGGAAGATTTCTCAAGTGCCTGTCGATAAGGCGTCGTTCTATGCGGCAGAAGATGCGGAGATCGTCTTCCGCGTCAAGGATCTCCTTGTTGCTGGCCTGGATCGCGTGGGGGCGTCCAGCCTATTCGACGAGGTGGAAGTTCCTCTGGTAAGCGTGCTGGCGCGCATGGAGAAGAATGGGATACTCGTCGATGAGACCGTTTTGTCCGCACAGGGGCGCGATCTGCGCGCACGCCTCGCTATAATCGAAAGCGACCTGTACGAGATTGCTGGCGAGACATTCAACCCTAATTCGCCAAAACAGGTAGCGAACATCCTGTTCGATCACCTCGGTCTTCCCGTGATCGAGAAGAAGAAGACCGGTCCATCGACAAGCGCGCGCGTGTTGGGTGAGCTTGCCGTACAGCATCCCTTGCCGGGAAAGCTGATCGAGTATCGCGAGCTACAGAAGCTTCTCACTACCTACATCGACCGCCTCCCTGAGGCAATAAACCCCGATACTGGCCGCATTCACACGTCGTTTCATCAGACATCGACCGCCACGGGAAGGCTCTCCTCGTCCGACCCAAACCTGCAGAACATTCCGACTCGCACCGAGGTGGGAGACCGAATTAGGCGGGCATTTGTTGCTCCGGATGGTTCGCTTCTTATCGGCGCAGACTACTCGCAGATCGAAATCCGTCTCTTGGCGCATCTTTCGGGGGATGAACAGCTTATCGCCGCCTTTGTTGAGGGCAAAGACTTGCATAGGATCACCGCCAGCCGCATCTTCGCCATCCCGGAAGACAAGGTCACTGGCAAGCTGCGCAACGCGGCCAAACGAATCAACTTCGGGATCATCTATGGGATCAGCCCTTTCGGCCTGGCGCGCGAACTTGGGATCTCGCGCGAAGAGGCGCGCGCCTACATCGATCGCTTCTTTGCTGCTTACCCGCAGGCAAGATCATACATGGATCGAATGGTGGAGGAGGCAACGAAGAAGGGCTACGCCGAAACGATCCTCGGACGTCGTCGCATGCTTCCACAGCTTGCGGAGAAGAACGTTACCGCGCGTAACTTTGCCAAACGAAACGCGGTCAACACACCGATTCAGGGAAGCGCCGCCGATCTTATCAAGCTCGCCATGCTCAAACTTGATCGCCTCATCGAGGGTGGAACACTGAAGGCGAAGATGCTCCTCCAGATCCACGACGAGCTTATCTTCGAGGCGCACGAGGATGACGTACCCGCAGCGAGCGAGACGATCAAGAAGGAGATGGAAGGGGTGATGGACCTGCGCGTCCCGCTGGAAGTAAAGGTGGAGACGGGGCGGAATTGGAGCCAGATATGAGGAGGGTATGATGCTCAAACTTGGATATTTCCTGATGATTGCCGCTGGGGTTCTCTTAGGAGGATACGCGGCGTACTTGATCGTTAGTACTGTCGTTACGGCTCCGGGGCTCGGTATGTTCTTCAAAGTTGTCATTCTCGTTGGAGCGGCCGGGCTGCTTATCACGGTCGTTGGACTGATAATTGAACGCAGGAGGGATAAGGATGATTATAGTGACGACGGAGACGATTGAAGGTAGAAAGATCGAAGAAGTGCTTGGCCTGGTGCGTGGTAACACTATCCGGGCCCGTAACATGGGCCGCGATATTATGGCCGGGCTGCGAAATATAGTCGGCGGGGAGATTAAGGACTACACGCGTATGCTGAGTCAAGCGCGCGACCAAGCACTCGACCGGATGATCCGTGATGCGGAAGAAAAGGGAGCGACCGCCATCCTTGGAGTGCGATTCACCACATCGCAGACGATGGCCGGCGCTGCCGAGATCCTCGCCTACGGTACGGCGGTGCGGCTGAGTAACTAGGCGCGAGAGCATATTTAGTCCGTTATCGTCTTGAATGGGTAATTGAGAACGTGGGCGTAACGGAGTGCTTTTCGCAAAGACGTGAAACAATGATACGTAATGAGTGACGAGTCATTGGAAGGAGCAAAAGCACTCTCTCGCAAAGATGCAAAGGTCTGTCTGTTCTCGGACTTTGACAGACAGGACACCGAGGGAAGCACTACATTGGGAAAGAAGCAGGAAACAAGAGCAGTTCTTGGCGGTCTTGGCATCTTGAGCGAGTGACAACGAGCGAGAGAGAGAACGGAACTCTGTCATTCTGTTTGCAGCGTAGCCAGGATCATTTCCATCGCTGCGCGAATGGACGATTCCTTGTTCTGTACCCGGCTTCCATCCCACTGGAAGCGGCGAGAGATCATGCCGCTCGCGGTTGCTAATCCGACATAGACAAGGCCGACCGGCTTCTCGGCGCTCCCTCCACCCGGCCCGGCGATCCCTGTAATGGAGACAGCAATATCACACTTGAATAGTTCTCGGCACCCGCTAGCCATAGCCTCCACTGTCTGTGCGCTTACCGCACCGTGTGAAGCGATCACATCGTGAGGGACGTGCAGGAGCGCTTCCTTCACTTCGTTCTGGTAAGCGATCACACCGCCGAGGAAGTACTCCGACGATCCGGGTACATCGGTGATCATGCTCCCCAGCAGCCCGCCGGTGCACGATTCAGCCACGGCGATCGTTAGCTTGCGCTCTCGTAGTTTCCCTCCAAGCTCTTCTTCAAGCGTCATCTCCACCTCCGAACGTGCAGATAATCAACCATCACCTACAAAGAAGCAACAGGGCAGCGTTCGCGTAGCGGACAGTCTACACAGTTGGGATTGCGCGGATGGCAGACCTCGCGTCCGAGGCGGATCAACTGCAGGTGCAGCCGACGCATGAGCGCTGCGTTGTGGGGGATGATCTCGTTCATGCGTATGTGCGGATCGTCCTTGGACCTGACAAGGCCCAACCGCTGTGTGACCCGCTTGATGTGCGTATCGACCGGGAAGTACGGCTTGTCAAAGGAGAAAAGCATCACGATCCCTGCGGTCTTCTTCCCCACCCCGGGAAATGACAGGAGCCAGGCCATCGCTTCATCGAGGGGAAGGTCGGAAAGAAACGATATGTCGAGCGATCCCCGTTCCCGCACGATCCGTTCCAGAACCTTCTTAATTCGGATCGACTTCTGATTGTGCAGTCCGCCAATCTTGATCGCCTCGGCGATCTCCTGTGTGGGAGCATCCTTCACTCCAGCGAGCCCGCCGAAGCGATTGATCAATGAGCGATATGCCCGGTCGCGATTGGTGTCGTTCGTATTCTGAGAAAGGATCGTCGTAATCAGTTCCTCAACAGGATCGCTTGTGATAAACTCGATCTCGCCGTAACGATCGAGCAGGCGCTCCGCGATCCAGTCGATCTTCTCTTTGGGGTTCATGGTCGAGAGGATAGATGCAGGAGATATGGCGATGCAAGCCACTAGTCCTTGCTTGCGAGTGAGGAAGGAGTAGCATTCATGCATCAGGGGAACATGCAAGTTCCTCAAGTGGAGGTTAACGATGATCAAGGCAGAATCAGAACAGGATCTAGTGGTGCGGCTGAAGGATGGCGAAGAGCTGATCTCTTCTCTACAGGGGCTTTCGCTTGATTCGGCGGTGCTTCTAAACGGTGTGGGTATGCTGCGCGATCTGGAGATTGGCTACTGGAATGGATCGAGCTACGACGTACAGCAAATTGCGGACCCAGTGGAGCTGCTCAGCTTGCAGGGAAATTTCGCGCGCAAAGACGAAGAGCGGATAGTCCACTGCCACGCGACGATCGCCAAACACGGTGCCGCTGCGTTCGGCGGGCACGTACTGAAGGCAACAGTGAACAACACAGCGGAAATCTACATCCGCGTGCTAACCAAGATCGTTCTGGAACGAAAGATGGAAGAGACAGGGCTGGCCGGTCTGTACCCGCGTTAGCTAAAGAGGGAATCACCACGCAACCCATTTAGAAAGGCCTTTCCACTCGTGCGTGGATGGCCTTCGCGTTGTATCTCCAGTATCTCGATCAGCTCATCGCCAGTGCCAATGAGGAGGCGTCCGGTCTCCTGCAGGACAATCATTCCTGGCTCAACATTGCCACGACCGATCCCGGTGAGCGTGGTGCGGTGGATCTTTACTGTTTCACCCCCAAGGTGAGTGAACGCCCCGGGCCATGGGTTCAACCCGCGCACCAGATTGTGAATGTCGCACGTGCGCTTCATCCAGTCCATCTCGCCGTCCACGCGAGAGAGCTTGGGCGCCAGGGTTGCCTCTTCCTCACGCTGCAGTGTGGGATGAGCCGTTCCCTCCTCGATAGAGTGCAGGGTATCCAGGATCGCCTCTGCACCGAGCGTTGCCAGGTGGTCGTGCAGTTCTCCTGCGGTCTCATTCGAGCCGATTGGGCAGGGGCGCTGCACAAGGATCGCTCCGCTGTCCATTCCCTTCTCGATGAAGAAGGTTGTCACACCTGTTTCCGCCTCACCGCGAATGATCGCCCAATTTATCGGTGCGGCACCGCGGTAACGCGGCAGGAGCGAAGCGTGGATGTTGATCGTTCCGTGAGGCGGAAGCGAGAAAACCTTCGTGCTTAGGAACTGTCCGTAGGAGGCAACAACGATCGCTTCCGGCGCAGCCTCTCGCAGCAGAGCGATCCCCTCTTCGCTATTGATCCGCTCCGGTTGAGCGAGGGGCAAACCCAGGTCGAGTGATGCGGTCTTGACCGCCGATGGGCGCAGCTCGCGCTTC
>Ga0307991_1003565_pt1 | contig 10010 bp, 7 predicted proteins | sample EllFjometagen131_FD_203146 | JGI IMG/M metagenome (GOLD analysis project Ga0307991, IMG submission 203146) | Marine microbial communities from Ellis Fjord, Antarctic Ocean - #131 | ecosystem: Environmental > Aquatic > Marine > Unclassified | place: Southern Ocean | collected 2014-10-08 | reverse complement strand
TAATGAACACGATACGAAAGAGGCATTATCAAAATTCATTTTGAAGGCAAAACAATTGAGCATGGGTGAACAGGTTGCAGTTTTCGAGAAAGAATTTGCCGTATTTCAGGGAGTAAAGAATGCAATCCTTGTGAATAGCGGCGGAAGTGCTAATCTTGCCATGCTTCAATCGCTTAAAAATCTTGGTAGGCTGAAGGATGGGGATAAGATTGGTTTTTCTGGGTTAACTTGGTCTACAAATGTCATGCCTATTTTGCAGCTTGGTATGCAACCAGTGCCAATTGATTGTGATCGAAGGATCTTGAACGCTATGGCATATAACCTTAAAAAAAGGCTGAATGAGATAGATCTACAGGCGTTATTTATTACAAATGCGCTTGGTTTTGCCGGCGATCTTGATACAATTCGTGAAGTTTGTAATGGAGCTAAGATTATTCTCATTGAAGATAATTGTGAGGCAGTAGGAACGGAATTGCCTGCCGGTAAAACTGGTAGTTTTGGAATAATGTCGTCATTCTCATTATTTGTTGCACATCATATGTCTACTATTGAGGGAGGGATAGTCTGTACAGATGATGGAGATATTGAAGAAATGCTTAAAATTGTCCGTGCCAATGGGTGGGACCGTAATTTAAAAGTATCCCAACAGCTTAAGTGGCGCAAGGAATATGGGGTCAGTTCGGAATTTGAGTCCAAATATATTTTTTATGACCTGGGTTATAATATAAGGCCAACGGAAATAACCGGGTTTCTCGGAAGGAATCAACTTAAATATTTAAAGCAGAGTATAGAGATAAGGGAAAAAAATTATTTAACGCTTGAATCTTGCATACAGGCCAATCCTGACTTAATAAAACTTGATAAATCTCACATTTCGGTGCTTTCAAGTTTTGCATTCCCTGTTTTATGTAAGTCACCACAGCTTAAAAATAGGTATATGGACCGTTTTTTTAAGGCAGGTGTTGAGATTCGTCCTATGATTGCCGGTAACATTCAAAGGCAACCTTTTTATAAGAAATATGTTTCTACTATATATGATTTGCCTGACACTGATTTTATTCACGAATGCGGTTTTTACTGCGGTAATTATCCGGAATTAAGCAAGATAGATATTGAAACTTTAATTAGCTGTCTCAGGGGAAATTAATTATGATTATTGTCAGATTAATAGGAGGGCTTGGAAACCAATTATTCCAATATGCTGCTGCGCGGCAGTTATCTGAAATCCATCAAACAGAATTAAAAATCGATATTTCGCAATTTGAAGAATATAAATTACACAAATACTCGTTGCAGCATTTTAATATAATTGAAGATTTTATTTCCAAAGAAGAAATTTGCGGAATTAAAGAAATTAAGGCAAGATATTTTCATTTTGATCTGGAATTCAAGAAAATTTCCGATAATATTATATTAAAAGGCTATTGGCAAAGTGAAAAATATTTTGTAGATATTGTTGAAATTATCCGACAAGAACTAACCGTAAAGTCGCCATTATCCGGAAACGATAAAAAGATCGCCGAGCAGATTATGTATTGCGACTCAGTAAGTGTGCATATACGTAGAACAGACTATCTGCCTAGTACTTATAAGGAACAGTTATTTGAAGCCTGCAGTCTGGACTACTACAAGTATTCCGTTGATCGTATCGCATCTGCTGTCAAGAGACCTCATTTTTTTGTATTTACGGATGACAAGGTTTGGGTACGTGAGAATTTTCAGTTGCCATATCCCATTACATTTGTTGATCACAATGGACCGGACAAGAATTATGAAGACATGCGTTTAATGAGTTTGTGTAAACATAATATTATTGCCAATAGCTCTTTTAGTTGGTGGGGCGCCTGGCTGAATAAAAATTCGAAGAAGATGATATTTGCTCCCAAGAAATGGTTTACTGAAATAGCTCGAAGTAGTTCAAAAGATGTGATCCCTGATTCATGGATCAAGGCTTGAAATATTTGTAGAATGATTATAAGGATGGATTATTGATATGATATCTAATAAATTTCGCTGGGGAATTCTTGGTACAGGGAATATCGCTCGAGTTTTTGCGAAGGGAATAGCTAATTCTGGTAATGGTGAACTCTTTGCGGTCGCCAGCCGGAATTTAATTGATGCTCAGAGCTTTGCGAAAGAGTTTGATGTGACAGTTCAGCATGGTAGTTACGAAGCTCTTATTGAAGATCCTGAAGTTCAGGTAGTTTATATTGCACTCCCGAATGTCCTTCATTCTGAATGGGCTATTCGTGCCGCTAATGCAGGTAAGCATATCCTTTGCGAAAAACCGCTTGCAATAAATTATGTTGAGGCAAAAAATATTGTGGATGCAGCTAAACGCAATAATGTTTTTTTAATGGAAGGTTTAACGTATCGTTGTCATCCCCAAACGGCTAAATTGATTGAATTGTTGCGTGCCAAAGTGATTGGCGATGTACGAATTATTCAGGCAACATTTAGTTTTCAGGCGGATCGAAATTCTAATAACCGTGCGTTGAGCAATGATCTTGGTGGAGGAGGTATTCTTGATGTTGGTTGTTATTCTATTTCAATGGCTCGATTAATTGCTGGAGTAGCGCTTAACAAAGAATATGCTGAACCCCTTGAGGTTTATGGGGCGGGGCATGTTGGTTCCGAAAATCTGATAGATGAATGGGCGATTTGTTGTTTGAAATTTCAAAATGATATTCTTGCTCAAGTCGCTACCGGCGTATACCTTGCTCAAGAAAACGTTGTTCGTATTTTTGGGTCGGAAGGGAAGATGTTTATCCCTTCACCTTGGGTTCCCGGAGGGCGTGAGCCTGGAATTACGAAAATTTTTGTTCAAAAGCGGGGTGAAGATAAACCCCAGGAAATTAGCACTGAAACGAAGATGGGTTTGTATTCGCTTGAGGCGGATATGGTTGCAAATAGTATAGAAATGCGTCAGGCCTCAGTAATGAAGTGGGAGGATAGTTTGGGGAATATGAGAACGCTTGATCGTTGGCGCCAAACTGTGGGGGTGTCCTATAAAAGTGACGGGCCGATAATCGATCGCACCTGTTCTTAAGACTGGGTTGCTTAATAATTATTTAAGGTGAGAATATGAAGATAAGTAAAGATAAAGAGTTTGTCTTGATGCGTGAACTAAGAGAATCAATTTAAGGCATTCCTAATCGCCTATAAGGGATGTTTGGGCAGCAGAGACAATGTTGAATTTCTTGAGGAATTTGCGAGTACAATGAAGGATGTCGATTGGCACGCATGGAAGATTCTACATCTGCCAAACATATTATACAAAAAAAAGGAGAAAAGTATTATGAAATTTAAACGCGTTTCGCTGGCTAAGATGTTGTTGAATTTATTGCCTTCGGACAATTCCTTTTTGTATTCTTTTTGCAATCAGTATGCTTGCCGATACAAAGGTGAGGGGGACGGGAATATCAAAGCCAATGGAGAGCTTCGCCTTATGCGAAAAGGATTGCCTAAGTGTCATACCGTCTTCGATATTGGGGCGAATGTAGGGCAATGGGCAAAGTTGTCCTTACAGATTAACCCACGTCTCAATTTGCATTGTTTTGAGCCTAGCGGGGCAACGTTTCAGCGCTTGATTTCAAATCAATTTCCATCGAATGTTATTTGTAATAATTTAGGCCTCAGTTCTGCTCCGGGAGAAACATCCCTGCATGTGTTTAGTGAAGGTTCAGCGCTCAATTCACTTTACCAGCGTCAGGGTTTAGAGGGTTATGGGATATTGCCTCAGCAAAAGAAGGAAACAATTCGTTTAGAAACCATGGATACCTATTGCGAAGCTCATGATCTGCAAAAGAGCGGCGTCGATTTTTGCAAAATAGATGTCGAGGGGCATGAGCTAGAAGTGTTCAAGGGGATGAAAGGAATGTTGTCAAAAAAGACTGTTAAGCTTATTCAATTTGAGTATGGAGGATGCAATATCGATTCACGTGTTCTGCTCAAAGATATTTTTGATTTTTTTAAGCTCTACGAGTATACGTTTTATAAAATATTTCCTAAAAGACTGCTAAAGGTCCCTCAATACGACCAATGTTTTGAGAATTTTCAGTACCAAAATTGGGTGATCATTGCCAATGGATATACTTATGATGAATAAAACGCAACGCATTTTTATCGCTGGTCATCACGGCATGGTGGGTTCCGCGATCGAGCGACTGCTTACAAGAAATGGATTTAAAAATCTTATTTTAGCTAGTCATCGTGAACTCGATCTAAGAGATGCACATGCCGTTCAAAGATTCTTTGAGATGCAGAAACCGGACATCGTTATTCTTGCGGCGGCACGGGTAGGAGGTATCCAGGCCAACATTGATTATCCTGCTGAATTTCTCTACGATAACTTGGCAATCCAGAATAATGTAATACATCAATCATTCCTTAGCGGGGTTAAAAAGTTTTGCTTCCTTGGAAGCTCTTGTATCTATCCATGTGATTGTCCTCAGCCTATGAAGGAGCAGTATTTGCTTACTGGTTTATTGGAGCCAACGAATGAATGTTATGCATTGGCAAAAATTGCTGGCCTTAAGATGGTAGAATATTATTACAGGCAATACGGGTTTAGGGGTATTAGTGTAATGCCATGCAATCTATACGGCACTAATGATAGTTTCGACCTTTCGCACTCCCATGTTTTAGCCGCCTTTATCAAGAAATTTGTTGATGCTGTAGACAGAGGAATAAATAACATTACCGTTTGGGGTACAGGTTTAGCAAAGAGGGAGTTCATGCATGTAGATGACGCTGCAGAATCTATTCTTTTTCTGATGGATAATTATAATGAACCCGAATTCATTAATATTGGTTGGGGCATCGATATCTCAATTCGTGACTTAGCAGAATTGATTGCCCAAAAGGTGGGCTATAAGGGTTCAATAAAATGGGATGCCACAAAGCCTGATGGGATGCCACGCAAATGTATGGATGTTTCTCGACTAAAATCCTTGGGCTACATTCCCCAAATATCATTAGAAGAGGGGATAAAGAAAACAATAGAAGAATATAGAACAATAATTCTATCCCAAGGTGTATCAAGTGAGTAATCGATTTCATATCATAAAAGATGTATTTCATTACAGCGCTAGTGCAGGATTAGCGCAGGCTGTGGGTCTAGTCTCGGGTTTTTGGATTGCTCGTTTGCTGGGACCACATGATTATGGAATTTGGAATGCTGTTTTGTTAGTTTTAGCATATGGAGCTTATTTGGAGTTTGGCGTACTTTCTGCGATGGGACGTGATCTTCCATTGTACATAGGCCAAGGTGATCTGCAAAAAGCTGCGACTGTTGAGGGTACGGCTAGGTATGTTACGATCTGTGGCGCTTTTGCCGCGTCCGTGTTTGTTCTGGTGTTTTCCCTCTTACCTGCACATTCTCCAATGATGGCTATTGGATTACGGATTATGGCGGGAGCACTGATTTTACAGCAGATTTATACTTATCATAGAACTGTTTTGCGCTCAAATAACCAATTTGTTCAGCTTAGCCAACAACAAGTTATGCTTTCTATACTAAAGGCAGGATTAGCAATTGCGCTCGTAGTTGTTCTCGGTTTAATAGGTCTCATGATTGCTTCTATTCTAACACTAGCAGTAATTTTAATGTACGCTTTGTATCGTAATCCTTGGCAGAAAGTGCCCAAATTCGATCTATCTGTTGCATGGTCATTAATGCGCGTAGGCATACCCATCCTAGTTTCCGGTTTTATAATAACAATGTTAGTAACTATTGACCGTATTATGGTTATTACTTTTCTGGGCGAGACACAATTAGGATATTTGGGATTGGCAATTCTTTTAGTAAGTGTCGTATCTTTGATACCAGCAATGGCAAGTCAAGTTTTGTATCCTAGGATCAACTATCAATTTGGAAATTCAGGAAGGAACATTGGTGCTTTACGATCGTATGTACTCATACCACCGGTAATTCTGAGTTGCTTGTTGCCATTGGCAATAGGACCGCTGTATCTAATTTTGCCTGCTGTTGTTAAGACTTTTCTTCCGGCATATACTCCGGGCATTGCTGCCGCCAGGATTGTTGTTTTAGGGATTTTTTTTTACGGCATTCTGGGTTTGACCGATTATTTTTTAGTGACTACTGGAAAATTAAAACAATATGCTTTTTTTGGAGTTATTGCACTTGTTTTTAATATAGTTTTAGATTTTTTGTTTATAGATTTGGGTTATGGAATTGAAGGAATAGCCTTTGCTGGGACGCTACTTACTTATTTCTTTTATTCATGTATTGTGATAGGATATGCATTGTCACATTATACGAGGCAGTATGGCGATTGGGTGCGTTTTTTTTTAAAGCTTTGGACACCATTTATTTATATGTTAATATTATTGTGGTCTGTTCAAAGTTTTGTTAATTATCTGACCTCTTCTGTTCCAGACAGTAACTTGTTATTAATTGTAAGTGTCAAAGTTGTTTTGTATTTAATCGGTTGTTTACCTCTTATATATATAGTAGGCAAAAAATTAAAATTGGATTTTTCGTGAGCTAATTTGGTGCATCTCGGTATTTTGCGTTAAATTGTTATCGCTTGGGAATTAAAATATAAGGGAATGAATATATGTCTTATAATAATTCAGCGGATAAAAATAAACCCGTATTAAATGCTATAGATACATTGAATCATTCTGCCTCTTTAGTCGAGAAGTTTGGCAAGACCAAGCTTTCTAACGGGAAAACCTTAGCGGAAACACTCACTGTGGAAGGCATACCTTTTTGGGATGTGTTTTCTGCTGAGTTTGCACATAGTCATATACCATTGGTATTAGCATCTGATGCTTCATCTGAAAGCATAATGCATCGAATAACACCATACTTGTTTCGATTGAAGCACATGGTGCGTAACTTCGTTCGCCACCGCCACAATACACACGGATGTTCAACGTGGCCAACCGGACAAACCTTTCTTTGTCTTGGTTTTACTCCTCAGATGTATAGGGATATTCTCAAACCGGTAGTTGCTCGGTTGACTATGCGTAAAGATTGCCACGTAGTGGTACTAAGTGATCAATATTGGTCTGATGTGAATCTATCTTCCGCTGAGAATTGTAAATATCAAACATTATGGCAGCATTGGAATAAACAAACAGGAAAGCAGGTTTCTAAACTACAGAAGTTAATTTACCAGACCAAAGTAAAGCTACAATTATCAAATGCATTACCAGACATGATACCTGATACTGACCGACATCTGATAACTAACTTTAAAGACCTCTTTAATCGGTTTTTTCGAGCCTATTTACCTCTAATTGTTCCACAAGTTGTTGTGGCTAGACATATTTTAAAGAATCATCGCCCCGCAATGGTAATTTCATCCGATACAGCTGATTTGCGGACGCGAATTTATACATTACTTTGTCGGCTCATGGGTATTCCTTGTATGGATATTCAGTTTGGTCTAGCTGGTGACGAAGCGATTGAATGGCGTTTTCTTGCTGCAGATTGTGTTGCCGTTTGGGGTGATACTTCTAAAGAGGCCATGCTGAAACAGAAGGTTCCTGAAGAGAGAATTATTATAACAGGTTCACCACGCCACGACTGTCTTGTCGACCTGCCTAAATCGGAAGTAAAATCAAAACGTGCAATACTTGGTGTGCCAGAAAAAAGCGCTATGGTCGTGCTAGCTTCCACTTATTTTTTGAAGACTCATGACAAATACTCAGATCCAAAAATTCGGCGTGCGATGATACGTGCAGTATTTGAGGCTGCCGATAAGACACCTCAGATATTACTCATAGTCAAGCCCCATCCGGTTGAAAATGTACGCGAGACGCAATCATTGTATGGAAAATCTCAAAATATCATTTTTGTTGAACGGGAGTCGGATATCCAAGAGTTGATTAGAATTTGCGATGCTTTTATTTCTTTTGGTTCCACCGCGACCATAGATGCACTTATTGCTGATAAGCTTACTATTTGCCCTATATTTTTAGGTTGGGTTTTTAGTGATATTTTTAAAAATTCTGGAGCAACTCTTGTTCCGAAATCTAAAGAGGAGATTATAAGCATATTTAGGATGATTGCAAATGGTTCAGATCATAATGTAAAGGCAAATCTCGAGCCGGCGCGTCAGGATTTTTTGAAACGGTATGTATATCGAACAGATGGTATGGCTGCTGCTCGAATTGAAAATTTAGCTTTAAAGATGGCGGGAATAGAATAATTTAAAGAACAGGCTAGTTTTTCTAATTACATAAATGGATCAAATATAAGCTTGATTTTTGGAGTTATTTTGAATGCAATTATTCTTGTAGTGGTGAATTTTTAGATTTGAAGTTTATATTTTAAATATTAGGTAAACGGAGAAAAATATGTGTCTAATTAATTGTAAAATTTTCTATATGTGTGGTTTAGTAAAACTTTTTGGAGGAAATAATCATGTCTCAAGATAATTTAAATAATCTTAAACAGGCAGAAGCAGCTTATTTTGATAATATTGCTGATATAAGAGTTGTCGATGGTCACATTCCTCTGGAGGCGGATATTCGTCGTGCAACGAAATTTATTCCAAAAGGTAAAGATAAGCGGTGTAAGATTGATCCGAAACTGACTAACATTTTGGATGGATATGCTCGTGACAAATACCTTAGTTGGGTTGCTCATAAACCAGGAGGAAGAGTTCTTGATATTGGTTGCGGTTCAGGTTGGTTGGCATTGGAACTTGGGCGGAGGGGTCAACATGTTGATGCTTATGATATATCACCTAAAGCGATATCTTTAGCAAAGCGGATGCTCTCAGAAAATCCTTATAGTGAAGGTTTTGGTGAGGTAAATTATCATCTTCAAGATGTCACGGAAGTGGATTTGGGCGAAGGACAATATGATGCAGTTTCCGGATGGTCTGCTTTTCATCATCTTCCTGATTTACCGGGTTTTATGGAAAAAGTTTATCGTGCTCTTAAGCCAGGGGGTATAGTGGCAACAATGGATAATATGCCAAGAGGAAGAGTAGAAAAGGGTTTGGAATATTTTCTTATTTTTATTTTGCCAGTTTATTCCATGTCATATCTGCAGAAGTTTTCATTTGTTTTACAACTACTTATAGGTAAAAAGAAATTACCAGTTGAATTTTTGACTCCGATGGAAGAAGCAAAGCATTCAAGTGTTGAAGATATCGACAAGATGTTGCATGATAAGTATGAAATTATTATGAATATACGGCAAAATGCTTTTGCGGGATTACCAGCTACTTATCTTCCTGGTCCTGATTGGTTTCGATATTCTGTGGCGAGGATCCTTGTTTTTTTTGACAGATTATTGTGTTTTTTAGGTGTTGTCAAGGGTTTTGACCGAAAAATGATTGCGCGCAAACGAGCAGGGGGGGAGAAGGTCTAATGGAAACACTGGCCACATCATTATTGTCATATCTGGCATGCCCGCTGTGTAAGGGAAATCTGAAAAATACGGTTACGAATCAGATCGAATGCCTGTCCTGTAAAGCAGTATATCCTGTGGACGATGGCATTCCTATTCTACTGCCGCCCCAATTGGAAGAATTTAAAATGCTTGAAGCCGAATTCCATACGAATGAGGCAAATGAATTTGCAGAGCGCAACTTTAAGTTCTCGTACCGTGTGTCTCGTTATCATGAGGACTACTTGACTTGTTTCCGTGATTATAAAAAAGGAGCTGTTGTTTTGGAAGTAAGTGGTGGTGGTCTCGAAGCACGTCGGCTGAAAGATATGGGTCATATTGTAATTGAGAGCGATATCGCTGTTGGTATGGTCAAGAGAGCACGAGAGAGAGTAGTTGATAAAGGTCAGAGCTCTCATTCAGTTTTTGTTGTTTGCGATGCAGAAATGTTACCATGTCAGGATCAGAGTCTTGATGCTATATTAATTGTTGGGGCACTTCATCATTTACCTTCTCCAGAACGTTTTTTTTCAGCATCAAAGCGTGCATTAAAACCGGGTGGTTTATTGGTAATTGGGTTTGAGCCTAATCGATGGCCTTATTATACGGTCATACCCGTGTTGCGATTCCTTAAAAG
>Ga0307991_1003564_pt1 | contig 10011 bp, 7 predicted proteins | sample EllFjometagen131_FD_203146 | JGI IMG/M metagenome (GOLD analysis project Ga0307991, IMG submission 203146) | Marine microbial communities from Ellis Fjord, Antarctic Ocean - #131 | ecosystem: Environmental > Aquatic > Marine > Unclassified | place: Southern Ocean | collected 2014-10-08 | reverse complement strand
GCTTTTACTCGTCTCTCTACTTCTGACTTTGGGCTCATTATTGGCTCCTTCTACGGTTTGTTAGCCGCCCAAAGTATCTCTTATTTATTTAGATCAAATGAACCGAATTGGTCTGACACCGCACACTGTATCTAATATGGTCTCTGTCATTGTATGCGTATCATGCGTGTTAATATCTTTTCGCCAATACGAAAAGTAGTATGGCACACCGGCTTCTATATAAAGATGATCACCCTCTTGTTTGATCCCGGCATCGTAATAACCGCTACCTGAAGGAAAAGTAAAAACAAGACAACTGTTCCCACTGTGTGGTTCGGTGGTAGATGTGTTCCATCCAGACGGATTCTGGTAAGGGCTCCAAGCGATTAATCCCTCCTCAAATCCAGGATTCAGCACTATATTATTGTTCAGCAATGGCCAACCACTTTCATGGTAGAGAGATTCTATCTCGGTGGCTGAAAGGGTACGGTTATAAATGGAGATATCATCTATATTTCCACTATATAGATTATTTTCTTCAACAGGATTTCTCCCGATTTCAATAAATTGCCATGATGGAATTCTATACGGATATTCTCTAGAGTCTAAATATTGACCATTAAAATATGCCTGAACCCCATAAGATGTATCATTTACGGCATATCCTTTGATTGTATACATATCATATGTGCCAGAAGGATAAACTTTGTTAATAAAAGGATACCCATCTACAAACCACCCAAGGTGATAGAAAAGTGTATCATCAATATTTAGTCCAAAGTAGCTTTCATACTCTGAAGTCTTAGGGCATATAATTGTACCATATCCCTCAGCCCAAATATTCATTGTAAACTCTTCATGTTCGTTTTTTGTAATTGGAATATGAATGTAGTCATCTACTCCGTCAAAACTATATGCTGAGTTCATATTCCCAAAACGATCTTCTGTCGGAGAGACACCATACTCAGATCCATCATGCCCATTCCCACTCTCATCATCGGCATTGCCGTTGAAGGGGTAGTAGGCAACAAGCCCCTCCGATACTTGAGTACGAAGCATACAGGCTAATCCACCCGTGGCTGTACCAATCCATAAATTGTTTCCAGAATCAAAATTAAGTGCTCGGATATAGTCATTTGGCAATGGTGAATTTGCCTGATTATACTGTTGCCAGACTGCTCCATCATATTTTACCAAACCACCTCCTCTTGTCCCAATCCAGATTGAATTGGCCTCATCAATAGTCAGTGCATATATCTTATTCTCGAATAAGCCCGAGTTTTGAGTTGTATAACTAAGCCAAGCGCTTCCGTTAAAAATTGCTAACCCGCCATCTGTACCTGCGATTATGTTTCCAATTTGGTCTATACACAACGCGCGGACAGTATTTTGGGGAATTCCGGAGTTACTCGCGTTAAAATTTGTCCATGATGTTCCATCAAACTTCACCACGCCATATCCGCCTGTTCCAACCCATAGATTCCCAGAATTATCAATTACCATTGAATGGAGATAGTTATCCATAATTTCCGAGTTCGTCCAATCGTAAATCAACCAATCATTACCATCATATTTGGCAAGTCCCCCACCATTAGTTCCAATCCATTTATTGTTTTCATCAACCACAATGAACATCACCATATTATGTGGTAAATCTGAATTACTCGTGGTGTATATGGTCCAAGCACCATCATAATTGGATAATCCTCCTCCTCCAGTAGATCCAGCCCATATTTCTCCGGCATTGTCTGTAGCTATTCCATGGATACGATCGTCCAGTAATGACGAATTATCGGTATTAAAAACGTTCCATTCACTATTGCTTAGTTGAGCAATGCCTGTGCTTCCAGTACCTACCCATTTCGTATCATTTTGATCTACTGTCAAGCAAAGCACTGTATTGCCCGGTAAGCCACTGTTCAATGAATCATATACTACCCATTCTTGTGCATAGATAACGGTGCTAATAAAAATCGTAAATCTCGCAAACAACATTGGAATTGAATGACGCTTTAAAAACATTTTGGTTGCCCTTTCAATAAGATCATTATCTAGTTAATATTTTAGGAAGCATATCTGTCTAACTGGATTTTTTAACTAATGGCCACTCCCAGCCAAACATCCACCCAAACTTCTCAACAAACACTGGAATTACATCCTTCTGCGTTGCCTTACATCTCAGAACTCAACACCTATACCTAACGCCCATCTTCTCAGCATCACCAATCACAGTGCTTGGGTCATATGCTCACCACACTTGGGACATGGATGCTTAGCATCCCATGGCTGAACATTCGGAGAATTACAATCAGGACAGCGATTCAGAAAACTAGGGACAACATCGGGGTCTTCGATAAGACCCCCACCATGGAATTCTATCGGGACTTCGACTAGCGATTTGCATCCCAAACAGTGACGAGTGTCTACCGTAGCAATAGGTGCTTTATCTGGAGTATCCCAAACATCTGCGGAATATCCACAGGAATGACATATACACTTTGATGTAGTACTCAGAATCACCCCCACATGATGAATTAAGCTAGCATGAATGTAGTGAATATGTGCTATTTAGCAAATAAAAAGCCCCCGCTGAACGAAGATGTTCAACGAGGGCTTAGGGGGTAAGTAAATATAGCAGTCATATTTCAAAATCCATGGAGAAATTCCTGAAGGTGATTTGTTTTCTTTCAGGACTTCCTGCTCTGTTGAAAATCTAATCGTAGCCCTCGTATCCGTTTAACCGGATTAAGCAGATCAAAAACACTCCCTAGTTTTTCTTCTAGCTTACCACCACATGAAGGGCAGATCCTGGGTCCGGGGCTTGTAAGCTTAAGATCGCCCTCCATCTTCACAGCACTCCAGCCACATTCTTTGCAGCTATAATTCATTGGTTTTAATATTGCCATTTGATACCCCTCCTAAAATAAATTGTCATTCTTCCGGGGTGATGAGACCTGTTCTATTAACTCGGTCCCACCACTTTCGCGGCTATTATTTCAACAGCTGACTTAGTACCAACATAAACAGCGCCAATCAGTGAGACGAAACCAGCCATGGTCAACAGGTATGAATCATGGTTTAACTGTCATTAATTCTTCCTATTTTTTGAATAAATACTTAACACATTGTTAGGGCTCGAACCTTACCGCTTTCCATACTACATATCGCACTATTTAGCCATTTTTTGCGGAAATGATTTTGAGTCCCATAGAAGTAAGCTCCATTACCCCAAAAAATTCCGCGAGCACCGATGGTAAGAATGTCTAGCTCACAGGATGTTGTAGCTGTAAGTGCAATAAATACAACGAGGTGATTTAGAGTGTTATTTTTGTTTAGCGCGATATGTGTACAATATGGAGGTAGTTCGAACGGGGTGTCTGCCAGAAATCAGTGTTTTCGAGTACCTTGAGTGGTTTCTGACACTGTTTTTGGGGTGTAGAAAGCAGGGGTTTTTCTGTAGTAAAAAGACCTAGTCTAGCTCCATGTATTCCATGGCACTTTTGCGGGGTTGAATAAGAATAGTCCCGACTAATGGATTGTTCATTTTTTCACTTGGCTAATTATTTCGGAGAGAAGCCATAAAACGACTGATTAACAATAGGTCTAAAGATTAAACTTTAAAAATATTACCATTTGAAACGAGAACCATTTCGTTAGATATCTTTCATGCTTGAATTAATAGATGACTTTTTACTATCGTACTCACTCTTTGAGAGTATCCCAACATTGTAAGCTTTTTCAAGTGCTTCAAGCTGCTGCTTAAGTTCCTCTTTCTTATCAGCAGCTTCTAATTTGTTCTGCTTTTCCTGACTTTTTAGCTGCTCGAGATTTTCTCGCTCCGATTTCTGCAGATCTTCCAGTCTGGGGTCAAGGACTTTATTTATCTGCTCCAACTCCTGGAAGCAACCCATATAGCTTTTTTTAGTGTCAATAACATCCTGATTCAGGGGATCTAATTCTTCTAACTCTAATATGTCCTTTTGCCGTTGTTCTAAGATTTTCCTCAAAGCATCTCTAGCTTTGGTAGCTCTCGGTAAGCTGCTAATATCCATTAGATTCAAATCTTCAAGGGACATGGATATTAACCATGCAACATCCATCCCCGCTTCCTTGGTCAGCGTAAAATACTCACCTTTCGTTTTTATGGATTTATTCGCTTTGACAACCCAATGAAGAATTATTCGATAAGAAGCATATGCGACGAAACTCCCCCCTATCGGTGTTACATAAAGCGAAGCAACAATTGTTAGAATAATGATAATTATCCATTGTAAACCATTTAGTTTTGCTCTGGTTTCGATTCTTTCTGATTGTACAGCCCAAAATTGTTCTAGACCTGGATAGTTCATGTTTTTCTTCCTGGGAGATTAGTAATCAATTTTGGTCTTTCACGCAACGAACAGAGAAACCGTTTTTCTTATTGTAGAGGTCCCGGGCGACATCTGAACTGTAGTAACTCAGTTCACGGTACCATGCGGTGCTACTATGGAGCTCAGTAGCGGACCAAAAGTAACCGTTGCTGCCCATGTTGGTGTAACTACCATTGCTATAATGGCGATAACCACTAGGCAGCGTAGTAAAACTGCGAGTGCCAAACCCTGAGTTATTCTCCAAGCTTCCACTATTCCATAAACCTGCATCGCCGGCCAGTTTACTACCCTCATTCGCCCCTCGCCAGCCCGTATCATCTGCCTCTGATTGGCTCATCCCTAGTGTTTGTTCTAACTCTTTCCATTCAGCATCTGTAGGAACATGCCAGCCCGCAGGAGCTATATTTCTGCGATACGCGACTGCATACCAGTTATACAAGGCTCCATAGGTGTCTCCATTACTACTATTATTGTCATAAAAAATATAAGCGCCTCTATTTGTTCTCGTCCTATCTTCCTTTGAGGTCAGATTTGGAATTGCCGTGCCATCTCGGTAATGGGTCACCTTTAAATTCTCTGTCATCCACACTTGGTCGCCAATGACCACTGTTCCCTAGATATTGCCATCAATGTCTGTTACTGAGTTTTTCAGAGTAGGTTTTGTAGTAATCGGGAGTGAACCAAGAGCTTCTTTTTGGTTTAATACAGAAAGACTCTTCTCAGTAATTTGGCGTTTGAGGTTCTTTATTGTCTTATCAATGTTAGCAGGTTTTTTAGTTTGTCTCTGGTCAAGTAGTTGCTTGGCATCGGCGAGCTCTTCTTTTAAAGCTTTACTATCGTGCCTGTATTCATAATAATCTTCCTCGGTCACCTCAGCCCATTTTGCCCAATCCTGTTGAAATCCATTTACCGTTGTAATTGCAACATCAGGCTGTTTCTCGGCGTAAACTGAAAACGAGCCCTGAGAGTTGAAACTTGTGTAGAAAGTTTCAAGCAAAAAATGATATCCTTGATTGTCAGAGCACTCATAGATATTGCTATAACCTGTCTGTGAAGATAGCCCAATAATACTACCATTTAACCGACTCATCCTATTTTCGCCACGGTACGCTTGATTTACTTCATGCTTTAGTGATTGTACTTTCTTCTCAAGAGAGTTTGTTTCTTCATCAAAGTTCTTTAGCCGTTCATATTCTTCCTGTAAAGCTGCAAGTTCGTTTTCTGCTTTATGGAGCTGCTCATCAAGAACTTTAGCTCTTTGAATATTTTCCTCATCAATTTTCTTTGCTCTCGCTATCTCAATATTCAGAGACTCCAAAATAGAATCGCACCAAGCACCTTCCATGGGTGAGACATAGGTGGATATCTTTGTTAAAATTGATTTAAGGGTGACGTATTGATTAGGAGTTGTCAATCTTTTGCTAACAAAATTTTCATACGCACTTCTATATTGATCAGGCTGATACTGTTGAAGCATACTGTCAATCATACTAGGAATGGTAATTGACTCATTTTCAAAATAGTACCTGAATAACTTATCAAAGTCCTGGAATCCAAACTGACTTGATAAAAATATCCTAGGTAATAACCCAAGTTTGCGAATATCGGATCTTGAAAAATGAAAGGATTCGATATTTGATAACCACCCTTGAATTGATCTTGCATCATCTTTAGTGGGATCAAGGGACCTGTAATGATTTATCAGACAAGCAATGGCATCTTCTAGTTGTGGTTCCTGGTTCTGGATCTCAATTACCGATGAAGAGGAGATCGTCTTGGTGATCCATTCATAGAGTTGCTCGTACTCACCAGCTTGACACAATTCTTCAACATCAGATTTTGATCGAATTGTTCCATCACAGCTAGCCAAAATGATGATAATAATTAACAGAAATTGATTAAGTAAAACTGGTCTCTTCGACATCGCAACCCCCGGGTATAGAATTGTACTCGAGGTGGCAAATAATAAGCCCTTGAGAGCCTCAAGCAGAGTTGCGAAAAACCACATGAATTTATCCCAGAAGGGAGCTCCCAAAGGCAAGCTTTCCTGCCGGAGGTTCTCCTATCTGGGAACAGACAATATTTGCCTGCGTTATGTGGTTTTTCGCACTGGGAAAATACTAACCTGAGATATCAAGGCAAGATTATTGTGATTAAATCCTATTTAATATTACTGAACAGTAGAGAATTAAGCTAAAATAGTAACCTGGAAACCGATGTTGTCTCTACCGGTGGTGTAAGGTCCCATAGATTTATCGCAGGCAAGCAGATCGTTATGGATATGATCCGCCTTACTCAGTGAGGATCGACCGGTTATGGTAAAAATAATAGATGGAAGATAACACATTGTTAGGGCTCGAACCTTACCGCTTTCCATACTACATATCGCACTATTTAGCCATTTTTTGCGGAAATGATTTTGAGTCACATAGAACTAGGCTGGCCTAGTCCAAAAAATTCCGCGAGCACCGATGGTAAGAATGTCTAGCTCACAGGATGTTGTAGCTGTAAGTGTAATAAATACAACGAGGTGGTTTTGGTCATTATTTTTGTTTAGTGCGATATGTGTACAATATAATGGTAGTTCGAGGGAGGTGTGTGTCAGAGATGGCGGTTTTCGAGCACTCTTGGTGGCTTTTGGGACTGTTTTTAGGCAGTCATTTTGACACTGTTATTCTGGTGTGGAAAATGGGATTATTTTGATGTGGGAAACAGGTCTTTATTTATTGTATTAATAAGTATCTGTTTAGCTCATCCGAATATCCGAATCGTTCTTGATTCAATTCGATACTCTTCATTATGTCACCATCAGCATGTCTGAGTGTAGCTGCCTTCCAATCACACACCATCACTATCAGATCAACGAGACTCATTCCTTGTATCCCTTTTTCATAAAACTCTGGATGATGTCTGTTATTGGCGTAGTGATGATCAAGGGCGGGCTTCATCTCCTTGAGGAACTGATTGTATTCAGGGGAGCCGTATGTTGAGCCTTTGAGTTTAGCGGTATAGATCTCGAAGGTATCTGATTCGAAATCCTCTAGCTTTTTCGTGTCATGTGCCAATCCTCTATTCATCAAGGCCTGTATTACTCGATTCAATAGTGAGCTGACGGTCCAGATATGTTTTCTCGTTTGACATTTTTCGCATTCAGTCATTTTATTTGACCTCCTCAAAGACACCGGAATTGATATTGCGTATCAATTTGCGATAGGCTGCCTCATAAGAAGCATTCCCTATACTCATTCTCTTATATAGGATTTTCCCATCTTCGTATTTAGTGATACCAACATCGCCATTCTCAAAACAACCGTCAATTTCCTGACCGCCGGTCAGTTTATTGACGGTTGTTTTTTGGGAAAGACCTCCCCCTGGAGAAATATTTGTGAAACTTCAACGCTGCGAATGGCAAAATTACCATGATTTTAATTGAGAAAGTCTGTTGAGGATCATGAAGATGAAAAGGATACCTGTCCTGATAATCCGAACAAAAGCCACATTGGTATACATAGGGTATGATCATAGAATAGGAATGAGAATGTACCATTAACATCGAACCCGTATTCTCGAACATCATCCAGTTTTTAAGTAATAGCAAAAATTACTGAAACCAGATATTAATATGATACGTTGCTCCTCCAGCGCCATTACATCAAGAGCGAGACTTGCCTTTACACGAAGGTACATCATTTCCCTATCTTGGTACTGTATTGTACCACCCGGGGTACATTGATTCCCCAGCTGGGATAAAAGTGTACCGGCCTCAACAAATAGTGAAATAATTGAGGTAATAGCCCCTGTTGTTGTCAATTTTGGTTCTGGTGTTGAAGCGGCCTGGGTGCTATAGACGGATCTCCTCCCTCACCTTAGTGTATGCTAAAGAAGAGGAATTAATCCCCCCTCTCGTTTTTGTGGTCTTACCGTCGCAACTCTTGAAAACTATTTACTACTCGGGTTGTTTATCCCCCGCATCATCAAAGTCGCGTTCTGTGATGGCCTTTGTGTATGCTTCTAGCTCGGTTCTGGCCGTTCTGGCAGCTATTAGCAGTTCCTTTGACGCAATGCCATCCATACCAATATGAACCTCAGCCCAGCGGTAGCCATTCTTCTTCACATCCTCCAATTCGAAGGTAGTGTTCACCGCAACCACAGGAAGGTTGGAACGCTGGAGCTTTTTCTTATGCGCGTTCCAATGCTTGATCGATGTTGGGGAGAGATTCATGATGAGAGGTTTTACCTCACCGTTGACTTCAGCCAACAAGAGCAGTCTTATTTTTGGTTTACATGCTCCAGATGCTCCAGATCCACCAATAACATTGTGCTCACAGTGCCGACATGTATCTGAAAGTGGCTCTTGTGCTATGGGTATATCATCAATAGCAGAACAAGCTGGTACTTCCTCACCTTCCCTCCAGTAGGCTCTGATCATCTGCCCTGCGAAAACTACCGCATTCAATTTATTACCTGGTATCTCAATCTCCTGGGAGTCGTCATCCAGATAACTTTCCCCAGCGTCGATATACATTCGATGCTTTCCTTTGTCATTGTGATCGATACGGACGCGAGGGAGCTCGAAAGCTGAGCTTTCAGACGAGAGTCCTTCAAGCTCTTTTTCCATATCCCAACCTGCGGTTTCGAGGGCCTGTTTTACCTTATTGGTTTTTATCATTTGAGTTTCCATGTGTTTCCTTCCTGGCATTACGCCATGTTTAGTTCAGCCAATAGCTCATTTGCTTGGTTTGCTTGTTTCTCAGGTACGGTATCATTGCGGGCAATACAGTGCGTAGAGTAGGTACAGAACGCACAGCTCGCTGTATTTGGATAGTACCATGGTTTGACCATCGCAGAGAGCTGGTGGCGTATTTCTGTTCGAAACGCACGCAGATCCTGAATGCTCTTGGATGTTCTCATGAAGGGATCACCCTTCTCGTCACCAATCTCTTTTCCCGGAACCTTCCTTTTATAGATTTCGTGACCTCGGAGGAAGTAGATCCCAACTGAATCCACCATCATATTTGGCTTTATCCACAAGTTATCAACCAATACTTCACCGAACTTTAACGCATAAGAGTAAAGTGTAAGTTGCAGATCATTTGGAATAGCATACTGATTGGGTCGCATCTTGCTCGACTTGAAATCCAGTAGTTCGATTGAACCGTCTGGGTTCTTTCTTACCTGATCTATTGTACCTGTGAACAGATACCCGAGGATTTTCACTCGAAATTGTACTTCTGAGAACAGCACAATCGCATCCTGGTTATAGGCTTTACTTCGATAGTTCTCCAGGATCTCCACCGCATTGACCTTCAGGGCTTCGATCTCCTTCACCATATCACGTTTCCAGCGGACTGGGATATGCTCTTCCGTACCAGCATAGAGATAGTGATTCAGCGCCTTGGTATACAAGGCAAGCAGATCACCATTCCATTGGCCTTCATGGAGCCATGAGAGCACCAGATGCAGGGCGCTGCCATGGACCGTTCCTGGATAGCGAAACGACGGCTCTAGTTTATCGATATGCCTGTATTTATACATCAGAGGACATGACAGCCATGTCTTGAGGGTTGACTGTCTCAGCTCAATGGTATCCAGAATCTCTTGTTTAGTCATCGGCTCTCTCCTTTCTTTCACGATCTGCTGCTTTGTTAAAGGCAGTTTCTGT
>Ga0307991_1003563_pt1 | contig 10012 bp, 8 predicted proteins | sample EllFjometagen131_FD_203146 | JGI IMG/M metagenome (GOLD analysis project Ga0307991, IMG submission 203146) | Marine microbial communities from Ellis Fjord, Antarctic Ocean - #131 | ecosystem: Environmental > Aquatic > Marine > Unclassified | place: Southern Ocean | collected 2014-10-08 | reverse complement strand
TTGTAGATAAACACGACATCGACTGACATCGACCATGTCAGTATGTCAGTAAATTCTGTTGGAGAATTTTGTTCTCCAGCTGGATAAATAAAAAGGAGAAAATGTCATGCAAACAGATCAATTAATAACAGTAAAAGAATTATCGCGGAAGCTTAATGTACCGGTAAGCTGGATTTATCAGCGCACCCGGCTTGGCCAGCAAGCCATTCCGCACGTCAAGTTGGGTAAGTATGTCCGATTTAACTGGCAGGAGGTTATGGAGTTTTTGGAGAATAATAGCGAGGAGTAAAAGGGGGGAAATGCCTTGCCAATGGGGTAAAGTATGGCACTATAAACCCCTTTATTAGACGTGGGTTAACATTGATTAATATTGTTATATGAATCAAACGAAAATGACAAAGGAGTAAATTAAACAAATGGCTCGTGGTTGTATTGTAAAACGCTGTAAAGTTTGCCGGAGAGAAGGGCGGAATCAGTTTAAGTCTTGTAATCATCAGGAGAGGGTTTACGCAATTTCTTATCGTGTGGGTAAAAAGACTTTCTTTAAGACGGTTGGTCCTAATAAAAAAGAGGCTCAAGCTGTTCTTGCACAAACAGTCTCTGAAATAAATAATGGAACGTTTTATCAGGCTGAGGAAGTTTCTTTAAACGATTTTATTGATAAATGGTTAGACGAACATGCCGCTCCTCGTATAAAAGCTAATACTCTTTATAAATACAAGAATGCCCTCAATAAACACGTGCGTCCTGTTTTGGGACACCAGTATCTTTCCAAGATATCTCAAAATGACGTGCGGGCTCTTATGTCCAAGATGATAAAAGTCAAATCAGCCAAGACATGCAATAATATTCTGACGATGTTAAAGACGATTTTTAAATATGCAAGACGTTGGGGTTATATCCGTATTAGTCCAACCGAGGATGTTGATAAATATCGGGTTGAAAGGCAAGAAATGGATTTCTTGCGGCCGGACGAGATCAACTTGTTGTTGAAACAATGCCACGAGCCTTTTAAGACATTTCTGCTAACAGCGATCTTGACCGGGATGCGTAAGTCTGAGCTTTTGGGGTTACAATGGGGAGATGTTGACTGGAATAGCAACACGATTTTTGTAAAAAGAAGTCTTAAATATAGATTTAAAAGTAAAAAGAAAGATGAAAAAAGTTGGTATTTTGATACACCTAAAACAAAATATTCAGTCAGAGCAATAGCCATGTCTCCGAAGCTAAAAGAGGCTTTGGAGATTCATCGTATCACCTCATCAATTAACGCATACGATTTGATTTTTGTGAATAAAGAAGGTAATCCGCTTGATCCGGATAATATTGTAAAAAGAGAATATCAGTCAGCTCTTAGAATGGCCGGATTAAGAACCATTCGTTTCCACGATTTACGCCACACCTACACATCGCTTCTCATCGCCCAAGGTGAAAATATCAAATTCATCCAGAGTCAGCTTGGCCACGCCTCTATCCAAACCACTATGGATCGTTATGGCCATATCCTGCCTAATACCAATCGTGGAGCCGGAGAGCGGTTGGATAAAATGGTGTTTGGGGAGAGCCGTGTTGAAGTGACGAGTCATTCTGTCTAAATTCATTTCAAGGTCAATTCGGAATCATTGTTTGGGTAATTTTATAGACATGAAATAAAATGTGCTTGTATTCTTTCCCAGATATTTTGGAATTTTTGTGGGTGAAAAAAATTGTTGACTTAATCGTATAAATTCTATACACTTATTGAAAACTGTAAAGGAAATATACGGAGTTAAAATGAGCCCAAAAATACAAACACTTATTCGTCTTTTTCAAAAAAATAAAGGAATTCTGCGATTTTCAATGATTCTAAAGGCAGGCTTTCATCCTGATTCGCTGACTGCTCTTGTAAAAGATAAAAAGGTTGAAAAGATAGGACGGGGACTTTATCAACTTACGGGTCAGCAGCCTGGTTCTCATCCGGATCTTGTTGCTGCATGCCTTCAAGCTCCAAAAGGAGTCATCTGTCTACTTTCCGCTCTTTCATTTCATGAGGCAACTGATGAAATTCCTGGATCGGTAGATCTCGCTATTGCACGGGGAATTCATGCTAATAAAATTGATTACCCTCCAGTGAAATTTTATCGCCTTACACTCAATGCGTGGAAAGCGGGCATTGAGGAGCATAAAATAGAAGGCCACAAAATCAAAATTTATAATCTGGCCAAGACGGTGGCCGACTGTTTTAAGTTTCGTAATCGTATAGGAATTGATGTCGCTCGTGAAGCTCTTAAGATTGCTGTAAAAGAAAAGCGAATTGATCCTAAAGAGATCATGCGATATGCCAAGATATGTCGAGTAGTGAACGTCATTAAACCTATTCTGGAAACAATGTTATGAAAGAGAACATAAAGAATATAGAAGCGTCTGTTCGGGACCGACTTAGAAATAAAGCAAAGGAAAGCCGTCGACCATTTGCAGAGATCTTGCAGTATTATGGTATGGAAAGATTTCTTTACCGCTTTAGCCGATCAGAATACAAGGATAGATTTATTTTAAAAGGGGCGCTCATGTTTGCGGTTTGGGATGTGCCCGAAAGAAGAACGACCCTTGATATTGATTTTCTCGCCCGTTACGATGATCAGGTTAAAGCAATTGAGAAGGTTATAAAGGATGTTTGCAAAATTTCTGTTTCATCAGACGCTCTTGTTTTCGACTCTAAGGCGGTTAAAGGACGGAAGATAAAAGAGGATGCGGATTACGAAGGTGTGCGCGTGAAGTTTTTGGGATTCTTGGAGCGTTCCCGGATTCCTATGCAGATTGATGTGGGATTTGGAGATAGTATCTATCCAAGACCAAAGGTGATTGATTATCCTGTAATTCTGGATCTTCCTAAACCTCATTTAAAGGGATATGCCATGGAAACAGTTGTCAGTGAGAAATTTGAAGCTATGGTTAAACTTGGTTTATTAAATAGTAGAATGAAGGATTTTTATGATATCTGGATTTTGATGCGTCAGTTTGATTTTGAGGGGGAGAAGCTCTCCGAAAGTTTAAAGCGTACTTTTAAACAACGCAAGACTTCGCTTCCGAAGAAACGACCTTTGTTTGCAGAAGAAATTTATGATGAGAAATCCGACCGGCAAATTTTATGGGGTGCTTTTTTAAAAAAGGGAAACATTAAACATGCACCTGATAAACTTTCATCAATAGCTAAAGCGATTGAAAAACTCCTAACAGAACCACTTGTTGCTATTGACAATGGGCAAAAGTTTAATGCAAGATGGATTGCCCCTGGACCGTGGAGTAGAGAATGAGTAACAAAGCAAGAAATCATGGAATCAAAAGCTGGCCTGCGGATGATCGGCCAAGAGAAAAATTGTTAAAGAAGGGCGCGCGGAGTTTAAGTAATTCTGAGCTTCTGGCAATTCTTTTGCGTACTGGAACGCGAGGTGTAAGCGCTATTGATCTTGCAAGAGATGTATTAAAGAAATTTAAAACGTTTAGAAATATGGCACATACAGATACGCGCGATTGGAAAAATTTTAAAGGTTTGGGAGACGCAAAGATTGCTCATATTCAAGCGGCTCTTGAAATCGGTAGGCGGTTTCGTGAGGATGAAGTAAGCGTAGGAAAGCAAAAAATAAAATCAGCTAAAGATATTGTAGATATCCTTATGCCACAGTTGCGGGATTTAAAGACTGAAATGTTTAAGGTTGTCTTTTTGGATAGCAATAATCGGATAATCGACATCGAAGATGCGGCGATAGGTACTGTCAATCAAGCCATGCCGATCGTGCGGGAAATTATTCATAGTGCCCTGCAGAAATTTGCTGTTTCAATTATCTGCCTACATAATCATCCGAGTGGAAATATCACCCCAAGTCCGCAGGATAAAAAATTCACTAAAGAATTGAGTGATGCCGGAAGGCTGATGGGAATTAAGTTAGTTGACCATATCATCATAGGTGATGATAACTATTATAGTTTTTCGGATGAAGGGGCAATGGAAGTACGTTAAAAATAGTGATAATATCGTTTGAGATTTATAAAGCTTCAGTAAATGTTGCTTTTACACTCAATAATTACTCAAGGTGTAAATATGACAAATAAAAAAGAACTTTCAGAAAGAGACATCTGTACACAATTTATTATTCCAGCACTTAAGAAATCTGGCTGGAATATTGAAAAACAGGTTAGGGAAGAAGTTTATTTTACGGATGGTCGAATTTTTGTAAAAGGCAACAAAACTGCAAGAGGCAAAAGAAAATTTGCCGATTTCATTCTTTATCATAAGCCGAACATTCCAATCGCTGTTATCGAAGCAAAAGATAATAACCATGCAGTTGAAGCAGGGATTCAGCAGGCTTTAGATTATGCTGATATTTTAGACGTTCCAGTTGCTTTCAGCTCGAATGGTGATGGTTTTGTTCAGCATGATCAATCAGGGTTCTCTGCTACTATCGAAGAGAATCTTACATTAGAGCAGTTTCCTTCTCCTGAAAAAGTTTGGGATATGTATAAGAAGTCAAAAGGGATTCAGACGGAAGAGCAAGAGCAGATTGCATCCTTTGACTATTTTTTTGATGGTTCAGGAAAAACACCAAGATATTATCAACAAATAGCGATTAATCGTACGGTAGAAGCTATTAGCAAAGGATTAAACCGAATCCTTTTAGTTATGGCAACAGGTACGGGGAAAACATATACAGCCTTTCAGATTATCCATCGTTTGTGGAAAAACGGCAAAAAGAAAAGAATCTTATTTCTAGCGGATCGCAATGCGCTTATAGATCAAACCAAAAGAAATGATTTTAAGCATTTTAAAGATAAGATGACAATAATTAGGAAGAAGAAAATTGATAAGGCTTACGAGGTTTATTTGGCTCTTTATCAAGGACTAACAAACTACAATGAAGATAAAGATGCTTATAGAGAATTCAGTAGAGATTTTTTTGATTTAGTCATTGTCGATGAGTGTCATCGGGGAAGTGCGGCAAGTGATAGCGCATGGCGAGAGATTCTTGAATATTTTAGCTCTGCAACACAAGTCGGACTAACTGCTACACCGAAAGAAACAACAGAAGTTTCCAATATTGAATATTTTGGTGATCCTATTTATACATACACACTTAAACAAGGCATTGAGGATGGCTTTCTTGCTCCTTATAAGGTTATTAGAATAGGGCTTAATGTTGATTTAGAGGGATGGCGACCAACACAAGGTCAGACAGATCAATCAGGGCAAGAAATTGATGATCGTTTATACAATACAAAAGATTTTGATAAGAACCTAGTCATAGATACTCGAACGAAAATAGTTGCGAAGAAGGTTTCAGAGTATTTAAAGAAAACAAATCGTTTTGATAAAACAATCATTTTCTGTGTAGATATCGAACATGCGAATCGAATGCGTCAGGCAATAGCAATTGAGAACTCTGATTTAGTTTTGGATGATTATCGTTATGTTATGAAAATAACAGGTGATGATGTGGAAGGAAAAAGGGAGCTTGATAATTTTATAAGCCCAGAAGAACGATACCCTGTTATTGCGACTACATCAAAATTGATGTCTACAGGGATTGATGCACAAACTTGCAAGCTTATTGTTTTAGATTCTAATATTCAATCAATGACAGAGTTTAAACAAATTATTGGTCGTGGAACTCGTATTAATGAGGATTACGATAAAACATATTTTACGATTATGGATTTTCGGAATGTGACGAATTTATTCGCTGATTCAAAATTTGATGGTGACCCCGTGATGATTAAGACTGTTGGCAGTGATGATGAAATAACCCCTGATGATATTTATCCGCCTGATGAAGGAATAATTGATCCTGAGACAGGGGAGTATGTCGATTTTGATGAGAATAGTGGTTCAGACACAGATTATCCTATGCCACCGGAAATTGTTAGGGGTGGCGCAATTATATCTGAGCCTCAAGGAAAGGTTTATGTGGCTGACGTTGAAGTGTCTGTTCTTAATGAGCGAGTTCAGCACTTGGATGCAAATGGAAAATTAATAACAGAGACACTTAAAGATTATACGAAAAAAAGTATCCTTCAAGAATTTAGAACACTGGAAGAGTTTTTGGCACATTGGAATCAAGCGTCTAAAAAGAAAGCCGTTATCGCAGAGCTAGAAGAAAAAGGAATTATTATTGAGAATTTGAAAGAAGAGGTGAAAAAGGATTTAGATGTATTTGATCTTATTTGTCATATTGCATGGGATCAGCCTGCCCTTACAAGACGGGAAAGAGTGAATAATGTAAAAAAGCGGGATTATTTTACAAAATATGCGGATCAGGTTCGGAAAGTAATAAATGCCCTTTTAGATAAGTATGCTAGTGATGGGATTGAGAATATCGAGGAGCTTTCAGTCTTAAAGGTTGATCCATTTAATGAATTTGGAACACCAACGGAAATAATCAAATTATTTGGTGGTAGAGAAGAATACTTAAAAGTAATCAATGAAATAGAAATGCAACTATATACGGAGTGATAGATGAAAAATATTGGTGGCATAGTTAAAAGGCTTCAAAATATTATGAGAAAAGATCCGGGTGTCTCGGGTGATGCTCAGAGAATAGAACAGTTAGGATGGATGATTAGCTTAAAGGTTATCGATGATAAAGAAAAAGAAATCGAGCTGCTTAATGTTAAATATCAATCACCGATTTCTGATGGTTTAAAGTGGAGAAATTGGGCGGAAGATGATGAAGGTTTGACAGGGGATGCTCTGTTGGCTTTTGTTGATGGCAAATTGATGCCTGGATTGAGGGAACTGGATATTAGTACAGGAAATAAACGAGCCATTATCATTCATGATATTTTTAGCGGTACCAATAATTACATGAAGAGTGGAACAATTATTCGCCAAGTTCTTAATGAGTTGAATCAGATTGATTTCAACTTGTCTGAGGATAGACATATCTTTGGTGATATTTATGAAGGAATCCTTAAAGACCTGCAGAGTGCGGGTAATTATGGAGAATTTTATACTCCTCGTGCGATAACTGAAATAATGACAGAATTAGTTGATCCAAAACTTGGTGATAAAATTCTTGATCCAGCGTGTGGAACGGGTGGGTTTTTAACTTCAGCCATTGAACATGTACGAGCCAAAGAAGTAAAGAATATAGAGGATTTAAAAAAACTTCAACAAAATATTAAGGGCATAGAGTTAAAGCCACTTCCATTCATGCTTTCTGTAACCAATCTTATTTTACATGATATGGAAATACCAAACATAAGCTATGAAGATAGTTTGAACCGAGAATATACGTCTATTGTTCAAAGAGACAAAGTTGACGTTATTCTTGCCAATCCACCTTTTGGGGCATCTGTGACAGATGGTGTAGAGACAAACTTCCCCCAGAAATACAGGACAACAGAAAGTGCCGACCTTTTTTTGGTATTAATGGTTAGATATTTAAAAAATACTGGACGAGCAGGAATTGTGTTGCCGGATGGATCATTAACGGGTGATGGTGTTAAGCAACGCATCAGAGAGTTTTTACTCAATGAATGTAATTTGCATACAATTATTAGATTACCAAATTCAGTATTTCAGCCGTATGCTAGCGTAGCAACTAATTTATTATTTTTTGATAAAGGAAAGCCAACGAAAGAAATATGGTATTGGGAGCATAAACTCCCCGAGGGACAAAAAGCGTATGGTAAGATCAAGCCAATTAAGAAAGAAGAATTTATAGATCTCAAAAAATGGTGGAAGAAACGAAAAGTAAGCGAGCAAGCATGGAAAGTTCCAATTAAAATATTTGAAGAAAATGGATTTAATCTTGATATGAAAAATCCTCATATTGTTGAGGAAAAAAATACTTATTCTAGCAAAGAATTAATGAAAATGCTTCATACGTCATTCCAAAAGAGTGATGAGTTGCTTATTCAGCTAAAGAAGGATCTTGGAAATGCTTAATTCAGTAAAAATTAATGACTTTCTTTTTAGAAAAAGAATACCTGTTGATATTGATCCAGAAACAGAATATTCATTAGTTACCATAAAGCTTTATCACAAAGGAGTTGTTTTACGTGAAAAGAAAAAAGGAGCGTTACTTGGGTCAAAAATGTATAGAGTTTCAATGGGTGATTTTATTTTATCGGGTATTGATGCTAGAAACGGTGCTTTTGGAATAGTCCCAGAAGAGTTGGATGGAGCCATTGTTACTAATGATTTTTGGTATTTTGATGTTGATGAAACAAAAGTTAAGAGAGATTTTTTTTATTGGTTAACTGCGACTCCGCTTTTTCTTGATGCTTGTCAAAAATCAAGTCAAGGTGAAACACAGCGAATACGTTTACAGCGGAAGCTGTTTAATGATTTTGAGTTTCGTTTTCCTCCTATAGATCAACAAATTGAATTTATGAAGAGTTTTTCGAAAATTGATAAATCTTTATCCTTTTTTTCTTGTGAAATAACAAAACAATCATCTTATCTTGTTCAATTGCGTCAAGCTATTTTGCAAGAAGCTATTGAAGGGAAATTGACTGCTGATTGGCGAAAACAAAATTCAGTTCAGAAAGGCAATCCTGATTTTGATGCGGAGGCTTTGCTTAAAAAGGTGAAGATAGAAAAAGAAAAACTGATCGCAAGGGGTGAAATAAAAAAACAAAAACCACTCGCTCCAATTAAACCAGAAGAAATGCCTTTTGAATTACCCGATAGCTGGGTTTGGGGGAGGTATACAGATATATTTAATTTTATTGATTACAGAGGCGTGACTCCTAAAAAGATTGATTCAGGGGTGCGTTTGATTACAGCTAAGAATGTACGAATGGGATTTTTAAATATTGAGCCACAAGAATTCATTTCTTTAAATGAATATAACTTAAGAATGACAAGAGGTTTTCCAAAGCAAGGAGATTTGCTTTTTACAACAGAGGCCCCTTTAGGTAATATTTGTGAATTAATTCTTAACAAGACTGATATTATTACGACAGGACAACGATTAATTATTTTTCAGACATATCTTAAAAAATTAGAATTAAAAATATTTATGTATTTTATAATGAGTCCATTTATGCAAGATTATCTGAAGGATATGTCTACAGGTATGACAGCTAAGGGGATTAAAGGGGCTAGAATGAAAGCTATGTTAATTTCTATTCCACCTATTTTAGAACAAAAAGAAATCGTTAAGAGAGTTGATAAATTCATGACACTAATTGATAAATTAGAAGAGCAAGTTGTAAATCGAAAACAACAATCAAAAAAATTAATGCAGTCTGTCTTAAAAGAGGCGCTTGAGGGCTAAATGAGAAAGAAACTAGCATTAGACCAAACTAAAATATATGAAAAGTATTATGAAAAAATGATCAGATGAAGGTGATGCTTAATTTGGATAAAGTGATTTTTATAGAAATGAAACAATGAAAAAAAGTGATCAATACATTTCAAAAGCAGAGTATATCCGTATTTCTAATAAAATACGTGATGATATATATAAGTCAGCATACAACTTTAAAACTACCATCTTTTTATGTGGAGCTGATATTGATAGAAAGGACAAAGCTAGATATAAAATAGCAGAGTTCTTTAAGTGGCAGTTTTGGTATGATTTAATTTATCCTGAAGATGTCTTTGACGAGTTATTATATAGTTCAAAAACAAAAGATTTACTTTCATTGGAAGGGCTTTTAGCTGATAGTGTTGATGCTGTTGTGTTAATCCCAGAGAGTCCTGGCTCCTTTGCTGAATTAGGAGCTTTTGCTAATGATGAAAAATTGAGGAACAAATTAATTTGTTTAGTTGATAAAAGATTTAAAAAGGATAAAAGCTTTATAAATCAAGGACCTCTTAAATTAGTTAAAAAAGCAAATCCTTTTGGGCTAGTGTTTATGGATTTTAACAATATTGAAAATGAGGTTGATAAATTGATTCCGGTCTTAAGAAAAATGAAAAGAGTGAGTGAAAAGAGTAAAAACAAAATTTCCTTGCTTCAGTTGGAGAACTTTCTACTGCCATCAATTTATTTATTAGAACCAGTTTCAAATGATGCCTTGGTTAATC
>Ga0307991_1003562_pt1 | contig 10014 bp, 8 predicted proteins | sample EllFjometagen131_FD_203146 | JGI IMG/M metagenome (GOLD analysis project Ga0307991, IMG submission 203146) | Marine microbial communities from Ellis Fjord, Antarctic Ocean - #131 | ecosystem: Environmental > Aquatic > Marine > Unclassified | place: Southern Ocean | collected 2014-10-08 | reverse complement strand
GATTCGCGGTAGCACACTACAGCGTCACCGCTTATGCCTTGAAAATAAATGGATCAAACTTGTGAGTTATTCCAATAAAAGACACAACAATGGCATCTGATTTGAAAGAAATTATAATAAAAAAGGAAGATGCGGTCTTCTGGCTGGACAAATCCGGGTGCTGGCGCAATGACGGCGGAAAATTCCATAAAAAGAAAATCATCGATCTTTTTCATACATCGATTGCAAAGGATGATAACGGATATTTTGTCTCCCAGATCAGGGGCAACATTTTGGAAAAAATATATTTTCGATTTGAAGACACAGCGCTTTTTGTTTTTGCGATTTTTTTTAATGATGATATAATACTGAAATTAAATACCGGAAAATTGCTGACGCTGAATCCGAAAAATTTATATGTCATAAATGACAACCTCTATGTGACTCACGAAAATGAACGGATTAAGTTTTCCGAACGAACGCTGATGCTGATTTCATCGATCATAGAAGAAGATGGGGACCACCTGGTAATTAATGTGAACGAAAACAGGTCTATTGTCATAGAAAAAAACCTATGACATATTTTTCTTAAAAAAACTTTTCATGGTATTTATTCCCCACTGTACCAAAAAACACCTTGTTAATTATATCAAAATATTATGAACGAGTTAGCTGAAAGCTTGAAACCAAAGGAGACGGCATGAAAAATAAAGAATTTGAAATTCGCGTGATGCAGTATTTTACGGAAAACATCAACCTGCAGAAAAACTGGGAAGTTGCCAAGGAATGCGCCAAGGAAATCATTGATTTAAAATTCAACGATATTCTCACCGACAATTTTGAAATCCCTTCAACTAAAGAACTACAGGAAAAGGTATCCGGAAAAGTCCCCTATAAGTTCGATACAACTGATTTCATGGATAAAGGTCCGATTGATCTTTCAGGACTTGATGAAAACTTGCTCAAAGAAGCACTCAGCAAAACTGAATCCATTTATAAAAAATTCCATCATGCCCAGACCATGCAAGTGGCCAGGGCCGCTAAAAAAGCCTGCAATAAGTTAATCGAAAATGTGAAAAAAGAAATCAGCTATATAAAGAAAAAATATTTGTCATAAACAGGTAAAAGGCGGAAGACTGATGAACCTGTAAAAAATCAGCTTCAGATGGACAGAAAAAAGCGCCGCCATGCTTGTAAAATTTGGTAAGACGCTCAGATTTTGAGTAATGAGGCGTAGCGTGCCTACTTTGCAGTGACAAAGAATGCAGCACGACCTAAAACGAAAAAATAAATGAGTGAGCAATCACTTACCTAAGGTCCAAAAACAAAATATTACAAGCATAATTAAAAAAGAAAAAAAATGCCTGACATAACAACAGTATCGGAAGCCAGTACCAATCAGCCAACTTTTTTTCTGGAAAAACACTTCAAAAATGCGTTTGAAAAAATACCTGCGGAAAAGCAGAAACGCATTATGGATGCAGCCATTGCGGAATTTTCCGCCAAAGGCTTTATCGCAGCAAACATCAATATCATTGCCAAAAATGCCGGTATCAGCATCGGCTCTATGTATAATTATTTTGATTCCAAGGAAAGCTTGTTTTTAACCATTGTGGATCATGGATATGCGGTTTTGGAGAGCGTTATTTCAAGTATCGACCTGGAACAGGGAAATATCTTTGATAAATTTGAAATGCTGCTCCGAATGGCCCAGAAATTTTCAAGAAAATATTCGGAACTCAACCAGATTTACCTGGACCTCACTTCTGAAGGTTTGTCCCATCTGTCTAAAAAACTCTCCAAGCAGGTGGAAAGTATTACCGCTGATTTCTACCTCATACTCATGGCAGAAGCGAAAAAAGATGGGATGATTGCTACTGATCTTGACGAATTTGTGACCTCCTTCTGCATCGACAACCTGATAGTGATGCTCCAATTTTCCTATACTTCGGATTATTACAGGGAACGGATGAAAATTTTTGCCGGGGAAGATGCCCTTGAAAATGATGAAAAAATCATCCAGGGCGTGATGCGGTTTATCCGGGGAGCTCTGGCGCCTGTGAATAATTTTTAAGTCCTTGTATATTAAACTAAAATGTGGAGGATAGGCAGAAGGCGAAAGACTGACGGAAATCAAGACTATTTCCACTATAAATAATTACCATAAAAAAAATCGACCCGGAACGATCCATTACGCTAATCATACCGCAAGAAAAGGGGGAGCATGTATGAAGACGTATGACGACAGACCCTGGTTAAAGGCTTATGATCCGGGAATTCCGCCGGATATCGACATCCCGGAAAAAACCTATACCGACGCCCTGATAGAAGGCCTAATGCTTGCTCCGGAACGGGCGGCCATGAATTTTATGGGCACCACCCTCACCTTTCGGCAGTTAGATGAGATGTCGTGCCGGTTTGCGGCATTTTTAACAAACAATGGTGTTCAACCGGGAGATGTCGTGGGACTGAGTCTGCCCAATATCCCCCAGTTTCTGATTGCGCTTTGCGGCACCATGCGGGCAGGCTGCACGGCCACAGGCGTGTCCCCTCTGCTGACACCCAAAGAACTATCCCACCAGGTCAACGATTCCGGCTGCCGGGTGTTGGTCACATTAGATGCTATTTTTGAACGCGTATTGACCAAAATCGAAAATCAGGTGCCTATATTGTCCCACGTGATAACCACCAGTATCGGCGACTATCTGCCCGCAATAAAACGGATAATGGGCAAACTCCTCAAAAAGCTTCCTTCCGGCAAGGTGACGCCCATTGCCGGCAAAACTATACTGTCATTTAAGCAGGTGATGACCCGATATATAGCTGACAGGCCAACGGCCGCGGTCAAGCCGAACGACATCTGCCTGATTCAGTACACCGGCGGCACCACCGGGCTGCCCAAAGGCGTTGAGCTGACCCAGCACAACATCTTTTCCAACCTGACACAGGTGAAAAAATGGACTGACTTTGAAATGGCTCAGGATGTGCTGTGTTCCGGTTTTCCGTTTTTTCACTTAGCCGGCCTGATGTTCGGCATGACGGCCATGGCCACGGCAAGCACCCAGTGCCTGATTCCGGATCCGAGAAACACCAAAAACATTTGCAGTGAAATTCGGACCCACGCCCCTTCGATTTATGCCAACGTGCCCACCCTGTACCAGATGCTGCTGGAGGATCCGGGTTTTAAAAAACTCGATTTTTCGCCGGCCAAAATCTTTGTGTCCGGTGCGGCCCCGTTTGCCGTGGAATCGATCCGGGAATTTGAAGCGGTGGTCGGCCAGGGCAAGGTAGTGGAACTCTACGGCATGACCGAGACCAGTCCGGTTATTACCTGCAACCCAGTGGAGGGTAATAAGAAAATCGGTTCCGTGGGTGTACCTTTCCCCAATACAAAGGTGAGGCTTGTGGACGTAGAAAACGGGACGGACATAATGCCCGTGGGAGAGCCCGGAGAGATAATCGTGCGCGGCCCCCAGGTGATGAAAGGCTACCACAACAAGCCCGAAGAAACGGATCACGCCATGCGCAAACACGACGATAAAATCTGGCTGCATACCGGTGATGTGGCCCGCATGGACAAAGACGGTTACTTTTATATCATGGACCGATCCAAGGACATGCTCATTGTGGGTGGATACAAAGTCTTTTCAAGGGAAGTGGAGGAAACCCTGTACCAGCATGAAACCGTTGAATTCTGTGCCATCATCGGCCAGCCGGACCCGAAACGGCCCGGCAGTGAAATTGTCAAGGCCGTGTTACAATTGTCCACAGACGCTAAAAATCAGGATGCCGATGCCTTAAAAAAAACTATCGCCACCTATTGCCGTGAAAACATGGCCCCCTACAAGGTGCCTAAAATTATTGAATTTATCGACGCCATCCCATTAACCGCAGTGGGCAAGGTGGACAAAAAAGCGCTGCGGTAAAATACAGACTTACTGGAAAGGCGAACCAATGCGGATGCCGTCAACAAACCCACACAACATAAGCACAACATAAGGCTCAGAAAGGATCCCAAAATTCTTTAAAGCATTGAATTCTCTGGCTCTCATCGTTTTGACTAAATGTTTACTTGAGCGGCTTTTCCTGCTATTATTTTTTTAATTTTCTACCATCCGGGTACTTCCTCTGTTTTCCATCGGTTTAGGGCGGAGTTTATATATAATATCGAAGTCCAGATGGTTTCTTTATTATTCATGACTTTCTAAGCAGAATCCAGGTTATAGAGCAGAATAAATCCAATGAAACTGAAATTCGGAATAACAAGTAAACTATTTATCCTATATTTTATTTTTTTTCTGATATTTTGCGGAACAACGATTGTTTTTTATCTTAATGTTAATCAGATTATAAAAATTTCGGAGACTATTGTACTCAAAAACAATAAGATTACTTTATGTGCCAAGAAAATGATTGAACAACTTCTCAACATGGAAGAAAATATAAAAAAATATCGTTTACTCAATAAAATTGAATACTGGGATTATTACCAATTGGCCAGAAAGGAATTCGAGGTTAATCTCACTGTAATATCTAAGCTGGATGATTTCGACCTTGCGGCCTCGGATCGATGGGAGACACTTCATACGAGTTACAGTAATTTTCCCAATGGACTGAATAGTACGCAATCGGATGGATCCGGTCAAAAAACAGGGATTCCTGAAACTTTTCTTAACCAGTGGATTCAAATAATATCCGACGCCCTATTGGAAAATGAACAAAATATAGAAATGTCACTGCTTGAGATAGATCGCCAGGGACGATTGGCTGCTAGAAATAACCTGATCGGATTGGGACTTTCAATTATCGCCGGGTTATTCGGCAGCATATTTTTGGCAAGCTCCATGATTCGCCCCATACGGAAACTCAGACGCGGAATTCGATCCTTCTCAAAAGAAAAATTCAGCGACTCCATTCAAATTCGATCCAAGGATGAATTCGGAGAATTAGCCAGCGCATTTAACGAAATGACCAAACGGTTGAAGGAGGAAGAACGAATGCGTTCGGACTTTATCTCCATGTTAAGCCATGAAATACGAACACCTTTAACCTCCATTCGAGAGTCGGTAAACCTGATCGTTGAAGAAATAATGGGGCCGGTAAATCAGCGTCAGAGGAAATTTCTTAAAATCGCCAGCCTGGAAATTGGCCGTATTTCTAATCTCTTAAATCACCTCATGCAGGTTTCAAGGATGGAATCAGGAGGGCTTGAAATACATCCCTGCCCGATGAATCCGAATGATCTGGTCATGAAAAGTATCAACCATCTGAAACCCATGGCGCAAACAAAAAACATCGAGTTTAATGTACAGATACAGCATGATCTTCCGAACATCATGGGAACTCCGGACCACCTGCATCAGGTAATGCTCAACATCGTGGGAAACGCCATAAAATTTTCAAATCCAGGAGAAAAAATAAATATATATATTTTATCCGACAAAAAGCATGAGGAATTAACCTTCTCGATTTCAGATAGTGGCCCGGGCATCTCTAATGAAGAAGTATCCCTTATTTTTAACAAATATTACAGATCAAAAGATATCAGAGAATACATGGACGGCGTCGGTCTGGGTTTAAATATATCCAAACAGATTATTATTGCGCATGGAGGTAAAATCTGGGTAAACAGCGTAAAAGGCAAGGGAAGCATTTTTAAATTCACAATCCCTGCCGCCAAACCCCATTAAAAAATTATCGCATTAAAAATGGAAAAATAACCATGATAAAAAAAAATCTTAAATTTTGGAAAACGTTACCTGTTTATACAACACTGGCCATTGTGATCATTTCTATGATGTCATTGGGGTGCAGCTCTTTAAAAATTGAAAAATCAAAAAAAAATTCGTCAGACAGCCAAGAGTTCGAATTAGTTAAAAAAGGATATGAAGCTTTTGTTCAAACGGACTATGAAAAAGCGGCTCGGATTTATGATTCTTTATACAAGCAAAGTCAGAACACCGAAGTAAAACGCTGGGCGCTATACGGACTGGCATGCACCTGCTTGATAACGGCAGAAAATACGATCCAGCATGATAAAGCCATCGGCCTCTGGAATAAATGGAAGCATTCCGTCTCAAATGAATTTGCGGGAGAAGATCCCCGACTGTTGGGGCCTTATATTCAAATGACCGCCCCACCCTGCAAAAAGGAAGCGGAAGTCCGACTTCTTATTAAAAAAAATGACTGCCTGAAAAAAGAAATTCTGACATTAAAACACCAGATTACATCCCTGGAAGCCATTGATCAAAAAATCGAGAAAAAAAAGAAAGAAATTTCATCCCCTTAATAAGAAACGACCGGGTTAAACCCTGAATCTGGCATATGGAAGCCTCCGACTCGTGCAAGATTCAGGTAATATTTAAAAAATCTCGATTTTCGATTTTAAATCATGACAATCCGATTTAAATCATTTATTCGTTAATTTAAGGTTTAAAATAATCATCTTACAAAAGCGGGAAACACTTTGAACCCTCAAAAGACCATACTCATCGTTGATGATGATCACAACGTACTTGAAGTTCTAAATGCCCGACTATCTTCACATGGATTTCGCGTCTTTCAGGCTCCGGGGGCGACTGAAGCGCTTAATATTATTAAAACTGAATCAATAGACCTGATGATTTCCGACGTAAAAATGCCGGGTATGGGAGGCCTTGACCTTTTCACGATCATTCGATCACAGACGCCTTTCCTTCCGGTGATTTTTCTCACTGCCTATGGCACCATTTCTGAAGCCGTGCGGGCAGTCAAGGCCGGGGCTGTGGATTATCTGGCAAAACCATTTGACGGCCGCGATCTGATAAAAAAAATTAACGATATCCTCAAAAATAGTACAACAACCCGTAAAAAAAACATGACCCCGGCACCCGTCGACCAGGATTTTTACTGGGGCACCAGCGCGGCGATGAAAAACGTATATGAGCTTGTCAAACGAGTTTCTGTAAGTCATGTAAATGTGCTGATATTAGGAGATAGCGGAGTCGGCAAAGGACGGATTGCCAGCCTTATCCATCATTTCGGCCCCAGAAAAGAGCGCCCCTTTATTGTCGTTGATTGCAGCTCAACGCCAACAGGGCTTATGGAATCAGAACTTTTCGGTCATGTAAAAGGTTCTTTTACGAATGCAATACGCGACAAAAAAGGTCTTATTGAAGCAGCAGATCAAGGGTCTCTTTTTCTGGATGAAGTGGGTAATATTTCACCGGACACGCAGATCAAGCTCCTCCATTTTCTGGAAGAACGGAAAATAAGAAAAATTGGCGGTCTTAAGGAAATTCCGGTTGATTGCCGTGTCATATCCGCTACCAATAGTGATTTGCATGAAAACATGAACCAAAACAATTTCCGTCAGGATCTTTACTACAGACTGAAGGTGGTTACCATTAAGGTTCCTGCCCTCAACGAAAGAAAAGAGGACATTCCAAATCTGGCAGGATATTTTGCTCACAGATATTGTGAAACCCAGGGCGTTCCCGAAGTAAGTTTTCCGCCAAAAACCATTAAATGGCTATACGATTATCCATGGCCCGGCAATGTCAGGGAATTGAAAAATGCCATAGAAGCAGGAATTGTTCTTTGCCGTGACCGGGTATTAACGCCTTCTGACCTTCAGCTCACCGATATTGCAAACGTGCCGTCATCAGATAATAATTCAGCTAAAAATACTTCATTTTCTTTAGAAGAAAATGAACGCAGCGCAATTATTCGCGCTCTCAAACAGACCAGCGGCGTACAAAAAAAAGCGGCCGATTTACTGGGGATCAGTCGCCGCGCCATCCATTATAAAATAAAAAAATATGGTATTGTTGTGTTAAAAATTTAACAAAAGTAACAAAAGATGCCTTAAGGGTTGGGAATTAAATAAACGAGACAAAAATTGCATCGGATTTCATTTCGTCTTCAAGGCGCGGCAACGGTTGCATACTTTACCGTATTCGGCTTTTGACGCAACACAGAAGACGGGCCAAAAGACAAGTCCCGCCCGTGCGGGATTCAATTTATTTCGTTCGCGATCCTATAATATGTAGAACAGTACATCAAGACATGTGGACTAATGAATAATACACTATGATTATATCATAATGTAATTGTATCCGGCATATTATAGTTTAAATTTTTATTATTGACTTTACTTCATAATTTTGAATTATTGCATGGCATTTATACCATATTAACGACAAGACAAAAAAAAGGTGAGCACTTGGATTACATTGAAGATATCAATAAATTTATAATAGATAATTTTCTTTTTGGAGATGACAACAACATAAAAAACGATGCGTCACTTCTTGAAAACGGTATTATTGATTCAACCGGGGTCCTGGAATTGATATCTTTTCTTGAAGAAACATATGAAATTACAATTGAAGATGATGAAATGATTCCGGAAAATCTTGATAGTATGGATAATATCAATAATTTTTTAAAAAAAAAATTAAATAATTAAATGTGTGGTATAGCCGGTATCTGTCATATCAATGGCCCGGGACAAATTTCTCTGGATACGCTTAACAAGATGACCGCTGTTCTGCGGCATCGGGGGGCGGATGAATCAGGCATCTATATTGATGACCATATCGGGTTGGGGCATGCACGCCTCTCAATTATCGACCTGACCAGCGGAACGCAACCCATTCATAATAAAAATAAAACGTTATGGATTGTTTTCAACGGTGAGATATTCAATTATCCGGAGTTAAGAAAACAACTCCAAAATGATGGGCATCAATTCTATACGACAACCGATACGGAAGTTGTTTTACATTTATATGAAAGAGACGGATTGCATTGCCTGGATTCATTAAACGGACAATTTGCCTTTGCAATCTGGGATTCATCAAAAAAGCAATTATTCCTCGCTCGTGATAGAATGGGGATCTGTCCACTTCATTACACAATACAAAACGGATATCTCTATTTTGCCTCGGAAATAAAATCTCTTTTCATGGAAAAAACAATCACGCGAGAAATCAATCCCATCGCTCTGGATCAAATATTTACATTCTGGGCCCCCCTTCCAAATGTTACCGCATTTAAAAATATTTATGAATTAGAACCCGGTCAATTCCTACAAATTGATGAAAACAATATTAACACTAAAAAATACTGGCACTTTCCCATTCCGTCACGAGATGAGCAGATTGACCCTTCTCCTGAAGAACTCACTGAAGAATTGACGCATTTATTATCAGATGCCGTGCGGATCCGTTTAATTGCCGATGTCACAGTAGGCTCCTATTTAAGCGGAGGCCTGGACTCTTCAGGAATAACCGCATTGGTTGCCAAACATTTTAACCATGATGTCCAGTCATTTGGCATCCGGTTTGAGGAGTCCGATTTTGATGAAAGCCCCTATCAAAATCAGCTCGCTTCATTTCTGAATGTCAATCATAAAGAACTTTCAATATCCAATAATGACATTGCATCCCATTTTTCTGAAATTTTATGGCACGCTGAAAAGCCGATTTTAAGGACGGCACCGGTTCCTCTTTTTTTGTTATCAAAACTGGTTTCAGAAAACGGATTAAAAGTTATCCTGACCGGTGAAGGCGCCGATGAAATCTTTGGCGGGTATAATATATTTAAAGAAACATTGATTCGAAAATTCTGGGCCCGAAAACCGGAAGATCAGAATCGTGCCGATCTGATCACCCGGATTTATCCGAATATCTTCAAAAATCCGTTATTAAAAAAATCCCTGATCAAATTCTTTGCCCAGGGATTGGATAACTCGGATGATCCGTTATTTTCACACCTGATTCGATGGAACAATACCAAACGAATTAAAACATTTTTTTCCGATGACTTAAAAAAAGAAATCGGAGATTATAACGGTATCGAAGAAATACGGCAGCTAATACCGGATCATTTTGATACATGCAGCAGCCTCACGAAAGCACAATATTTGGAAAGCACCATTTTTTTGAGCAATTATCTTCTTTCTTCTCAAGGAGACCGGGTGGCAATGGCCCATGCGGTGGAAACCCGACCGCCGTTTCTGGATCATCGGATCATTGAATTTATGGCCCGCAT
>Ga0307991_1003557_pt1 | contig 10020 bp, 10 predicted proteins | sample EllFjometagen131_FD_203146 | JGI IMG/M metagenome (GOLD analysis project Ga0307991, IMG submission 203146) | Marine microbial communities from Ellis Fjord, Antarctic Ocean - #131 | ecosystem: Environmental > Aquatic > Marine > Unclassified | place: Southern Ocean | collected 2014-10-08 | reverse complement strand
AAAATTGCACTTCTTGCAGGTCCACAAACCGGTTGTGTTGTATAGTTTTTATTATATTTAACACCTTCTTTAGCTAAATTATCTAAATTAGGGGTAATCATATTTTTATTACCATAACAACCAAGCATGTCCCATCTAGTTGTATCAGTCATTACAAAAACCACTTGTTTTTTATCTTTCATATCTCTCTCCAAACAATCAAATTTAACCTTTAATAGCACCTGCAACGAGCCCTTTTACCATATTCAATTTTAGCAATTTCTAATGCTTTCATAACATCTGGATATAGGTCATCAATACATGATGCTAGCAAAATATCAGTAATAGGGGCAGCTAATCCTGAATCGTTACTTTCCTATCTCCTATTCATTGAACAAGCTAAAACAACCAAAAAAATACTTAATGCTTTTTTCATCAAAAAGAATTCTTGGTTTTTCCATACACACCAGGGTATGCCTTCTTTTAAAAAATATACACACGAGTGTACAAGTTATTTATAGGTTACCCTATATCTCAAATCTGTCAAGCTGTTTTTTCAAAAAAATATTCACTTTTCCCATATGCACAAACAAATTAAACTAAAAATATATTCTTTATATCCATAAAAACCTAATTTGTACTATTACTTTGTACACTTTTTAAAAAATACTATATAATATTATAAACTTGAAAAAAAGAGAAAAATATGGATAATAAAAATCAGCAAAGTGGTGTAAACAGAACAATCTTAATTTTAGAAACACTTTCTAATATAAACAAAATAAATCTTGAACATTTAGCTAAAAAGACTAATCTTCCAAAACCAACACTTTTGAGGTTTTTAAATTCATTAATTTCACTAGGTTATGTCTATAAAGATTACAATGATTTGTACAGTTTAACCCTTAAAATGTTTAGTATTGGATCAAACAGTTTATCTCATATTAATTTAATAGATATAGCGGCACCTTTTGCAGATGAACTATGTAGCTACTTTAAAGAAACAGTCCATATGGGAATATTAGATGAAGATCATGCTGTTTATGTTTTGAAAAGAGAATCTTCCTTTACTATAAGAATGTATTCTAGAGTAGGAAAAAGAATTCCCCTCTATTGTACTTCTATAGGAAAAAACTTATTAAGTGATTTTGATTCTGCTGCTTTGGATGAATACCTTGATTCAACTCAAATTATCCCCTTTACCAAATATACTTTATCAAAAGAAGAATTGAAAAAACAGCTATTCAAAATTAAAGAAGAGCGATGGGCAGAAGATGATCAAGAACATGAGGAAGGAATTATTTGCCTAGGATCTAGCATTAGAGACTTTAGTAATAAAGTTGTAGCGTCCTTAAGTGTTTCTTGGCCTAACTTCAGATTTGAAGATAAAAATAAACAACAAGTTATTGATAAAATTAGAGACACTTGTGATAAAATCTCTGCACTTTTAGGATATGAAGAATAAAAAAACTCCACACTATCTATAAAAATAAACAACATGGAGTTAATAAACTATATATACCTGAATTATCTCTGAACACGTCCAGAGCCATCCCCTTTACATAAGGCTTCAACTTCACTTCGTTTTGATAAATTGAAATCACCATTAATCGAGTGTTTCAAGCAAGAAGCTGCAACTGCAAAATTAAGGGCATACTCTTCATCATTACTATATTCACTTATACCAAAGATTATTCCAGCTGAGAAGGAATCTCCTCCTCCAACTCTATCAATAATATCTGACATTTCATAATGACGTGATAGATAAAAGCCGGTAGAACCTAGTAAAGCAGCTGACCAACCATTTCTGTCTGCGCTCTTACTCTCTCTAAGTGTAATAGCTACTTTTTCAACATTTGGAAATTGTGTTTTAACTTTTTTTGCTAGAGCTTGATATACACTAGTATCTAATTCACCTGAGGTAACATCACTATCAGCTTCAATGCCTAAGCATTTTTGAATATCTTCTTCATTTGCAATAACAACATCAGCATAGGGTACTAAAGTCCTCATAACCTCAGGTGCAGTTTTTCCATATTTCCATAATTTTTTTCTATAATTTAAATCAATTGAAACAGTTAAACCACACTCTTTTGCACATTTCATTGCCTCTAATGCGCTATCTGCTGCATTTTGACTAAGGGCTGGAGTTATACCTGTTATATGAAACCAAGTAGCATCTTTAAAGGATTGTTTAAAATTAAAATCACTGGGTTTTGCTAATGCAATTGAGCTATAAGCTCTATCATAAACTACGGAAGAAGGTCTTTGGTTTGCCCCAGTTTCAATAAAATATATTCCAACTCTTCCATCTTCAGTTAAAACAATATCTGATGTATCAACATCATATTTTCTTAACTCTCTCATTGCAGCCTCACCAACAGCATTATTAGGTAGTGCTGTTAAAAACTTTGTATCTTTGCCAAATATTGATAAGGAAACAGCAACATTTGCTTCTCCACCACCGAAAGTTGATTCTAATTTTTTTGTTTGAAATAATCTCTCATGTTCTTCACTTCTCAATCTTAACATTATCTCACCAAAGCTAACAAATTTATTACCCATAGTTTCCTCCAAAATGTTTAATGTTTTTTAAACTTTACTCTTGATAAACTCAATATTAAGGGTTATTATTTGAAATGTCAAGATTTATGGAACATTGTTCCATTTTTATAAATAAGGAGAAAACAATGACAGATGATTTAAAAAGAAAACTACATAATATTGGTATCATTCCAGTTGTCAAATTAGATGATTCAGACAAAGCAATAGGCCTTGCTAAAGCTTTAATCGATGGTGGAATTAATTGTGCTGAAGTAACTTTCAGAACAGAAGCTGCTGAGCAAAGTATCAAAAATATTACTAGTAAATATCCTCAAATGTTTGTAGGAGCTGGAACTGTTACAAGTGTGGCCCTTGCTAAAAGAGCTGTTAGTGCTGGTGCCAAGTTTATTGTTTCTCCTGGCTTTAATGAAGCTACAGTTGATTGGTGTCTTGAAAATAATATTACAATAATCCCTGGTGTTTGTACTCCTAGCGATATTGAAAAAGGATTAGCTAGAGGCTTTGATGTATTAAAATTCTTCCCAGCTGAAGCTTCTGGTGGAATTAACATGTTAAAAAACTTTGGTGGACCATTTCCTAATTTAATGTTTATGCCAACTGGTGGAATTAATTTAAGTAATCTTCAAAATTATGCAAGAACTAAAAATGTACTAGCTACAGGTGGATCTTGGATGGTAAGTGCTGATTTAATTGAAAAAGAAGATTGGAAAACTATCATTGATATGTCTAAAGCGGCAATGCTTGAATTACAAGGTTTTGAATTTGCTCATGTTGGAATTGAAGATGATATAAATTCTGAAAAATCTATTGAAGCTCTTAGCACTTTTGGATTTGAAGTAAAAAGAGGGGCTACCACAGCCTTTGTTTCTGACAAAATTGAAGTTGTTCCATCTTTATTTAGTGGTGCAAAAGGTCATATTGGAATCAAATGTAATGACTTAGAAAGATCAATTGAATATTTAAAAACTAAAGGGTTTACTCCAAAAGAAGGCTCTTATATTTACGACGACAAGAATCAATTGAAAGTGTGTTACTTAAATGGAGAGGTTTCTGGTTTTGCCCTTCATTTAGTAAGAAGATAAAATAGCACAAAAAAAATTATTAATAACATAGGATAATTTTTTAATTGATACTTTTGAACTAAATCACTATTTAATTTTATTGATTTAGTTCTTTTTTTAGACCAAAAAATACTTGCTCTAAAAGAACAAGTATTGCTATTTATTAAAATTATATATTAAACGCCTAAATAAGCAGATTGAACACTGTCATTATTTAATAAATCTTTTGAAGAACCAGAAAGAACAATTCTACCATTCTCCATAACATAACCTTGAGTTGAAGCTTTTAAAGCCATTCTAGCATTTTGCTCAACTAGGAACACTGTTACATTTTCGCTTTGATTTATATAAGCAATTTTCTCAAAAATATCTTGAATAATTAATGGAGCTAAGCCAAGACCTGGCTCATCGAGTAAAATCATTCTTGGAGAACTCATCAAAGCTCTAGCTATAGCCATCATTTGTTGCTCTCCACCTGATAAAGATCTAGTTTTCTGCCTTCTCCTAGCACCTAAAATAGGAAAAAAATCATACATTTCTTCTTTCTTTTTCTTGATTAAAGTCTCATCTCTTACCATAAAAGCACCCATATCTAAGTTTTCTTCAACGCTCATATCAGCAAAAACTCGTCTTCCCTCTGGTACTAAGGCAATACCTTTGGCAGCAATTTTTTCAGTTGCTAAACTTTTAGAGGAGGTTTCACAAGCAATAATATTACCTTCAAATGAAATATTACCTTGTATTAATGGCTCTAAGCCTACAATAGCTTTTAATAAAGTACTTTTTCCAGCACCATTTGCGCCAATCAAGCTTACTATATCACCTTCATTAACAAACAATGAAACTTCTTTAAGTGCACTAATTGAGCCATAAGAAACACTAATATTATCAATATTTAATAACGCCATCTTCTTCCTCCTTACCCAAATAAGCTTCAATAACTAATGGATTTTTCTTTATATCGCGAGGAGTGCCTTGTGCTATTTTTTGACCATAATTTAAAACAGTAATGTTATCACAAATACTCATTACCAATTTCATATCATGTTCAATTAATACAACAGTAATACCTTTGTCCCTAATTTTTCTAATAGTATCCATTAAATGCTCTGTTTCCTGAGGATTCATACCAGCAGCAGGTTCATCAAGGAATAAAATTTTAGGTTGGGAGGCTAAAGCTCTAGCAATTTCTAATTCCCTTTGTCTTCCATAAGGTAAATTTTTAGCATCTTCATTTGCAAATTCACTCATATCAAAGAAATCTAACCATTTATAAGCATTTTCAAGCATAATATCTTCTTCATTTTTCATAAAAAAATAGGATTTTAACATATTACTAAAGCGTGCTTTATTTGGACCTTCTCCAGTCATAAAATGACGACCAATCATAATATTTTCAATAACAGACATTTTTTTAAAGAGTCTAATATTTTGAAAAGTTCTAGCAATACCTAATCTAGCGATTTTATGACTTGGAAAACCTGTAATATCATTTCCTTTGAAATAAACTTTACCACTAGAGGGAATATCTAAACCTGTCATATTATTAAAAAGTGTAGTTTTACCAGCACCATTGGGACCAATTAAGCCGGTAATCAAGCCCTCTTGTGCAGAGAAATCAACTTCATTTACAGCCATAACTCCACCATAAGCTCGGGTTATTTTTTCAGTTTGTAATAATTTCATTACTTTACTCCCTTAGCTTTTGATTTCTTTTTTTTGCCAACGCTATAACTTCGTATTCCTATAATACCCTGAGGTCTCCATATCATCATTACAACAAGAATCAAACCAAATAAGATTTGTTTGAATTGTGGTGGAATTATACTTGAAAGACCAGTTAATTGAGGGAAATAACTGATTAATTGAATAATAAAAGCTCCTAATATTACTGCAGAGAAATTACCCATACCACCGAGAACAACCATACACAATACCATAATTGATACCATAAAGGTATAGGAATTAGGAGTAACAGAGAGAGCGAATACAGCTTGAAGAGAACCGGCAATACCAGCAACAGACGCTCCAATTGCAAAAGCCCAAACTTTATATTTGGTTACATTAATACCCATAGAGGCTGCTGCAATCTCATCATCTCTGATAGCTTGTAAAGCTCTACCCATTCTAGATCTACCTAATCTTTCAAATAAGTAATAGGAAATAGCAACTATTATAATTACCATGAATAAAAATGACCATTTTTCATAAGGGTTAATTGTAAATCCAAAAATTGTAGGCATTGGAATTCTTTGAATACCCATAGGACCACGAGTAAGACTATCCCAGTTATTTAAAACATTTCTAACAATCTCGCCAAACCCCAAAGTAGCTATAGCTAAATAGTCGCCCTTTAGTCTTAGAGTTGGTAAACCAATTAAAACTCCAAACATAGCCGCTAATAGTGCAGATACAGGTAAGGTAGCCCAAAAAGACCAACCTGAGGAAGTAGTTAAAATTGCTGTTGTATAGGCACCTATTGCAAAGAAACCTGCCTGACAAAGACTTAGCATACCGGTATAACCAGTAATTAAATTTTGTCCAATTGCCATCAAGGCATAAATACCACTATAAATTAAAATAAGTAAGAAAAAATTAACCATTACACCTTCTCCTTTACCACTTTACCAAGTAAACCTTGAGGGCGAACAAGTAGCACAATAATTAAAACACCGAAAGATATTGTATCTTTCATTGCTTGTGGAATACCAAAGAGAGCAACACCAAATGTTTCTAATAAACCTAAAGTAATACCACCTACCATAGCTCCACCTATATTTCCAATTCCTCCAACTACTGCAGCAACAAATGCTTTAAGACCTAACATCATACCCATAGTAGGATAACATTTAAAATCTAGAGCAATAAGCATACCACCGGTTGCAGCAAGGGCTGAACCAATAGCAAAGGTTAAACTAATTACAACATTAACATTAATACCCATAAGTCTTGCCGTATCTTGATCCAAACTAGTTGCTCGCATAGCCTTACCCATTCTTGATTTATCAACGAATATTTTTAAAGCTACCATCATCACTAGAGAAACAACTAATACAAGAACTTGGTGTGGTGTAATAACAACACCACCAATTTCAAAAGGAGTATTATCGAAGGGGTAATTTAATTTTCTACTTTGAGTACCCCAAGCCCAAGCAGCACTATTGGATAAAACAAAGGATACACCAATAGCTGAAAGGAGAGGTGCTAATCTAGATGCTTTTCTTAAAGGTTTATATGCAATTCTTTCAATTACAACACCTAAGGCAGCTGTAACAATCATTGAAATTATCATAGCTAGGAAGAATGCTATAAAAGTCCAAACACCTAAGGGTGCACTTCCTCTTAATGCATCGAAAGCAAATAATCCTATGTAAGCCCCAACCATAAGAACATCACCATGGGCAAAGTTAATAAATTTTAAAATTCCATAAACCATGGTGTACCCCAAAGCAATTAGAGCATAAACGCCCCCTAGGGTAAGTCCATTCATTAAATGTTGGAAAAATTCTGAAAGTGATCCCACGACGGGTCTCCTTTTTATATTATCTTATTATTTTTCTTTATTTTTCAAACTCAAAGCCGGCTATTAAAGCCGGCTAAAGTTTTATAAGCAGTTAATATTATTCTACTAATTCTAAATTACCGTCTATAACTTTATAAGAACCTAAATATTCAGGAGTAGTTCCGTTAACTCTGTAAACACCTTGATAAGCAATTAAGTCACCATTTTCAGCAAAGTTGATTAAACCACCAACGCCATCATAGTTTTTAGTTGCTAAAATTCCATCTCTAATAGCTTGTCTTGTAACTTTACCATTAGCAGCGGCATTTTTCATTGCATTAAGAATAATATTTGCCCCGTCATAAGCATTAATTGCAAATGAATCAGGTTGGACACCATATTCAGCATTATATTCTGCTACAAATTTATTGAAAGCTTCGCTTTCTTTTACTTTTGCAGGACCAACATAAACAACACCATCGGTATATGCACCAGCTAAGTTGTAAATATCAGGATTTGAGAAACCATCACATGATAAGAATGGAGCGCCAACTTTTAATTGAGCAGCTTGTTCTAGAATTTGTGCCATTTCTACTGTGTAGTTAGGAATATAAATTGCATCTGGACCTTCAGCTTTAATATTTGTCAATTGAGTTTTAAAGTCTTTGTCTCCAACCATACAGGTTTCAGCAGCAACAATTTTACCACCTAATGATTCAAATGTAGCACTCATGCTTTGGAACAAACCTTGTGAATAGTCATTTTTAGCATATAAAACAGCTAAGTTTCTATAGCCTAATACTTCATAGAAATAATGACCTGCTACTTCACCTTGTAGTCCATCAGATACAACAGTTCTGAATATCATATCACCAATATTGGTAATATCAGCATGTGTTGCTGAAGGAGTAATTAAAGGAAGACCAATATATTGACATCTATCAGCTACATTAAAAGTAGGACCTGTAAATACTGGGCCAACTAAAGCTAAGATATCATCAGACTCAGCTAATTTTTCAATACTTGAACTAGCTTTTTCAACATTACCTTCTGAATCTTCTGTAATTAAAGTTACAGGAGTTCCATTTATACCACCAGCTGCATTGAATTTATCAACTGCTAATTTTGCACTGTTATTACATAAAATACCATAGTTAGCATTATCACCAGTCATTGGTCCAATAAAACCTACATTATATTCTTGATTTTTAGTTGAGGTTGCACTTTCACTTTCGCCACCTGCAAAAACAGTTGTTACACTAATTGATACAATAACCAATAATGCTAATAAAATTTTTTTCATTTTTTTCTTATACTAAGGGAACCTTAGTTTTCCTCCTATAATGTGTGTGTAACAAAATTTTAATAAATATTGTTGAATTATATATACAATAAACTGCATAAAAATTCAACTTATTTTCACACAAATAGTTAAAAATATCAAAATTACCTAATTATCATATACATTTCAAATAAATATTATACAAAATTAGGAATTATGAGTATTAATGTTTTACTAAAGTTAAATATGCATTTTTTTGTATTTCACTAATAATTTACTTGTAAAATCAACTTTATTATTAATTTATCAAATTTTTATCACACCATCATTATCTTAAATACTTTAGTAAAAGGTGTTAACAACATAGTTGATTTCTATTGTTAAAAATAAATTTTTTACATAAGAATATTGAACTTAGAATATTAATATAGCGAGTAACATAAATTGCTATCATAATTGCAATTTGATACATAATTGCTTCAAGGGGTAGACTTCCACCTAATATGTGACCAGTCATCATGCTTGGAAGTGAAACTAGCCCAATTGTTGCCATAGAAGAAACAGTAGGTCTTATAGAAGCACTAAGAGCATTTTTAATATATGGCTTTATAGCTTGTAGCATAGTTGCACATAAGGCTAAACCATAAATAAATTAGGAATCATCATTGAGATAAAAACAGGAAGATATAATTTTTTATTTTTTAGCTTTGTTGAATTCGTAATAGAAATTGAAGCGACCAACATCATGATAAGTAGATAGGAAACATTTAATATGTTGTTATTCAAATCAAAGATATATTGTAGATATATTCCTGTTATTGCTAATTGATTTTGTCTTTTCTTTGATTCTCTTTTTGTCAAATAATTACAAAAAAAGAAAAGTTATGTTGTCATCTTTCTTTTTGAATCTGTTGGATTTATAATTAAATATTAATTTATTTAAAATCTAAAAAGAGGAGAAAAATAGGACGTTTTAACATAATCGCAACAATTATTGCAAGTCTTTGTCTCTCCCCGCCTGATAATTTTTAAATATCTTTATCTAATAAACTTAAATCAAACTCAAAATATTCACATAAAGCAGAATCCAATATTGGATTAAAATCATTGCCACTAAATTTTGATATATCTTCAAGATATTTTTTTGCTGAAATTTTTCTAAGTGAAATATCTTGATCTACATAAGCAAATCTTTTTCATATATCAAAAAAGCTGAATTCACTTATATCTTTTTTGTTAATAAGGTATTTACCACTATCAAAAACCTCAAAACCTAATAATATTCTAAAAATAGTAGATTTACCTTTACCTGAATTCCCACTAATTAAAACTTTATCTCCATCACTAAGCTGTAGTGAAAAGTTATTTAGTATTTGTTTATTATTAAATTTCAAATTTATATTTGATAACTCAAGAAGATTATCCATATTATATTTTCCTTTAATTTATCAAATTGAGCATACCTTTATACATAAGGTGGCTAGTTTTATTACTGTTGTTAAGACCTTTTACTTGTTAATAAAAAGCCCTAACTAGAGAAAAAACAGGTAAAGTATAATAAAATTATTAAACAAGACTCCTGTTTTTTACTACAAATAACTAAAGATATCTAACTCTGATTATCAGATAAA
>Ga0307991_1003555_pt1 | contig 10022 bp, 10 predicted proteins | sample EllFjometagen131_FD_203146 | JGI IMG/M metagenome (GOLD analysis project Ga0307991, IMG submission 203146) | Marine microbial communities from Ellis Fjord, Antarctic Ocean - #131 | ecosystem: Environmental > Aquatic > Marine > Unclassified | place: Southern Ocean | collected 2014-10-08 | reverse complement strand
CCAGATATTGTTGTACCGTAGTGGCACAAAAGGAGAATGTTGATGCAAAAATTCATAAATGAATTAGTAATGGTTGGTCTTACAGAAAACGAAGCTAAGACTTACGTTTTACTATTAAAGCAACCGCTAACAGCTACAAGAATTGCTCAAACAATAAAGGTTAATCGATCGAATGTATACGGTATTATTGCCAGCCTAGTACAGAAGGGATATGTACGGGAAGTTAATGGAAAAGTTCGAATAGTGATGGCAATAAATCCCAAGATAGCCTTTAATACTTCAAAAACAACTTTGCAAATGCGTATAAAGTTGATGGATAAACTATCGAAAGATTTATTCCCATATTTCGAAGCAGATAAGCAGCACGAATCTAAAGAACTGATAAAAATATTACACGCAAAATCTGCCATTATGAATACTTTGGAAAAGTTGGAAGCTGAAGCTGAAAATGAAGTTTTAGCTTTTAGTAAACCACCCTACTTGATGAATGTTGATAATCTCGACAATTTAAATATTCCTCAAAGAAACAGTGCAAAGAGAGGTGTGAACTACAAAGCAGTACATCAAATAGAACCTGAAAACCAAGAGAACTTCATTAAGAGAATGAAGTATTTCGAAAGCATGGGAGAGGAAGTAGGAGTAGCAAAATGAAAAAATTGATTCTGTTTTTAGTGTTTTTATTACCTGTAATTATTAGTTCCACAGTTATCCCAGCAGGGGACGTAAGCGGTTTATGGGATGTAGCAGGAAGCCCCTACTATGTTGACGGAGAAATTATAATCCAAGCCGATACGGAACTGGAAATCGAAGCTGGTGTAGATGTGATTTTTAATGATCATTATAAGTTTTACATTTTATGGTAGGATCGTAGCCAATGGAACTGTAACAGATTCTATAAAATTCACACCATTAAGTGCCGCAACCGGATGGCATGGATTAAGATTCTATGATGGAAATATAAGTTCACTGTCTGCTAATGAAATTAGTTACTGTCAGTTTGAACAAGGCTATGGTTTAGGTGAAGATGATGATAAAAATGGTGGTGCAATTTTTTGTTCAAACACTTCAAACCTTACTATTGAAAACTCCTATTTCTTCCAGAATTATTGTGAATGGGATGGAGGAGCTGTTTATTTAGAAAACAGTTCAAGCGTTAATATCAATGACTGTATGTTTCTGATGAATGATTGCGGATTTTACGGTGGAAGTATTACTGTTTATGGTTCTGACCCTATCTTAGATGGTTGTACTTTCAAGCAAAATACATCAGCTATTTTTGCAGCTGGCTTCTCCTTTTGGAACAATGCTAACCCCGAGTTATACAATTGTAAGTTCATAAACAATTATGCGGGGGCTTGTACGGGTGTTTATGGTGTGAGCACAAATCTAATCATGGCAAACGTTCTTTTCGTTAACAATGAAACTCAATTTGGTTCTGGAGCCGCTTGTGGAATAACTAATTGTACTACAGAAGCAATAAATATAACAGCTGTAGATAACGTATCTCCACTTTCCGGTGGTGCTTTTTGGGTAAACGGTGGGACATTGAATCTATACAATTCAATTTTATGGAATAACTTACCGGAAGATATCTTCATACTAGATGGAACTGCAAATGTCTCGAATAGCTGTATAAGTGATGGCTCTCCCGGAACTTTTGTCATTTCAGATGATCCTCAATTTATTAATTATGCTGAACTTGATCTTCATTTATCCGAAATTTCACCTTGTATTGATACTGGAGATGAAACCCTGGTTTCCTTTCCACTTCCAAATTTTGATTTAGATGGAAATGAGCGCATAATAGATGGTGATGAGAATGGGACTGTTATAATTGATATGGGTGCTTATGAATTTGTACCAGAAGGTCCTTCGACCGGATTCATTGTGGGAACGGTGACAAATTTTGAAGGAGACCTATTAGAAAATGCTGAGATTACTGCCGGAACTTATTCAGCTCTAACTGATATAAATGGAGAATATGAAATAGAAGTTGAAGCTGGGGACTATACTGTTTCATGTTATCTAGAAGGTTATCAAATTCCAGATAATATTGAGATTACAGTGATCGCTTCAGAATCCTTCAATAACGTCGGTTAAAGTTTACAATGCAAAAGGGCAAATCGTTAAAGACTTGATTCATGATTTTCTGAGTATTGGGCAACATGATATCGTATGGAACGGAACTGATGGAAGCGGGAAACAAACAACTTCTGGAATTTATTTTTACACAATTAAAACTGAAACTCAAACCGGAAAGATGCTAATGTTAAAATAGTGTTTCGTTTTATAATTAAGAAAGAATTTTTTCATAACCGCTATCATTTGATAGCGGTTATTTGATTTATAAAAAAACGTTGACGCCAATATGTTATCCCAAATTATGTTTAACAAATTTTGGAGGTTAGATGCCTAAGATTAAAAAAATAAGAGTTATGATTGCAAAACCTGGATTAGACGGACATGACAGGGGAGCAAAATATATAGCAAGAGCATTGAGAGACGCAGGTATGGAAGTTATTTACACAGGAATTCGACAAACACCAGAACAGATAGTAAATGCAGCGATTCAGGAAGATGTAGATATTGTAGGCTTAAGTTTATTAAGTGGTGCACACAATTTTCTTTTCCCAAAAGTAGCAGATTTACTTGTAGAAAAAGGGAAAGAAGATGTAATGCTTTTTGGTGGTGGTGTAATTCCAGAAGAAGATATTGATTTCCTTAAATCAAAAGGATTTAAAGCTATTTTTACGCCTGGTACACCGGCAAAGGATGTAATCGATTTTATAAAAGAGAGTATGTAAAATGAATGAAATTGCTGATGGGAAAGTTTATACAAATACGGACAAATCACTTTATTTAAAAATTTCAAAAGATAATTTTTCAGCTTATCTCACAATAGAAGACAAAGGAAACATGATCGACGAAAAAGAGATCTCTAATCTTCTATCTTCTGTGGGAGTAAAAAATGGATTAGAAGAAGCAATTGATTATAATATCAAACGTGAAATAATTAAAGAAGTTGGTGAACCATTTCTTATTGCTTTGGCATCGGTAAAAAAAGCTGAAGCATCTATAAAATATAATATTGATATTGAGACTTGTATGAAAGCTGATCAGCAGTATGAGATGGATGAATTATCACAATTTGAAAAGGTTGAGAAGGATCAGGCAATTGCTGAAATATCTTCAAAAGAGGCACAAAGTTTTGGTGCTGATATCTTTGGAAATGAAGTAGCTATGAATGGAGACTCTCAAATAAATGTAGAAGATATTATGGGGAATAATGTTCATTATTCTGCTGAAACAAATCAGGTTTTAGCTACTGAAGCTGGATATCCCTATTTAAATCATGAAAACAAAATTTGTGTAAAATCAACGTTTATCTCACAGGATATTCATGATACTAGCAAGACAATTTATGGAAATACGACTATAGACGGAGTTGTTTCAAATTCTAATTTGGAAATTTTTGGTAATCTTTGGGTGAAAGGAAATGTACGTGGTTGTAACAAAGGTGGAATTATCGTTCATGGAGATGTAATATTAGATTATTCAGAAGACTCCAATATCTATGCATCTGGCAAAATCTCGATAAATAAAAATGCTAGGAATAGCCTGATCTATGCAAATGGAATAATAGAAGCAGAGGAAAATAGTTCAATTTCTGGAGGTGTTATTCAAAGTGGAGAAAGAATAAATGTTTTCACTGTGGGGAGTCCTTTAAACATTTTAACAGAAGTAGAAATTGCTATTGCACCTTTTTTAAAGGAACAGATTCGCATTACCAACAAAAAGCTAACACAAGCTAGAAACAAGGTTGAAATAGATGAGGTCTTGATAACATCACTTGTGGAAAAATTGAAGAGTTTACATTCTCAATTTAGTAGTGAACTAGAAAGATCGCATAATACAGATCCATCTAAGATTATCATCAAAGGAGAAGTTTTTCCAAATTCTAATATAAGAATATTAAAAGATATATTGGAAATTTCAAAAGAGAAACACAACATAGAAATATCAGTAATTGAATCGGGTTTGGAGATAAATGAAGTTGACAGAATATAACTGCAAATATCTTTTGTTTATAAAAATAATTAGTGGGTATAGAAAAAGTGAAGTATCTGTGGATTAAAACAATAGATCAAAAAGATTATAGTATAAATGATGAAAGCATTTGCCAACCGGTAAATGCTTTTTTTGTTTTAAAAGAGCTTAAGGGGTTTAAATGAAAAAAGAATTAGAGATATTAATTCAAATGCAGAAATTCGATACGGTTATTGGAAAAAAAAACGTTCTTACAAAAGAATTGCCCCAGCAATTGAATAGTTTAAAGCAATCTCTATTGGATGCAGATGAAGCTGTAAACACTACAAAAAGTGAGCTTGACGAAAACCAGAAAGATCAGAAATTAAAGGAACTCGATATTGCTGATAATAACGCAAAAATCACAAAATATAAAAATCAACTTCTAACTATTGAAACTAACAAAGAGTATAAAGCACTTAACAGCGAGATTAATCACTTAGAGAAAAAAAATTCTGGAGTTGATGACGAACTGATCGTTTTGATGGAAACTGAATCTGAACTTCGAGATCGTTTGAAAGAAAATAATGAAGCTCAGCAAAAAGCATCTGATGAGCTAAAAGCTAACGAAAAAAAACTTGAAAAAGAGATTCAGGAAGTTCAGAAAGATATTGAAGAATTAAAGAGCAAAAGAAATAAATTAGCCGCAGGACTTCCAAGAGATCTAATTCGTAGATATGGTAATTTAATAAAAAATAGAAATCGCAAAGCAGTTGTATTTAACGACAATAATGCCTGTAGTGGATGCGGATATACAATTAGACCACAAGTTGACATTGACATGAAAGCACGGAATTCTGTAATTTATTGCGAAAGTTGTGGTAGAATTCTTGTTGATCATTTTGAAAATAATTAGATTAGTCAAAGAAGATAAAGTGTCTGCTGCGTGGAAACACGGAGAGGAAAGTCCGAACACCAAAGGGCAGGGTACTTCTTAACGGGAAGTTCTGGTAACAGAAAGCTAGCTCCACAGAAATAAACTACCAGGCATCATTTGATGTTTGGAAAAGGTGAAATGGCGGTGTAAGAGACCACCAGTTCTCGGTGTGAATCGGGAAGCTCGGAAAGCCTTATCCGGTGCAATGCCAAATAGGAGAATGAGAGCCGGTCCGGCTTGTTAAGTTCTCGGGTGGGCAGCTAAAACCGGTCAGTAATGAACCCGATTGGGTATAGCAATATCCGGTTTAGAGAAATAGACACTGGGTTGCTTATTAGGCAATTTACAGAATTCGGCTTAATATCTTCTTTGACGCTTATTTTTTATAACTAAATAAGGAATGATAAATGCAAAAAAGGTGGAGAATATCTGAACCTCTATCTGGGGAACAGATACAACAAAAAGAAAACATTGTAGAACATATTAAATGCCCCGAAATGATTGCGGAAATGTTAATCAGAAAAGGGTTAATCGATATAGAAGAAATTAAAAAATTTTTCCAACCTGATCTGATAAATATGCACGATCCATTTCTTTACAAAGATATGAAAAGGGCAACAGAACGGATAATTTTAGCAATCGAAAAGAAAGAACTTATCACGATCTATGGTGATTACGATGTAGACGGTACTACTTCTTCTGCCTTATTGTATCTAGGACTCAAAAAGATTGGAGCTAGTATTGATTATTATATTCCACATAGAATGATAGATGGCTATGGACTATCTCTGAGTGGTGTTGATATTCTTAAAGAAAATGGAACTGAGTTAATAATTAGTGTAGATTGCGGAATAAATGCAATTGATGAAATTGAACAAATAAATGATCTGGGAATGGATATTATTGTTACAGATCATCATAACCCAAAAGAAGAATTACCTAATGCATATGCCATTATTAATCCTAAGATCAAAGATTGCGGTTACCCTTATGATATGCTGGCTGGTGTTGGAGTTGCCTATAAACTTTTAGTAGCTGTTTATTCCCAATTAGCGATAAATACAGATGAACTTATTGATAAATATATAGATCTAGTTGCCTTAGGAACAATTGCAGACATTGTTCCGTTAACAGATGAAAATAGGATTATTGCCAGTCTCGGTCTGGATAGACTGGTGAAGAAACAGAATATTGGATTAAATGCACTTATTAAGCTTGCAGGTCTTTCCCAAAAAGAACTCAATTCAGCTGATATCGTATTTGGAATCGCACCACGAATAAATGCTGCAGGTAGGATGGGAAGTGCAATGAGAGCTGTTGAACTCATGGTGAGTGTTGATGAAGAAGAAAGTGATGAGCTTGCTCAGATCATAGAGAGAGAAAATTCATTAAGACAGCAGATAGACCAGCGTACATTTCAAGAAGCTTGCGACATTATAGAAAAAAAATATAAAAATATGGATGAAACCCCAATTATAGTTGTATCTTCAGATGACTGGCATCCAGGTGTTATTGGGATTGTAGCTTCTAAACTTGTAGAAAAATATTACCGTCCATCAATCATGATAACATTTAAAGAAGGAGTTGGAAGCGGTTCTGGTAGGAGTATAGCTGGGTTTAATTTGTTTGATGCACTTGTTTCTGTGGAAGGCTATCTGGAAACTTTTGGCGGGCATAAATATGCAGCAGGTTTACAGATATTAGTAGAATATGTTGACCTTCTTGAAAATGAATTAAAAAAATATGTTAAAAATCATACGACTGAGGACCAGTTTGTACCACCACTGAATATAGATACAAAATTAGAATTATTTGAGATCAATGAGAACCTGCTTGAATGGTTGGAAAAATTTGCTCCATTTGGACCTGGTAATATGCGACCTACATTCTTAACCGAGAATGTCACGGTAGTAGGATTTCCCTATAATGTTGGAAAGAATCACTTAAAACTAAAAGTGATAAAAGATGGATGTGAACTAGATCTTATAGGGTTTAATTTAGGTGATTATCTACCTTTCTTAAAAAAAGGTTTGAACGTTGATATTACATATTCTTTGGAATTCAATATTTGGCAAGGAAGAACATCAATTCAGGGCAAATTGAAGGACCTTAGAATTTCTGATCAAGATAAATGGGATTATTGACCATGAAAAGAAAGTTTCATTTTGGACTCTTTATTTTGATTATTCTGTTTGTTAATTCCTGTTCAACTATCGAAATTATAACTAGTAGAGTTCCTATAAATTTTGAACTAATAAAAAAAATACAGACTAATTTTATTCCCCAAAAATGTCTTTATTCTTCAATTAATAAAACTGTGTTTGTCTGGGAAAATGAAACAGACTTGATTCATATTTATAGTGGTGAAAATAAAATAAATACAATTGGTGGACTCGGTTTTAATTCACAGAGTTTTAATAAGTTAGCAGATATTACTCTTGCGCCAGATGGTAATCTTTTAGCACTCGATAGCTTTCAAAAAAAAATAAAGAAATTTGATGTTAATGGAAAGTTGATAGCTGAGATTAGTTTAACTGATTTTGTTGAACCTTCACTTTTTGCAGTTGCAATAGATGAAACTTATTACATCTATGATAATGCTTCCAAAGAGATAGTGATAACACGTACTTTTGATCGATCTGATTGGTATAGTTTTGGCAAATTTCAGCTTAATACACCCAGCAATTTAAGTTTAGGAAAGAATGAAATAACAGTTTATGAGCCTAAACAAAACGCTACAATGATCTTCGGGATTTTGGGTCGATTCCAAAAGGAATTTGATGGTAATGTTAAAATTGAAAAACAGCAGAATTATATCTTAAAAGATCATTTTATTTATCATCAAGAAACTGAAGGAAAGTTTGCAATTTCTACTAATACATGGAATGAATTTTCAATTAAAGATAATGTGATCCTTTTGTCTGATAACGAAATTTGGATCGGGGAATTTACCTATTCTAAGCTAAATGATAAATAAATTATTTTCAATGAAAAATAAAATCTATATATTACCAACTTTATCTGGAACATTACTAGGGTTAAGCAGACTTCCAATTAACCTTGGATTCCTTGTGTTTTTTGCTTTTATTCCAATATTTTATTTTTTTGGTGAGCAAAAGAAAAAAAGAGAAATTTTAATTGGTGCCGCAACTTTTGCTTCAGCTTACACTCTGGTTAGTCTGCATTGGATATCATTGGTTACATTTCCTGGTTACTTAGGTATATTCCTATTATTCACCGCTTATTTTTATATTGTATTTCAGGTTTATTATTTTATCAAACAGCAAAATCCAAAATTTGGTTATTTAGCTTTTATCTTGGTTTGGATAAGTTTTGAATTTTTACAAAATTTTGGTGAATTTAGTTTTCCATGGTTTAATTTAGGGTATTCTTTGGCAGAATACTTGCCATTTATACAACCTTTGGAACTTGGAGGACTGTCCCTTCTATCTCTGTTGATATTGGTTATTAATATTCTTTTGTATGAATTAAAAGCTAATCTTAAACGCAATTTGATCATTATCTCTGTAATAATAATTTTGTGGTCAGCATACGGAAAGATAAGACTTAAAACAATAAAATTAGTAAAAACCGAATTTAATGCATCAATTGTTCAAGTGAGTATTCCACAAGAAGATAAATGGGAAGAATTGTACAAAGATTCAACTTTTATACTATATGAACAATTCAGCCATAAAGCAGTAAAAGAAAAAACTGATCTGATCATTTGGCCGGAGTCATCTACACCTGTTTATTTATTAAGACAACCAAAATATAGAAAATGGATTTTAGATCTTTCAGAAGAATTGGGTACAGATATCTTTACTGGATTTCCACACTATAAATATATGGGTGAAGATTATCCAAACAGATATAAATTTTATAATTCTGCGACCCTGATTGGAAAAAACAGAAAAGTTCATGTTCCATATTATAAAAATATTCTGGTTCCTTTTGGGGAACGAATTCCATTCCTTAAATATTTCCCATTTTTGTGGAATATTCATCTGGGACAAGCTAATTGGGAATATGGTGAAAAACTTGAATATTTTAGTGTGAATGGCTACAAATTCTCACCTTTGATCTGTTTTGAAATTGCGTTTCCCTTACTTACAACAGAGATTGCAAGAAATGATGTTGATTTTATTGTTAACATTACTAATGATGCATGGTTTAAGCGATCTGCTGGTACATATCAGCATGCATCGATGACTAAATTCAGGGCAGTTGAAACGCGTAAACAAATATACCGTGCTGCAAATACAGGATATTCCATAATTGTATCTCCTACCGGAGAATATATAAAACAAACAGAACTTTTTGAAAAAATTACTATTAATAATTCTCTTTATATCTATGAAAATAATTCTTACTTTACAAAATATTTATTCTGGTTTCCATTTGTCTTTGTGGTTGGTGCAGTAATACTTTTTGTGTATTCTGCAATTAACTGTCTGCTGAACAAAAAGAGGAAATTGAAAAAAAGTTAATATGAAAAAGTATTATTATACGATCGGGGAAGTAGGTAATCTACTTGAGCTAAAAGCACATGTTTTGCGTTATTGGGAAACTGAATTTCCTCAGGTTCATCCCAAGAAAAAATTTGGACGCAATAGACGTTACAGCCCTGATGATATTGATATTTTAAGAAAGATCAAATACATGCTTCACACCCAAGGATTTACAATTGATGGTGCAAAAAAGAAGTTGAAAGAAGATATGAAACATAAAGAACAGATCAGCCTGGATTTTTCTGTAGATAAAACAGAAGCAAAAAAACATATCATTAGCGAACTGAAAAAAGTTAAAGAACTGCTAAGTAAATAATTAAAAAAAATCAATCTAAAAAAAAGTAAGTTATCTTAAAACCAGTAATTTCTTCTGAACAATTTTGTTTGATTCAGAATACAAATTGCACAAATATATTCCCGAGCTTATTCTTTTTCCATTACTATCTGTTCCATCCCAACTTACTATATTTGTATTAGTTTCGATCAATTTGATCTTCTGTCCTTTTATAGAATAAACCTCAACTTTGTTAATTGATTCTGATTTAATT
>Ga0307991_1003554_pt1 | contig 10024 bp, 9 predicted proteins | sample EllFjometagen131_FD_203146 | JGI IMG/M metagenome (GOLD analysis project Ga0307991, IMG submission 203146) | Marine microbial communities from Ellis Fjord, Antarctic Ocean - #131 | ecosystem: Environmental > Aquatic > Marine > Unclassified | place: Southern Ocean | collected 2014-10-08 | reverse complement strand
AAAGCTCGTTTCATTTTGCCTCCGCTTGAAATTTAAAAATTTTAAACGCTCAACTTAGGTTCAATTTAGTCTATAGAATTTTTCTTGTCAATTCGGTTTGTTATAAAAAAATAAATTTGTTAAAAAAATGCTTGACATTAATAACGCATCGCGTCATATAAGCACATAACGCATCGCGTTATATTTTTGGTTTATAAATATTAAAAAGAACTCTTTTTTATTTTTATCTCTTTGAAGTGTGTAAAAAATATTTAATAAAGCGCTTGACATATGACGCAATGCGTTATAACTTATAACGCATCGCGTTACTGATGTCATTTAAAATTTCAGCGCGCTTTTAAAGTTTACAGTGCGTTCAGAAAAATTAACTGTCTTAACATATATTCTAATAACAATTTTTTCAGGAGGGTAGAACAATGGCTAAGAAAGAAGCAAAAAAAGAAGAAAAAAACAATGTGATCGTAGAAAAACTTCAAAAGGCATCCGAGACTGTCACGGAAAAAATCAAAGATTACAATGAGAAGTATTTGGCGGAAAATATCGAAAAGGGAAAGAAAACTTTCAAAGATTACAATGAGAAATACGTCGCCAAAAACCTTGAAAAAGGTAAAGAGACAATCAAGGAATACAATGAGAAGTACGTGTCAAAAACTTTTGAAAAGGGCAAAGAATATTTTGACGGTCCGTATAAAAAGATTTCTGAAACCGTTGACGAAGTTTTGGCAAAAGGCCGTGATTTAGAAAAAGACACCCTTAAAAAACTTGATAAAGTCGTGGATAACGGTAAAAAGTTTATGTATAAAATTCCTATGGTGGAAACGGTTGAAAAGAAAGTCTCTGAAAGTCTGAATTCTCTGCCGAACATTATCAATATGCCGAACAAAGGTGAAATAGAAAAATTGACCCGGGCCATGCAGGCATTAAATACCAACATTGAAACACTGAAAATAAAGAAAATCGCTTAATAAATTTTATCCTGGCGGCGGCACACATACAGGGTGTGTCGCCGTTTTAAGTAGTGCCTGAGCGAAAAAGTGCCTCAATCATGATTTTTCTGTTATTGCGAGAAAGGCACGACGTCACGCAATCTCATTAAAGTAAGATGATTATTTCGTTGTTCGTTTTCCCTACTGGCTGGTCAACGGCGTGGCTCATAATGACAACCTGGACTCAGGGGGTTTTTTTAATCTCCAATTAAATGATTTAATGGGTATTTTATTTTTAGTTTTTTTATGATATAGTCAAATAAATTTTTTTTTAATACTTTTTTTTAATCATTTTTTGAATTAATGCACGTTAAAAGGAGGTCCGGATGTATACTGTAAAAAAATATGCCAATGGTCGATTCTACGATACCGTTACAAAAAATTACATCACACGCGCCCAGATTTCTAAATTAATTCGTTACAAAAAAAAGATCGAAATTATTGACACAAAGTCCGGAACGGACATTACCAAGGAAGTCGTCTCACAGATCAAGGTCAAGGAAACAAAGGCCGGTAAACAGAAAACCAAAGCGAAAAAGACTGTTTCTAAAAAGAAAAAGCAGGATTCAGCCAGTTTTATCGTACAGCTTTTCCGAAAAGGCGGTGACACACTGTCTGATTATGGTAAAAAATATGCCTCCATGTGGCAGGAAATGTTGACCATGTCTAAGGAGGAAGTCGACAAAGTTGTTAATTTGCTGGTCAAAGACGACAAGATTTCAGAATTTGAAGCCACAAAGCTGAAAAAAGAAATACTCAAATATCGTGATAATATTCAAAGCTGGATTACAAAAAATATTGACCACCGGATTAATGAGGTCCTCAATAAAATGAACCTTGCGAATAGGGATCAGGTGCTGAATCTGACGACGAAGATCAAGTCGTTAACCAATAAAATCGTAAAACTTGAAAAACCAAAAAGTTCAGCCAAGCCCAGTAAACCAGCGTCCAGTAAACCAGCGTCCAAAAAAGCAGCGGCATCCAAAAAAGCAGCGGCATCCAAAAAAGCAGCAAAATAACCCTATATAAATTTTTCCTGTTTTTTCAATGTCTGCCGAAAATATAGAGGATCAGAACGATAACCGCTTTTCAACCGTCGGCAAGACCGGTTTATTTGTTTCCGGAGAACCGGTTGATGCATGGCTTGACAGGTTGTTATCCCGCCGACTGATTTTTGTGATGGGAAAAGGTGGGGTGGGCAAAACCACCATCAGTATTGCCCTTGCGGGTGCTGCGGAGCGCATGAACAAAAAAGTACTTTTGGTGGAACTCGGCGATACGGATTCTATAGGAAGACTTTATCAAAACCAGGCCCTGTCGGCATCCCCCCGGAAATTAACGCCAAGCATATGGGGTGCGCGTGTTGATCCCAAAGTCGAGTTGGAAGCCTATGTCCGTAAACATGTCACGCCAGGATTCATTGCCGGTAAAATAATACGCAGCCGGTTGTTTGAGTATCTTTTTGAAGCAACCCCCGGATTAAAAGAGGTTATGAGTCTCGGCCGCTTGTGGCGATGGGAAAAGGAAGAAAATAATCTCGCCGGGACAATATATGATTTAATAATCGTTGATGCGCCCGCGACCGGTCATGCAATGAGCTTGCTGCGCCTTCCGGATATATTGATTAATATGATCCGGGTCGGGCCGTTGGCGAATCAGATACGGGGTCTTCAGCGTCTTCTTAAAAATCGTCATAAAACCAGCCTTGTTCTTGTCTCACTCCCCGCGGAACTTCCCGTCAATGAAGCTGTTGAATTTAATTCCATGGCCGAAGATATACTTGAAATGCCGGTTGCCGTCACATTTATCAATTGTGTATATCCGGTTGTTTTCAGCCGGACCGATTTGCAGCAGATTGAATCTATTGAAACCAGTGATCGGGATTTTTCTTTTTCCGCTGAAAGCAGGCTTATTACATCTGCCAGAATTTTAAACCGTCGGCGAAGCGATCAGCAAAAGCATATTGAAGAAATCCATGCAAAAGCAAACGGCCATGTGCAGGAGATTCCATTTTGCTTTACCAATGATTTGACAATAAATCAAATCCAGGAGTTGTCGTTTTTTATTTGATTGGCGGTTTCTCAATTAAGATATATGACCGGTATGTTAAATTGCATCAAGGACCCGGACGGACCTAAAATTATCGTTTGCTGCGGTAGCGGCGGTGTCGGAAAGACGACAATATCTGCTGCCATCGGTTTATATGGCGCCTTATCCGGTAAAAAAACAATTGTTTTGACGATTGATCCGGCCAAGCGCTTAGCGGATTCGCTCGGGTTGAATAAATTTGATGTGAATGCGCAGCGGGTTCCGGTTGAAAATCTCATTTTTTGTAAGGATGCGCCAACGCCTGGAGCAGGTTTGTATGCAATGATGTTGGATGCCAAACACACGTTTGATGAATTGGTGGCCCGGTATGCACCGCCTGAATTCCAGAAAAATATTTTCAGGAATCGGTATTATCAGCATTTGTCGAACAATATGGCCGGCTCCCATGAATATATGGCAATGGAAAAGCTCTATGAAATTTTTAATCAGGACGAATATGATTTGATTGTTTTGGATACGCCGCCCAGTCGGCGGGCGTTGGATTTTCTGGAAGCGCCCCAGCGGATGTTAAATATCCTTGGTCACAATTTTTTCATGAGGCTATTCAAACCCTATCTAAAAGCCGGGAGGTGGGGCGTCCGTTTCTTGAATATCCTCGCATCACCGGTTCTAAAAGGTGTCGGCAAGGTGCTTGGACAACAGGCTTTAGATGATTTTTCCGGATTTATGCAATTGTGGGATGATATTATGTTTGAGGGTTTCAGCCGACGCGCAACCGCGGTTAAAGAATTGCTTGCCGGCAGCCATACGCTGTTTCTGGCGGTCGCGACCCCTCAACGATTACCAATAGATGAAGCCATTTTTCTAAGTGAGAAATTACTGCTCAATGGCATGCCGTTTGGGGGATTTATTATAAACCGGGTGAACTGTTTAAATTCAAACATGGAAATACAGGGCTTTGATTCGGATAAGGTTTTTACAGGCACACGTATTGATCCGGGATTGAAGGAAAAGTTGATATCTGCGCATAACAATATTTTGAAAATGGCGGAAAATGATGCCCGGTCTGTCAATCGGCTAATCAAGAAAAGCGGGGCAGAGAATAAAAATGTCGTCTTGCAGATTCCATTTGCAGATAGCGAAATCGTTAGCCTGGATGATTTATATCGTCTGTCTCGTTTTTTTACCCGATAGACCAAAGGAAAGTTGATCTATCGGGTAAAAAAACGAATGAGAAGAAATATTTCTCTCATTCGTTTTTTTATATTCTCGCAACACAATTTATTTTGTTTTATTGATTCGGTTGTTTTATCCGGCCGAGGTTTTTTTGTTTTTTTTGCTTTCCTTATCGGGTTCCGGATTTAGGTCTGCAAAGCTTTCGTATTTGTTCTGGTGAATCGTGCAATACAGGGAGTCGGTTGCCGCCCGGTTGTGGCACTGGGAGCCGCTTCGGGTGATGGCTTTGCAGCGAATTGCCTGAATCGTTCCGCCTTTGGTTTCTTCCGTGGTAATTTCAGCCGTATCCTGGAACCGGTCATTGATAATCAGAGGATCTCTTTCAATCTGGCCGGCCCGGTACATGCCAAGCAGCATTCGATATTCATTTTCAAAATTATCTAAGATTGCTTTCGGGTCATGCACAAGGCCTGTATCCGTGGCGATCCCTAAAGAAATTTTTCCATTATAACTGATAATACTGATTCCAAGACCCAGTCCGCCGATTCGGGGAACCCAGAACATGATATTTTTAATCTCTTTTCCGGCAAAGTATAATGGTTGCCGGGGGCCGGGAACATTACTCATAACACCGGTGGTCTTATTGGCAAACATGGTGGCGGCGGTTTTGGCGAGTTTGGCGGATGAAACACCGAGCGCATTTAATAAAACGTAAGCAACCGCTGCATCCGGGGCTTCTTTCAAATCGTTGAGTCGGCGCTGCACTTCCCTGATCCGAAGCACGGGATCATCGATGTGCACCGGCAGCCCGACAAGTATCAGACTGAACTGGTTGCCCAGCTGAATTTCGGAATCTAAAGGACGAATGTTGACCGGCATCGCCACCCGGATATCCAGATCACCCACCAGGTTGTTGGATTGCTGCAGGTATCGGCGCAGTGCCCCGGTTACCATCGAAACAAGGATGTCATTGATGGTGGCGTTAAAATACTTGCCAATAGCTTTAATATCAGGAACCGGAACCGGGTCACTGAAGGCAACGCTTTTTCGGATACCAAGCTCGCCTTTAAAAACGGTTTTTTTGTCTGCCGGCATGACTAGGATTTTGCTGATCACCGAAGTCGCATCAACAGCGTATTTACCCACCAGTTTTGCGCGTTTGATAATGTGTGAGGGGTCGGTAATACTGGATTCAATTTCTTTTGAAATAAAATCGCTGACTTTAAAGGCCCGTTTTTTTACGCGGTTAATTTTTTTAAACGCTTTTTCAAACGGCGGGAAGAAACCGGAGTCTTCTTTTTCTCCTTTTAATTCAGTGACCGTGTCGGTCCAGATGGCATTTGGTTCAAGGTCGGCCGTTGAAAGCAGAACACGGATTAATGAAATGCCGTCCCCGATACAGTGATGGATGCGGATAAATAACAGGGACCCACCGCCCTCGTAATTTTCAATATAATGGGCCTGCCAGAGTGGTTTTGTGGGGTCAAGCGGGGTTGCGGTCAAGTCGCTGATGAGTTCCTGGAGAGCGTCTTTGTTTCCGGGAGATGGAAGGGCAATACGATGCAGGTGAGAACGAATATCAAACTTGGGATCCAGTTCCCATACAGCATTCCCCACGCCGCTCATGGGTCGAACGACCCGTTTTTTAAAACGATCGTAACATAACAATCGATTTTTTATCGTTTCAACCAGTTGGTCAAAGTCCAGGGGCTCATCAAACTGAAGAAACCCCGTAATCACCATTAAATTTGTTGGGTGATCCATGTGAAGCCAAAAATTATCAATGCTTGACATGATTTCAACCTGTTTTTTCATTGCATGCCTCCTTAGAAATTTTATACGATATTTTTATTTATTAGCAGAGGATAATAGTGAATGCAATCTGAAATTTTATTTCAAAAATCAAAAAGTTAAAAAAGCTTGACACTTATAACGCGCAGCGTCATATTTATTAATAGCCGGATACCGGAAATATACATGATTTTATTGATTTTTTCGTATTCCATATTGCATTTTAAATATAACTTAATTATTAATATTCCAATATTTTATTATTTTTAATGTTAGTGAGTATTTTAGATTTATATTGTATTTTCAGGAGAGCATATGCATTTAATTAAAAAATACGCCAATCGAAAGCTCTATGATACAACCGATAAGCGTTATCTGATAATGGATCGCCTCGCGGAACTGATAAAGTCCGGTGAAGAGGTTTCAATTATTGATAATGAAACCGGAGATGACCTTACGTCTTCGATTGTTTCTCAACTGTTGGCAAGAGAAGATTCAGGTACTGATAAAGCAGTGCCGTCACGAGTGCTGATGCAAATGCTGCGTAAAGGCAGGGGGACGCTTTTCGGGTATGGTAAAAAGTATGTTTCCCTGTGGCAGAGTGCTTTAACCCTGTCGAAAGATGAGATCGAAAAGTTGGTCAACAGTCTGGTCAATGATAAGGAAATATCAGAATCGGAAGGGAAAAATTTAAAAAATGAGATTCTGGGTTTTGCAAATAACCTGAAATCCTGGATCATTGACAATATCGATCAGCGGGTCTCGGAAGGACTTAAAATGATGAATCTTTCATCCAAAGACCAGGTGAATGAGCTGACCAAACGGGTTAATGCACTCACTCAAAAAGTCAAGGACCTTGAGAAGAAATAAACATTGGCTGGGCGTAGCGATGAGGGGCCGATCAGAGATTCTGTCAGGAAAAAGAAAATAAGTTCAGTCCCGACTCCAGGCTTTCCGGGATTTTAGGTCAGTTTCTGCATGGGTAATTCAAAACCGGATACCCGGATTTGGGTTTTTACTTCCATTGCCCTTCATGCTTGATCAGGTTGATAACCCGGGCATTAGATGGGATATTTCCCGGTGCCGGAAAGAAGAAAGAGACGGCTGACCAGACCCCTAAAAATGCGACAATCCCGCCGGCCATTATAACGATCAAGCCGCCGGCGCAGCCTGTAATGGCACCAATACCGATTAATACCACCAGTCCGCCGATGATAAAGGCGATAATACTTCCGGTAAACAGCATTAATTGAAACATATTTATCCTTTTTTTTACCCTTTAATTTCCATCTGAAATATATTATTAATCAACAATTCAACGATTAACATGGAATCAGGATTATATCAAACTAAAATCATACAGGAGTGTTTAAATGGGGCTGTTCAGCTTTTTAACCGGTAAATCACCGGAAGAAATAGAAGTGATAGGCGATAAATTTTTTAAAGTTAAAGAATTCGGGGCGGCTAAAATTGAATATGAGAAAGCAGTCAATAAACTTGAAAAGAAGTTTCCTGAAAAAGAAAATCGGATTCAGCGGCTTAAAGAAAAAATAGTTGATTCAAGAGAATCTCTGGCAAAAGCCCATAAGAAGAACAGCGAGCAACTGATTGAATCAGAAAATTTTAGTGAAGCAGAAGATCTGCTGCTTCTGGCTTTGGAATTAACGGAAAAGGATCGTTTAAAGGAAGAAATTAATAGTATGCTGAAAAAACTGCATCAGAAGTTGGCATCTAATGATCCGGATGATACAAAAATGTTTTTATCCGGAACAGAACCTTTTCCAACGGCAGCAGAAGTTGACAGCGATGAAGATTATTTTTCGATCCTGTGTAATGCGTTGCCCGAAGATGTCAGAAACGCCTATCAGGGGTATGATCAGACATTTAAACACGGATTTATTGCCTTAAACAATGGTGATTTTGAAGTGGCCGTGGAAAAGTTTACGGAGTCAATCAATCGGTCTGATCGGCAGCAACCATTAGTTCCGCTGGAACTATCAACCGCATGGGCCCACATGGGACAAAATGACCGTGCCCGTGAGTTGCTTGAGGAATTTATTGTAGACAACAGTCAGGAAGTTCGGGCATACCAGATGCTTTGCGACATTTACTGGGTTATGGAAAATTATGATGATGCCATTGCATTAATTGTGCAATGTCCGGATCCCTTGAGTGAAACATTTGCGATTAGAATTCTGCTGGGGGAAACTTACTATCAGATGGGTCGATACGCTGATGCGGAGCCCCTGTTTCTTGAGTGTGAAAACAGTTTCGGCCAAAATGAAATTATTACCCGGTCTTTGGCCAAAACATATGAGGCCATGGGCAACCTTGAAAAAGCCCGCGATATTTACGGCCGGCTTCTGAAAGGTTGCACGCAATGCGGTGTCAGAACCGATCCGTTTATTCAACGAAGATATGCGGAGCTTTGTTTTGCCTGTGGTGAAAGGTCTTCCCGCCTGATTGATCTTTATCTTTCGATTTTGCGGGACGACCCGGATAATAAAGACGATTATCATCGTCGGATTCATGAGCTTTACAATGCGTTGGGTGACAGTGCGGAAGCTAGTCGTTATGAATCTTTTTAGAATGATGAAACACTTACCGAAATCAGGATTTGTATCTCATCTGATCAAAGAAAATCAACTGGATGCGTGTGGTTTTGACCGGTTTATTTTTTTTTACGGCATGATGTTTGGTTCAAAAAAAAAATGGTGGGGCACCAGGGGCGTACGCCTATCTTCGCATGAAGGGCTGGACCTCTGTTTTTTTGAAAGTACTGGTCACGAATACTTCCGGCTGGATGAAACCATTAACGTCCCCATGCTCTATGATGGCCGGGTGGAACATATCACAGAAGATTTTCTCGGAAAAACAGTCATTACCCGCCATTGTTTTGATGATCCGGATCAACCGGTACTTTTGTCGCTGTATGGACACCTGAACCCGGACAAAAATCTGAGAATCGGGGATGAAATAAAAGAAGGGCAAATATTTGCCCGGATCGCAGGGACTGAAAAACAGACCGCAGGGATTGAAAAACAGATCGCAGAGACTGAAAACAAAAAAAAAATTATATTGCCCCACCTGCATATATCATTGGCAAAACCCGATATGCTGCCCCCGGCCAATTTTCTGGAATGGGAGTTTCTCAACACGGTGGACCGGCCTGTGTTTATTGACCCGTTAAACGCAATCTCTGCCGAATATACGATTATTGAATATGATGATCGAGTGGATGTATCGAAATTATTTGCCAGGTGCAGCCAGGTGAATGCGGTGGTATAAAAAGATAAAAAAGGAATAATATGGAAAAACTGATAAAAGAAAATTTTGGAATTTTAGCCGGAAACTGGCCACTTGCGCAGGATAAACCCACCTTGATATTTATTCACGGCGCCGCATTGTCTAAAGGATTCTGGAGTGCTCAGGTGGATGATTTGTCTGATATTGCCAATACCATCGCCATTGACTTACCGGGGCATATGGATTCAAAAGGGGTGGCCTGTGAACGGATTTCAGATTGCGCAGCATCTGTGGCGCAACTGATTGAACAGATGCATGTGCCGAACCCTGTACTCTGCGGATTAAGTATGGGCGGGGCAGTGGCCCAGGAACTGCTGATCACAAAACCGGAATTGTTTTCAACGGCCATATTGATGCACACCGGCGCCCGTTTAAAGGTGTTTCCGTTTATTTTTGAAACCATAGAAAAAGACTATTCTCAGTATCTCGATGTAGCCGTTGATTTTTCAGTCGCGCAAAAAAGTGACAAAGTAAAATTAAAAGAAGCAATGAAAGATATTGCCGTTACAAAATCAGATGTGGCGTTAAAGGATTTTACCGCCTGTGATCAGTTTGATGTGATGGCGCGTTTAAATGAAATCAAGGCAAAAGTGCTGGTGGTGGTTGGAGATGAGGATAATATCACCCCGGCCAAATACGGTGAGTATTTACATAATAATATCCTTGGATCGGAACTGGCTGTCATTGTTGAAGCCGGGCATCTATCACCCATGGAA
>Ga0307991_1003553_pt1 | contig 10028 bp, 6 predicted proteins | sample EllFjometagen131_FD_203146 | JGI IMG/M metagenome (GOLD analysis project Ga0307991, IMG submission 203146) | Marine microbial communities from Ellis Fjord, Antarctic Ocean - #131 | ecosystem: Environmental > Aquatic > Marine > Unclassified | place: Southern Ocean | collected 2014-10-08 | reverse complement strand
CTTTCACACGACAGGCGCTTCGCGAGGCGCTTGCCCGCTACAACCTTGAGCAAATGGAGCGCAAGCACCTCCAGGGGTATGAGCGGCACCCGGTTGCAGCCGATGAGTTTTCGGTTTGGGAAACAGAACAAGCCTGGGGTGACGAATGAAACACGGCGAAATACGCTGGTACAAGTTTTCAAAGCCGGATAAAAAGAGGCCGGTTCTTATCCTGACACGAGATTCCGTGTTGGAATATCTTGGTGAAGTAACTGTCGCACCCATTACAACTATAGTCCGCAATATACCATCCGAAGTGTCTCTTTCGAAAACCGATGGCATGCCCCGAGATTGCGCTGTCAATTGTGACCACTTGCAAACTGTTTCGAAGGGGAAAATCGGATCATTGATTATGTCCCTGCCTCCGGGAAAAATGGTCGATGTTGGACGGGCAGTCCGCTTTGCCATCGATATTTGAGACGGGAACGGCAGCGGATATTCCGGCGGTATAATATCAAGCGGATCGGACGGGATAAAAGCGGCAATGGATATTATTGGAAGAAATCATCGCTTTAATATTACTTGACAATGTATCATAATGGGATTAGGGATTTAGCGTGTTTTATCAATTGTGAACGCATCACATGTGCTTTTGAACAGCCGTAACCACGGGAGAGTGAATGGTCTGATTATCACAAGCCCTGTTTTTCTAAAAGAGAAGCGGGGCTTTTGTTTGTTGTAACAGGTTGCGGTAGCCGAGAGGGCATTGAGGAAATCCTATCCTAGACCTGTGGTACCTCGCTGATCTGTTAACTGGGGGAGATGAACAAAATGAATCTGATAACCATCTTCGACTCAAACTACGATTTTATCGAGCTCCACAGAACCTTCTATGAGCTGTCGGAACATAGCAGCGAAAACGACGACGTAGATATCAGCCGGGCATTCCGTGTTGGCGAGCGCCTCCGCTGGCCCAACCTCATCAAGGAATACCGCCTGATCATTTTGTCCGAGGCCGGCTCTGGCAAAACTTACGAAATCCGCAACGTCGCACACACGCTTAGAGAGCAGGGAAAGCCTGCTTTTTTCCTTCGCCTGGAACATATCCCAAGAGATTTCGAGGATGCCTTTGAGGTAGGAACCTACGAAGCCTTTGAAGAATGGCTGGCATCCGGCGAGGAGGGATGGCTTCTCTTGGACTCGGTGGACGAAGCACGCCTTCGAAATCCAAGTGACTTTGAACTAGCGATCCACAAGCTGAGCAGGCGGATCAGTACAGCCAAAGACCGGACGCATATCGTCATAACCGGTCGGACGACAGCATGGCGGCCCAAGACGGATCTTGCTTACTGTACCGATCATCTGCCTTACGCGGCGGCTGCCACATCGGAACGTGATCCGCAGGCTGAGGATGATGGCCCTGAAGGAAGCTTGCAGACCAAAACTGAAAAGCAGGACAGGGTCAAACCGGTTTTCAAGATCGTTGCGCTCGATGATCTCACGTCTGATCAGATTGCAGTGTTTGCCAAGGTTCGAGGAATAGAGAACAGCAAAGCTTTCCTTGATGCCGTGGAACGCGCAGACGCCAAGTCGTTCACATCGCGCCCTCAGGACCTGGAGGAGCTTACCGCGTTCTGGATCGACAAAGGTGGGATTGGAACCCGCCTTGAGCTCATGCGAAACAGCATCGATCGAAGGCTGGCTGAGCGTGACCAAGGTCGTGCAGATGCCTGCCCACTTTCGGCAGAGCGCGCTCGTCAGGGATCAAGGCTCCTTGCGGCAGCCACTACGTTGGCTCAAGACCCGACAATCAGAGTTCCCGATGGAGCGGAGAACTCCAAAGGGATCGCAGTTCAATCCGTGCTTCCCGATTGGGACGACAAGGAGCAGTCGACTTTGCTGTCGCGGCCCATATTCGACGAGGCGATTTATGGCGCGGTACGCTTCCACCATCGCTCGGTACGAGAGTACCTAACCGCCGAGTGGTTCACCGAATTGCTCAAGAGTGAAACATCGCGCCGAACCATCGAAGGGCTATTCTTTCGCAATCAGTACGGTTTGGGCATTGTTGTTCCTACACTACGTCCGATTTTGCCCTGGCTGGCAATTCTGGATGAGAAAATCAGAGAGCGTGTCCGCAAAGTCGCGCCTGAAATTATTTTTGAAGGCGGCGATCCCAGTCAGCTGCCTTTAGAGGTTCGTCAGCATATCCTGCGCGAAGTTTGCGAACAAATGGCCGAGGGAGCAAATGGCCGCTCAATGCAAGACTATGCGGCGGTCCAGCGTTTCGCCAACCCTGACTTGACCGATGATGTTCGTGCGTTGATCCGACAGTATGAGGACAAGGAAGATCTGACAGCGTTCCTGCTCCGCATGGTATGGCTCGGTCAACTTGCGGGTGCACTGCCTGAAGCCATGAACGTTGCGCTAACGCCAACAGATGATCAGTATGTCCGCATCACGGCATTCAGGGCCATTAAGGAAATTGGTTCCAATGAGGATCAAGATCATGTCCGTCAGAGCTTTCTGACCGAGTCACCTGAACTTGAGCGGGAGTGGCTTGCTGAACTTATCGAGGGTGTCCAGCCGACCGAACAGATCTTGGTATGGCTTTTAGAGGGTCTGGAAAAGAGCGAAACGAATGAGCCCTATACATTTGATCATTTAACGGACGGCATTTCAAAATTTGTTGGCAGAGCTGATATTGAGCTGCTTCCGAAGCTTGTTACCGGCTTGAACCGGCTGCTCAGCCTTCCACCGATGATAGAACACCGGTATTGCGAAGTATCAGAGAAATTTCAGTGGTTGATGGCATCGGCATCCAAAGCCGTCGAGCGACTGATCTTGGCCCGTCATCTCGTATCGCTCGAACCAGATGCTCTTGCAATCCTGCACAAGTTATCAGCTATGCGCGGCTATGGGAGCGATGACGTGACCGACGTCAAGGCCGAATTCTCAAAGCTCATTCCCGTATGGAATGAACTGAACCGGGCGTTATTCTGGTTTGAAGTACAAAGATCAAGGGAGGCCGTTGAAAAGAAGCGTAAAGAGCGGCTGACCGACTTCTGGCGCGTCTCGATTTTTGTATCGTTTTGGCGGTTCGAAGAAGGCGATTTTGAGTATGTAGCTGAGGAGATTGCTCGCCGAACGCTTCTGGACGACAGATTGGTCGCCTTGTCGCTGGCCTTTGATCTGTACAAAACGGCTAATCGGCCGCGCGCATGGCGCCTGCAATTGAAGAAATTGGTCGCAGGCAACGATGAACTGTCTAAGTGCCTCGATACCTATTTGAGGCCTCCCGCTCAAAGTCGGGATTCGCGCCGCTGGAAGCAGCAGGAAGCCAAATGGAAAAGGCGCGACGAAACTCGTCGAAAGAAACAAGAGAAATACCACGCGGACTGGAAGAAATACTTCAACGGCAATCTTAACAAGGCCCGAGCGGCGCTTCACGAAAAGCCCGAAACCATCACAAACGCCTTGCTCTATCTCTTTGATCGGACTCGGGACAAGAAGAAAACAACAAGGCGGTGGACCGAGTATAACTGGAAAACGCTCATACCGGAGTATGGCGAGGCAGTCGCGCGTTTCTATAGAGATGGCACAGTTTCCTTTTGGCGACACCATAAGCCAAAATTGCGATCGGAAGGTGCTCCATTTAACCAAACGAGTTATGCCGTTATTATCGGGCTCATAGGCCTTGAGATCGAGGCCATTGAAATCAAAAACTGGCCGAAGAATCTGAGCGCTGCGGAAGTCGAACTCGCATGCAAGTACGCGTCCTTTGAGCTTAACGGCTTCCCCACTTGGTTTCCTAAGCTTTTCGAGACGCACCCGAAGATTGTGTGCGACTTTCTCATGCAAGAAGTCCGGTACGAGTTATCGATAGAGAAGCCAAAGACAGAAACACACTATGTCATGAGCGACGTAAGCTGGTCGGGCCAGTGGGCTTGGGACCAGATGGCTCCCAGCATCTACGAACTCATTAAGACAAAGGAGCCGAAGAACCTGTCGAACCTGGACAAGCTGCTGAAGATTATTCAGGGATCAACCATATCGGATGACCTGATTGAAGAGTTGGCGTCCCGAAAATGTCACACTTTAAAGAAGCTGGAACACGTAGCTCGCTGGTTTGCCGTATGGACTGGCGTTGCTCCCGAGTCAGCAATTGCATCTCTCAATGCCCGAATTGGAAAGATAGCTGCCCGAAAGAAGAGAACTTTGTTTGCGATGAATTTCGTAACTCATCTTTGGGGAGATCGCAGAGGTAATGAGGCTACCGTGCGGGAAGCCTTCAAAAAACCGGAGTATCTGAAGTCACTCTACCTGCTGATGCACGAGCACATCCGGCGAAAAGAGGACATCAACCGTGCCGGAACGAGCGCCTATTCGCCAGGATTACGCGACTACGCGCAGGATGCACGGAGAAGCCTGCTTGATTTGCTGAATCAGATTCCTGGTAAGGAGTCGTTTTTGGCGCTGATGGACATCGCCGAGGCGCATCCTGAAGAAACGTCTCGGCCATGGATAATGCATCTTGCAAAGACAAAGGCCGAACGAGATGGCGATTTTGAACCTTGGTCACCATCGCAGGTTAGAGATTTCCACGACAGACTGGAGCGTACACCCATGAATCACAGGGAATTGGCTGATCTTGCCGTCCTGCGACTCCTAGATCTCAAAGACGACTTGGAACACGGTGACAGCAGCGTCGCGGGCATTCTGCGAACTGTTACGAAAGAAACCGACATGCGCAAGTACATTGGGCGGGAGTTGCGCGAGAAAGCATTCGGACGGTATTCCATTCCACAGGAAGAGGAACTTGCCGATGCCAAGAAGCCAGACTTGAGATTCCATGGGGTGGATTTCGATGGACCGGTCCCTGTTGAACTAAAACTCGCCGACAATTGGTCCGGTCCGGCACTGTTCGAACGCCTCGAAAACCAGCTTTGCGCTGACTACCTGCGAGACAATCGCTCAAACCGAGGCATCTTTGTGCTCGTGTATCGGGGTGAGAAGACTGCCTGGGACGTGCCCGGTAGCGATAATCGCCTAGATTTTGCAGGATTAACTGCCGCGCTTCATGACCATTGGTGGCGGATTTCTCCTAAATTTTCAAACGTAGACGACATCACGATTATTGGAATAGACCTGACGAAGAGATCTACCTGACCGCCCTGCTGAGGTGGGAGGAGCTGCAATCGATAATTATTGGCACAGATATTCAACTATAGAAAATTCATCATCAAGCATCATTACTTGACATAGCTTTCTTCCTGTTTTACGGTCTTTCTCGTGTTTAGAAGGGACACGCTATATTGAATATTGAAAACAAGCAGAGTTGCCTGTTTGTCGTTTCAATATCGGGATATCAGGCAAATTTGCCTTATATGTAAATGTTAGTCCAAGGATGCAATTTCGTGGAGGTTTGTTAATGAGATGCTATCTTATATATATTGTTGATAAACTATGGCCCATTTTTTTCGTTGTCATAGTGACCCAATGGGTGACCCAAAAATTTATTGAAATGAGAAAACCAAGATTGGAGATGGTGCCCGAGGGGATTCTGCCCGGCAGTTGGAAGCTCTTCAATGCAGGTGGCGTTGTCTCAGAATCACCATACCATACGTGGAGAATCAAAATACAACACATTAGAATACCACGGTATTTAGTGTGGTTAATAAAAAATAGGGAATCAGCGCTTCAATGTAAAGCGGACCTGACTTTCTATACTTCTCAAGATCAAGCACTATTCACAATGCAAGGGCGTTGGGCAAACACACCAGAGATTTCGCTAATTTCCCCACAATCTCAGCAAGAAAAAATAATTTACCCTGATACAATTAGTATTGGATATCATTCATCTGAAGCACTCGATTGTATTGTTAAATTTGACGATGAAAAAGTGGCTTATGGTTGGAATAATGAAGCTTATGCAACAAATGGCAGGAATCCTAAATACAAACTTGGAATAGGAACATATAAAGTTTCAGTGAGATTGTCAGGCCAAAATTTTCAACAGTTCACCAAGAAATGTAATATTGTGCTCGCCGGAGATTGGCAGGGGACTTCGCTTATCCTATAAAAGATTAAATGTTGGCTTGATTATCAAACAGAAGACTAACATTTTTCTTCACCTGACTGGTGTTCCGCTATGCTTCACACCAGCCGGTGAGAAATGCGTTGTGTGAGAAGATAAATATGAAAAAAATAATCATCTTTATTCCCTTAATGTTATTTCTCCTCGTGGGAATGATAGCTTATTCACAGGAACCAACCCCAACTAAACTTGAAACGAGTAAGATAGCACAAAATGAGTCTGCTCCAAAGTATAAGAAGGCAGATAATAAGCAAAACAATACCAAGGATTTTTCTACCTTCATCAAGGAGATAAAGGCTGTATCGTCCAACCAGAAAAAAGAAGACCAAGCAAAAAATAGTAATGAAGAAACGGCGCTCAAGGGGTGGTCTGATGGGTTGATTGTTCTCTTTACCGGCATTCTCGCCATATCTACAATCGGCTTGTGGTGGTCTACTTACAAACTTTGGAAAATATCGACTAAGACCATTGATCTTGCCAAACAAGAATTCATTGCTTCGCACCCTCCAAAACTCAAAGTGCATTCTATTGCTTGGCACTGGTATACCGAAACCGGCAAACCATGGAAAATTCAATGCGCCATAACCAATATTGGTGGAAGTGCTGCAATTATTAAAAAAAGCAATTTGACTTTCAGTAAACTTGAATACCAATTGCCAACTATCCTTCCATTTAGTCAAGACAATTATATGCTTGGTGAAGAAATTGTTGCCCCAGGGGAACATATTATAGGGGAGATTACTCTCAATGAACGTGTTGCTGCTGCTCTTAACATTAAAATGTGGAATACACCGCGCAGGGATAACGAAGAAAACCCGTTTTACTTTTTTGGATATATCGACTATTGGGATAATAGTGGAACTGCCAGAAGAACTGCATTTTGCCGTCAGCTCAACATTGAAACCTATCGCTTCAACGTTATACAAGGCGATGATTATGAATATAGTTATTAACAATGATGCTGGTTTGTTAAGCGTATGCTTCACTAAAAAAATCATCACACAACCAATCAATCCAGCGGATCGGCAGGCTACGCCCGCCTCCCGCTGATTTTTTCGTCATATGCTCTCAACTTGCACGAAATTGTTTTTTATCAAAAATTACCAGCAAAAAATGTTTAATCTTTCTGCCAAATAAAGTAAGTTGAAAATCGGGTTTTCCTAAGGATGATGTACATTAATGGAATTTAAAATGAATTAGAAAAGGATTTTTTTGTGTTTGAACAAACTTTCAAAAATATCGATGATACGCTTTGGAAAGACGCGGGTTGCAGCAGTGAACTGGATTATGTGGAACAAACATCCTGGGTCTTATTTCTAAAATATTTGGACGACCTGGAAAAAGATAAACAAACCGCTGCCGAGCTTTCCAGTAAAACCTACACGCCAATTATTGACAAGCAATTCAAATGGGATGTGTGGGCCGCGCCCAAAAACGGCAATGGCAAACTCGACCATCACAAAGCGTTAAGCGGCGATGATTTAAGAGACTTTGTGGACCTGCAATTGTTTCCATACCTGAAGAAATTCAAAACACAGGCGGAAAGCGCGGACACCATAGAATACAAAATTGGTGAGATTTTCAGCGAGCTTAAAAATAAAATCCAGAGCGGTTATAATTTGCGGGAAGTGATTAACCTTGTTGATGAATTGCGTTTCCGCACCCATAGAGAAAAACACGAGATGTCTCACCTGTACGAATCCAAAATCAAAAATATGGGCAATGCCGGGCGCAACGGCGGGGAATATTACACACCGCGGCCGCTGATTAAATCCATCGTAAAAGTAGTGGCCCCGGAAATCGGCAATATCATTTACGACGGTGCGGTTGGTTCAGCGGGCTTTTTGGTGGAAGCCTTTGAATATCTGAAGAAAAGCAAAAAGCTGACCACCGGCGATATGACTACCTTGCAAAAGAACACCTTTTACGCCAAAGAAAAAAAATCGCTGGCCTACATTATCGGCATTATGAATATGATCCTGCACGGAATAGAAGCGCCCAATATTGTGCATACCAACACCCTGGCCGAAAACATTTCCGATATTCAGGAAAAAGACCGTTTTGATATTATTTTAGCCAATCCGCCTTTTGGCGGCAAGGAACGCAAAGAAGTGCAGCAGAACTTTCCCATCAAAACCGGAGAAACCGCCTTCCTGTTTTTGCAGCATTTTATCAAAAAACTCAAAGCTGGCGGCAGGGCAGGTGTGGTCATTAAAAACACTTTTCTTTCCAACACCGACAATGCCTCTATTTCACTACGCAAACAATTGCTGGAAAGCTGCAATCTGCACACGGTATTGGATTTACCCGGCGGCACCTTTACCGGGGCCGGTGTTAAAACCGTGGTGCTGTTTTTTGAAAAAGGCGCATCCACTAAAACAGTATGGTTTTACCAGCTCAATCTGGACAGAAATTTGGGTAAAACCAATCCGCTGAATGAAAAAGACCTGGCTGAATTTGTAGAACTGCAAAAGACCAAAGCCGATTCGGCTAATTCCTGGTCGGTGGATGTGGCTGGGATAAACTCAGCCACCTATGACTTGTCCGTGAAAAATCCCAACAATAATGATGAAACAGTTTTAAGAGAACCGGCAGCAATTTTGGATGAGATGAATGCACTGGATATGAAAAGTGAAGCAATATTAAAGACAATTAGAGGATTATTATGAAACAAGGTTGGGAGTATGGCATTTTAGACGATGCCGTAAAAAAAGGCTCTTCAAATATTTCTTTGAATAAAATAAAAGACGAAGAAGGCAATTATCCAGTTTTTGGTGCAAAAGGTTTTGCTAAAAATGTATCATTCTTTGATCAAAACAAAGATTATTTAGCAATTATCAAAGATGGTGCAGGAATAGGTAGAGTATCTAAGCATCCTAAAAATTCTTCGGTTCTGGCAACTTTACAGTATATTATCCCCAAAGATGGTTTTGATATAGATTTTATCAAATATCTTCTTAATCAGGTTGACTTTGAAAAGCATCGAAATGGAAGCACAATTCCTCATATTTATTTCAAAGACTACAAAACTGAACCATTTCCCTTGCTCCCACTTTCCGAACAAAAGCGCATTGTAAAAATTTTAGATGAAGCGTTTGCGGCCATCGATGAGGCCAAAGCCAATGCGGAAAAGAACCTACAAAACAGCCGGGAATTGTTTGAATCCTATTTAAACAAAGTCTTTGCCAATCTGAGGAAAGATTGGGAAGAGAAGAAGTTGGCGGATGTTTGTGAAGTAAAAGATGGAACACATGATTCACCCAGATATGTAGATGATGAAGATGCGATTCCATTTATAACACAGAAAAATATTCTAAATTCGGGATTATCCTTTGAAAAAACAAACTTCATCAGCAAAACAAATCATGACAATTTTTATCGAAGGTCTAATGTTGCATATAATGATATCTTAATTTCGATGATTGGTGCAAATAGGGGCATGGCCTGTGTCGTCGATAATAGAAGAACATTTAGCATTAAAAATGTTGGATTAATAAAATCTAACGATTCTTATCTTTCAGAATTTATGCTCTACTTCCTAAAGAGTAAGTATGCAAAACAATATATACAAAAAAGTTCTAAAGGTAGTGCACAAGGTTTTATTGGATTGGGTAAATTGAGAAATTTTCCAATCTTACTACCGCATTTATCAACTCAGAAAAAAATTGTTAATAGAGTAAGTGAGATTTTAACTGAAACAAAAAAACTCGAAACCATCTATCAACAAAAACGGACAGATTTAGAAGAACTCAAGAAATCAATCCTGCAAAAAGCGTTTGATGGAGAATTGACAAGGAATAATGGATAATGGACAAATAATAATGGACAATGGATAACTATCAATTATCAAGGAATTATTATGGATAAATCAAGAAACAAATTAGTTGTTTTCCAGAGTAAAGAAATTCGCAGAATATGGCATGAAGATGAATGGTACTACTCGGTTGTGGAT
>Ga0307991_1003552_pt1 | contig 10030 bp, 9 predicted proteins | sample EllFjometagen131_FD_203146 | JGI IMG/M metagenome (GOLD analysis project Ga0307991, IMG submission 203146) | Marine microbial communities from Ellis Fjord, Antarctic Ocean - #131 | ecosystem: Environmental > Aquatic > Marine > Unclassified | place: Southern Ocean | collected 2014-10-08 | reverse complement strand
ATTCCCAAAAATAACTATTGATTCATTCCATTATTGAGTATATAATACCCACTTCAATTTGGGTTGTTTTAAAAAGATGCTTAGTTTTACAGCATAGTAGTATGAAATTAAAAGGAGGAAGTAATGGCTATTAAAGTTGGTATTAATGGATTTGGAAGAATTGGAAGACAAGTTCTCAGAATTATGATGCAAAAAGGTGGTTTTGATGTTATGGCGATAAACGATCTTACTGATGCGAAGACGTTGGCGCATTTATTGAAATATGATTCTGTTCACGGAAAATTTAATGGTACCGTTGAAGCAAAAGGCACATCACTTGTTGTTAACGGAAAAGAAATTGAAATTTTAAGCATAAAAAATCCAGCGGAACTGCCTTGGGGAGAAAAAGGTGTGCAGGTTGTAGTAGAGTCAACTGGTGTTTTCCGTACGAAAGAAAAAGTTGGGCTACATCTTGAAGCGGGTGCACAGAAGGTTATATTGACAGTTCCTGCAAAGGACGAAATAGACAATACTATTGTTCTTGGTGTTAATACAGAAGATCTTAAGGATAGCGACAAGATTGTTTCCAATGCTTCATGTACTACTAATTGTCTTGCACCTATGGTAAAAGTTTTAAATGACAATTATGTAATTAAGAGCGGTCTTATGACGACTGTGCATGCTTACACAAGTGACCAGGTTATTCAAGATATGCCTCATAGTGATCTAAGAAGAGCTAGAGCCGCAGCAGAGAATATTATACCAACAACTACGGGTGCAGCTAAAGCTGTAGGTAAAGTGATCCCGGTTCTTAATGGCAAACTGAATGGTATGGCAATGAGAGTCCCTGTAAAGGACGGGTCCATTGTGGATCTGGTCGTGGAACTTGAAAAAGAAGTCACAGCCGAAGAAGTAAATGCATCCATGGAAAAAGCATCGGAAGCCGGGCTAAAGGGTATATTGGAATATAGCGAGGAACCTTTGGTGTCAGTTGATATCATTGGTAATCCACATTCCTGTGTTTTTGATTCTTTGTCGACAATGGTCATTGATAAAAAACTGGTAAAGGTTATCGGCTGGTATGACAATGAATGGGGATATTCAAATCGTGTAGTTGATTTGATCAGTAAATTAGTATAGTAGCAGGGTTTAGGTTTTAGGTGTTAGGTTTTAGGTGAGGGGAACAACTTCTAACCTATAACCTAACACCTATGAGCTAGATTTTAGGGAGATAAATATGAAAAAAACAATAAAAGATGTTGAGATAAAGAACAAAAAGATTTTAATGCGTGCTGATTTTAATGTGCCATTGGATGGAAAACGTAATATAGCTGACGATACAAGGATCACGGCTGCATTGCCGACAATAAAGTATATTCTTGACAATGGAGGTAAACTTATCCTGATGAGTCATTTGGGAAGACCCAAGGGTGAATTTAAGTCTGAGTTGATCATGAATCCAGTAGCAGAAAGACTTTCTGTGCTTCTTAAAAAAGATGTAAAAAAGATGGATGATTGTGTCGGCGAGGATGTTCGGGATGCTGTAAGGGAAATGGCAGAAGGCGATTGTATTTTGCTCGAAAACTTGAGATTTCATAAAGAAGAGACAAAAAATGATCCTGTTTTTGCAAAGCAGCTTGCTTCTTTGGCGGATATTTTTGTAATGGATGCATTTGGAACCTGTCACAGAGCTCATGCTTCTACTGTAGGAGTTACCGAATATCTTCCTGCTGTTGCAGGTTTTCTAGTGCAGAAAGAGATTGAATATTTTGAGAAGGTTACAAAAGATCCGGATAAGCCATTTTGTCTAGTTCTTGGCGGGGCTAAGGTAGCGGATAAAATACCGGTAATTGAAAATATGTTGGATAAGATAGATTTTTTGATTATTGGCGGAGCAATGGCGTATACGTTTTTGAAAACCAGAATGAAAGGTGTTGGTGCATCACGGCTTGAAGAAGAAATGGTAGATACAGTAAATAGGATATTTGAGATTGCAAAAGAGAAAAATGTAGGGATCTTTCTTCCGAAAGACCATGTTGTTGCTAAAGAAATAAACGAGAAGGCCAAAAGGAAAGTTGTAAAAGATCACATTCCGGACGGTTGGATAGGCCTGGATATAGGTCCCGAAACAATAAAAAACTATAAAGAGATCCTGACTGAATCCAAGACAATCGTTTGGAATGGTCCTATGGGTCTGTTTGAGATGAAACATTTTTCGGTCGGGACAAAGGAACTTGCCAAATGTCTTTCAAAGCTGAATGCAACAACTGTTATTGGCGGGGGAGACACTGCGGCAGCTGTGAATCAATATAAGCTGGGAGATAAAATGTCTCATATGTCGACCGGTGGAGGAGCTTCTTTAGAATATCTTGAGGGCAAGGAATTGCCAGGCATAGCAGCGTTAAACGATAAATAAATGAGGCCTCATATTATAACGTAACCCGGCTCCCGGGCTCTGGAGCACAAGAAAGAGGAGATAGAATGAGAAAACCGATAATTGCAGGTAATTGGAAGATGTACAAAAATATTAATGAATCTATTGAGCTTGTAAACGAAATAAAAAGAGCCGTTTATGACATTGATAATGTTGGAATGATCGTGTGTCCTCCATTTGTTAATTTAAGCGAAATAAGCGAAATGCTTTCAGAGGGTAATATCGGTCTTGGTGCACAGAATTGTTATTGGGAATCTGAGGGTGCATATACAGGAGAAATAGCTCCGAAAATGTTAAAAAGTGTAGGATGTAGGTATGTGATTATCGGCCATTCTGAAAGAAGAAAGTATTTTCAGGAAACAGATGAAACTGTTAATGCGAAAATTAAATCAGTTATCAATGAAGGGTTAGTCCCAATAATGTGTGTTGGTGAGACTTTGGAAGAAAGAGAAGCCGGTAAAATGGAGCAAGTTGTAAAAACACAGGTTACTGAAGGGTTAAAAGCTTTAGACGAAGCATTTTTAAGTACGCTAGTTATAGCATATGAACCTGTATGGGCTATTGGAACAGGTAAAACAGCGACCCCTCAGCAGGCACAAGAAGTGCATTCGATGATAAGAGAGCTGATAAAAGGGATGTATTCGGAAGTTTTTGCAAATAGTATTCGTATTCTCTATGGTGGCAGCGTAAAGTCTGATAATATTGAAGAACTTATGTCAGAAGTGGATATTGATGGTGGACTTATTGGAGGCGCTAGCTTGAAATCAGACAGTTTTGCTGATATAATCAAAAAGACTGCTGATCTTTATCTTAAAAAGAAGGATTAAATTATGTTTATTTTCTTGATTATTGTTCATGTAATTTGCTGTATTATTCTTATTGCCGCCATATTGCTTCAGGCGGGAAGAGGCGGCGGGTTAACAGAAGCTATGGGCGGGGATAGTATGCAGTCAGTTTTAGGTACTCAGGCTCCGACTGTTCTCAAAAAAGCGACCACAGTAAGTGCGGTTGGTTTTTTATGTACATCTTTGCTTCTTGGGATGGTGACGGCAAGCAGAGGAAAATCTATTTTTGAAAAATCACGATTGCCGGCAATTCCAGTAACACAGGAACAAGTTGCTGTTGCTGTAAAGGAACAGAAGCAGCAAGTTACTGAAGCTGCGCCTCAGGCACCAGCACCTATTGAAGTTGCGGCACCTGCTGAAGCGCCAGCACCTGTTGGAGCGCCAGCACCTTTTGAAGCTACGGAACCAGCTGAAGTTGTAGCACCTGTTAGTGAGGTAACATCTTAATTTTTAAATACCGTTATTTATAAGTTTGTAATGGGGTTTGTGACGGAAAATAAAATCAAAAAAAAGAGGCCACTGTTGTATTATATAGCAGTGGCCTCTTTTTTATTTCTTTTTGAGGTATCTGTCCTACCGGAAAACGCGGTCAATACTTCCGGGGATGCTTATGTTTCCGCCGGGATAGCTGAAGCAAGAATATTGATACCATTTCTTTCGACTGATTCAGCCAGTAGTTCTATTTGCAGTCTTATTTATAATGGGCTAATAAAAGTCGATAAGGATCTTAATGTTGCCGGCGATTTAGCTAAAGCGTGGGAAATTAGTGAAGATGGATTGGTAATTACAGTTTATCTGAAAAAAGGAGTAAAGTGGCATGATGGACATTCATTTTCCGCGGAAGATGTTGAATTTACCTTTGAAACAATTCTTGATCCGGGAAACGGATGCCCTTATATATCGGGGTATACAGACATTTCTGATATCAATATTATTGATCCTAATACGGTACAGTTTATATACTCCAGGCCCTATGCGCCGGCATTGCTCCGTTTAAGCATGGGGATTATTCCTAAACACATTTTTAAGAGTGCAAAAGATATTAAAAATTCACTTTATGCCAGAGAGCCTATAGGCACGGGACCATATATTTTTAAAAAATGGGAAAGCAGCAGGTATATCCTGCTTGAAGCTAATCAGGAATATTTTGAACATGTTCCAGGTCTCAAATATTATGTTCATAGAATAACGCCTGATAAGACAGTACAGTTTCTTGAATTGGTTTCAGGAGGGATAGATTCTATGGAATTGAACCCTTATCAGTATATATACAGGAGCATTACTAAAGAATTTACCAGTCAAGTGCAGAAATATAAGTTTTTGGACCACTCATATGTATATCTAGGATATAACCTTCAGGATCCCTTGTTCAAAGATAAAAGAGTAAGACAGGCAATTGGATACGCGATTAATCGTAAAGAGATCATCAGTTCTGTTCTATTGGGACTTGGAGAAATCTGTACCGGTCCATTTTTAAAAGGAACGCCTTATTATGATGAAACAGTACCGGGTTATGGCTATGATACGAAAAAAGCAAGGCATCTTTTGCATGAAGCCGGCTGGAGAGATAATGATGCTGATGGAGTTTTGGAAAAAGACGGACAGGAATTTAGGTTTCGCATAGTTACCAATCAAGGCAATCAGGTCCGTGAAGATGCCGCGCAGATCATTCAAAGTCAATTGAGTGAATTGGGGATCAAGGTAGAGATTCAAGTAATTGCCTGGGCAGCTTTTTTGGATCAATTTATAAATAAGAAAAAATTTCAGGCGGTAATGTTAGGGTGGACCTTGCCGGTAGATCCCGACTGTTATTCAGTTTGGCATTCTGAATCAATAGATAATGGAGGGCTTAATTTTATTTCTTATGCTAACAGTGAAGTTGATGCTTTGATAGAAGATGGCAGAAGCGAATTTGATGTTATCAATAGGGCAGAGATATACAAAAAGATACATAGAATTATAGCAGAAGAATCACCGTATACTTTTTTGTTTTTTCCGTATGCCATGCCTGCTGTTCAGAAAAGAATTAAAGGCATAAAACCTGCTCCGGCGGGGATAAGTTATAATTTTATCGATTGGTATGTGCCGGAGGATGAGGTGCGGTATAAATTTTAAACATGGGTAGGGGCGGGCCTTGTGCCCGCCCAATGACGATTTGGGCACCCACAAGGGGCGCCCCTACGAATTTATTATGAAAACATATATATTAAAAAGACTATTGCTGATCGTGCCGATGATTATCGGGATATCCTTCATTATGTTTATTATCATGCACTTGGCGCCTGGAGACCCTGCAAGTATGCGATATGGGCTTAATCCCGATATATCGGACAGTGCAAGAGCAAGGTTTAACGATATGTATGAATTAGATAAACCTGTTCTTTACCAGTATGTTTCCTGGATGAAAAGATTTGTTCGTTTGGATTTTGGCAACTCATTTATTGACGATAAGCCGGTAATGGCAAAAATATTTTCTAGGTTACCTGCAACGCTATTTTTGCAGGGATTGAGTCTTATCGTTATTTTATGTATTGCTATTCCGATAGGAGTAATAGCCGCTGTAAAGCGTAACAAACCATTTGATAAAATCACAACCGTACTGGTTTTTATTGGGTATGCAATGCCATCGTTTTGGTTAGCACTTCTGGCAATTTACTTTTTTGGGTTCAAGCTGGGCTGGTTCCCGATATCAGGCATGGATTCCTGGTATACAGAATATCTGGATCCGTTTTTTAGAATTAAAGATTTGTTATGGCATACAGTTTTGCCGGTTATGGCTACTGCATTTACGGGGGTTGCGGCTTTATCTAGGTATACCCGTTCAAGTATGATAGAGGTGCTAAATGAAAATTATATACTTACTGCAAGGGCAAAAGGACTTTCCGAAAGAAGAGTAGTTATTGTTCACGCGATGAAAAATGCTTTATTGCCGTTAATAACTGTCATGGGGTTAACTTTGCCTGCTCTTGTTTCCGGTAGTTTTATTTTTGAAACGATCTTTTCCTGGCCTGGTATGGGTCGGTTAGGGTATGAAGCTATTTTGAATTATGATTATCCTGTCGTAATGGGAGTCGGGGTTATTTCTACATTTCTAACACTTTTTGGGATATTTATAGCAGATATTATGTATGCTGTTGTTGATCCGAGGATTAGGTATGGCAAGCGTGGGTAGTGGGTAGGGGCGCCCTTTGTGGGTGCCCATAATAATTATCGGGCGGGTACAAGACCCGCCCCTACAAATTTAATTTTGGGAAAAATGAATAAACGATTAATATTTGGGATAATGGTTATTTTTATTATGGCGGCGGTTGCGGTATTTGCACCATTACTGGCAACACATGACCCTGTGGGTATAGACCTTTCTGTAGAGGCCAGGTTACAGCCGCCTTCGTTTGAACATTTATTCGGAACGGATAATTTGGGCCGTGATGTATTTAGTCGTATGGTATACGGGGCAAGAATTTCGCTTAGTGTTGGATTTATCGCGGTTTTTATTTCACTTGTTATCGGTATTTTTCTTGGGGGCATAAGCGGTTATTTTGGAAAACTTCTGGATATTCTTATATCACGTTTTGTTGAGGTTATGTATTGTTTCCCGACGTTTTTTCTTATAATGCTGGTGATAACATTTTTGGGCCCCAGTATTATTAATGTAATGGTAGTTATAGGACTAACCAGCTGGCCTGGTTTGTGCCGTATTGTACGGTCACAATTTTTGACGCTAAGAGAAAGAGACTTTGTTCTTTCGGCAAAGGTTCAGGGAGTTTCTGACCTAAGGATAATTTTTAGACATATCCTGCCGAATTCTATGGCACCGATATATGTAAGTGCAACTTTAAGCGTGGGCAGTGCGATACTTATTGAAAGTGCATTAAGTTTTTTGGGTTTGGGAGTACAGATGCCTACTCCCAGTTGGGGAAATATTTTAACTTCCGGGAAAAATTATATAGATTATGCCTGGTGGCTTACGTTCTTTCCAGGGATTGCAATTTTAATTACGGTGTTAGGGTTTAATTTGGTTGGAGAAGGTTTGAGAGAGAAGCTAGATCCGAGATTGAAAACGTAGGGGATGCAGGGACAGAAGACAGGAGACAGAAAGTGATCGGTTATCAGTTATCGGTAATCGGTAAGAGTATAGAGGAGATTCCAAAATAATGCAGTTTACCATGGTCATTCTGAGCGATTTATTCTCCGTAGCCGGATAAAATATAAGTAATTTGGCGAAGGAGGAAGCGAAGGATCTTATATTAATTGCATGAGATCCTTCGTCGGCTGGAGGCCTCCTCAGGATGACAGGATAAGGGTATTTTGGATTCGAAAGTAAAAACGTAGGGGCGCAGGGATTGAAAATGTAGGGGCACGGCGCGCCGTGCCCCTACCACGAATATTATGGATAAAATACTCGAAATTAAAAATTTAATCGTTGAGATTGACGGACGCTGCGTTATTGATAACGTGAACTTGGATTTGTATAAGAAAAATGTTACTGCTCTTATAGGCGAGTCAGGCAGCGGAAAAACTTTGACAGCCCTGGCCATATTAAATTTGCTTCCAAATATGGCTGATGTTATTCATGGGGAAATCAATTATAAGGGTAACAATGTTTTAAAGCTGGATCCCGACGAGCTTAGAGAAATAAGGGGCAAAAACATTGGAATGGTTTTTCAGGAGCCTTTTACAGCACTAAATCCGGTTATAAGAGTTGGGGTGCAGATCTCGGAAACGATATCCGCTCATTATACGATTACAAGAAAAGAATTGAATGAAAAAGTTTTGCGATTATTGGATATGGTAAAGTTGCCGATGACGGTTTTAAAAAGCTATCCTCATGAGCTTTCTGGAGGAATGAGACAAAGAGTAATGATGGCGATAGCGCTTTCCTGCGATCCGGAAATATTGATCTTGGATGAACCTACAACTGCATTAGATGTTTCTGTTCAGAAAGAAATTTTAGGTTTAATTAAAGGTATTGAGATAGAGAAACAATTCAGCGTTCTTTTTATTTCTCACGATTTTTCAGTTGTGAATATGGTAGCGGATGAGATCTTCGTAATGCGTAATGGACGGATATTGGAAAGCGGTAATAAAAACGATGTAATACACAAACCTGTACATGAGTATACTAAACATTTATTGGATTGCGTGCCAAGAATTGGCGATGAAAGAGAAAGGTTGCCGGAGGAGTAGGGGTGATCAGTGATCGGTTATCAGTCATCGGTGTGATTAGATAAGATATGAAAATAAATATGGTAGGGGGCCGATCCGGGGACGGATCGGCACTTCCTCGGACATTTCGTCCTCGGTCGCGTGATGTCCGCCCAATATATGGAGATAAAATGTTAAACATTATAGAAATCACAAACGTAAAAAAATATTTCCGAAAGCGTGGCTTTTTCGGCGGCAAGGATAATATTGTTAAAGCCGTAGACGATGTGAGCTTCAGTGTAGAAAAAGGCAAAACATTCGGATTAGTAGGGGAATCCGGATGCGGCAAATCTACACTTGCTAAAATCGTAGCGGGAATACAAAGGCCCGATTCTGGCACAGTGTTAATACGAGGTGAAAAAGATATTGTTTTCCAGGATCCTAATAGTTCGTTAAATCCTAGAATGTGCATAAGGGATATCATAGGTGAAACTTTGTTAATAAGAGGTGAAAAAAGAAGTCATATTGATGATAAGGTTCAAGAAGTTTTACGTTTGGTGAGATTGAAACAAACTAAGATTTTTTCAAGATATCCGCATCAATTTTCTGGTGGAGAGCGGCAGAGAATCGCTATTGCAAGAGCTATTATTCGAAAACCAGACATTATTATTCTAGACGAGCCGGTTTCGTCTTTAGATGTATCCGTTCAAGCCGGTATTCTCAACCTTTTAAAGGAATTACAACAAGAGCTGGGTTTGACGTATTTATTTATTTCACATGATCTAAGAGTTGTTGAATTCATATCCGATCAGGTTGGAGTGATGAATAACGGCAAGATCGTAGAGTTAGCCAGAGCAGAAGAAATATATTCCGCACCCAAGCACAAATATACCCGTCAATTGTTGGGAGCTATACCCAAGTTGTGACAAGTGGCACGTGACACGTGTCATGTATGTATAAAAAATTATGTAGGGGGCGTATTGCAATACGTCCCTACGATTTTTGTTCCCCAGAGCCTAACACCTAACCCCTACAACCTGTTCTTCAGATCCCGGTTCTTCGACATACGAGCCTATATTTAGCTCGATATCGGCCACTATGACCAAAAAACCCAAAATTTCGCCCTTGACCCATATGTCCTAACCCTATATAATATGCACTCATAATAAGAATAGGAATCGAGGAATTTAGGAGTTTAGGAAAAGAACAAGAACTTAGAAAGACAAGAAATTAGAAGAGGCGAATAGCATGATCCTGAAATTCTACAATCCTACAAACCTAAATACCTAAAAAAGAGGAGTCTAGGAATATAGGATTGTAGGAATGTAGGAGAGGAAAATAGCACGATCCTAAAACCCTAAACTCCTAAACTCCTAAATACCTAAAAAAGAGGAGTCTAGGAATATAGGATTGTAGGAATGTAGGAGAGGAAAATAGCATGATCCTGAAACCCTAAAGTCCTAAAATCCTAAAAACCTAAACATAGGAGAATATATGGGTTATACAATAACTGAAAAGATACTATTGGCTCATGCGCAGGGTGTTAAGTCTATTAAACCTGGCGATTTTATTAGAGCAAAAGTAGATCTTTGTCTGGGCAATGATATCACAAGTCCTTTGGCTATAA
>Ga0307991_1003551_pt1 | contig 10030 bp, 8 predicted proteins | sample EllFjometagen131_FD_203146 | JGI IMG/M metagenome (GOLD analysis project Ga0307991, IMG submission 203146) | Marine microbial communities from Ellis Fjord, Antarctic Ocean - #131 | ecosystem: Environmental > Aquatic > Marine > Unclassified | place: Southern Ocean | collected 2014-10-08 | reverse complement strand
CTTGTACAATTTATGATGAATGCGAAAGGGTAGGAGTTAAGACTAAGTATAGCAAGTAATGATGTTTTCAATTGACAGAGAAACAATATTGAAAAATATAAACAAAAATTAATTATAAGGATTATATATGGAAAACAAGCAGATTGATATTTTGGATATACTATTAATTTTAGCGAAGCATAAGAAGTTTATAATTATTACTACTCTAATTGTAAGTATAATAGCTGTAATATACAGTCTATCTGCAACTCAATATTGGGTCTCAACAGCTACTATTTTACCATCATCAGATAAAAAAAATTCCTTTTCTAAAAGTTCATCAGTTCTTGGTGGATTTGCTTCTTCAATGTTAGGTGGGGAGCAATCTGATACATATGCTCTTACCGGTATAATGGAAAGTCGAACATTTTCATTAGATGTTGTTAAAAATTTTAACTTAATTAAATATTTTGAGATCGAAGAACCAGACACATTAATTTCTCATCAATCAGCAGTTCAGAATTTAATTGAGAATGTCACTAATTTTGGGATTAATGAGGACAATGGTTTTCTAAGTATAAGTGTTGAGACTAAAGATAAATACCTCTCTGCTGATATTGCAAATTATTACTGGATGAAACTGGATGAATATAATAAATTAGTCAGAATGACAAAAGGGAAGCAACAAAGAGAATTTATTGAAAAACGTTTAATTGATGTAAAAGAAGCTATTGATATTTCATCCAATACTTTAAATGAATTTCAAAAAAAATACAAGACAATAGATTTAGAAGAACAGGCCAAATCGGTCATTTCACTTTATTCAGATCTGGTTTCAGAAAAGATAACAAACGAAATCGAATTAGAATTTTCGAAACAATTTTTTTCAGAAGCTAATCAGAAAATTGAAAATCTAGAAGTTAAAAATAAAATTCTTAATAAAAAAATAGAAGAACTGGAAAAAAAATCAGGGAATTTAAAGCCCCAATATATATTATCAATAGATGATATTTCAGATATCTCCTTACAATATTCTCAAATAATGCTGAATTTGAGAATTCAAAAAGAAATTTACAACTACCTTTATCCTCAGTTTGAAGCAGCAAAAATTGATGAGCTAAAAGATCTTCCTACATTAGAGATAATTGACAAAGCAGTTCCTGCAGGAATGCGTTCAAAACCTAAACGTGTAAAGATATGTATATTATTACTTTTGATAGGATTGTCGTTCTCATCTTCTACTGCGATAATATTTGAACTTCTTTCTGATGAGCAAAAAAATAAATTTGGTTTATTTATTAGAATACTTTTCAGCAGAAAAAAATAGTAAGTTAAAATGAAATCACTTTTTGATAAAGCCTATTATTTTGGGCTGTTACTTATTTTTCTAATTAGTTTTTTTCCAATATTTTATAATATAAATCGTTATACAAATACATTTGTTATTTATGCTTTTGCGATATTTTTTATCATAAAATTTATTATTCAAGATGAAAAATTTCGGATAAATAGATCCAGATTAAGAATATATTCTTTTTTGATTTTTTGGATAATTTACAGTCTTTTTACTCTTGTTTGGGCAAAAAACATTAAATTGACAATGCTTCACACTCATTATATTAGTCTTTTTTTTATTACTTTTTTTATTTTTACGCAAAGTTTTCGAAGCAAAAAATATCTTAACATATTTTATTATTCACTAATTGGAATATTTTTTTTATACCAAATATTAGCTATTTGGGAATTAACAACTTTGCAGCATTTACCAACCTCGAGTGCTGGTCATAATGGTACATTTTCGTTTGTCCCCTTTGGCCCATTTTACAATAGAAACGATATGGCTGCTGTCTTATTGATGTTAAGTCCATTAGTATTATTTAGGATTCATATTTCAAAAAATATTATTATTAAAACAATTGGTATAATCTCACTGATATTTTTATTTGTTATGAATACTCTATCTGGTTCAAGAATTGCCTTACTTTTCATAGTTTTAGAATTCTCAATTTATTTTTTATTTTTTATAAAATTCAAGAATAAAATAAGATTAATACTTTCTGTTGTTACTATACTATTCTTGATTAAAATGTCATATACAAAAGAATTTCAATTCTTTAAACTCTTTCTACAAAATCAATATAATTCTATCCAATCTGAGAGTGAATCTTACAAAACCAGTTCTATTAAAATAAGAAAAGCATTATTTTATGAATCAATAGACTTAAGTCTGGAATCTGGATTTCTAGGAGTGGGTGCTGGAAATTACATTTCAGAAATGAATGGAGTTCGTTCCAAGAGAACTAACGGTGTTAAGGCCGCTCATAATTTTCTACTCGAATTATTGTCAGAATATGGCTTACTTTTGACTTTGATAATGGTTTATATTCTTATCAGATGGGGGATTGATTTAATAATAATCTTAAAAAAAACAACTGGCGAAAACCGATTTATTGCATATTCTTGTTTATTCTCTCTTTTACTATTTATTCCAGCAAGTATTCTACCAAGTTCGATAATAAAATATTCTTTTTACTGGATAATTTTTGCCTATATTCATTTGTTTATTGAGCAGAATCTTTATCTAATTGATAAGGAAAAATAATGCCAGGCATCCAATTATTACAAAAGAAAAATAGCAATATTTCTGTTTCTTTGAAGCAAATCGATAATATTGCCTATACTAATGACTATAAACAATCTATAATTTTTAGTAATGATTCATTTACGGTTTTCAATTCTTCGTATGAAGATTATCCGATTACGAAATTTGTAATTAATGATATCATCATAATATTAGAAGGGTATGTTTATAATCTTGATATAGATCATTTTATTAATAATATTGTGGAAATTTATAGAAACAATGAGATGTTAAATTCTGATATCATCACTAATAAACTTGAAAAAATTGATGGTGACTATATTATTTACATAATTAATTCAAGAACTGATGAACTAATTATTATCAATGATCAGTTAAAACGTTTACCTTTATATTATTCTGAAAACAATGAATTTTTCATCTGTGCTAGAGATTTAAAATTTATTACTGCGAATATAGAATTGGAGATCAATAATGATGCTTTGATAGATTATCTATTATTTATGATTCCAAGTGGGAAAGACACACTTTATCAAAATGTATATAAATTAGATTGTGCTTCAATTTTGCAATCCACAAAGAATGAGTTCAAGTTAAAAAATTATAAAATTTGGAACTATCAGGATCAAAAGCTTAAGAAGAATTCTTTTGAAAAAAATCATAAAGAGATTACAAAACTACTTTTTACTGGAATGGAAGACAGAGTATCGAGAATTAAGGGAAATGAAATTAATGTTCTATTGAGTGGTGGTCTTGATTCCAGAATGATAATTGCGATGCTGAATAAATTAGATAAAAATGTAAATACGCATACTTTTTTATATCCTGATAAAACAAATATAGATGATTATGATGATTCTAAGAAAATTGTATCATTAACCGAATTTAATTGGAATGGTTATGATATTGATGAAATTAATGAAGAAAATATTCATGAGATTATTGATCTTAAAGATGCAATGAATTATGCTGGAATTGCAAACATGCTCTCATTTCTAAAAAAGATTACAAAAAATAATGAACAATACTATACTGGAGATGGGGGTAGAATATTAAAAAATGATTTTCCAAGAGAAAAAATCAGTAATTATGATGAGTTAATTAATTTCCTGATTGTTCACAAAGTAGTATTTAAGCCAAAAGTAATTGCAGAAATTCTAGAAATTTCTTTAGAGAAGGTATTTGATAGAATATTAATGATATTTTCAACATATCCAGAAAGTGATTTTAAATATAAATATTTACATTTTTTGTATCATGAGCGCACACTTAATTGGCTTCAGGAAGGTGAGGATAGAAACAGAAAATATTTTTGGTCTGCAACTCCTTTCTCAAACCAACTTTTGTATGATTATGTCAAAAATATTAATTCTAAATATAAAAGAAGCTTCAAATTATATAAACAGATCATTAATAACATAGATGATAGATTTATGGGTATCTCTTATGGTGAAATTGATAATATAAGTTCATTGAGATATATGATATCAGATAGAATTAAATTGTCATTAGGTCTTGTTCCAGCTTTGAAAAACAGATTAAAGAATTTTCAAAGGAAAGAGATTTGTTATTTTGAAAATAGCGATGAATTTATTAAAGTATTTCTTAGTGAAAGGAATCAGAAAATATTTAAAGTTATTACTTCAAGAAATTATACAAAATTAGAAATATTTACGCTTGTTAGTTTATTGGAATATTTCAAATTATGACAAAGAAAATTAATCTTAAAAAAAATGTTTCGATTGCTTTAGTTACCCGAATTATATCAATGTTGATGGGATTTATAATAAGCATCTATATTACTAGATATTTAGGTCCTGAACTTAAAGGTAAAATGTCTTACTTTCTTACATTATCAGCTTCAATTTGGATGATCTTAGATTTAGGCTTTCATAAGAGTTTACCATACATACTAGCAAAAGATGAAAGTAAATTAAACAGAATATTCTCATTTTCTATATTTCTTCATATTATTGATGTTATTATTCTAATTAGTATAATTGTTTTTTTTAAAGAGTCTTTTTATCTAAAATTAGAAATAATAAATCCAATGTATCTTGTTTTGTTCATTTTGTTTACTGCTATTATAAGGTTTGGGTTTATTATTAAGTTTATAATGCTGGGAATTGATAAGATTAAATGGCAGAATTTGTTAAAAATATTACCTATAATTACCTATTTATTTTTATTTTTCCTCGTTAAACATTTTAAGCAAATTAATGATAAGTATCTGTATGTACTAACTGTCTTGATAATACCTTTAGTATTCTGGACATATGGTTACACAATTAAAATATTTGTTTCAGAAAAAATTAAATTTGATTATAAAATTAACTTCAAAGAGATTATTGATACATATAAAATTGGTATAAAAGCATTTTTATCTGCTTTCTTCATTTTCCTATTAATCCGTTTTGATATTTTTCTGATCAAGGTATATGCTCCTTTTTCAGAACTTGGAATTTATTCTTTAGCTGCAAATTTTGTAACATTATTGCAATCATTTAGTAATCTTGTTGGAAGTTTAATGCTACCAAAATTTTCTGGGAACGAAGATAATGAAAAAGGGAATATCATAATAATGAGAAGGATAGCATTGATTTTTTTCGTATTAATCATAATACTAGCAATTGTCTTTTTTACTATAGGAAAGCAAATTATTACTCTCGTTTATGATATAGAATTTATCCGTGCTTATGATGCCTTTATCGCTTTATTACCAGCTGTTTTCTTTCTTTCATTTGGCTCTCTTATAAATACTTTTTTCTGGAGTAGGGGCTTTCCAATCATGACCATAATTCTTCCAATTATTGCTTTAGCAATTAATATTTGCTTGAATATTATACTAATTCCATCAATTGGTATTATTGGAGCTGCAATTGCTACAAGCATTTCTTATGGAGTGTGGCTAATTGCATTACTTATATATTTTTTCAAAACGAAACTTGTTGAAAAGCCCAAAACGTTATTATGGCAAAAAAGTGATTTTGAGTTTCTACTTAATGAAATAAAAAAAATTGTTGTTAAAAGGTAATCAATGCGGAAAATATTAATTATAACTTCATTATATCCAAATATAGAAAATCCTATTAGAGGGATTTTTGTAAAAAAACAAGTTGAAGAATTAAAACAAAGAAATGAAGTAGAAGTGTTTGCTACTGAAATTTCTAAATCAAATTCGTATAAGAGATTTGTTAATGATGATATTGAAGTTCATCAAACTAGATATAGTTTTCCGAAATTTATTATTTCTCCTTTTTTTTATTATAATGCTATAAAAAAGAATCTTATAAAACTAATTAATAAATATCAACCGGACATTATTCATATTCATGATTATAAGCATATTCCTGAACTTTTTGTATTATCAAAGATTATTAATTTTAAGAAATATAATGTTATTTTAACAATGCACAACGATAAGCAAATTGCAGAAAAATATCGTTTCACGAATGTGCTTTATCAGATAACATTAAAACATACGTTAAAGAAATTCCCCAAAATTATTGTTGTAAGCAAAAAAGTGAAAAATCTAATTGCAGAATATTGTAATGAGTCAAACAAAATTGAAGTTATCGGAAATGGTGTTGAGTTTGATTTCCCAAAAATTAATAGAGAAAAATTCAAGCAATTTTTTCCCCATCAAAATAAAGCATTTCAAATTATTTCTGTTGGTAACCTGGTTCATACAAAAGGATTTGATTTACTAATACAAGCTGTTGCAAATTTGAATAGAACAGGATATAATGTAGAACTCTCGATAATTGGAGATGGAATTGAAAAAGATTATTTGAATGATCTTATTATTGAAAATAAAATAGAAGATAGTATTCGTTTATTAGGTAAAGTAGAACATGATATTGTGATGAATTTATATCCTTATTATGATGCTTTTGTATTGCCAAGTTGGAGTGAAACTTTTGGTATTGTTTACTTAGAAGCAATGTTAAACAAACTTCCGGTGATTGGAGTTAAAGGTGAAGGAATTGATGGGATAATTAGAGATTGTAAGAATGGATATCTTGTTGAACGGAATAATGTAATAAAATTAGTTGAAAAAATTATTCTTCTAATGACAGCAGAAGATAGTGAAAAGATAATCAAGAACGGATTTCAAGATGTTATTGAAAATCACCTTCTTTCAAAAGTAATAAAGAAAATTGAGAATATTTATGAATGATAAAATATTAATTATTGCAATGAGTGATTTGACGTTTTTGAATAAAGCACCAGCGAGAAGGATGAAGGCAATAATTGAAACTTTCAAAGAGATGGGAGTATCAAATTCTACAATTTCCGGAAATAGAAAACAAAGAAGTAAAAGAGCGAGAAAATTCTTATTTTCAAATAAACTGAAAGATATTACAGGTGTTTATATTGAATCTTCTAATAGTGGTATGATGTTTAATGAATTTCTTCTAATATTGAAAATGAAATTTTACAAAATACCAATTTCTGTATATATTCGAGACGGATATCCACTATTTAAGGAATATTGGTCTCTAAGATATTATCGTCAGATTATTGCTAATATCTTCTGGCTTGTTAGCTATTTTTGTTATCTATTTCTTGTAGATATTATGTATTTTCCTTCAGAAATGTTAATGGGAAAATTTAGATTTAGTAATAAAAAACTGTTAACTCCCGGTATTTCTGATTTTAAGTATAATCTTGGTAAGCAAAAGAAAAATTCAATATTTTACGCTGGAGGAATAGGTCAGCAATATGATATTGATACTTTTTTGAAAGCTTGTAAAAAGTTAACTAAAGAGATAGATCTCTGTGTTACAATCTTTTGCAGAGAAGATGAAGTATACAGGATAAATAAATGGCAGAATAAATCTTGGTTATCTATTCAACATAAAAATCTTGAAGAGTTAAATTTCCAACCAATGATTGGTGTGATTCCGTTAAGAGAAAATAAATATTCGGATTTAACATTTCCTGTAAAATTGCTGGATTATGTAAGTATTAATTCCGTTATCGTGGCTTCTGAATCTGAAAATCTTAAGAATTACATTGAGGAGAAAAATATTGGATTAATCACAAAATTCGGTGATGTTGAAGACTATTATAGAAAAATGAGAGAATTATTAGAAAATGAAGAGTTATTCAATTTATTAAAAAAGAATATTATACAGTTAGGAAATTCTAATAAGATCACATGGGAAAACAAATGCCAAAAAGTATTAAAGGATTTAAAATTCGATAATACTTTTAAATGATTAATTAATATAGGAAATTTTATGAAGCAAGCACAAGAGTCATACAAATCCTTTAATACACTAAAAATGTATTTGGGATTAAATGGAGAAGATTATTGGCATATAGATTACCAAGAATATGACCATCCATATGATGGTAAATCTTATTTTTGGGATTTATCTCAAAAGGCAGTTTTATGTACTGGTCCATTCGATGAAAATGGTATTTTAGAATTTGTTGATGCTGACAATAACAAATGCAAACATGTTATAAATATTTGCCATTATGCAATCGGTGCATATGAAATGTTTTTGAAAAGTAATGATGAGAAATATCGAATAACATTTTTAAATCATGCTAAATGGTTATGTGATAATCAAGAAGATTATCATGGAATTTCGGGTGTATGGATATTAAAATACCCTGCTTATCTTTATGGTTTAGAGGGAAATTCTGTTTCTGCTATGGCACAAGGAATGGGGATTTCTACTTTAACACGAGCATATTTACTTACTAATAATAATAAGTTTATTATTTCAGCTAAAGAAGCTGTTAATATCTTTTCAATAAATGTTTTAAAAGGAGGAGTTTCCAGACAAATTTCAGATAATTTTTTGTGTTTTGAGGAATACTCAACCTTAGACTCACCCTCATGTGTTTTAAATGGTTTTATTTCTGCCATATTAGGTTTATATGATTTGCTTGAGATTGATGATTATTCATTTGCAAGAGAATTGTATGAAAATGGGTTATCCTCTTTATCTGAAAATATTAGTAGGTGGGATTGTAAAATTTGGAGTTTATATGATTTATATATTCCCAATACAAAAAATTATTCTAGTTATTTCTATCATAAATATCACATAAAACAACTTCGTGCTTTATATAGAATAACAGGAAATGAAATATTTTTAAATTATAGTAAAAAATGGGATAAATATATTAATAATCCAATTTATAAATTTATGGCATTATTAATAAAAATTTTATATAGAATAAATAGGAGATTGTAGTGAAAAAAATTGTATTATTATCGGACGCATCAAATATTCATACTTTGAAGTGGGCAAAATATTTTAGAGATAAAAAATTTGAAATTCACATAATTAGTATGTTACCAGTAGAAATAGATAACGTTAGTATTCACTTATTAGAATCAAGAGCTTATGCAAATAGAAAAAATAATATGCAATATAATAAAGTTGCTGTTGTTTTTGAAGTGATGCCACAGATTAAAAAATTACTAAGAAAAATTAAACCTGATATTCTTCATGCACATTTTGCTTCAAGTTATGGGCTATTTGGTGCTCTCTCAAATTATAAACCTTTTTTTGTTTCTGTATGGGGTTTTGATACAATTACATTTCCCGAAAAATCAATTATTCATAAATCGATTATTAAATATACATTAAAAAAAGCAGATAAAATTTTTGCAACTTCCAAGTTCTTATCTGAAAAGACAGCACGTTATACAAATAAAAAACAGATAATTACTCCTTTTGGAGTGGATATTGATATTTTTAAACCAGATGAAACACAGAGATCAGAAAAATTTATTTTTGGGACAGTAAAAGCTTTGGAAACAAAATATGGAATTGATTATCTATTGAAAGCAGTTAGTTTAATTAAAAATAAACTAAAAAATTGGGAATTATGGATAGCTGGTACAGGTTCTAAAAAAGAAGATCTTATTAAATTATCTAAAGCATTAGATATTTCTGATAATGTCAAATTCTTAGGAAAAATTTCTCATGATCAAATACCACAACTATTACAGCAGATGCATCTATTTACAGTTACTTCAGTTTGGGAATGCGAATCCTTTGGAGTGGCAGCCGTTGAAGCAGAAGCTACCGAATTACCTATTATAGCCTCTGATTTGGGAGGTCTTTCGGAAGTAATAATTAACGGAAAAACTGGATTTCATGTAAAACCAAGAGACATAAATGATATTGCAGAAAAAATATTACATCTATATGAAAATAAAGATTTAAGAATTAGATTAGGAAAGCAAGCTCGTAAAAATGTTTTGCAAAAATATATTTGGAAAGATAATGCAGAAATTATGCTAAGAGAATATAAGGAAATAATAAAACAATGAAAATCCTATATATAACTCAATATTTCCATCCAGAAGTAGGGGCTACAACAAACAGAGCTTTAGCAAATATTAGATATTTTGCAAAAAAAGGACATGATGTTACGGTTTTAACCGAAATGCCTAACCATCCTAAAGGAATTATC
>Ga0307991_1003550_pt1 | contig 10034 bp, 7 predicted proteins | sample EllFjometagen131_FD_203146 | JGI IMG/M metagenome (GOLD analysis project Ga0307991, IMG submission 203146) | Marine microbial communities from Ellis Fjord, Antarctic Ocean - #131 | ecosystem: Environmental > Aquatic > Marine > Unclassified | place: Southern Ocean | collected 2014-10-08 | reverse complement strand
TGCTATCTTAAAATACATCAATAATATTATTGTTGAATTAGGATTTGGAGCTATAAATGTTACAGGATTTGAAATTAATGGGTATAACGGTATTTTAAATCCAGCTTTAATAGCTCTGGTGTTTGGTGTAGGAATACTTATAGCTTTCATCATCTTTATTCTTTTAAAGAAATCAAGGAAAGTAGATTTGATGGATACTTATACAGCTGCGAACTTTGTTCATGATGAACATCTGTTGCACTATTCAACTGATTTTTATGCTCCATTGGAAAGGTTATATGAGAAACAATCTCATTGGATGCCGAAATTCTATAAAGCATTAAAACAAAAAGTAATGGATTTAGGTAGGCTGGGTAAATATTTATTCATGTCTAGAAATGTAGCTACCACTCTAATGTGGATGATAGTTATTATTATCTTCTTGTTATTGGGGGTAGTGCTATGATAGTTAATGTTTTATTAGGTGTAGCGATTGCTCTATTCGCATTCGTATTACAAACAGGTGTCGGTGGTATTAATCGTAAGATAGTCGGTAGACTTCAAAAACGACATGGTCCTAGATGGTACCAAGAATACATTGATATCTTTAAGTTATTAAGCAAAAGAAGTGTTAGTCATGGTTGGATTTTCGACTTTGGTGTAATTATGGCCTTAGGTGGAATCATTGGTACAGCTATGTTTATGCCTTTAACTTCTAGTATCGTGGCTTTTGAAAATTACGATAATTTCTTTATTTTCGTATATCTATTAGCTGTTGGTATGTTAGGTATGGCAATGAGTGCTTCAGGTTCTGGTAATCCATGGGCAAGTATTGGGGTTATGAGAGCTTTAACTACTATGCTTGCATATGAAGTACCATTTATGATTGTTGTATTAACAATTGTTAATTTATCTGGTACTAGTTCCATTTCTGGAATTCAATTATTCCAACAAGCTGCTGGCAACAATTGGTACTTGATTGCATTACCTCTGGGAGGTATTGTTGGATTTATTGCCCTTATGGGTATGTTAGGTAAGAAACCATTTGAAACTTATATAGCTCCAGCTGAAATTGCCTCTGGACCTATGGTTGAGTATGGTGGAAAACAATTAGGTATGTTATTCATACTTCATGAAATATCAGTGTTTATCGAAGTCAGTTTATTTGTCCATCTGTTCCTAGGTGGAGCAACAAGTATTCTAGAATTTGTAGTTAAATACTTCGCTGTTTATACTTTAGCGAATCTAATATCTAACGTGAATGGTCGATTTAAAATTGATCAAGTAGTTAAGTTCTACTATAAATGGCCATTACTTATGGCTGTAACACAAGCAATTGTCGCAATATATCTTGGGTGGGTGATATAATATGAAAAGTACAAAATTTACACCTTATACAAAATTAAGCAAGACAGAAACCGACCGTAAATGGTGGGAGATTGGAGACTTCTTTAGAAGAAACTCTTTATGGTTATTAATGTACTGTACTGGGTGTTGTGCTATTGAATTACCTCCGGCTATGACCTCTGCTTATGATATGGAACGTTTAGGTATGGGGCCAATGGCAACACCTAGACAAGCTGATATTTTACTTGTGTCAGGTTATCTATCTTTAAAGACTTTAAGAAGACTGGTTTATACTTATGAACAAATGTCTGAACCTAAGTATGTAGTTGCTTTAGGTAGTTGTCCAATCAATGGGGGGATCTACCATGATTCCTTCGCAGTAATTAATCAATTAAATCAATATATTCCTGTAGATGTTTATGTAGCTGGCTGTATGCCAAATACAGAAGCTGTAATGAATGGATTTGTAGATTTAATTGGCTTAATCAAATCTAAAAAAGCGAATGGTTGGAAAGAGTATCATAAAAACAATGATTGGTTTAAAGAGAATCAAATAACTGCATTAGGAAAGGTGGTAATCGATGATGAATTCCATCAGTAATGTAGAATTCTTAAATGAACTTGTGAATCAGATTTGTAAAGTTCAAAAATATGAGAACATCAGCCAATACCAAGTTGCCTATGAAGTTGATAAACGTGATGTTCATCGCCTTTTATCAACTCTTAAGTCTCATGGTTGGAAACAACTATCTTATTTAAGCGCAGTTGACTGGATTGAAGAGAATCAATTTGAAGTAGTATACATAGTATTTAACTGGGATAAACCAGTTCAAATTCAAATCAGATGCAGAATTGACAGAGAAAATCCATCAATGGATTCAATCTTACCAATCTTCCCTGGTGCGAAATACTATGAAAGAGAAGCACATGAATTCTTTGGGATAGCTTTCCCAGGAAATCCTGATTATAAAAAACAATTAATCTTAGAAATGTGGGACGATATCCCGCCTCTTAGAAAAGATTTTGATCCTTCTGCATATAGTGACAGGAAGTTTACAAAAAGGGACTACCCGACCGATTATGCAGTAACGAGCAAAGATAATCAAAGGCTAGTTAAGAGAGAAGAAAGAAAAAGAAGAGCTACAGCTTTGAGGGGAGGGAACAAACAATGAAAGAAATGAAATTGTTCTTAGGCCCTCAACATCCTGGTATGCATGGTAATGCATCTGTTCATATGTTTGTGGATGGAGATATTATTAAGAGGTCTTATTTATTACCAGGTATGTTACACCGTGGTTTTGAAAAACAAATGGAAAGAAAACTTTGGGTTCAAAATATTAGTTTGATTCCCCGTGTTTGTGTTCCTGAACCAGATATTAATGAAATGGCATTTGCACAAGCTGTCGAAAGCTTATTAGATTTGAAAATTCCTGAAAGAGCTGAATGGATTAGAATGATAATCTTAGAGTTCGCAAGAATATCAGCTCATCTAATGGCTTATGGTGGTTTGGGTGGACCTACTGGTAACTATACACTTATGTATCATGCTCATGGTGATAGAAATATGATTTTAGATATCTTTGAGCAAATTACAGGTGCTAGAGTATACCACCAATACATCGTTATTGGTGGTGTCAGACAAAACTTACCAATAGGTATCGAAAAAGATATGCATAAGTTCTTAGATAGTTTAGAAAAAAGATTACCTGAATACCGTGACCTAGGTGTTGATAACCCAAGTATTATCATGCGTGTTAAAGATAATATTATGTTGCCAGAAGCCGTGGTATGGGAATTAGGTGTTACAGGTATTGGTATGCGTTCAGCTGTCAATAAACCATATGACATCCGTAAGGTAATGCCATATGCTAGATATGATCAAGTAGAGTTTGAAGTTCCTGTATCTAATTACAGTGATGCTCGTTCTCGAGTTGATATTAAAATCAAAGAAATTCAACAATCAATTAATATAATTAGACAATGTCTTAAAAAAATGCCAGACGGACCTGTACGAGTAAAACCTGCACGTGGTCAATCAATGCGTTGGACTGTCCCGAAAGGACATGTGTATTCAGCGATTGAATCAAGTAGAGGTGAATTTGGTTATTACATGGTTTCAAACGGAGGAACATATCCTTACCGTGTTGGTGTACGTGGTGCTAGTTATCCACAAGGATTACTTGGTATAGAAAAATACTTACCAGGTACTCGTATTGATGATGCTGCCCTTTGGGTGGACACTATGGGGATTTGCTCTCCAGAAATAGATAGGTAGGTGCGTTTATGGAAAACAAGAAGAAATATCCTAAGGCAAGTATATTTAAACCATTAAGACACTTTAAATATTTATTCAAGAAACCAATAACTCATGGTATGGGTACTATCTTTACGAGGAAAAATGCAGGAGTTATTGGTAGTGATAGAGTACTAAGACCTAAATGGGTAGAAGGCTCAAATCCAAGAACTGGTCCTGATAACTTAAGAGGATTCCATATTAATGATTGGGATAAATGTATTGGCTGTGGAACTTGCGGTGAAATCTGTCCAACAGATGCCATTAGAATGGTTGAAAGAACAGACTTACCTTTAGAAGCAGGTAAACATCAAATGCGTCCAGTAATTGATTATGGTAGATGTTGTTTCTGCGCATTATGCGTAGATACATGTACTACTGAATCATTAAAAATGAGTAAGGAATATATCTATTCAGATACAAACCCTAACAGTTTCTTATTAATGCCTGAAGAAAAATGGCAAGATGAAGTTGTAGAATTAGGTTATGTTAAGAACGCAGATACAGACTTACTTGATTTAAAGAGAATTAAAATGGAACATATTCAACCTAAAGACAGAATGAATAGTTATATAGAAGTAGTTAGAGGTTATTCAAAAGAATTTGCAAAACAAGAAGCTGCACGTTGTGTGGAATGTGGTGTATGTACCTCAAGCTGTCCTGTTCAAATGAATATTCCTCAATATATTAAAGCTATTTGGGAAGATGATGTTGAAGGTGCTTTAAAACAAATATATGAAACAAATCCTTTGCCAGGAGTTTGTGGTAGAGTTTGTACTCATAACTGCGAAACTGCATGTGCAATCGCAGTTAGAGGTGAAGCTATTGCAATTAGATGGTTAAAGAGATATATCATTGATTCAGCACCTGATGAAATGTATGAGAAAATATTCTCAGAACCTGTATCTGAAGTGATAGATGCTAAAATAGCTATTGCTGGTTCAGGACCTTCTTCATTATCAACTGCCTATTATCTAAAAGGTTTAGGGTATAAAGTAGATGTGTTCGAAGAGAAAGCACGTCCAGGTGGCGTTATGAGTTTCGGTGCACCTGAGTATCGTCTTCCTGACTATGCAGTAGATAAAGATATTAACTTCATTAAGAAAATTGGTGTAAATATTACATGTAATACAAGAGTTGGTAGAGATATCACTTTTGAACAATTAGAAAAAGACTATGATGCTGTATTCTTAGGAACTGGTTTCTTTAGTGCACGTAAACTAAACATACCAGGTTCTGATCATAAAGATGTTATGGGAGCTATGGACTTCTTACCATTAGCAAGAGATTTTGCTAGAGGTGTGAGGAAGATAGAAGATATGCCTGTTAAGAAATCAGCTGTAGTAGTTGGTGGTGGAGACGTTGCTTTTGATGTTGCCAGAAACCTTACTAGATTACAATTGATTAAATATGGTAAAGCTGATGTTAAACTAACATCTCTTGAAACATTAGACATCTTACCTGGTAGTGATGATGAATACTTAGAAGGTAAAGAAGAAGGCATTCAATTATTCCTAGGTAATGGACCTCAAGAAATAGTTATTAAAGATGGTAAGATTCAAGGACTAAAAGTATTTAAATGTACTAGTGTTTTTGATGAAAACGGTAGATTTAGTCCAGTAATGGATAAATCAGTTGAAATGGTTCTTAAAGGAGAACAAGTATTCTTCTCAGTAGGGCAAGCGCCTAACTATGAATATCTTCCTGAATCATTAAAAGATAAGATAACTATAGAAAGAGGAAAAATCAAAGCAACTGAAACTGGTCAAGTCGATGGATTAGATTGGTTATGGGTTGGTGGAGATATCTTCAGAGGACCAGATATTATAACTGCAGTATCTGATGGCCATAGAGCGGCTGTTGGTATTGATGAATTCTTGTATAAAAATGCTAAGAAAAAACAAGTGACTGATAAAATGAAAGAAATCAGAGAAGCTATCAAATTCAATAATCCTGAGCTTGCGATGAAACCAAAAAGAAAGAGAACTATGAAGTAAAATGTTACAAAATAATAAAGTTTGTGTAAAGCAAGTTTTTTTGCTTGCTTTACTAAATAAACAATGATAGAATAATTACCGACCGACTATTCGGTCGGTTTTTAATTTATAGGAGGACTTAATGAAAAATCTAGCGAAATATTCAGTTGATAGAGCCATAACTATATTTATGGCAGTACTTATTGTAATGGTGTTCGGAGTTGTTTCATACACAAACTTAACAACGGACTTATTCCCAAGTATGAACATTCCTTACAGTGTTGTAATTACTACTTATATTGGGGCGAGCCCAGAAGAAGTAGAGGATGTTGTAACTAATCCGATTGAGGATGCCTTAGCTACAACAACAAACATTAAAGAATTATCGTCTGTATCTCAAGAAAACATGTCAATGATTATTATGGAGTTTAACTCTGATACTAATATGGACAGTGCTGTTATTGAGATGCGTGAAACATTGGATATGGCCATGGCTAATATGCCTGATATGGTTGGTAATCCAATGATTATAAAATTAAACCCTGATATGATGCCTATCATGCAATTGAGCATCTCAAAAGGAGACTTAAGTCAGGAAGAACTTACAACATATGTATATGATGAAGTTATTCCTAACTTAGAAAGAGTATCTGGTGTTGCTAGTGTTTCTGTAAGTGGTGCTTATGAATCAGAAGTTCAAGTATTATTGAATGAAGTTAATTTAGCAGCTAAGAACGATGAAATAGCAGCTATAAATCTTCAATTCCAAATGATTTGGACTGCTCAAACATTAGATCCTTTGGACGCTCCACAATTACCATTATTAGATAGAGACTTAGTATCTGATATCCTAATGGCACAAAACTTTGAATTTCCATTAGGCTACGCAAATATTGTAGACCCTGACCCTGATGTAGTTGATGGAACTTATCTAGTGCGTGTTGGGGAAGAATTTGATTCAACAGAAGAAATTGAAAACTTATTAGTATTTACGTTCTCAGGTATGCCAAACACAGCTTATGACCCATTGGATCCATTATCTTCATTTTGGGCAGTGAGTCCTTTAACAATAACTATGTCTGATATTTCTGATATTGACTTCATTAACGCAAATGAAAAAGAATACAGTAAAGTAAATGGGAACAATGCAATCTCAATTACAATCCAAAAAAGTTCAGAAATCGCAACTACTGATGTAACAGAAGCTATTAGTATTGTATTAGATGAAATATCTGAAACAGATAGTGAAGCAGTATTTACAATACTTTTAGACCAAGGTGAATATATTGGTCTAGCAACGGGTAGTGTTTTAAATAACTTATTATATGGAGCAATCCTAGCGATTATAGTATTACTTATCTTCTTAAGAAGTGCTAGAGCAACATTTATTGTTGGTATTAGTATTCCAATCAGTTTAATGTTCGCAATAGTATTAATCTACTTCTCAGGAATCACACTTAACATTGTGAGTTTAGGAGGGTTAGCTCTGGGAATTGGAATGCTGGTGGATAACTCCATTGTTGTAATGGAAAATATCTTCCGTATGAAAAAACTCGGTAAATCAAATAGAGAAGCAGCAATTGATGGTACAAAACAAGTTGCAGGAGCTATCTTCGCTTCAACAATTACAACAATTAGTGTGTTTGTACCAGTAATCTTCATTGAAGGTTTCATTAGAGAAATCTTCATGCAAATGGCATTAACAATTGCCTTTAGTTTAATTGCTAGTTTATTAATTGCTTTAACGTTAGTTCCAGCTATTTCTTCAAGAATCCTAAAAGAGAATTCAAAAGAAAAAGTAGGAGAAACCAAAAAGTTAGATAAAGTTAAACAAATTTATGAAAAAATATATAAATTCTTCTTTAAATTCAAATACATTGTAATACTTCTTGTATTAGTGTTATTTGGTGGGTCAATATGGTTAGCATTAACAAACGGATTTGAATACTTCCCAACATCAGATGAAGGGCAGTTATCAATCACAATTGAGAACCCAACGGATCAACCTCTATCAACAACTGCGTTCTTTGAGGTCTTAGATGACTTAACAGAAGACATCTTAGAAATAGAAGATGTTGATGTAGTGGGTGTTACATTAGGTTCAATGCAATCATCAATGATGGGATTCTCATCTTCTAATAGTGCAAGTGCTAGTGTTGTATTAAAAGAAGATAGAACATTATCAACCACTGAAATTGAACAATTATTAGATGCATTATTAACGGATAATTATTCACAAATAGAATTTTCAATATCAGGTTCTCAACAACAAACTGCTATGTTAACAGGTTCTGGTTATCAAGTAGAAATTAGAGGAAATGATTTAGATGTATTAAAAACACAAGCAGAAGCAATGGCTGCTGAATTTAGAACAGTTGAAGGTGTTATAGAAGTTGATGATGGCGTTGGTATTCCAGCTGATCAAATTAAAATTACGGTTGATAAAGATGAAGCAATTAAATATGGATATATGACAGCGGTAGTTGGTGGAATGATAGCTGCTAAATTAGCTGGTGAAGATGTAACTACTACCATTAATCAAGATGGTACTATGTATGATATTTATGTATATGACAATCAATCTAACTTCTCAGGTACTACTTATACATTTGATGAAATAAAAGATTTAGTATTAGGACAATCAATGATGGGTGGAGATGTATTAATATCTGATGTAGCTACTGTTGAAATGGTAGAAGGATTCAGTTCAATCTCACATACGAATGGCATTCGTTCTATTACAATATCAGCTGAATTTGATCCTGAAATCAATTCTTCATTCGTAGCTCAAGACTTAGATGATATTATGGAAGGCTATGAGTTGCCTAGTGGTTATGATTTTGAAATTCAAGGTGAAAATGAAGAAATTATGAATGCAATGCAAACATTAGTATTAGCATTGGCATTAGCTATTGCCTTAATCTATATGATTATGGCAAGTCAATTCCAATCACTAAAATATCCATTAATCATTATGTTTACAATCCCTCTTGCATTTACAGGTGGATTCCTAGCATTATTCGTTACTGGAATGACAGTTTCTGTTGTCGCGATGATTGGATTTATGATCTTAGTCGGGGTGGTTGTGAATAACGGTATTGTGTTAGTTGACTATACCAACCAATTAAGAAAAGAAGGAATGCATGTTGCAGATGCGTTACTAGAAGCTGGTAAAACAAGACTAAGACCGATTATCATGACAGCTTTAACAACAATCTTAGCCTTGATTACAATGGCTATTGGTGTTGGTAATGGTGCTGAAATGATGCAACCAATGGCTGTTGCTACAATTGGTGGATTATTATATGCAACAATACTTACATTATTCTTAGTGCCAATAATGTATTGGTTATTTAATAAACGTGCTAAAGAATCTCTTAGTGTATTAGCTATTACAGCTATTATAGGTGCTACGGTAGGCGGCTATATTTATTTATCTTTATGGTACATAATTCTAATTGGCGCTGTATTAACATTAGGAGTAGTTGCTAACTGGGTTTTCAATAACAAAAAGAAGGTGGCGTAATGGGCCGCAAGGAAGAAATCCTTGATGCTTTAATTGATATATTTACAAATCAAGGTATCAGCGGTAACTTCACTATGAAGGAATTAGCTGGTAAAGTTAATATCGGTAAATCTACTATCTATGAATATTTTGATACGAAAGATGAATTATTACATCAAGCAGTATGTAGAATAATTGAAACAGGTGTAAAAAGTGTTTATAGCTTAGAGATAAGTGAGGAAGATAGTTTTGAAGTAAGTTTTAAAAAAGAATTAGATTTCTTATTTAGCTTATCCGTTAATAGTAGTAATTTATTAAAAATGATTAATCCAGGATTTGAAAACCAAATGCCAGATGAATCAAAGAAAGAAATGATGCAGCAAGTAAACTCTGTTAGAAATCACTATAATAAAAAGTTTGAAGTTCTATTTCAAAAAGGTATTTCAGAAGGTGTACTTGTTCCTGAAAATATACTTACTAATAGCTTGATGATATCAAGTCTTATCGTTGGGAGTATTATTAGATTGGGTAACTTGGAAGTTAAAATAAAGGAAGAAGAACTAAAAGATTATATAGATGCTGTTTATGTAACGGTTTTAAGAATTGCTAAATAACAATAAACCTCCATATTTTGTATGGAGGTTTTTTCTTTTTATGGTAAAATATATAGAGAATGTAATAAACTTTGGAGGAAGACAATGTTTAAGAAAATAGCAACCTTTTTGATAAGTATAATACTTGTTTTTTCATTTGTTAGTTGTACACAGGATATAACGACCGAAACAATAAATTATTCAGAACAAGCGCCAACAGTAGAAAGTGGTTATCTTGTAGAAAATCCACAGGATGGAACAATCCTACATGCTTGGAATTGGTCTATGACTACTATAGAAGAAAGAATGGAAGAAATAGCCATTGCTGGATTTAGTACAAT
>Ga0307991_1003549_pt1 | contig 10034 bp, 6 predicted proteins | sample EllFjometagen131_FD_203146 | JGI IMG/M metagenome (GOLD analysis project Ga0307991, IMG submission 203146) | Marine microbial communities from Ellis Fjord, Antarctic Ocean - #131 | ecosystem: Environmental > Aquatic > Marine > Unclassified | place: Southern Ocean | collected 2014-10-08 | reverse complement strand
TGGGGGCGAGAGTAGTGCTCCGGGGCGGTGAGGGTGAGAGAGAGATAGCGATCGAGGATTTCTTTACCGGGGTGAAACGGACGGTGCTTCAGCCCGGGGAGTTGATCGTGAAGATTCGTTTTCCGGTAATGCCGGAATCGGCCCGGTCTTTCTTCAGGAAACTGGGGCAGCGTAAGGCCCTGGCCATCGCCAAGGTCTCGGTGGCCGGCTATTTTGATTTTAAGGATGAAATGGTGGAAGAAGCCCGTATCGCGTTGGGAGCGGTAGCAACCACGGTAATCCGGGCGGAGAAGGTCGAGGAGTTGCTCAAGGGGAAGAAACTCTCCGATGAGTTGATCGCGGAAGCGGGTCGTCTGACTACGGAAGCCTCGAAAGCAATTACCGATATCCGTTCCAACGCCGAGTACCGGGATGAGATGGCAGGGTTGCTCCTGACCAGGGGTCTGAAAGATATCCTCAAATCTTTGATTTGAGGATTAGAGAATGATTCACATTCAAAACTATAATTTTTCAAAGAAAAATTATAAGGAGGTACCTATCGGGAAACAGGTGATTTAATACTGGCAATGTAACCGAAGGGATAAAATCGGAGGGTATGTATCATGAGCAAACTTATTATTCGTAGTGTGGTAGTAATTGCTATCGTTGTAATGGGTTTTATGGCGGTAGGGGATCTCCAGGCGGCAGATAAGCCGAAGGAAGTGAATATTGCTATTATTGCTATCAGCGTGATGGAGGAGCCCTGGAATACGGCCTTGATTCAGTCTCTGGAGCGGGTCAAGAAAGAGAAACCCGATGGACTGGATATCAAGTGGGATGTGGTGGCCGAGAATGTCTTTCCCCCGGATGCCGAACGGGTTCTGAATGGCATCGCCAAGACCGACAAGTACGATATTATCTGGGCTCACAGCACCTATGGCGACGCGGTTGAGAAACTGGCCCCAAAATACCCGGAGATAATGTGGGTCTTTGCCGGGTCCGGGAACAAAGGGTTGGGAGGCAATGCCTACTGGGTCGACTCCTTCGTCCACGAATCGGCCTATCTCCTCGGGATCATCTCCGGAATGATGACCAAGACCAATACTATCGGAGCGGTTGCCGCTTTTCCTTATCCCAATGTAAATTCCCCGGTCAATGCCTTTCTGGAAGGAGCGAGATCGGTCAATAAGGCCATCAAGATTAAGATGACTTACATCGATAGCTGGTTCGATCCTCCCAAGGCCAAGGAATCCACCCTGGCCCAGATCGCCGCCGGGGCTGACTTTATCTACGCCGAAAGATTTGGCCCCTTTGAAGCCTGCAAGGAGAAGGGGAAATACGCGTTCGGTCACTTTGTCGATCAGAACTCTCTCGCTCCGGATGTAGTGGTCTCCAGCACCATCGCCCTCTGGGACGGATGTATCAAGTATGTCATCAATGACTGGTATAACCATGTTACTAAGGGGACTCCCTATAACGCCCCCAAGGTGCGTATTTTCTTCCTGATGGCTGATGGTGGAGCGGATATAGCTCCCTACCATAACCTGGGGGATAAGATTCCTCAGCCGGTGAAAGACGAGGTCGACAAGGCCCATCAGGCGATCAAGGATGGAAAGCTCAGTGTTACCATGAATGAGGCCAAGGTCTCCTCGCAGTAACATTATTTTTGCTACGCAAAAATAATGCTGCTCTGGAATTTCACGTCTGAAGCCGCATCTTCGACAATAAATTGGCACCAGATTGGCCTGAAAAAATTTTTGCACCTGATTTCTCTGATTAACCTGATTGAAAACAAAAGTCCACAAAAGGCAAAAATCAGAGAAATCAGGTGCTAATAAAAGGGGCCGCTGGTGGGGCAGAATAAAAGACTGAATATTACTTATGAAGGATCCCAACAAAACCAAATCAGGTAAGCCAGGGGAACTGGAAACACTTCGCCGCCGGGTGGCCCGGCTGAAGGCGGCGGCGGTCAACCGGAAACATATGGAAGAAGCGCTCAAGAAGAGCGAAATCCGCTACCGGGCGGTGGTGGAGGACCAGACCGAATTGATCTCCCGGTTTTTGCCGGATTTTACCTGTACTTTTGCCAACGAGGCTTACTGCCACTATTTTGGACATAAGCGCGGTACATTGATAGGACGGAGCCTACGCGATCTTTTCCCCCCAAACGAACTGCCCCGCCTCGAAAAACAACTGGCCGCCATGACTCCTGAAGCACCGGCCATGATTCATGAGCAGAAGATCATCGGCGCTAAAGGTGATATTCGATGGCAGCTCTGGAGCAACCGGGCCATCTTTGACAGCTCAGGACAGGTTCTTGAATATCAGTCGGTGGCTCGGGATATAACCGAGCGGAGAAAGGCGGAGATGGACCTGAAAAAATCCCGCCGAATTCTCAAGGAACAGAAGAAAATTCTGGAACAGAAGAACACGGCTCTGCGGGAGATTCTGGAGCAGATCGGGATTGAGAAGAAACAGATCAAGGACAATGTGGTCAAGAATGTGGATGAACTGCTCATCCCCATTATCCGAAAGATGAAGGGTATTGCCACCGGCCGGATGATAGTCTACATCGATCTGCTGGAGCAAAACCTGGAAGAACTGGCCTCATCCTTCGGTAAGAAGATATCAAGAGCCGAGCTGAAGTTGACCCCCCGGGAGATTGAGATCTGTTCAATGCTTAAGAATAGACTTACCAGTAAGGAGATGGCGGAGATCCTCCATATTTCGGTCAAGACAGTGGAGCGCCATCGAGAGAATATCAGGAAGAAGTTTGATATTCAGCATAAGCAGATCAATTTGTTTACCTTTCTGCAACAATTATAGCTGTCTTAGGTCAGATACTAATTAGAACCACGAAGGACATCCCCGTACGGTTGCCCTACGGGGCGGAGAAAGTTCACGAAGAATTTTAAATTGAGCTAAAACTTCTGCTTCAGGATAATAAATTGTCTGTGGGAGGGGCTTTTAGCCCCGATAATCGCGGCTGTAAGCCGCTCCCACAGTTGTGAAGCTAAGTTCCTGCTTCGGAATTTTAATAACATCAAACCGCAAAGACAAAAAGATAGACAATTCACCGCAGAGACGCAGAGGGCGCAGAGAAAGACAAAAAAACCTACACTATATAATTGGGGTATTACTTTTTCGTGTTACCGGAATAAAATGGCATTGATAATATCCTCTATTTTTTCTCTGCGCTCTCTGCGTCTCTGCGGTTCAAATAAGTTGCGAAGCTATGTTCTGTTTGTTGCTCAACTTTTCTTCGTGATCTTTGTGGTGAATATAAAGTTATTTTAGAACAAATAATCGCAAAATCCCTTTTTAACTAAGAACTATATATATAGGAAAATAGTCATGGCTTCACTGGAAAAACTGGCTTTAATGTTGCAGCGGGCCAAGGAAGGTCCGCCCTGTACGCTCCGGGAATGGGAGACCAAAGTCTTGCCTCAGACCGTCAGGAAGATTCTGAAGAAGTTTGATCTGGAACGGACCTTCAACAAGGATGAACCGGTCAACCAGGACATGGAGCTGGCCGACCGGTTTTTTCAGGCCGGTCTGGAACTGGCGGCCGAGATTGGCCTGATGTGCCCTGATACTGAGTCAACCATCCAGCTTAGCCGGGAGGAGATCCTGGAGGCGGTGGAAGCCGCCCCCGATCACTTGACCATCGGAGAGGGCAACGACCGGATCACCATCCATGCCCGCCGGACCGAGGACCCGATCCCACCGGTTCTGGGGGGACCGCTGGCGATCCAGGTTTCGGAAGAACTCTATGTGCCGATCACCGCCGGGATACTCAAGAGCCGGAAGGTTCGGGTCCAGGAAGGGCCGTCGATCGACCGGGTCTTCGACCTCCCGGTCTATTCCGGGACCCCCTTCGAGACCATTGTTGCTTTCCGGGAGAACCGGCTCCGGAAAGAAGCCCAGTGGCGGGCCGGGCGGCCCGGGATCCCGAACATCACGATCGCTTCCAGTACCACCGAGTACGGCAATCTGGGCGGTTTTGCCGGATCGACCCGGCCTGGTAATCCGGCCCTGGCCCTCATCCTCCACCCGGCCGAACTTAAGATGGGTTATGCCAGCTTTCACAAAGCCGCCGTGGCGATCGGATACGGAGGATATATCTTTTCCGGCACCAACTCGATGATCGGTGGTTACACCGGGGGAGCGGAAGGAGCGACCGTGGGAAACATCGCGACCGTTCTCCTCCAGTTCCCGGTTCTCCAGGCGGACATGTCGAATTCGTCGCTCTACGATGTGCGGATGGATTCAGTCTGCGGGCGGCATGGACTCTGGGCCCTGAGCATGTCCAATCAGGCCCTCAGCAATAATACCCATCTCCTTGATCACAAAGTTATCAATCAGTCGGCCGGACCCGGGACGGAGGAGATTCTTTATACCACCGCCGCCGGTCTGATCGCGGCCGGGGTCTCCGGAATGGAGTTCAACCTGGGGCCCCGCTCGGCGGGGGGGCGGTTCAAAAATTATCTGAGCCCGCTGGAGCACTGGTTTTCCGGCGAGGTCTTTGAAGCCAGCGCTAAACTCACCCTCTCCCAGGCCAATGAATTGGTCCTGTATCTGCTAAGTAAATATGAGGATAGCCTGAAAGATCCGCCGAAGGGCCAGAGTTTTACCGAGTGCTTCGATATTAAAACTCTGACCCCAACCAAAGAATGGCAGGAGATCTATGACCGGGTTAAGGAGGATCTGGTAGCGCATGGTCTTTCGTTTGATTGATGGAAAGATTGAACATCGAACGAATGGAAAAGCAAGGAAGAGCAGGGAGGAGGAGGGAATAGCAGGAAGAGGCCGGCTTAAAAACTGAACATCGAACGTTGAACTTCGAACATCGAACGTCGAACCAGCCTTCGCTAAAGCTTCGGCGGGCAGTGCGTCGAACGTCGAACGATACGAGGAGCAAGCAGCCTGGTAAAGCCCGAACGTTCAGCCAGCCGTCGCTAAAGCTATGGCGGGCAGGCTAATCAACTTTTAACCAGCCGTTGCTAAAGCCCCGAATCAAGTTCGGGATGCAAGCACTATGGCGGGCAGGCTGTTCAACGGCATTTCAAATTTGCGTAATTCGTAGTTTATGAAAGGGGCCGAGGCGGCGGGAAAATAAAAGATGAACGTCGAACGTCGAACGTCCAACTTCGAACATCGAATGAAAGATGCCAAGGCGAGGGATTAATCATGGTGAATCCGTGTAATCTGTGGACTAAAAAGGGGCCGAGGTAGGGGGAAACAATTAGTGAAAATTAGTGTCCCCGCAAAATGACTTGCAGTCATCGCGGGGTAAAAATTAGTGGACAGCAAAGCTACCAAGCCGAGGTTGAAGGAGCAGAATCGATGAACAAAACCAGCGGATACAAGTATGTCGGCAAACCTGTTCTCCGGATTGATGCTCGGGAGAAGGTGACCGGCCAGACCAAATATTCCACCGATCTTTATTTTGAAGATATGCTCTGGGCTAAAGTTCTGAGAAGCCGGTATCCCCACGCGAAGATCCTCAAGCTGGATGTGGAGAAAGCGAGGTCCCTTCCCGGGGTCGAGGCGGTTCTTATTCATAAAGACGTTCCCGGTCATAACGGCTTCGGGATTATCGAACCAAACTGGCCGGTTCTCTGTTCCGACCGGGTTCGTTACCGGGGGGACGCGATCGCCCTGGTGGCGGCGGTAGACGAGCAGACGGCCGAAGAAGCTCTTTCCCTGATCGAGGTGGAGTATGAACCGCTGGAAGTTCTCGATACCCCGGAAGAAGCTCTCCGCCCGGCCGCGGTCCAACTGCATGAGAAGGGGAATATCATGCACACAATGGAGTTAAGCAAGGGTGACGTGAAAATGGGATTTGCCGAATCGGATATTATCCATGAGAAGACTTACAATACCCAGTTCATGGAGCATGCCTATATCGAGACCGAGGGAGGGGTGGCGGTCTATGATGAAGATGAAGGCGTGATCACTATCTGGTGCGGCAGCCAGTACGCTTTCCGCGACCAGCTCCAGGTTGCCCGCAGTCTCGATTGGGAACCGGAGAAGATCAGGATCATCGGTTCCCCGGTCGGGGGCGCTTTCGGGGGCAAAGATGAGATCAGCACCCAGATTCACACCGCGCTTCTGGCGGTTTATACTAAAAAACCGGTTCGTCTTCACTGGAGCAGAGAAGAATCGATCGTGGTAGGGCCTAAACGCCACGCCTTCCAGACTGATTTTAAGATTGGGATCAACCGCGACGGTCACCTCCGGGCGATTGAAACCCACCTGGTATCCAATGCCGGACCATATGATACCATCGGCGGACCGGTCCTTAATGTGGCGGTGGAAGTCGGGTCCGGTCCGTACCGGTATCCGCATTCCCACATCAAGGGAGAGTCCGTCTATACTAACAATACGGTCGGCGGTGAATTTCGGGGGTTCGGGACTCCCCAGACCGCCTACGGGATGGAACAGGAGATCGACCGGTTGGCCGAAGCGGTCGGAATGGACCCGATCGAATTCCGGCTCCTTAACGCGGTTGAGAAAGGCGATATCTCCGTCATTGATCATGAGTTAAAGACCAGTACCGGCACTAAAGAGACCCTGCGGGCGGCCCGGGAGACTGAACTCTGGCGGAACCGGGAGAAGATCAAGCGAGATCTAAGCGAACAGTTCCCGAACCGCAAATTTGGTGTCGGTGTGGCCTCGATTATGATCCCGGTCGGACTGGGGGTCGGCATCCCCGACTTTGCCAATGTGGTAATTGAAATCGGCGATGGGGGGATAGTTTTACTGAGGACCGGGGCGATTGAGATCGGCCAGGGGAACCTGACCGCCTACGCCCAGATGTTGGCCGAAGCGCTGGGGTATGATATCGAAAAGATCGAAGTAATCCACGGGGATACGTTTTTGACTCCTGACTCCGGATCAGTCACCGCGTCAAGATCTATTATGATGGTCGGTAATGCTATTCTGGACGGTGTGAAACAGTTGATCCCCCGCCTGGTCTCTCTCGGCGCGGAACTCCTGGGGGTACCGGAGGAAGAGGTGGACTATAGCTGGGGCCGGGTCTTCCTGAGGAATGATCCCGGCCGAGCGGTCACTATCACCGAGCTGGCCGATGCCGCGCGCCGTCGGAAGGAGCCCTTGAAATTCACCGGGACCTCTCACATGCCCGAATCGGAGAAAGATTTCGGGGATGGCCTCCCCCATATCTGTTATACCTATAACACTCAGTTGGCCCTGGTTGGGGTGGACCCGGAAACCGGTGAAGTGGAAGTCCGGGATACCATCTCACTGCCGCAGATTGGAAACGCCATCAACCCGGCTGGGGTGGAGGGGCAGTGTGAAGGAGCGACGGTAATGGGTCAGGGATATGCCCTTTACGAAGATGTAATAGTGAAAGAAGGGGAGTTCCAGAATACCGGTTTCTCCACTTACATCATACCAACCGCTCTCGATGCAGCCGATCACGAGACGGTGGTCGTTGATCTTCCGGAGGATGAAGGCCCCTTCGGCGCCAAAGGAATCGGAGAAGCCTCCACCTGTGCCATCGCCCCGGCTATTGCCAACGCCATCTATGACGCCGTGGGCGTCCGGTTTGATTCCCTGCCGATTACCCCGGAGAAGGTGTGGAAAGAGATTAATAGGGAATAGGGGATAAAAAGTTTAAAGTGCCTAAAGTGCGCTAAAGTGCCTTCCTCCGTCGCTAAAGCTTCTGACTTTGCCAAGGCTACGTCGGACAGGTCGGCGGGCACAGCTTCCAACTCCGAACATCGAACGTCACGTTACAGTTTTCAAATTCGCGTAATTCGTAGTTCTAAAAAGGGGGTGAGGCGGGGGAAGCAATTCGTGAAATTCGCGTAATTCGTAGTTCATAAAGAGGGAGCGGCGAGGGAATTGGAATGTCCAATATCCAATGACCAATAACCAATCTCCAAATGCGAATGACCGACGTCGAAGATAAATTTGAGAATTGGTGATTGGCAGTTGGCCATTGGAAATTCATTATGGGGCCGAGGTATGGGGATCAATTAGTGTAATTCGTGTAATTAGTGGACAGAAAAGCCGCCAACCCAAGGCGAAACAATCAGTGAAATCCGTGTAATCCGTGGACAAAAAGGGGCCGAGGTTGGGGGGGCAGAAAGACTGAACATCGAACGTCGAACCAGCCTTCGCTAAAGCTTCGGCGGGCAGTGCTTCCAACTTCGAACATCGAACGACATGGGGCCGAGGTAGGGGGAGCAATTAGTGTAAATTAGTGTAATTAGTGGACAAAAAGAGGCCGAGGTAGGGGTGGTGCAATCAGAAAAACTGACAACTTAAAATCAGGACGTGACTGATATAGGATATAAGATGCAGGATGCACAATGAGTTTTGAAATTGGAAGGTTCATAATGATCTCCGGATCGTGGCCGACTATTTCCCCTTCCCCAAATTAGCGCCGAAGGCGATAATTTATGTCTAAAGCAGAAATAAAACCAGGGATCTGCGGTTTTACCACTACGGTAGAGGTAAGTAAGACCGGGATGCGTTCTTGTTCACTGACGATTACAAGCGACTGCTCTCATGTCCGGGATCTGGCCGCGCAACTGACCGAGATTGACCCCTTCCAGGAGATATCCTTTCGCGGGGAAGGTCCGGCGGTCTTCCAGGCGGCGGCAAAAACTCTTCCTCACCCTGCCTGCCCGGTTCCGGTCGGAATCATCAAAGCGATCGAGGTAGAAGCCGGACTGGCCCTTCCCCGGGAGGTGGAAATCAGGTTAAGTAAGTGATCAGGTAACGACTTCGAATAAAATTCTGTATTGTTGCTATAATTTATACCGACTTTCTTCAAAATTAACTTGATCTGTTCCAGATCAAGTTATGGAGATAATAAATGAATCTTCAGTACCTTGGAAAGGATCTTCCCCGACCCGACGCGTTTGATAAAATAACCGGGGCGGCCACTTATCTTGATGATATCCGTCTTCCCGGTCTTCTTCATATGGCGGTTTTACTTCCCGAGCACGCGCACGCGAAAATCCGTTCAATCGATGTAACCGAGGCTGAAAAGTTCCCGGGGGTGGCGCGGGTGGTTACCGGCCGTGATTGTCCCTCCCGTCATGGGATTGATTTTCAGGACCGTCGGCCACTGGCCGTCGACCGGGTTTGTCATGCCGGAGAACCGGTGGCGGCGGTTATCGCCGAAGATACCCGGCAGGCGCGTCTCGCAGTTGGTAAGATCCGGGTTGAGTATGAAACATTGCCGGTTTACACTGACGCACGCCTGGCAATGGAGGAAGGAGCCATTCTGATTCACCCGGAGATTAGCCCGGAAGAGTATCCCGCCAGCTGGAATCATCTTCCCGGAACCAACATTGTTAATCATCAGGTGCTGAATAAGGGAAAACTCGATCAGGGGGTTTCCGATTCCGATATTACTGTCGAAGGTGAATTTAATTATCCGTTTTCCGTCCCCGGAGCGATTGAACCGCATGGAGCAATTGTCTGGTTTAAAGGTAATGGGATAATTGAAGCCTGGCTCTCCTGTATTCGACCATTTATGGTGAGAAAGATGCTGGCCGAGATTTACCATCGATCGGTTAGCACGGTTCGGGTGCATGTTCCGGAGGTGGGAGGATGTTTTGGGGATAAGTCCGGGACTCACTTTGTCTTTACGGTGGCGGCAGCGGCCAGCCGGATACCCGGCCGGCCAGTTAAATGGTTTGCTACCCGCAAAGAATCTTTTCTCTGCGCTTCGATCGGAAATGGCGTCAGAACGAATTTGAAGATCGGGGCTGATTCCCAGGGAAAGATCACATTCTTTAAAGGAGTCGTTCATCACTCGGTGGGGGCATATTCCGACATAGGGAATGGTGTGATGACCGCGGCCCTGGCAAATATCCCCGGTCCGTATAATATTCCCAATTACCAATTGGAAGGGTTTTGTGTCTATACCAATACGCCACCGGTAGGGGCTCTCCGCGGATTCGGGAATCAGTCGGCATTTTTCGCCACTGAAAGGCTGATGGATATGCTGGCAAAAAAGTTGAAGATGAATACGGTGCGATTGCGGGAGATCAATTTATCCCAGGCCGGCC
>Ga0307991_1003547_pt1 | contig 10050 bp, 7 predicted proteins | sample EllFjometagen131_FD_203146 | JGI IMG/M metagenome (GOLD analysis project Ga0307991, IMG submission 203146) | Marine microbial communities from Ellis Fjord, Antarctic Ocean - #131 | ecosystem: Environmental > Aquatic > Marine > Unclassified | place: Southern Ocean | collected 2014-10-08 | reverse complement strand
TGGATATAGAAGACATAAAAAAATATTTAAAGGATAATAAAGAACCGGCTTTTAGATTACAACAAATTGAAGAAGCGAGATACAAAAACTATATCTTAAATTTTAAAGATATTAGCAATTTACCAAAAGCTTTAGCAAAAAAATTAGATGATAAATTTAATCTTTTCCCTTTTAAACTAATATCTCTTTTATCCTCAGAAGACGAAAGAGCTCACAAAGCATTGCTGCAAACAGAAGATGGTAAGAATATAGAAACAGTTCTTCTTTCTTCTAGGCAAGATAGCTATTCCGCTTGCCTGTCTAGCCAAGTTGGCTGTGCTCTTGATTGTAAATTTTGTGCTACAGGAGAAATGGGTTTTAGTAGAAATTTAACACCAGAAGAAATTAATGGACAATATTTATTTTGGAAAAACTATTTTCAAAAAAATAAATTAAAAGGAAATTTTACAAATATTATTTTCATGGGCATGGGTGAACCTTTTTTAAACTGGGACAATCTTAAGATAGCTATCAATGAGTTAAATAATCCTAAAAAATATAACTTAGGTAGCCGGCATATATCAATTTCTACTTCAGGGATTGTACCAAAAATAAAAGAGTTGGCTAAAACTTTTCCCCAAATAAACTTAGCAGTGTCTTTAATTTTTCCCGAACAAAAACAAAGAAAGCTATATATGCCTGTAGCTAAAACTTATGACCTCAGGCAACTGCGATCAGCTTTAGAATATTATTTAAAAACTACAAAAAGAAAAGTTTTTTTGGAGTATGTTATGTTTGAAGATTTAAATGATAATCAGTCTTCTTTTTTAAACTTAGTAGAGTTTATAAAATCTATAGAAAATTGGCAAAAACTAATTCAAGTTAACCTTATTCCTTATAACCAAAATGATAAAGAAATTTTTTTAACTTCTTCAATCGAAAAAATTCAAGCCTTTAAAAAAGAACTAGAAAAAAGAAGAATAAAGGTTAGTATACGAAAAAGTCTTGGTCAAGATATACAAGGTGCTTGTGGCCAGCTAGCCGGAAAAGAAAAACAATAAAATAAAGAGGTAAAAATATTTAACTTAATTCTCTCTGCTAAAAAATAAAAGATTTATTTATTTTTTATAGCGCGATCTAAGCCTTTACTACTCATATATTTTTTTCCTATAAATCTCCAAGATAACTTTAAATTAATTTTAGGGAACTGGTCTAAAATCCATTGTATAAAAGTATTACAATTTGGGCCATTACCTTTATATTTGTAAATATAAGGATAATCTTTTAAAGACTTCTCTATAAAGTAAATAATTTCTTCCGCCAACTCATTTTCAATAACTTTAAGTAACTTTGGGCTCCATTTACTTTTTATAAAAAAAGATTTATTTATACCTTCCAGCGGCGGCTGATTATTCACAAAGAGATGATTTTTACTTCCTAAGTTAACATCATGCCTTATTTCTAATCTAGTAGTAATTCCTTTTTTATTTATAACAATCCAAGAGTGTCTAAAAAAATTAAGAGGAAAATACGCTGGACAACAGAATATAAGAATTTGGTTTTTATTTTTATTTAATAAATTATCACTTAGCTTTGTCTTATTCTTTTTAACCGAAAAAAAAGGACTTATTTCTATTTTATCTTCCACTATAAATATAATACTAAAAATTAATCCCAGAAAAATCCAACCAAAATGCAAACTAAAAAGCCAATGCTCACTTAAAAGCACTATTGAAAGTAGAACCAGAAGACTTAATCCAAGAGTCTGTTTTTTTTGCCATGTTTTTATAAACCCATAGGCAATTAAAAAACAAAACGCAATCAGTGAAAAGATACCTGTCTCTGCCCATAAAAGAAGAAAACTATTATGAACTGGTTGCCAAGAAAATGCGGGAGTTAAAGGATTTTTTTCTTGTAATTTTAAACTATAGTTTCCTAAACCAATACCTAAATAGATATTGTTTTCTATAATTTCTTTAGCCTCAAATATTTGACTATATCTTTCACTAACAGATTTATTCTCTAGTCGTGAGTTAAGATCAAATCTTTGAAAAATTAAAAAAGAATAAATTTGTGTAAGAATAAATGAAAATACTAACAAGCTTAAAAATATTTTTATAGCCTGAACTCTAATTTTTTTCTCTCTTAAAGAAAAGCCGATTAAAACAAACATGGCTAAAATAAAAGCTAACCAAACTGAACGAGAAAAAGTTAAAAAGAGAGCTAAAAAATTAACTAATAAAACTAACCACAACCAAACTGATCTCAGTAATCTATTTAAATTCAATTCCTTCTTAGCTTCTTTAAGTAATAAGCTAGTTACAAGTAATGCTACCATAGCCAGCAAAGCCGCTAATATATTAGGGTGGTCTAGACCTCCATAAGCTCTAAGCCATCTACCTGAAGTAGTTTCAATAACTACATCTCCTAAAAGAGAGGGGTGATGTGAAGCTAAGCCTAAATACTTAAAAGAAAAAGCTCTTTGTGAAAAAAATTGCCAAATTGCTAATAAAGCTTGAGGAAATGCGCCAATTAAAAAAAAGTTTAAAATTAAATTACTATTTTTTTTAAAGAATTCTGAAAACAGATAAACAATCAAACCTAAAAATATAAACCAAAGATAATGCCACAAAGACAATTGCCAGTTAACAGCTTGTGAAATTGATATTATTAAAAATAATTCCCAAGCACCTAAAATGTACCAAAAAAAATTAATTTTATTAAAAACTAGTTTGTTTAAACTAAATTTTGAGAAAAAAAATACTAAAAAAAATAAAGCAGAACTTAATATAAGTATATCAGAAAAATATAGACTTAAACTAGCATACTCAAAATACCAATTATTAATATAAATTGGTGAGAAAATTAACCTAGTTTGCCAAGAAAAGGTTAAAATAAAAATTAGAAACAAAAATAAACTAATATATTTAAAGAAAGGCTTCATATTTTTTTATAGTATCTAAATATTTTTGAGAAAACTCTAATCTTCTGTCTAAAACGTGGAGTTTTAAAATTTGAGAATTTAAAACTACTTCTGTTCCCTTATTAGCTTTACTTTTTATAACCTCAGGAAATAATCTCCACTGTAATCTATAGAAATATTTTTCTAACCCTCTAAAAACTAACCTATCCTTACTTTCTCTATTATCTTTAACTAAATCTTGAGAAATATCAACAACTTTGAAATAATTAGGAAATATTTCCTTCAACCAAAAAATATTAGAGCTTAAAACTTGTTCAAAATATTTATCATCGCCTACCTCTTTTAAACCCAGAAGCCAGTAAGCGAAGTATGGGTCTGATTTAAGCCTTAGGTTATTAAAATTAAGAGATTTTTCACTAACAAAAAAACTAAGGCAAAACTTATCTTTTTCCTTAGCAAAAGATGGTCGCAAACCTAAAATTTTAGCAAAAAAAGTTAAAATAAATCTACTTCGCCATACTCTATTATCTTTACAGATAATGAAAAGATCGATATCTCCCTCTAATCTCAAATTACTACTACCAATAATATTAGCTATAAAAATAGCTTTAACACCAGATATAAGTTTAAAAAACTTATTCCACCTTTTAACCAGCTTTAATTTTTTTTGAAAATAATTATATCTCTTTTTTCTTACATTAATTATCTCGGCCCTATCAGGAAAAAAATAGAAACCTTCCTGTTTAAAAATTACTGACCTTAGTCTAAGTGATTTTAAATAAATTTGAAAATCTATAAAATCAATCTCTTCTGACAGATATTGCCAAATCTCTAAAGCCGTTAATGGATAAGAGAAAAGGTCAAAAAAAGCCATTGTTTTAACAATCGCTTTTTCTAAATCTTGATTGTTATAACTGGTTTTCATATTTAATCGTCTAATTTAGGCTTGTCTAATTCTAGTGTCTCAACTACTGATTCTTTACCCACTATTTTAGTAACATCTTTATCTATTTTTTTGAACTCCTTATAGGCACTATTGTAGTGATTAATACTGGTTCCTAAGGTATTACCTAATTTTTGTAAATAACTCTCGTAACTCATTATGTGCCGACTTAACTTTTCCACATTTTTTTTAATCCCTACAGCTGATTCTTCGATTTGCATAGCTCTAAGTCCCTGCAGTACGGTTTGCAAATAAGCCAAAAAAGAAGTTGGAGAGACTATAACTACTTTTTTTTCTTTAAAAGCATACTCAATTAAATCTCGATGAACAATACCAACCTTGCCGACAAGCAGATCGTAATAAATAGCTTCTGATGGTATAAACATAAAAGCAAAATCTAAAGTTTTTTCCGCTGGTTTAACGTATTTAGCAGTTTCATCAATTCTAGCTTTCAAGTCAGCTTTAAACTGCCTCTCTAATTTAATTCTCAGTTCTTTGTCTTTACAATTTAAAAGCCTCTCATAATTTTCTAGACTAAACTTAGAGTCAACTGGTATAACCTTGTCTTTAACAAAGACTACCGCATCAACAATACTACCATCTTTAAAACTATATTGCATTTGATAAGAATTGGGAGGTAAAACATTTTTCAGAGTTTCTTCTAAATAATATTCCCCTAGAATTCCTCTGTGCTTAGGATTTTTTAAAATATCTTGTAAATTTTGTAATTGTCCTGAAAAATTAACTACCTGACGATTAGTTTCATCGAGTTTAGTGAGTTTTTCAGTAATACTACTAATTAACTTAGCACTTTGTCCAAATTGATCTCTGTTAGTTTGATGAACCTCACTAAGTTTTCTGTCTAACTCTTGTCTTAAAATTAAATTTGAGTCAGCTAAATTCTTGAGTTTTTCTTCCATTAATACTAAAGTTTTATTCTCTGAAGATCTTTTAAAAATAAACAAAATAGCTCCTAAAACAAGAAGTAATAAAACTATAATAATAATTTCTAAAATCATATATTATATCCAAGTGACACCGGCCACTCTATCATTATCATTTTTAAAACGCATTAATCTAACTCCTTGTGCATCTCTACCAGTTTTATTAATAGATTTAAAAGGTAATCTAATAACCTGTCCATTTTCTGAAATAACTATAATATCCTTATCTTTCATTTTATCTTTACTTAACAAATAAGCATTTACAAGTGGTCCAGTCTTATCAGTAATCTTTGCTGTTCTTATGCCTGAGCCACCTCTTTTTTGCAACTTGTATAAATCAAAAGCAGTTTTCTTACCGTAACCCCTAGCCATAAAAGTTGTAATTTGATAAAGCTTATTTTTTATATCTTCTTTTTCAGCTACTCCCATGCCAACTACAGTATCATTGTTTTTTAATTTAATTCCAAAAACCCCAGAAGCCCCTCTACCCATTTCTCTAACGTCAGATTCTTTAAAACGTATAGCCTGGCCATGAGTAGTAATTAAAACTATCTCATCTCCTCCACTTGTAGGCTTGGCCCAAATTAATTTATCTTCATCTTTTATTTTTATTGCAATAAGACCTGAACGACGAAGATTACTAAAAGCTTCAATCTTTACTTTCTTAACCAAACCTTTTTCAGTAGTAAAGAAAAGATACTTTTCTTTAACTATTTTATCTAAAGGTAAAACTGAAGTTACTTGCTCTTTACTTAACAATTGTAAGAAATTAACAATTGCTATTCCTTTAGCAATTCGAGAAGCCTGAGGAATCTCGTGAGCTTTTAATTGAAAAACTCTGCCTTTAGTAGTAAAGAAAAGTAAATCGCTATGAGTTTGAGTCATGAACATAAATTCAACTGAATCCTCTTCCTTTGTATTTAGTCCAATAACTCCTTTTCCACCTCTAGCCTGAACTTTAAAATTATCCGGTTCTAATCTTTTTATATAACCATCTTTCGTCATCATAACCATGGTTTCTTCATTAGGTACTAAATCTTCAATATTAAAATCTTTAACTCCATGCGTAATTATTTTAGTTCGTCTTTTATCTCCGTATTTATTTTTAATTTCTTCAACATCATTTTTAATTATATCCTTCATCTTTGTCTCAGATTTTAGTATAGCCTCTAGCTCATCAATCAATTTTTGTTTTTCCTTTAACTCATTTTCAATTTTCAATTGTTCTAAGTTAGCTAAATTTTGCAGTCTCATTTCTAAAATAGCCACTGCCTGCCTTTCACTTAACTTATATTCTTTAATTAAACTATCCTTCGCTACTTCTTTATTTTTAGAAGCTTTAATAGTTTTTATAACCGCATCAATATTTTTTAAAGCTATCATTAAACCTTCTAATATATGAGCCCTATCTTTAGCTTTATTTAATTCAAACTGGGTTCTTCTTCTTATAACCACTAAACGATGTTTAATATATTCAGCAAGAATCATTTTTAAAGTTAGAACTTTAGGTTGAATTTCATCTACTAGAGCTAGCATGTTTACATGATAGGTTCCCTGAAGTGAAGTATTTTTATATAATGTATTTAAAACTTTTTTAGGATAAGCATCCTTTTTAAGTTCAATTACAATACGGACACCATCTTTATCTGACTCATCACGTAAGTTTTTTATACTATCTAGTTTCTTATTTTTAACTAAATCAGCAATTTTTTCTACTAAAGTAGCCTTATTTACTTGATAAGGAATTTCCGTAATTTCTATTTTGAAAAAACCATTTTTAATTTCAATAATTTCAGCTTTTCCACGCAAAACAATTCCACCTTTACCTGTAGCGTAAGTTTGAGCAATATCTTTTTGACTATAAATAATTCCTCCCGTCGGAAAGTCAGGACCTTTAACAAACTTACATAAATCCTCTACACTTGCTTCAGGGTTATCTAACAGATGAGAAACTGCTTCACAAACTTCAGTTAAATTATGTGGTGGAATATTAGTAGCCATACCTACAGCAATGCCCATAGCTCCATTTAAAAGTAAGCTAGGTAATTTAGCTGGTAAAACTGATGGTTCTTTGTGAGATCCGTCAAAGTTAGGCGTAAAATTAACCGTATCTTTTTCAATATCTAACAGAAGTTCGTCGGAAATAGCCGCTAGTTTAGCCTCTGTATATCTCATAGCAGCTGCACTATCACCATCCATAGAACCAAAATTACCTTGCCCTTTAACAAACATGTAGCGCATAGAAAAATCTTGAGCCATTCTCACCATAGAATCATAGACAGCACTATCACCGTGAGGATGATATTTACCTAAAACTTCACCAACTACCGTAGCAGATTTTCTAAATTTAGCATTGGCTTTTAAGCCAATACTCCACATAGCGTAAAGAATTCGACGGTGAACTGGTTTTAGTCCATCTCTAACATCAGGCAAAGCCCGACTAACGATTACGCTCATAGCATAATCAAGATAAGATTTGCTCATCTCTTCAACTATGGGTTGTTTTTTTATTAACCCAAATCTAGTTTTTTCTCCGCCATTATCTATTATTTTTTTAGATTTATCATCTAATTCCTGATTGTCTAAATTTTTGTTAGTCATATTTTTTAATAAGCTATTTGAGTAATACCTTCGCAACCTACGGGAATCTGACAAGTATTTACATTTTCATGATTGTCGGAAAATGTAGGCATGCAATTTATCCACTCCGGACAGTTAGGGGTTTTAAAATTATTATTTAAATTATTAATTTCTTTTTTAAGTTGTTCTAAGCTATCATTATCAATATCTACACTATTATTAGTTTCACTAAAAATTACAGACTCTATATGTGGCGTGCTAACATTATTCTTAGTAGAACTAGCCATTTCATTTAACTCTGAATTTGTACTGCTACTATTTAAAAATATATCTTTTGTTTCATTGAAGGAATCATCCTTAACTTCTTGCCAATCTCCTCTGAAATTAGACCAATTAGTCTGCATTTTTTCAGAAAAAGTTTTCCAGTCAAGAGTATTTTTAACTTCATCTTCATTAATTGTTTTAGAGAAAGGTGAAAAACTAGTTAACCACAAAAAAATAAAAACTGCCATAGAAAAAGTTACTAAAGACCAAAACAATATTTTTTTATCTCTATCTTTTCTACCGTCATTATTTTTACGGTCCTTCAGCATATAGTTATTCTTTTAAACCATCCAAGTTAACATCATACAGCATTTTTTCTGAAATTAAACTATATGAAGTAATTTCTTCAGACTTAAACCATAAACCTATTTCTCGTTTAGCTTCATCAGGATGATCAGAACAGTGAATTAAATTTCTAATAGCTCGGGAATCTATATTAGCTAATTCATAAGAGTCTAGAGTTAAGTCTCCTCTGATAGTTCCTACATCAGAACTCAAAGGCTCTGTTCCTCCAACTAGTTTTTTAACTATTCCCACAGCTTGATTACCTTCAATTATCATACCTATAACTGGACTACAAGACATAAAATTAACTAAAGCCCCAATAATATCTCTTCCATATTCAATAGCCTCTTTTTCTACAGGCATGGATTGAGCTTTTCTGTTCTCAACTAATTTTTCTCCTTTTTCTTGAAACCACTTATCATCTTTATTATAGTGTTGCCATAATTTTTCTTCTTCAGCCATAAACATTTTTAAGGCAATCATTTTAAGTCCAGTTTTTTCTATACGAGAGATAAGCTCTCCAATTAAAGATCTTTGTATTGTATCGGGCTTTAAGATTACTAAACTCTGTTCTTTCTTAGGGTTTATCATACTTTTATTATTTTATTTATAACTTTATTAAATTAAGAATTACACTCTAAAATTACTAATTCCATATCTTCACTAGGTAAATCTTTCTTAGAAATTTTTAACTTTTCTTCTTTAGTAGGCTCTACTCCAAGTTCTTTAATAAATTTATCAACTCCATCTAAGTCTATTTCAAGCCCAGGAATCATGTAGTGCATTGGTATAACAATTCTAGGCTCTAGCTGAGAAATTACCTCCACTGCCTTTTTAGCATCTATGGTATATTTACCACCAACTGGTATAAAAAGAATGTCTGTTCTCTCTAATCTTTCTAATTGCTTATTATCAAGCTCTCTACCTAAGTCACCTAGGTGAACTAGACTAATGTCTTCAATTTCAATTCTATAGATAATATTCGTACCTCTTTTCTTGCCTTCTTTTTCATCATGAAAAGAATGAATACCTTCTACCAAGACTCCTTTAACATCATACTCTCCTGCTGTATTTATAACAAAAGGCTTACCTCTTAAGGCTGAAACATTATTATGATCACCGTGATCATGACTAACGGTTATGATATCAGATTCAAAATTTGGAACCTTTAGTCCAAGTGATTTATCAAAAGGATCAGTTGTTAAAGTAATACCATCTGTTCCAACTTTATCTTGAATTTTAAAACAAGAATGTCCTTGCCAAGTTATAATCATATTTTTATTAGTATATATAAAAATTAGCCTAAAAAAACAGGCTAGAAAAACAGTAAAACCTGCTTTCTACTTATATACTATAACAAAAAGAAATCTCTAGGTCAATTTTTATAAAATAAAAAAGCGCCTATATTTTTTTAAATAAGCGCTTTATAAATCTATTCTAAGGACGTTTGTCCAAATATCCTTAAACCTTTCAGGTTCCAGGAGTTTATCTTTGGATAAATGTCAGTTTTATCATTGAAAATTGTTAAAAAATAAAACTGATACATTTTTCCTTTATCAATCATACTCATTGGTATGTAGTAGGCCCCTTCAGGTAAATAAAATTTGTCTGATAAAGACATCTTCCTACCTTTTTTAGGCGGGACAACTAACTGCTTACCAGCCAACTCAAAAATAAATTCTTGAGAAGTCTTATTTTGTATTCTTCTTCTGGTAGTTTGTCCGTGGGGCAAGTAATCCTTTAGATCATCAGTAGTAATAGTAATAATGTGGGTGTTAGAATTAACCATTCTTTGTACTACTACTAGCAGATCTAGTAAAACATTTTCTCCTTCAAGGGAAATATTATCTTGGTATCTTAAATTCCAATTTAAGTCCTTGTTTGGCAACCATACATTAACCATGGCTGACGATGACATAGAGGAATTTAAAATCCTAGCTAATAATAAAGTATCCTTAATTACTGTACCCTGCCTATCTAAAAATTGATTCTGCAGGGGGTTATAAGAAATCCCCAAAGACTCAGAAACAATATAATTCCTGTTTCCTTCGGTTGTATCTGTTAGTCCACCC
>Ga0307991_1003546_pt1 | contig 10054 bp, 6 predicted proteins | sample EllFjometagen131_FD_203146 | JGI IMG/M metagenome (GOLD analysis project Ga0307991, IMG submission 203146) | Marine microbial communities from Ellis Fjord, Antarctic Ocean - #131 | ecosystem: Environmental > Aquatic > Marine > Unclassified | place: Southern Ocean | collected 2014-10-08 | reverse complement strand
TTGAGTAGAATTAGTATAGAAAGGTTCTCCACCTTCACGATATTCTTTTTCATCAGCCACAATAATATCACTATAGCGAGCTTTATCAAGTTGAGCAAGACGATAGGTGGTACCTTCTGCAGGAGTAGCTTCCAGATTATAAAAATTCCCGGTCTCTTCCTGAAATTCTGTCAGCTTGGTACGCATGAAATCCATGGTGCTTTCAGTTAAGCTTTTACCTTTCTCTGAACCTAGATCAGTGCCCAGCAGATTCAAACACGCTTCATTCATCCCAATCAATCCTATTGTAGAGAAATGATTTTTCCAATAGTGTTCCGTGTGTTCCTTGATTCCTCTCAGATAAAATTTTGTATAAGGATACAGATTCATATCAGTGTATTGTTCCAAAACCTTGCGTTTTATTTCCAGGCTTTCTTTTGCCATTATCATTATCTTTTCCAATCGATTGATAAAATCCGTTTCATCTTCGGCAAGATAAGCAATCCTGGGCATATTAATAGTGACCACGCCAATTGAACCCGTCAAAGGATTGGCTCCAAAAAGTCCGCCACCTCTTGCTTCCAGTTTGCGTGTATCCAAACGCAGACGACAGCACATTGATCGACTATCATCTGGACTTAATTCACTATTGATAAAATTTGAAAAATAGGGAATTCCGTATTTGGCAGTAGCTTCCCAGAGATAATCCAGCATCCGGTTATCCCAATTAAATTCTTTAGTTATATTATATGTAGGAATCGGGAAAGTAAATACTCTACCCTTTGCATCACCGGCAGTCATCACTTCCAGGAAAGCTTTATTGATCATATTCATTTCATTTTGAAATTCACTGTAGGTTTCATCCGTCACTTTTCCACCGATGATCACAGCTTCATCTCTGTACATCTTCGGGCATTCAAGGTCCATGGTCACATTTGTGAACGGGGTTTGAAAACCAACCCTGGTGGGTACATTGATATTGAAAACGAATTCCTGCATCGCCTGCTTGACTTCTGGATAATTGAGCCCATCATATTTGATAAAGGGTGCCAACAGCGTATCAAAGTTGGAAAATGCCTGCGCTCCCGCTGCTTCTCCCTGAAGAGTATAAAAAAAGTTCACTATCTGACCAAGAGCACTGCGGAAATGCTTAGCTGGCTTCGCCTCAACTTTCCCTTCCGCACCCTTGAAACCTGTCAAGAGCAGATCATGAAGATCCCAGCCCACGCAATATACCGAAAGCAGTCCCAAATCATGTACGTGCATATCTCCCGTAGCATGACTTTTTCTGATCTCTGGTGGATATATCTTATTAAGCCAGTAATTCTTGGAGATCTCACTGGCAATATAATTATTTAATCCCTGGAGTGAATATGCCATATTGCTGTTTTCATTCACTTGCCAGTCAAGTTTATCAAGATACTGATCGATGATATTGATATCTGCATTAGACACTATTTCCCTGATCTTGGCATGTTGGTCACGGTAAATTATATAAGCTTTTGCGGTGCGCTTAAAGGTCGAAAATATCAATACCTCCTCAACCATGTCCTGCAATTCCTCTACTGAGGGAATCCGCTCACCAATTATCTGGTAAGCAAGATTCAGTACCTGCATGGTTAAACGCTTTGCCTGATCAATTCCAAACTCTCCTGAAGCATCTCCTGCTTTGATAAGTGCCTGGGTGATTTTTTCCGGCTCAAACTTTACAAGTTTGTTGTCCCGCTTTCTTATATACTTGAACATTTACTCTCTCCCGTTAATAACTTTATTAATATCAATATTTTATGTACCATTACCTCTTTTTTCATTTCAATTCACTTTGATGTATATCTCTTAGTTTTTATTGACCTTATAAAAATGTCAAATTAAAAAAAAGTCAACCACTCTCTAAAACCCTCAAATGAACTGATAGCCGATTTTTCTATTCCAAAAAAATATCACAGCTCCTTTTGTTGCAGAAAATAAGAAGTTTGGAATAGATTTTTCAACATCCCTGTTCAGTACTCTTAACTATCTAAATATCAATATATTATGACATCCATCGTCTATTTAGACTTTGGATTCAACGCTATTATACCCTGAAACCGGTACCGTTGATAGAACTTACTCCTATAATATCAAGGAGTTAGCTACTTCTCTAATAATTTCCACCGGCCTAGTGGTCTATATCTGCCGAAAATAAGTCTGAACAACAAAGCACGTACTGACATTTAAATGTTACTACGTGCTTTGTTGTTCTTCGTGATTATCTGCAAATGACCTGAAATTAACTTTCAAAGTGCATCAACAGGTAATTTTGAGTAAATATTGTTCATAGATCAGAAATTATAATAGAGATTTTTGAGATTTAGACTTTTTATGTGGAGAAGGAGCAAGATTTGATTTTTTTAAGCACCTGATAATTGTGTAAAACTATGTAAAGGTAGAAAACGTTGAGAATAATCATATAGGTATGGATTTCAGGTTCAAAATCCTGATAATTTAGCGAGATATACAATATGATGATAATTGCAATCCCTTTGAGGAGAATCATGGCAAGAACTGGTCCCATTATATTGAACAGAAATCTGGCAAGAGGGTTTTTTTCGTTTTTATTACTGCCCCGTTTGACTACTTTCCAGGTGGAAATGGCATCCATAATATTCAGAACAACCAGAAGCAGAAACAAACTGAATAATAGTCCCCTTGGCAGATGTATAGAGCAGAAAATTAGTTTATAAATCTTCGAAAACATCTTAGAAATGAAGCGTGAGAGCTACTGGTCTGTGATCAGAAATAAAATCGTCATAAAAGCTCCAGCCACCATCAAGATAATCATCTATTCTGATAGTCTGAATACTGGACTGAGGATTAGTAAACTCATCAAAGAGTTCATTTGAGATAATGATATGATCAAGGTGAGAAGAGCCATTATTCCATGACCAGTAAAGTGCTGAACCATAAGCTATATCATAGTCTGCAAAAATGAAATTATCGGGGTCCTGAAGAAATACATTATAGACATTGGTGTCTGGTGGGTCTATGATCAGATCATTAAGATCACCGGTAATTATCACATTTTCATCCGGCAGCTCAGTGAGAACATATTCCGCCAAGCCCTCACAGGCTTGTCTGCGGCGTTCTATATCATCCTCTTGACCCATGGCTTTAAGGTGATTAGTAATCACATAGAAGGTCTCATTGTTCCAGAGGAATTCCAGCTGAATCGGAGACCTGGGGAAAGCATACCAGTCATCGGTAAAAAGTTCTTCAATACTTTCGAGCTGAAAATCAACAGAATTCTTATATAATACAGCCAGATTGATACTATAAGCAGCGCCACTTCCTCTGAACCCGTCCCAATTGGTAAGTTGGCTGTCAAGTTCGATAAAAGCAGCATTATCTTCTATTTCCTGCAGGCAAATAATATCAGCATCCATTTCATTGATCAATTGCACTACAAGATCAATGGTTTCATTCTCAAGTTTTGGAAAAGACTCGATATTCCAGGTAACGATTTCCAGGGTTTCATCAGAGCCAATAGTGAGAGCATTATCATTGTAATAAGCCAACCTTAGAGCCACTGGACTGTGGTCTGCAATAAGTTCACTATATTCATCCCAACCACCGTTTATGTAATCATCGACTCTTAATGTTTGAGTAGTAGATTCCGCATCACTATACTCATCATATAATTCATTGGAAATAATTATATGATCTAAATGTGAAGCACCATTATTCCATGACCAATTCTCAGAAGGACCAACAGCTATATCGTAATCTGTTAGCATGAAATTTTCTGGATCATAAAGAAAAACTTTAAAAACACTATTTTCATTTGACTCATCAATCTCACTATTAAAATTTCCGGTGATTACAACATTTTCATTATTAAAATTAGTCTTAACGTAATTTGCCAATATTGTACAAGCTTCAGCTCGATACTGTTCATTTTCATATCCACTTAAACCACTCAGTTGGTTGTTAATAACAACGAAATCTTCACCTAACCAATTGAATTCTATTTGAAAAGGGGGTCGAGGAAAGTGTATATCATCATTTAAGAAAATTTCATTAACACTATTGATATAGAAATTTTCATAATTTTTATATAAAATCGCAAGATTTATATTATTATGAGAATTATTTGCTCTAATTCCATCCCAATTTATAAGTTGACTAGCAAGTATATTAAAACTTAAACTATCCTCAATTCCTTGAAAACAAATAATATCAGAATCAATGTCATTTAAAAAGCTAACTAAATAATCTATTGTTTCAGTACCCATTTTAGGGAAATTACTGATGTCCCATGTAACAATTTCCAAAGAACCTTCCCTTCCAAATGACAATTCAGGTTCATCATTGTTATTAAGAGGTTCATCAACCCCGCAAGCAACCAAAAGCAGGCTGAGCATCATTATCCAATATATTACTTTCATTACATTCAATCCTTGATCAATTTTTCAATAAGCCAACTGGCAGCGAGGATGTCCTGAGCAATAAATCTCGGAGCATATTCAGACTGCCGGAAGAACCCACTTTCGATATAATCACTTTTGCCATCACCTGTGAGAACCAGTATCGGGATCAAATGAGCCCGATGAGCAAACATCATATCAGATTTACGATCACCAATCATAAATGAACTGTGGGGGTCAAGTTGAAATTCCAGACAGGCTTTTTTGAATAAACCGATATCAGGTTTTCGGTCTTCATGCTGGATATTATAGGGTTCAATTTTGCCTTTAATGTGATATGGTGAGAAATAAATTTTATCAATATAGGCATTTTCTTTCGCCAGATCATCTATCATTTTCTGATGAATATCCTGTAATTGCCGGATAGTGATCATTCCTCTGGCAATTCCGCTTTGATTAGTAACTACAATAACCTTGAGATTGAGTTTATTAAAATTTCTGACAGCTTCGGCAGCAAAGGAATATAAGATCATTTCGGCAGGGTCATTGATGTAGCTGGGGTCAAGATTGATCACCCCATCGCGATCGAGGAAAACAGCAGAATCGCTCATTTACGGTGGGTAAGTTTGTTTATCCGGTTCAATGCCTGTTTTCTTTCCTCAGATGATAGCATCAGGAACCAGGCAGGGATTAGATAGAGAGTTGCCATCAGAATTGAAACCATTACGAGAGTGATGAAATTCCACTTGGCTAAGGGAGTTATATAATTAAAATAGCTGACAAATAAAAGAGGAGGAATGCACACTAAAGCAAGCGGAAGATATATCCGGGCAATAGTTTCTTTGATAGATATCTGGCTATATTTGGCCGCCTTGGGGAAAATCACAAATATTCCCAGGATCACGTTCGGGATCAAGGTACCGATAGCGACTCCCACCACTCCGATCAATTTGATAAAGAGTATTGAAAATCCAACATTCATAATACTTTCGGCAATTGCCACATAAGAAAGGAATTTATGAGAGCCCGTCATCAGCAGAACTTTGGAAGATCCACTGCGAAAAACCAGCAACAGATAGATTGATATATTCATCAGATAAGCAATATAGATAGTGTCCTGATATGTATCAGCAAACTGGGGATTTGCGGGATCAATATCCAGCCAGATAAGCAGAACAGGTTTTATGAGCGAGGTGAGAATAATGAACAGCAGGGTTGAAATAATGGCAATGATCCTGTTTGAATTAAATAAAATACGCCTTAACCTGTCATGCTGACCATCTTTGTGAAGAGCAGCCGCTACAGGAGTGAGAGTTTCCTGAAACTGGCGCGTGAACTGGAGGAGTACATTTGCTGAACGTGAAGCAATCTGATAAATAGAAACAGCGGTGATTCCCAGCATAACGCCAAGAACAATCTGATCAGTTTTAAAGATTATAATATTGGCAAACATGATCAGATAAGCAAATATACTGAAACTCACAACCTCTTTGAGCATTTTCATCTGGAAGAATTTTGGTAAGATCCTCATTTTGGGAAGCATCTTAAAGCAAAATGCTGCCATAATAAGATTATTTGCCAGATTAATCAGCACAGAAAATACTGCCAGTTCTAATAGCCCATAGCCCAGTTTAAAAATAATAATTATTCCAGCAAAATTTAAGATGAGGGTGGTAAAATTAACCAGATTACGGAGATATATTTTATTAATCCCACGCAAAATTTCCGTGAAGGCACCAGAAGGAAAAGCGAGAGCTGCTCCCAGTCCGAAAAATACAAATACCTTCCGGAAGTAAGTAACATCAGTACCCTCAGGGAAGATAAACAATTTTGAAAGGAAATGCGACATGACCAGAGTAGCAATAATTATCAAAGAGGACATAATAGCATAAGAAGTGATCACAGTGGAAATCTGACGGTTATATTTATCATAATCATTGGTAACGGTAACTTCAGCGCTGTATTTCTGAACCGAAGTGCCAAACCCGAAATCCAGCAGCAGACTATAGCCAAATATTGACCAGAGTAAAGCCCAGAAACCAAAGGCGACCTCACCGAGATTAAGAAACAGGATACGGGTAAGGATTATCTGGGTAATAAAACGGGAAATAGTAAGTCCATAATTAGCAAAAGTATTTATTGCCATCATTTTTTTAAAATTGTCCTTCATGCCATTAATACCCGATTTCCTTTTTAATCGCTGTTACGGCTGCCTCAGTAGCCGTTCCAGGATTAAATAAATATTTATCCACAAGCTGCTGTTGTTTTAGCTGCTGGACTTCAATTTCTTTCTGCATCTCTGCATTGCCATTTTGAACTTTGCGGGTATAATCTACAATCTCATCTATTGTGGTGAAATTGATCGTCGTATCAATTATCTGTTTTTCAACTTCCGAATTCTCGTTATTATCAAACCATTGCTGATTAAAAAATACAAAAACAGGTTTCTTAGTAATAGAAAATTCAAATGCCGCCGTTGTACCAGTATCAGTGACCATCATATCCCCCAGAGGGAAGTTTTCCTGAGTATTAGGTCGAGTAACATAAACCACATTATCGTATTTATCAGCGAATTTCTGAAGCTTTTCCTGCCAGTTATCTTCCTTGAATCGGGTATAGAGAAAATTATGTACTTTGATCAGTATCATTACGTTCTCAAGCTTAGCTAATCTGGCTATCATTTCAAGTGATAGCACATGCAGTGAACCATTAGGATTCCAGTGGGGTGCATATAAGATCACAAACTCGTTCAGGATATTATACTGCTTTTTCAATTCATTTACCAGTTCAGGATCAGGATGACAGATTGCATCAAGTTTGGGAAATCCTACTTCAACATAATTATTTTGATTTTTATTTTTATGGGGCAAAGTCTTTAAAAATTCTACAAGCTGAGGGCCTACAGCGAAATGAACATTGAATCTTGAAAGCACATCAGTTTTATTATATAAAGGATACACCCCAGTTCCGTGATAAAGCTGAATTTTACATGTAGGCAAAAAGGAAACTGGGAAATTCGGACCATTTATCTCAGCAGTGATAAACATATCAAACCAGATAAAAGGTGATATCATGCTGGAAATGAGATATTTGGAAGAAAGAAAAGTATTCAGGAATTCATGAAGTCTCTGTGAATCTTCATAATAGGCAAAATAGACCACAATTTTTTTATTCTTCTGTAATTCTAAATAGATAGGTTCAAAAGTATTATAGAAGTAGTCCATCTGGATGTTATACACAATAGTTTTTTTACCTTGTAGCCTTAAAAGCAGCATTTTAAGATTTAATGATAAAATCTTAACTATATTGAAAGGATTAGTGAAAATAGCTCTTATAAATCGATTTTTCATATTTTTTAATAATGAGGTATAGTAATTTTACCCTTCTCTCGTTCTTCTTCTTTGATTTTCCTGAGTTTTTTCTTCCAGACTCGCCATTTTAATTTCTGCTTGTCCTGGTATAATCTATCCATACTTCCTATCAACGCAAAGCACAGCATTAGCTGATAAAAATTATTGGATTGCTTTAGTACCCATTCCAGAGCAGATTCCATATAGATACCCATTAATCCGCCAGCAAGCCCAATGGGCAGCCAGGTATAATCTGAACGGCGATACCTCACAAAATTACCCAGGTTCTTGAAATAGAAATAAAACAGCAAAACAAAATATACAACCATATTATGCCAGCCGGTTTCAGCAGCATAACTGAGATATATTGTTTCCACTAGTGACGCCCTTGATTCTTCGGTTAATTCTTCTATATGACTTGAATAATTATATGGCAACTTAACCTTTATCCCAAAATTATTTAATCCTACTCCGAATGTTTTATCATTTGCCATATTAACAGCAGAAACTGCCAGCAATTTTCTTACATTTGCTGATGCTTCGGGAGCAGATTCAAATCTGGCGATAACAGAATCCATTGATCTGATTGCACCTAACAACCCGATGAACATGATCAATATCGTAACTCCTACCTTGCGGGAATTAACTGAATTAGTGAATGACAGCATCATGATCACCATGCAGGATAACACATAGCAGACAATTCCCGCTCGAGAAAATGTAGATACAATGCAAAGACTGCCCAGTGCAAATGTGGTTACCCACCAGAAAAGTTTTATCCTCTGTTTTTTATTCATAATATAAGCAAGTACCACTGAATTCAAGATAATCAAATACATCACCAGTGAATTCTGATGAGGAAAAGGTCCTCTTGCCTGCCATATCCCCATAAAGTATTTCTGTCTGATCACATGATAGCTGATATACAATATAATAGCCCTGAAACAATATACAATATAATCATATTGCGAATATTTTATGATATAATTATAATTGATCCAGAAATACAAATACATCCTGACCATTTTCCAGATTTCAAAAAATGAGTGCATCACGTAACCTGGTGCTGAATTAGTAATTGAGATAAGAGAAAAACCAAACAGGATAAAATAGATCACCGCTCCAGGTGGAATAATTCGAGGTGGTTTTTTTTGTGCTCTAAGTACTATGAGGCTGTAAAGGATGATACCAATCAAGTCAACAATTCCAACTTCAAAACCTCTTGAAGTTCCTGTAAAAAACTCACGGGAAACAAAATTGATCGTTATCGCTTCTGTTGTAAGAAATATATATAGAAAAAATACTATCTTCTCGACAGTTTTATTTACTCTTGCAAATACTATCCCCGCTGGCACCCCAATTATCAAGGCAAGAAAGAAAATCACATATTTCATTCCAGATCATACCGGCTATTTATTATTAATTATATCATCAAAAATTGAATTTACTATATAACCAGATTGAATTGCCTGCAATGAAGGTAATATCTGCGAAACAATCTGATTCCATTCACCCAGTAAGGTGCGGGGGACATATACAATATCATTCGGCTTAAGAACAACATCACGGGAATTTCCATGAAGAATTGCATCTGTATCTACGATAAAAACCCTGGGGTGAGATAAAGTTCCCCTTATCAGATAAACGTTGCTTTGGGCATTTTCACTAAATCCACCTGCAAAAGCGACTAACTGGATCAGGGAAAGATTTTCTTTATATAGATATGCATTGGGATTCAATATTTCACCCAAAATATATAATTCCTGATTCGCCAGTGAACTTATGAAGATGTAATCACCGTCTTTCAAAGGAACATTATGAAGCTGATTTCCCTTTCTTACCAATTCCAGAAAATCTACAGGTAATACCTTGTTATCGCGGACAACAAAACTGCCGGAAAGGTCAGCAAGTTCCTTTGTGGTTCCTTTCACCAGACCAGATGCAAATCCCTGAGCTTCTGCCAGAGCATCCAGTATCCTCATATCAGCATATATCTGGTAATTACCAGGAGAACGAGCTTGTCCCATGATGGTCACGAATGAACTTTGCAGCTTTGTAGGATTCATGGCTACTCTGGGGTCATAGATTTCTGTGATGTGCTTTTTTATTTCATTTCTGGCTTCATACATTGTCATACCCAAAATGTAAATATCTTCCTCTATGTAGTTAACTGAAATCGTCCCATCTGATTTCACAATCGCATTATAGGTGTTATATTCCTCTTCAATCTCACCAAAAGCAAAGACTCTGATATCAAATTCATTCCCCGAACCGATCAAATAGGTTTCCGGCTCCAGATTATGCAATTCCAAAAGAGCAGCA
>Ga0307991_1003545_pt1 | contig 10055 bp, 4 predicted proteins | sample EllFjometagen131_FD_203146 | JGI IMG/M metagenome (GOLD analysis project Ga0307991, IMG submission 203146) | Marine microbial communities from Ellis Fjord, Antarctic Ocean - #131 | ecosystem: Environmental > Aquatic > Marine > Unclassified | place: Southern Ocean | collected 2014-10-08 | reverse complement strand
TGAGGTGAACATTCCTTACCACCTTTAAGTAGTATAACAAAGACATCTTCGGTATCAACATTAGCGATATAGTTGAGATGATGGTTAATATATGCACATTCATCAGAATAATCAAATTTTGACCAATCAAAGTGGAACAATAAACTATCAATATTTGCATTATCGCAATAGCTAAAAATTGTACTTGCATCTTTAGAAAAATTATCTACCGTTTGTAAATATTTAATAACAGCTAATCCCGCATGTGGATCTCCATTATTTGGATTTCCAGTATTTAGTAAAGCAAGATATTCAATATCTTTTAATGGCAAATATGTGTATTTTACCCAATCGTATTCTTCGATATTAATTACCATATCTTTATTGATTTTAGCAATAATATCTGATGGTAAGCCGGTAGGAAAAATGTTTCCAAATGTATAAGTAGCTGGAGTAGATTCAAAATAATAATCAAGAAAAACATCTGGTAATCCAAAAGGAGCATTTTCAATTATACCAACCGGACGAAATGTTTTTCCTTCTCCGTGATCAAGAGGATATTCTTTTCCTTTTAGTATTAAATCAACAGAATCTACAATTGCCTTTACTGAATCAATATAATCAACAGAAATATCTAATGATGAAAACGGCTGATTTGTACCTACAGCTTTTAAAGTATCTAAAGCAACTTGTAATTCTTCAAGTGCTACAATAAACGAATCAATTGCAGGTTGTGTGTTGCCACTCCCGATTTCACCTAATGAATCTAAAATATCAATTCCGGCACTAATTGAATTACCAAAACTTATAAAATGTTCAGGTAATGTAAATATTCTGTTAAAAGCAGTACGCGAAAATTCATAGGTAGTATCAAAATTATTTCCGAATCCCGACAATTCTAATAAAAAGACAAAATCATTTTCATTTGAAAATAGAGAATCCATATTTGTTGCAAATTGTTCCATATTTGTATCAAGTGAATCTTCATAAAATGCGAATAATGAATCAAGTTCATCAGCAAAATCATAAGTATCATCTGCAAAATTATCAATATTGTCTTTTGTAAGTTGAAAATCACCTGATTTAAAATATACGGCAAGATTGTGAACAAAATCCTCAGCATGAATTACATTACGAAAAATGTTTATTAAAGTTGAATCTAAACCTTCACTAAAATATTCTGCCTCTGTTTTAAACTTATTGAAAGATGATTCTGTTTGGACAAATAATGTGTCAACAAAATATTCAGAATGAGCGAGTCCCAAAAATGCCAATCCAAAATACCCTTTATTTACAACAGTGGAGTCCACATCTAAAATCCAATCATTAAAGACGCTGTCTCTTTCAGCATAATAGTCTTTTACATTTTGATCCACATCTTTGTAAATAATCAAATCGGATATGGGTGGTGATGCAAAAAGAAAACTTACACTGACCAAAAACAATAACACTAACTTCTTCATTTTAACTTCTCCTTTTTTATTATACTATTACAAATAATTTTTAATTAATATAATATAATTTAATTTAAAAAACCTATGATAAATATCACAAAATTAGTTTTTTTCCATTTTGCATAAAATATTGCCGTAATTTCTATTAAATATCTAAACAATTATTAAAAAAAATAACAAATCTGTATTTGTATAAGCAAATATTTTGCTATATATTATCATAGTTGATGTAAAATAATTTACAAGGAGTAATTAAAATGAAACGAACGATGCAATTTTAATAGGAATCTATTCCTATAACAAGCATATTGAAATAAAAAGTATTGAAGATGAAATAGAAGAACTCAATGATGAAATCAATGAACTAATACATAAGCATAGAGAATTAACAGGTTCAAATTAAAGTTTAACATATAAAACACACAAACGAAGAGAGTATATAAATGGCAAACAATGATAATATAAATTTTGAAGAAAAACTTTGGCTCGCTGCCGATAAGATGAGGAATAATCTTGATCCAGCTGAATATAAGCACGTAGTCTTGGGTTTAATATTTTTGAAATATATTTCAGATACCTTTGAAGAAAAATATAATCAGCTTGTTTCAGAGGGCGAAGGTTTTGAAGAAGATAGAGATGAATATACTTCATATAATATTTTCTGGGTTCCACAAAAAGCAAGATGGAAATATTTACAGGATAATGCAAAGAAACCTGAGATCGGTATTATCATTGATGAAGCTATGATCGAGATCGAAAAGGAGAATGTTTCTTTAAAAGGTGTTCTTAATAAGAATTATGGAAGACCTGACCTTGATAAGAGAAGATTGGGAGAACTGGTTGATTTGATGTCTAACATCAAAGTCGGTGACAAAGAAGGAAGAGATAGAGATACACTCGGAAGAGTTTATGAATACTTTCTTGGAAGATTTGCAAGTTCTGAAGGAAAAGGTGGTGGAGAATTTTATACACCAAAATCTATTGTTAAAACCTTAGTTGAGTTACTTGAACCATTCAAGGGTAGAATTTATGATCCCTGTTGTGGATCAGGTGGTATGTTTGTTTCAAGTGAGAAATTTGTTGAAGAGCATTCCGGTTCTATTGGAGATATCTCAATCTATGGTCAGGAAAGTAATCCTACAACTTGGCGATTATGTAAGATGAATCTTGCAATAAGAAGTATTGATGGGAATCTTGGACCCAATCACGCAGATACTTTTCATAACGATCTGCATAAGAATTTAAAAGCTGACTATATCCTTGCAAATCCACCTTTCAATATTTCAGACTGGGGTGGTAATAGACTACTTGATGATCCGAGATGGATTTATGGAACTCCACCAACCGGTAATGCGAACTATGGTTGGCTATCTCATATGGTAACACATCTTGCACCAAATGGTAGTGCTGGGATCGTTCTTGCTAACGGTGCATTGTCTTCAAATACTTCGAGTGAAGGTGATATCCGGAAGAATATGCTTAAAGGTAAGATCGTTGATTGTATCGTGGCTCTACCTTCTCAATTATTCTACACAACCGGTATTCCGGTTTCTCTTTGGATTCTCAACAGAAATAAGAAAAATCCTGATTATAGAAGCAGAGAGGATGAAGTTCTTTTTATTGATGCACGAAAACTTGGAGAAATGGTTACAAGAAAGACAAGAGAGCTTAAAGATGATGATATCGGTAAAATCTCTGAAACTTATCATAATTGGAGAAACAAAGACGGTGAATATGAAGATGTGAAAGGTTTTTGTAAATCTGCTACACTTGACGAGATCAAAGGGCACGATTATATCCTAACTCCAGGTAGATATGTCGGTATAGAGGATGAAATTGATGATGGGATTCCTTTTGAAGAAAAAATGGGAAAGCTGACATCTGATCTTTCTGATCAGTTTAAACAATCGAAAAAGCTTGAGGAAAGGATAAAAGAGAACCTTAAAAGTATCGGATTTGAGATAGAATAGGAGTAATGAATTTTGAATAGTGAATGGAAAAAATATAGTCTTGGAGATATATCAATTTGCTTTGACAAAAAAAGGATACCTTTGTCAAGTCAAGAGCGAGAAAAGAGAAAAGGAATTTATCCTTACTACGGAGCACAAGGTATTATTGATTATATAGATGATTTTATTTTCGATGGAGAATATTTATTGGTGGCAGAAGATGGTAATAATGTCAAGACAAGAACTCAAGATATAGCAAGAATTGCAAAAGGTAAATATTGGGTAAATAATCACGCTCATATATTGACTGCGAATCATTTAAGTGATTTATATTTTCTTCACTATTACATCAATTCAATGGATATTTCGGGTTATGTTACGGGTTCAGCTCAACCTAAACTAAACCAAAATAATCTTAATTCTTTAGCTGTTAATCTTCCACCACTTCCAGAGCAAAAGAAAATCGCAGAAATACTATCTTCACTTGACGATAAAATCGAACTTAATAACAAGATGAATAAAAATCTTGAAGAAATAGCTCAGACTATTTTCAAACAATGGTTCGTGGATTTTGAATTTCCTGATGAGAACGGGCATCCATATAAAAGCTCAGGTGGGAAAGTGATCGAAAGCGAACTTGGTGAGATTCCTGAAGGATGGAGTGTTAAGGAGTTGGGAAAAGTAACTGAATTTGGGAAATTGATAATGGGATTATCTCCCAAAAGCAGTACTTACAACACCCAAGGGATAGGTACTCCATTACTAAATGGTGCAGCAGATTTCTCAAACGGATTGATTACACCTAAAAAATACACTACTGACCCACAAAGGATAGCAAAAAAAGGAGATTTGGTGTTTTGTATTAGAGCAACTATTGGATTATTAACATTCTCAGATGGTGAATATTGCTTAGGTCGTGGTGTAGTTACTTTGTCGGGAATCAACAAACTTTATATCGAATACATATATGAAACGCTGGAGAGATCGTTTGAATCGTTAGTTAGTTTAGCCAGTGGAAGTGTAATTAAAGGATTAACAAAACCAGATATAAATAAAATGAAAGTTGTTTTACCAGTTGAATCGATCATCAAATTATTTAATAAGAATGTGAATGATCTATATACAATGAAGTTAGAAAATGAAAAACTCACTCAATCTCTTACACAAACAAGAGATGAATTATTGCCAAAGCTGATGAGTGGAGAAATTAGGGTATAAAATTCAAAATTTGGAGAAATTTAAATGAAAAAGATTATAGGTAAGGAAAAATCATTATTCGATTTATTAGCAAGAAAGAAATATACTATTCACTATTATCAGCGTGAATTTCGCTGGGGAAAAAAACAACTTGAAGAATTGATTGAGGATCTTACTGATGAATTTTTAGAGTACTACGATCAAGAGCATAATAGAAAAGATGGTGTAAACTATGGACATTATTATCTTGGCAGTATAGTTATAACTTCTGACGAAAGTGATAGAGCTATTATTGATGGTCAACAGAGACTGACAACCCTAACACTTCTATTGATTTTTTTAGAGAATTTACAGAATGAAAAAATCATACTTGATTCTGAATACAAAAAGATAATTATAAATGATCTCATTCTTTCTGACGACTACGGCTCAAATTCTTTCAATATAAGTGTCGAAGAAAGAGAACCTTGTTTAGATGCTCTTTATAACAATAAGGAGTTTGACTCCAGTACAATTACAGAAAGTGTACAGAACATTCTCACAAGATATAACGAAATAGGGGAAGTCTTCTCAGAAGAATTAAAAGAAATTAAAGCTCTTCCAATGTTCATTGAATGGTTAATCAACAAAGTATTCTTTGTCGAAATAACTGCATATACTGAGCAGGATGCACATAAGATATTTGTATCTATGAATGATAGAGGTCTAAGTTTAACCCCTACTGAGATGTTAAAAGGTTATTTACTTTCAGAAATATCGGATAATGAAGAAAGAAATAAGGCAAATGATTTATGGAAAGATAAAATTTACAAAATCAAAAACATAAATCTCGAAAGTAAAGAAGAAGATGCTGATTTTATAAAAAATTGGCTCAGAAGTCAGTATGCAGAGACTATTCGTGAAACTAAAAAGGGTGCTTCCAAAGAAGATTTTGATCTTATAGGTACAGAATTTCACAAATGGGTAAGAGATAAATCTAAGAAGATAGGATTAAACAAATCTATTGATTTCGAGAACTTCATTTTAGATGAGTTTAAAACATTCTCGGATATATATGTTAAATTAAAATCATATTCTAATACTTTTGACACTGAGTACGAATATGTATATTATAATGCTAACAGAAATTTTACATTTCAGTATCAATTAATACTTGCCTCCATTCATCCAAAAGACTCTTCTGAAATTATAAACAAAAAGATTAAAGCAGTAAGTTGTTTTGTTGATCAATACATTGCAATCCGTGTTTTCAACTTTAAAGTTGTTGATTATTCTACAATCAAAAATGCTGTTTTTAAAATTACAAAGAATATAAGGAGACTGGAATTAAATAAGTTAGAAAAACAACTAATCGAAGAATTACCAAACTCTGATATAACAATTGAAAAAATTGACAACTTTTATTTGAACCAGTTTACATCAAGGTATATGCTTCATATTTTGTCAAGAATAACACATTATATTGAACAAGAAAGTGGTTTGAATACTAAAATTGAAGATTATTTAAATAGAAGAATAAAAAATCCATTTGATATAGAACATATTTGGGCGAATCAGTACGAACAGCAAAAAGAAGAGTGTAAAGATGAAGAAGAATTTATAAAATATCGTAATAAATTTGGTGCATTATTGATTTTGCCGAAAGATAAAAATAGAAGTTTCCAAAATATAGAGTACGATAAAAAACTCCCAATGTATTTTGGTGAAAACCTACTTGCGAAATCACTCGATAAGAGGTGTTATCAGAATAATCCTCATTTTATGAAATTTATTCAAAAGAATGATTTAAATTTTGAATTTCATAATCAATTTAAGAAAACCAGTATTTTGGAAAGACAAAGTCTATATAAAAAAATTAGTAAAATAATATGGAATCCCAATAAAATAACAAAACTGCTGGGTTTTGAGATTGAAGAGATTTAAATAACACGGAATAAATAATGAATTACTTCACAGAAGATGTTTTAGAGCAAAGTTGTATTGAGATATTTGAATCTATGGGATACGAATATAAATTCGGTCCGGATATTTCAATGGATGGTGATTATCCAGAAAGGGATTCTTATCTTGATGTTGTTTTGAAAGACAGACTATTTAAAAATCTCAGAAAGATAAATAAAGATCTTCCAGTTGAAGCATTGAACGAAGCTATGAAAAAGATACTTTATCTTGATTCTCCTTCTATGCTTATCAACAATAAAACATTCCATAAATATATTACAGATGGTATAGATATATCATTCCGTGATAATGGAGCAGAAAAACATAGAAAAGTTTATCTATTTGATACAAAGAATATAGAAAATAATAATTTCCTTGTGGTTAATCAGTTCACTGTGATCAAAAAGCACGATAGAAGACCTGATCTTGTTATTTTCATAAATGGACTACCTATTTCAGTTATTGAGCTTAAATCTGCAAGTGATGAAGAAGCTACGACAGAGAAAGCATATAATCAGATAAAAACATATCAGAATGAGATACCATCCCTGTTCCATTATAACGCATTCAGTATTATTTCAGATGGAATAAATGCAAAAGTTGGTACTATAACTTCCAATCAGGAATGGTTTAAGATGTGGAGAACAGAAGATGGTGAGAATATTTCACCGGTAACTATTCCACAATATGATACATTGATCAAAGGGATATTCGATAAAGAAAGAATAGTTGATATCTTGAAAAGCTCGATTCTATTCCAATCAAATGATAATGAAAGTTATACAAAGATAATGGCAGGTTATCATCAGTATTTTGGAGTAAAGAAAGCAATAGAAAGAACAAAATCTGCAATAAGTGAGACAGGTGATCGAAAGATCGGTGTTATCTGGCATACACAGGGTTCAGGCAAAAGTCTTCTTATGGTATTTTATGCAGGTGGACTTATCAGAGAACTTGACAATCCTACATTGATATTTATTACGGATAGGAACGATCTTGATCAGCAATTATTTACTACATTCTCAAAATCCTCAGATATGCTCAGACAAAATCCAATTCAGGCAAATTCAAGAAAAACATTAAGAGAAATGCTTGATAGAGTAAGTGGTGGAGTTCTTTTTACTACAATACAGAAATTCACTCCTGGTGAAGATGAAGATATTATGCCGGTTCTATGTACAAGAAAGAATGTCATTGTAGTAGCTGATGAAGCACACAGAAGTCAATACGGATTAAAGAGCAGAACGACAGAAGATGGTGAAATAAAATATGGTTATGCAAAGTATATGCGTGAGGCATTACCGAATGCCAGTTTTATAGGTTTTACCGGTACTCCGATAGAGTTTGAAGATAAATCAACTCCTGCTGTATTTGGAAATTACATCGATGTATATGATATGACCAGAGCTGTCGAAGATAAAAGTACAGTCAAAATATACTATGAGAACAGGATCGTAAAACTTAACCTTGATGAATCGATCAATCTTGAAGAACTTGATGATGAAATTGATGAACTTACAGAAGGTCACGAAGATTATACAAGAAATAAACTAAAATCAAAATGGGGACGATTGGAAGCTGTTGTTGGAGCTGAACCTCGAATCAAAAAACTTGCATTGGATATTGTAGATCATTTTGAATCCAGACAGAAAAATATGTTCGGTAAAGCAATGATCGTTGGAATGAGTAGAAGAATATGTTTAGATCTTTATAATGAAATAATTACTCTTAGACCTGATTGGCATAGTGATGATAAAGATAAAGGAAAGATCAAAGTTGTAATGACCGGTAGTGCATCCGATCCTGAATCTTGGCAAAAACACGTGGGGAATAAATCTGATAGAGATGATCTTTCAAAGCGATTTAAAGATGTGAAAGACGAACTCAAACTTGTAATTGTCCGAGATATGTGGCTAACTGGCTTTGATGTTCCATCCTTAAATGCGATCTATATTGACAAGCCAATGAAGGGTCATAATCTAATGCAAGCAATTGCTCGTGTAAACAGGGTGTTTAAGGATAAAGAAGCCGGATTGGTTGTAGATTACATCGGAATAGCCGAAAGCCTTAAACGAGCTTTAAAAGAGTATACAGACAGCGATAAAAAAGAAGTCGGTATTGATACTGCTGAAGCTATAGCTGTAATGCTTGAAAAATATGAGATCGTAAAACAGATGATGCATGGTTATGATTATACCGAAAAGATCAAAGGAAGCAACACTGATAGAATCAGAGCTATTGTGGAAGGGATGAATCATATCTTTGGACAAAACGAAAGTGTAAAGCAGGATTACTTGAAATTTACAATGGAACTGGCAAAGGCTCACGGATTATGTTCCGCTACTGACGAAGGTAAAAAAATTGATTATGAAGTAAGTTATTTCAAAGCTGTTAAAGCAAGTATTATTAAACTTGAAAAAGATGATCTAACTAAGAAGAAAAAATTAACATTTACAGAAATAAATGCCAGAATGAAGCAAATGGTCTCAAATTCTATTGTTTCAGAAGAAGTAATTGATATTTTCGATGCTTCTGGTTTAAAAAGACCCGAATTATCTATAATGTCAGATGAGTTCTTGGAAGAAGTAAGGAATATGAAAATGAAAAACCTTGCTGTAGAACTGTTAAAAAGACTAATAGACGGTAAGATAAAGATTACTTCGAGAAAGAACTTGGTTCAATCTGAAAAATTCTCTGATAAACTGAAAAAAGCAATATTACAATACCAAAATAAAGCCATAACTAACTTTGAAGTAATAGAAGCATTGATAAAAATAGCAAAAGAGTTTGAGGAAATGCAAAAGGAAGGTGATAAACTCGGATTGAACGAGGATGAAAAAGCCTTCTATGATGCTCTAACAAATGATATAACAGTCAAAGACTTTATGGATGATGAAATACTCAAAAAAATCGCACACGAACTAACAGTATCTATAAACAAAAGTATTACAGTTGATTGGCAAGTCAAAGAAAGTGCAAGAGCCAATATGAGAAGAACTATTAAACGACTATTGAAGAAATACAAATATCCACCGGAACAAACCAAAGGTGCAGTTGAGATCGTGATCAAGCAGGTGGAGTTAATGTGTAAAGGAAATGATGATGACAATGTGTTTAGATATAAAGAAACACCTATAAGCTATAATCAGGTAGCAGAGGATGTAAAATAATTTACAAGGAGTAATTAAAATGAAACGAACGATGCAATTTTTTATTGGTTTATTAGGGCTACTATTTATTGTTACAAGTTGTGAAAAATTAAAGGAATCAAAAATAATACCATCAAAAGCGAAAAAAATTAAAAAAGAACTTACAATTCATAATGATACGAGAATTGATAATTATTATTGGTTGAGAGATAGAGAAGATCCAAAAGTAATCAAATATTTGGAAAATGAAAATGAATATTCCGATGCAGTTATGAAGGATACAAAAAAATTACAAACAAAACTTTATGATGAAATAGTAAATAGGATCAAGCAAGAGGATGAATCCGTACCCTATAAATTTAACGGATATTACTATTATACAAGAT
>Ga0307991_1003544_pt1 | contig 10055 bp, 8 predicted proteins | sample EllFjometagen131_FD_203146 | JGI IMG/M metagenome (GOLD analysis project Ga0307991, IMG submission 203146) | Marine microbial communities from Ellis Fjord, Antarctic Ocean - #131 | ecosystem: Environmental > Aquatic > Marine > Unclassified | place: Southern Ocean | collected 2014-10-08 | reverse complement strand
CCTGGGCGGAGAAACAAATATGCACATGGATATTCAGGGGGTAAAGCTGATAGCGAGGAGTGAGGGAAGAAGAATCATACGTGTCGGAGAAGAAATCAGACTCGCCCTGAATCTTAATCACCTTAGTCTCTTTGACGCGAAGAGTAAGGCTTCAATCTATTGACAAACCATTTTGTCACAAAGCCAGGCATACATTCCGGTCAAATTTCACTCTTTTTGCACCCAAGTATGATTTCAATAATTTCGGCAAAACCTTCTCCGCCATCCTGACTCGAAACAAATTCAGGCAGGTATTTCATCTGATCCGCAAAACGAAGCACGTTCCCTACCCCCGCGGAATGGGGAAAATATTCGAACATGGGTTCGTCATTGGGTGAATCGCCGCAAAATAGAAAGCGTTCTTTGTTATCATCCAGATCCATTCCCCAGCTGTCCCGGACAAACCTCTTTGTCATGCCCAGCTTGTCATAACTGCCGAACCATCCGTTCACATGAATCGAAGACACCTTGCATGTCGCTCCGTGTCTCCTGAATATCCGGCAAATCTCCTTCACATCTTCCGGACTCAGCGGATCCACATCCTCGCAATAGTCCACAGCAAGGTCGGCCTCCCGGTAAAGCTGATCACTGGCGATTGCCGTTCCCGGAACTTCTGCGAGTATTTCCTCGCCGATACGCCAGAGCCGCTTGCGGTTGTCATCTCTGATTTCTTCCGAATCAAGAAACACCTTTTTCAGCTTTCTCTCTTTTTCATCAAGCCTGAAATAAAAGGCTCCATTTTCCCCGACAACACCGTCCACCGGCCACATCCTGGCAATATGATCGCACCATCCGGCGGGTCTTCCGGTTATCGGAACTACCTTCATACCGAGTCCCTTCAGTCTCCACAACGCGTCAAAAGCACACGCCGGAATCCTGCCACCGGTTGTAAAGGTATCATCGATATCAAAAAAGACGCCGAGAAAACCTTTCACAACGTCCGATCCTAATTTTTTAATGGGTGAAATCATTTTTCTATTCCCGTGAGGTCGTCATGAGATCATAAATAGTGATGAACTCGTAAAAAGTCTGTCATTCCCGCATAGGCGGGAATCGAGAAGCGTATAACTATTCAGGTTCAACATTCAAGATTAGAGGACGATGAAAAACTCAAACCAACCGTTGAACCGTGAACCTTTGAAACCTGAGTAGATACAAAAAAGACTATATTCCTGACGGCATCAAGTCAAGAATCAAGTACGATCTTTCCGGATCAACATTCCAGTCATCTAACAGACATCTATAATCAATACCAACCCGGGTTCGCCCCATCATCTGTGTTTTCTCAGACCGCGTTCAGGCGTTTATACATAGCCTTGTTATTCTTATAGATCTGGATAAATTCATTAAAGAGTGCGTCATAGATCTTGCGGTTATCAGGGTTGGGTGTGAATGTCTTATCATATTCGATCAGGTCGGGGATATCGTCAAAGGTCATCTCTGCCATTGCGACTGCCGCTATAAAGGCAGCCCCCCTCGCATTGGCCTGCATGGGATCCTTTACCTGGCGGATCTCCCTGTCAAGGACATCGGCAAAGATCTGGCACCATATATCGGATTTGCCTCCTCCTCCGATGATGTTCAGGGGTGTCAACCTTTGTCCTGCAAACTTCTCCACGTATTGCATGCTCCAGCGTGTATTGTAGGCAACACCTTCAAGGAGTGCCCTTACCATATGATCCTGGGTTGTGTGGTAGGATATATTGTAGATCCCGGCCCGAAGCGCAGTGTCATCCACCGGGGTCCTCTCACCGTTCAGCCAGGGGGTAAAGATTAGTTTTCCGCTGCCGGCCGGGACATTGCATGCGATCTCGTCGAGCACATGATAGATATCTTCGGGCGGTTCACCTTTGAGCAGCCTGTTTTTGTAATAGAGAATATTGTTCACCAAATAGACAAGTGCACCTCCGGCGACATCCTGTTCATTGACGCTCTGGAACCTGCCCGGGATTGCTGAGGGAAAGGATGCAATGGAGTGGAACATGTCTGTCTTTTTGAATGGCACGATACACTGTAGCCATGAAGAGGTGCCTATATAGAGATGGCCCTCATAATCACGCACCGCACCGGAGCCTATCAAGGCGGCCTGGTGGTCCGCCGAACCCATGATTACCCTGGTGTGTGGTTTGAGATCGAGTTTTTTGGCCACATCCGACCGGAGTGTCCCGAGGATATCGATGGAATGTTTCATGGGCGGCAGTTTATCGCGGTCCATCCCTGCCATGTGGATAAGCTTGTCGTCGTAGACAGGGTTGTTGATATCCCTGATATCGGTGACCCAGAACAGGTGCATGGCATCGTATGATGATGCCATCTTGCCGGTAAGACGCAGGTTGAGATAATCCTTACTCGGCAAAAACATGCATGTCTTTTCATAGATCTTGGGCAGTTTTTCCTTTGTGTAAAGGACATGGGCAATATCGTCTTTTCCTGAAAGTGCAGGGCCCCCGCCGGTGCGCGAAATCCACTGCCTGACCTTGAGCAGATTGTAGCCATCCACGCTGGGCGGGCCTCCAACCAGTTTTTTGATATATGGTGCCCCGCGCGAATCCATCCAAGTCAGAGAATTCATGAGGTGGTCGCCGTTTTTATCCACGGCGACAGTGGATGAAAAGGTGGATGAGACGCTAACGGCAATGATATCTTTTGAGGAGACGACCTTGCGTTTGATGAGTTTTTTGGATGCCTTTATCAATGCCTGCCACCAGTCTTCAGGGTCCTGTTCGGCTCCGCCTCCAGGGAAAAATTGGATAGGCGTGGACTCAAAATCAAAGGCCTTGACCTGCCCCTTGAGATTGATGATCGCCGCCTTGATACCCGAAGTCCCATGATCAATGGCCAGGATATATTGATTCTTCATGTATCCTTCTTAATAAGGTCCAGCAAAGAATATACGTATCTGTTCAGGGGGTTTACTGATTTCATATATATTTACCCTGTGATAATCGTTCATGGCATAAAACCTAAACGTGAAACGTGTAAATCTCGAAAACCGGGCATTGGGGCTCATCCAAGGTCCCAATGCCCTTTATGGATCAATGGATCAGATTTCCATCTTGGACACCTTGCCGTTTTCATCTATCAACTCAACGATGATGGCGGACGAGCTGCTTTTCTCTTTTTCTCCTGTACCCTTGATGACCATCTCCTTACTGAGGGCCAGGAAATCATTGGGATCAACGCAGCCTTCGGGCGGATAGACCCCGGGCCCCTTAATCTTACCTTGCAGCATCAGTATTGCGCCCATTGCCGCAGGAAGCCCTGTGCCTTCGCCAAGTGCCGAGCTTTCAGATGCCATATGAAAACGGATTTCCTGAGACTTACCTGCTTTTTTGCCCTTGACCACGGTGGTGCAGCAGCCCTTTTGTGAGCCGAAATTGATCTTTTTCAGGATCTCATCACGTCTCTTGATAAGATAGGCCATGGCAAAATCGGCCGGGGCGACCTCTGTACCATTGACCTCGATGGGTTCCTTGTCTGCCATCCCAAGCCCGCAAAGATCTCTTGTCATCTCATAATATTCATTGGGCAGGACCCCGCCCTTGTTTGTCACCCTGTTCAATTTCATATACTTCGGCATGGTAACCTGTTCCGGGTGCGGGTAAGGATACAAGGGGCATTCACCGACAATGGGGAATTCAAAGGTCTGCCTAAGTGCAATGCCATCTGGTTCAAAATATTTGACATACTTTATCTTGCCGTCCAGGTACATGGGGATATCTATGGACATGCAGTGAAAACGATGACCGATGACGCCCGGCCCCTCAAAGGGTTCCCCGCCGTGGGTGTGGAATATGTCCACAGAATCGGTCTCGTCCAGCAGGTAATCATAGGCAAACCTGGCAAAGACATTTGTGGCCCCTGGGGAATTGCCCATGCCGATCATGGCGGTAATGCCGGCGTCCTTTGCCTTTTGGTCCCATTCCAGGATCTCCAGGGTTACGTCCACATCATCACAGATATCAACATAGTTTATGCCGGCCTCGATGACTGTAGAGAGGATGGTCTTGACTGTCTTGTAGAATGGCCCGACGCAGTTCATGACCATATCGCATCCCTTGATGGCGGCTTTGATGCTGGCCGCATCATTCCCGTCAAATTTTACGGCGGTAATACCGTTTCCCAGTTCGGCTGCGATTTCTTCGGCCCTTTTGATGTTGAAATCACCGATAACGACCTCCTCAAATGCAGGATGATCAGCAAGGGCCCTGACCACAACATTGCCGACCGCACCGCAACCTCCAAGGACAATAATTTTTGACATGATATTTTCTCCTTTAACCATTTAGTCTGGTCTTATTAAATTTAACTATGTTCAGCTTACGATCAGATGTCAAGTATTTTGTATAAAAAAGAGGAGACCGTTTACCAAACGGTTACCTCTGAACGTGAAACGTAGAAATTGGAAAACCCATCAAAAAAACAAAAGACATCCCATTTGCCCTTGTCTATGTAATCTGCGTAATCTGTGGATAAAAAGGTTTCATGCTTGACATGGGAGCTGGCTCAAAAATAGTCTTTTTAAAAAAAGAAAGGGGAACTAGATTGAAGATTGCATGTCTGGATATGGAGAGCGTACTGGTGCCTGAGATATGGATAAACATGGCGAAAAAAAACCGGTATCGACTCTCTCAGGCTCACAACCAGGGACATCTCCGACTATGATGTCCTTATGAAAAAACGCATCGAGATCCTCAAAGAACACGATCTGGGCTTCAAAGATATACAGTCGGTTATCGCCGAGATGGGACACCTTGACGGCGCTAGCGCCTTTATCGAGCGTCTGAAAAAGGTGTGCCAGGTGGCTATACTGTCTGACACCTTTTACGAATTTGCCGCCCCACTTATGAAACAGATGGGATACCCCATGATCCTGTGCCACCAGCTCAAAAACAAAACAGGCTTTTGTTCCACAGATATAACGCAGAGATGGTCCATACAAAAGGTATGCTGAGAACAGGTCTTAATTTCTACCTTCCGCAGAAGATAAGGCACCCAAGAGCATATTTTCTTTATGCCGGCGGGTCCTCGCCAATAGGAACCCTTAGATTTGTAAATGCAGTCCTTGAATTAAAGAAGCAGATTGAGGCTGGCCTGATGCCTGTGCCGAAATATATCTTTTGCCCCTTAGGCTCAAACGGGACCATGGCAGGATTGGCCCTTGAATGCCTCTTAGCAGGTCTTGACTCTACTGTCATAGGGGTCAGGGTTGCAGCATCTTATCTGGGCCCTTTACAGTTAACAACGCCAGGGACAGTGAAATCTTTAATGGAAAAGACTTACAATCTCTTAAAAGCGAACTCCAAAGAAATTCCATATGTTCAAATCCGCACGCCAAAAGTATTGAATGAATATTTTGGCCAGGGGTATGGATACCCCACAAAAGAAGGCTCAAACGCGATAATGAAAAAACGGGTCAAGTCTACGATTGACCCTTGTTGTTGGTTGCCAATTATAATCTATTTCGAATAGGTCTGTTCAAGGTTTGTTTCTTTCGGGAAAGATTGCACAACTTTTGAAAAATAAAATACATTTTGCCTAATTTTTCTGTCCTTACTCCTTAAATTATTGGAATCGGTAAGTTGCCTTGGCAACTTCTGAGCTCAATCATCAACGAGATGCTTTTATTTTGGATCCATGCAACATTGAGGGAGGCGAACAAATGGATACTGAAATCCTTATACCTCAGGACATTTTAACTTTTAAAGAAAGCAATAGAGACAAATGGTACAAAGAACTCGGCAAGAAAGTCCCGTTTGAAAATGATTACAACATTATCTCATCAAAGGTTCCATTGTATAATAGGCAAAAAACTATTGACAAAGCTATCATAAGGCCAAAGAGGTATTTCCGTGAATGCTGTGCTATTAATGCATATTCTACTAAGTTTAAAAAACATATTATACTCATTCAATTCACTTATTTTATGCAGAAAAATGGTTTAATCAAGTTCCTCCAAAGCAAAAATTTCAAAAAGAATTATACGATGATTTTCATAACGTAAAATACTTTCCTTCTGTACGTCTTAAGGCAGCGCAAGAACGGAAATTAAAATTAAAATCAGAATATTTGATCAAAAAAGACCTCAACCCAAAATTACCAGATGTCTGGCTCGTTGACAAGTATCCTAAATCTCTCTTTATTGAAGTAAAACGCTTAAGAGAGCCTTTTGTAGAAGGCCAGAAAGAAGGACTTGCTATAATAAAGAAATATTTAGGATGTGATATCCGCATCGCAAGAGTCTGCTCAGAAGATGAATCGCACCAAGAGATAACATTCGGGAATTTGAATATTACTGAAATATACCAACAAGTCTAAAAAATTAGAGGACGGAATCAAATAAGCCGGGGCTCCATAACAAAGGACTGTAAAGGATAAAACAGTTAACCAGTTGATGTAGCCGACTCGTTACACTCGCGGCTGATCCTGACGTTAATTATTACTGAAAGAAGTCTTCTACGATTTCTTCATTATTGGTTTTATCGACTTCAGGAAGTTACAAATATCACGTCACCCGGGGAAAACACGATCAATAATCTGCATATTCCAAACTGTTATCATTGATCTGGCCCGATCACACCGCCTCTCGCTTTGTATTTGTAAGAGGGGGTATTGCCTGGATCCGGTTTTGATTGAATACAGGAAGAAAAGGGTAACTAGCCCCCCCCTCAAATTATTTATTTCGCGGGTTAGTGCGCTGAAATATTTTGAGGGTGGTTTTACGCGCTGAGAAGCCAACCCGGTTATTTTCCGGTGAGGGTGTAGAGATCGGACCTCCCATCCCCCTGTTTTGTTTTCTCAAAACTACCCCCACATCGCAGAGCAGAACCACACTCAATAATACATCCAACAGCACCCCCCCCTTTTTTTTTGACGACTGTGGGGAGTGGGGTAGCTATCGGGATCACACAAAAGGCTATCACGATCTAACGCTTCAAGAAAGAGACTACTCACAAAACCCCCTAAATTTACGCCTCGCGTGTTGAGAGATATTCCATAACAGATGGTTAGTGCACTTACTTGCTCCCCCCCCCCCCCCCTATACGCCCTCATTCATTTGTATGTGTAATTATAATAATGAGAAGTAAATCCCTTCAGCCTGAATCCCGTACTTTGATCCCCACCAAATCATATGGCCTTATTCAATGCTATTTTTCAGTTTTATTGAAATCCGTTAGAAATTCGTTAGAAATTCGTTAGAAATGCTCGTGAGTTGCAACAAACAAGGGGTTAACCAAATCGGCTAACCCCTTGTTTTTATTTGGTAGCGGGGGCAGGATTCGAACCTACGACCTTTGGGTTATGAGCCCAACGAGCTACCGGACTGCTCCACCCCGCGTCATTTGATATTCTGAGACATTTGTCAGTAACATAAATACGTTTCCAACGAATGTGGGGCTGTATTTAAGTCAATATCCGGAAAATGTCAAGGGGTTTTCTCCTTCAATCCCAGAATACTGTATATGTCTATCTTCCTGTCAACCCCCTTAAGCATAACAGGCCCCATATTTTCGGCCCGGACAATGTCTTTCACTTTGCTGTATGTGTCACCGCACACAAGAATCTGCCTTGCTCTTGCAAGTTTTTCGAGCCTCGACGCCACGTTGACTGTGGGTCCCATGACAGTGTATTCTTTTTTTTTGGAAGAACCGAATATCCCTGCCATAACCTCTCCCGTGCTTATTCCTATTCCAACAGAAATCTTCAGGCCCGTTTCGGGGATACCGCTGTTTATCCTGTCAATCTCGGCCATCATCTCAATCGCGCACGTAACCGCCCTCACGGCATCATCCTCAAAGGTCAATGGGGCACCGAATACACCCATAATGCTGTCACCAACATGTTTGTCCAGAGTTCCATTATGTCCGCATATAATCATGTCCAGGGGTGAAAAATAACGCATGTTGAGCATCTCGCAAAGCTCTTCCACGCTCAGGTTTTCGGACAATTCGGTAAAGCCCCTTATGTCGCTGAAGAGCACCGTGGCCTTCTGTTTTCTTGAACTTATATTCGCCCCTTCCTTCCACAACTCGGAAAAGACCTGTTCCGAAACAAACTGTTTAAGTCTCTTCCTGAGGTTGCACTCCCTGACCTTCGCTTTCAGTTCAATGTTTAAAAAGGGTTTCGTGATAAATCCGTCTATGCCCGCATTTACCGATTCAATAGCGCTTTCCATCGTGGCGTATCCGGTAAGCATGATTCTCGTCACCTCCGGATTGATCTTCCCTATCTCGATCAGTGTTTCCAGCCCGTCAATGCCCGGCATCTTGTAATCCGATATGACTGTTTCTATCCGGTAAGGGTCCGCCCTGACGATATCAACGGCCTGATTGCCATTTTCAGCCAGTGATATGGCATACCCGTCCCTTTCAAGAACCTTTTTCAGAGATCTTCTTACACCCTCTTCATCATCTACCACCAGAAGGCCTGTCATGATTTCCTCCTTTTGCAGGGAAGTTCCACTGACAGGATGGTTCCCACACCCCTATCGCTCTGTATTGCGATATTCCCGTCATGTTTCTTTATAATCTCATGAGAGATGTACAGACCAAGGCCTGTCCCCTCACCCGGTTTTTTAGTTGTAAAAAAGGGTTTGAAGGCGTCTCTGACATCTTCGGGAGACATACCTTTTCCAGTATCGTGACATTCGATACGAATAATATCTTTATCTTCCTCGTACCGCGTCACCAGCGTTACCTTGCCCTTTCCATCCGGCAAAGCCTGTATCGCGTTGTTGATTATGTTTATGGCTACCTGGCCGAGGTTGGCAAAGTTCCCTTCGATCTCCGGCAGGTCTTCTTCAAGATCCCTTTCAATTATTATTTCAGAGCCTTTGTACCGATTGCGCAGCACTCTCAGGGCGTCATCTATCAAGATATTTATATTTACCTGCTCAACATAGGTCTGAGTCTGCCGTGAAAGGCCCAGAAGACTTTTTACAATGTTGGCGGCCCTGTCAAGCTCTTTCAGAGAAAATTGCAGGTCCTCTATCAATTCGTCACGGTCTCTGTCCTTTACATCCTTCCACTGCCCTATCGCTTCGATAGATGTCTGGACAAGACTCGATGAGCTTGCAAGGGGGTTGTTGAGTTCGTGCGCCGTACCCGCTACAAGTTGTCCTATGGAGGCAAGGCTTTCCGACCGGATCAGCTGTTGTTGAGTTCTGTCCTTTTCTTCAAGCGCTGCCGCAAGGTCTTTCGTCCTTCTTTTGACCTTTTCTTCCAATTCAATATTTATTTCCGCGATTCTTTCATAATTTCCGGCATTTTCCAGGGCTATCGCGGCTTGATTGGCGATTGTTTCCAGAAGCTCTATATCTTCATGCACAAACAACTCCCCGGATCGTTTTTCTCCTACTGCCATAATCCCCGTTAGCTTATCCCTTGATATTATGGGGATCAATATGGCGGCACCGGTTACATCAAACAGGTCAGATACTTTACTCTCTTTATCATCAGAGATATCTATCCTCCCTATAGTGGACCGTCCCATCGTTTTTCTGTAAGTCTCAAAAAAATCCGCTATAGGCCGACTTTTCTCCATACAGGTCTCCTGCTTCCTCCCGAGCGGGTCTCTTCTGTTGGAATAGAGTTCCAGAGATTCGTTTTCTTTCCTGTAGAGGGCCACAAATATGCCACTTGTCTTCAGTACCGACGGGATGGAATCAAGCATAAAATCCATGATCTCCTCCAGTCTTAAAAAAGATGCCATGGCGCTACTCATCAGTTTCAAGGTTTCCTGATAATCATATTTCCCCTTGAAGAAGATTCTGTCGACAAACTCCTGGACCCTAATTTTCAAGGGATTGAACAACGCGATTACAATGACGGCAGAAGCAAAAGATATAACCAATGGATGAGTATTTCCGTATTCTATGAATAATATGTTTGACAGATATATGGCCAGTGCATAAATGAAGGTCAATATTCCGGTCAGGAAGAAATAGGAACTTCCTTTCCTGATAAGCATTCCCATGTCAAGGAGGTCGTACTTCAGGACACCGAAGGCAAGAATTA
>Ga0307991_1003543_pt1 | contig 10062 bp, 9 predicted proteins | sample EllFjometagen131_FD_203146 | JGI IMG/M metagenome (GOLD analysis project Ga0307991, IMG submission 203146) | Marine microbial communities from Ellis Fjord, Antarctic Ocean - #131 | ecosystem: Environmental > Aquatic > Marine > Unclassified | place: Southern Ocean | collected 2014-10-08 | reverse complement strand
GCTCCAATGAAATAATCGAGCATAAAATTATAAATGTGGGCAAATATTTTGCCCACATTTTAATAGGAGAAGTGATGTATTGTCCAAAAAGTGAAAAAAGAAAAAGTTTTTTAATAATTCTACCAATAATGATTGTGCTATTTATTTTTATATACGGTTTTATTGGTTGGTCAATAAAAGTATCCTTTTCTGCGTGGGATGGCATAATCAGAAACAATGATTTTGTTGGTTTCGCAAATTATAAAGAATTATTTACATTTAGAAGATTTCCAGTTGATATATGGAATACAATCTTCTTTACTCTACTATTTATGATAGTATGTATTACTGGCGGATTTATTCTTGCCTATATGATTTATTCAGGAATGAAAGCAGAAGGTTTATTTAGAACAATCTATATGTTCCCTCTTGCCGTAGCCTTTGTTATCTCAGGTGTACTATGGAGATGGATATTAGCTCCTGAAACAGGTATAAATCTTTTATTTCGAATGATGGGATTTAGTGCTGAGTTTAGTTGGTACGTATCTACAAAACATATAGGGCCCTTTAACATAGCCCTGATATCATTGGTCATTGCCGCTTCCTGGGAATATCTTGGATACACAATGGCAATGTTTCTTGCAGGACTTAGAGCAATTCCACAACAAGTTATTGAATCTGCTAAAATTGACGGTGCTGGAAAATTAAGAACAATTTTTAGTATCATACTTCCTCAAATAAAACCAATTGTATTCTCTGCAATGATAGTAATTGGGCATGTATCTTTAAAGATATTTGATCTTGCCTATGCAATGACAGGAAAAGGACCAAACTTTGTAACAGATTTCCCTGGCTTGTATATGTTTGAAACCACATTTAGAGGAAATCATTATGGAGAAGGTGCGGCTATTTCAGTATTTATGTTACTTCTTATAGCTGTAATCATAGTTCCATATCTAGTTTCAACCTTTAAAGGAGAAGAATAATGGTAGGTAAAAACAAAGTTGGTGTAGCAGTAAAATATATACTTGCAATATTATTTGCATTGATGTTTTTATTTCCTGTATTTGTTCTATTTAATACAGCCTTAAAACCATTTGCTGAAGTTAGCATTACTAAAATGTGGATACTCCCTACTACAATTTCTTTTGATGGATTTAGAGAAGCCTTTATTAAATTAAGTGGAAACTTTAAAAATAGTTTTCTTTTGGTAATTCCAGTTTGTACCCTTTCTATTATGCTAGGAGCAATCTGTGGATTTATATTCTCAAAAATAAAATTTAAATATTCAAATATTATATTTGCTTTGTTTATTTTTGGAATGTTTATTCCTTACCAAAGTATATTAATCCCTCTAGTTCAAACTCTAAGAAGAATGGGAATATATGGCTCTATAGGTGGACTTGTTTTTACCCATACAGTTTATGGACTTCCAATTTCAACACTTATGTTTAGAAATTATTATGCTGAAGTACCAGATGAACTTATTGAAGCTGGAGTAATTGATGGACTTACAATTTGGGGCTCTTTTAGACAATTAATGGTTCCTCTTTCTATTCCATCAGTAATTGTAGTTTTAATTTGGCAATTCACAAGTGTATGGAATGATTTTCTATTCGCTGTTATTATCACTCAAGATTCAGCAATTCAACCAATTACAGTGGCCCTGCAAAACTTAGCAGGTAGTCAAGTTGTAGAATGGAATATACAAATGGCTGGAGCTATTATTGCAGCACTACCTCCACTAATTGTTTACATGTTTTTTGGTAAATATTTTGTTCAAGGACTTATGGCTGGGTCTGTTAAAGGTTAATAAATGGAAAATGAAAATAAATATTTAATTGGAATTGATATTGGTGGAACTAAAACAGCTATTGTTGTTGGCATGGTAAACGGGGCTATTTTAGATAAAATTAAATTTAAAACGCCAATTTCATATAGTGAAACTATGTCAATTATTTATAACAAACTAGAAGAATTGATAGCAACGTATAAAACTATTTACTCCATTGGCATTTCCTGTGGAGGCCCACTCAATAGTAAAAAAGGTATTATTTTAGCACCTCCTAATCTCCCCTCCTTCATTAATGTTGAAATTGTGAGTGATATTGAAAACAAATTTCATATTCCCACCTTTTTAGATAATGATGCTAATGCTTGCGCACTAGCAGAGTGGAAATGGGGAAATGGGAAAGGCTATAATAATCTTATTTTTCTAACCTTTGGAACAGGCCTTGGCGCTGGTCTAATTTTAGACGGTAAAATTTACTGCGGCAGGGATGGATATGCCGGTGAAATAGGTCACCTAAGATTAAATGATGAGGGACCTCTTTGTTATAGGAAGAAAGGAACTTTTGAAAGTTTTTGTAGTGGCAGTGGAATATCAAAATTATATGCCATGAAATACAGAGAAAAATTAAGTGCCAAGCATATATGTAGAAAAGCTAATGAGGGAGACTCAAAAGCTTTAGATATAATAAGTGAAAGTGCAATGTATTTAGGTAAAGGATTATCACTTCTCATTGATATATTAAATCCCCAGTGTATTATCATTGGAAGTATTTATAGCCGTGATGAACATCTCTTTAAAGATATTATGCTTAAATATATCAAGGAAGAAGCCCTAGAAGAATCTATAGCTGAATTAAAAATATATCCTAGTGGATTAAAAGAAAACCTAGGTGACATGGCAGCTTTAGGAGTTGCAATCAATGGAGTTGAAAAAAATGAGCGATAAATTCTCAGACTTATTAAAACGTTTTCCAAAACTAGAATACTCAAAAGATGCAATTAAAAAAGCTGATGAGCTTTTGATAACTACAGCAAGAAATAATGGAACTATTTTTACAATGGGAAATGGTGGAAGTGCCTCTGATTCTGATCATATAGTCGGAGAGTTAATGAAATCTTTTATAAAAAAAAGAAAAATAGATGATGAATATAAAAAGAAATTAATTCGGGTTGATAGTGAATTAGGCTCAGAGTTAGCAACTCAGCTACAAGGTGGTATTAAAAGTATCTCACTAACCCAGCATACTGCACTTACCACAGCATTTTCCAATGATGTTAATCCATATTTAGGATTTGCTCAGCAATTATCTATTCTAGCAAATAAAGGTGATTCTGTAATATGTATTTCAACAAGTGGAAATTCTAAAAATGTAATATATGCTGCCATTGTCGCAAAAGCCAAAGGGCTAAATATAATAGGGTTAACAGCCAAAGGGAATGGAATACTTAGCAATTATTGTGATATCTGTATACAAGTGGATGAAACAGAAACCTATAAAGTTCAAGAATTACATCTACCTATCTATCACGCCTTATGTATTTCTCTTGAGAATGAGTTTTGGGGTGATTAATAATAATGATGGAGATATAATCTAGTGATAAAATCTGTGAATAATCCAACCATTGCAGATATTGCAAAGAAAGCAGGTGTTTCAACAACAACTGTTTCAAGAGTTATATCAAATTCAGATCAAGTAAAACCAAAAACTAAAGACAAAGTTCAAAAGGTAATTAATGAGCTAGGATTTATTCCTAACTATTTTGCACAACGCCTAGCTGGCAGCGGTTCAAAACAAATTGGTGTAGTAGTAGATGAAATAGGAAACTTCTTCTTTACAGAGGTATTAGCTGCAATTCAAGACTACTTAAACAAGCAAGGTTATTCTATCCAAATAGTCTATAGTAAGTGGAATGAACAAAGTGAATTAGAAGCCGTAAAAAATCTTATATCTAATAATGTGGATGGAATTATTATTGCACCCGTTAAAGCAGATTCAAGTGCTGTAAAACTATTAAAAAGTAGAAACTTTCCTTTTGTAATTATTAACTGCATTTTAGATGATGAAACTACTTGTGTTGCAAATAATAATTATAAGGGCGGACAGATTATAGCAAATTATTTCAATGAAAATAAAGCTGATCAAACCTTTATTATTTCAGGATGGAATGACCAATCCCTGCTACTAAGAATAGATGGATTTACTGATAATTTTGAAGAACCTAATAAAATCATCTCTTTTGCAAATATATTGAAAGATGATAAAATTCATGAAACTGTTGATACTTTAGTTAATAAATATGATGTAAAAAACATTACTTCAAATATATTTATTACCAATGATCTTTTAGCTATCCCTTTATTAAACTACTTGGTTGAAAAAGGTGTTAAAATACCAGATCCAGTTTCTTTAATTAGCTATGATAATATTTATTTTTCTAGATATACAAGAATTCCTCTATCTACAATAGACCACGGAGTTAATCAATTATGCATCAAAGCCTCATCTGAGCTGATTAAAAAGATAAACGGTGAGAAATCTATTGCTGGAAAAGTATTTATTGAACCAAAATTAATAATTAGACAAAGTACAAAATAAAATCTTTTACTAATTAAGATTTAGCTCATAGCCTCTTATATTTGAAAGTTAAAATGATTAACTTACCACTTCTAACTTAACAGGCCTATCATTTCTTATTTCTTTACTAATTCCAAACCTAGCTTTGTATTTTTTTTCTTCTTAATTTCTTTCTATTTTTCTAGATAATAGAGAGTTTAACTATTTTATTAATTGATATTTCTTGATATTTTAAATCACTATGCAATAATAAAGCAAAAGGAGAGATAAGAGTATATGGAAAAGAAAACCCCTAAAAAACACCAAAGTCTTTTTGTAATTATCTATATTATTACTTTAACTCTTCTTATCGCTATTACTATTTTGTTGTTTAATTCTTACAAGAATTCTAAAAAGCACTACACTTTTGGAACTACTTATATGACCATGGATAATCAATACTTTATAGCTCTTAACTCAAGAATGGAAGAAATTATTGATGCAAATGGTGATACTTTAATAACAAGAGACCCCGCACAAAGTCAATTAAAACAAAATCAACAAATTATAGACATGCTAGATATGGGAGTGGACCTGTTGTTTATCAATCCAGTGGATTGGAGTGCTATAACTCCAGCTCTTATGGTATGTAGAGATAGAGGTGTTCCTATCATTAATGTTGATACTAATGTTTTTGCTAAGCAGTTTGTTGAAACTATTATATTGAGTGATAACTATGGAGCTGGAATTCAAATAGCTAATGATATAATGAAAAAAAGAGTCGATCCTCGTATTGTTATTATGAACCATGAGGGTATTTACTCTACTAGTCAAAGAATTAAGGGCTTATTAGATACTTTTGAAGAAAATGGTTATCCCTATAGTATTGTTCACAGGATAACTAGTTCCTCCACCCTAAATGACTCTATGATGAGTATGCAAAAGTTTTTAAGTGAAGATCTTGATTTTGATATTGTTGTTGGTGGCAATGATCCAACTGCCCTTGGTGCTCTTGCTGCTATTCAAAAGGCTAAACTTAACAATGATATCTTAATATATGGAATAGATGGATCCCCTGATGCAAAGTCTATGATAGCTAAAGGCTTTATGGAAGGAACTAGTGCCCAGTTCCCTCTTAAGATGGCAGAGCAAGCTGTAGAGCTTGCCTATAAGGTTTTAGATAAAGTTGAGATTGAATCATTGATATATGTTCCTGTAGAACTCATTACAATAGACAATATCGATAAGTTCGATATTACAGGATGGCAGTAATCGTATGAATGATAATAATATTAGAAAAATCAAATATTTAATGCTAGGCATCAACGTATTTGCCATTATCTTTATTTTAATACTAATAAAGACTACTACTAATTTAATTTGTATTGATAACAATGCTAGAGCTTTTATCGATAGTTTAGTAAAACTTCCCTACAGACCAACCTCTTTATTTGTCTTTGGTACTGTATTAAGTGTTATCTTGATATTTACCTTTTATTTACGACAATTTGTATTTCCTAATAATAAAAGAAATATATTACTTACTATAATAATAGATACGGTTGTATCTATTATTATGATGAAGTTAATAGATTTTAACTACAATGGTATAATTCTTTGGGTACTGGCTAATGTGGTTTATTACATTGAGAGTAAAAACAAATATATTGCTATTAGTGTGGGTGTACTTTTATACATTTTAACAACTTTTGCAACTTTACAAGTTTATGTCAATCTTTTTTCTTTCACTGAATATATTAACTATTATCCCAAACAAATAAGACAGTTTCTACTTATCTTCTACTACACTTTAACTGGCTTTAACCTTATTTGTTTTATTGTATTCTGTGTTCTTGTAATACAAGAGCAACGTGGTCGCATTAACGAAATTAATGCCCTCTATTCAAAACTATCCCTGGCTAATGAAGAATTAAAGCAATTAGCCTCTCTTAAAGAAAAGATGGGACAAACTAAAGAGCGAAACAGACTAGCAAGAGAAATACATGATACCTTAGGTCACTCTCTTACCGCTATATCCTTTGGAGTTGATGCCTGTATTGCAACCATCGATAAAAACCCCAGTGAGACTAAAGAGAAACTAGAGGTTATAGCAAGCGTAGCTCGCAGTGGTATAGATGAGGTTAGAACCTCAGTTACTACTCTCAGAGCTGATAGCAGCGAAGATTTAACTCTCTCTCAATCTATTATTCGTATGATAGAAAACACTATTAAGGCTACAGACTTTAAGATTACCTATACTATTGAAAAAGATTTTAACTTAGAAAAGTATGAAGAGAATGCTATATACAGAGTTGTACAAGAGAGCATTACAAATGCCATCAGGCATTCTCATGCCTCTTGTATTAATATTCAGCTTATTAAAGAAAATAATAATAATGATGCTGATAATAATCTTTTCTTAGAGATAAAAGATAATGGTATTGGCTCTATTAACATAAAGCCAGGCTATGGCACCCGTCATATGAGAGAAAGAATTGAAAGTATTGATGGCTCTATTGAATACATATCTAATAACGGCTTTATTGTAAGAGCAATTGTACCTCTTAGAATTAGGGAGAAAAAATAAAGATGATTAAAATATTAATAGCAGATGATCAACAACTTGTAAGAGAATCTCTCAAGATTGTTCTCGATAGCCAAGACAATTTTGAAGTTATAGACATTGTTGAAAATGGCTATTTAGCTCTTCAATCTATTAAGAAAAGAGTACCCGATATTGTCTTAATGGACATTAGAATGCCTAAACTTGATGGTGTACAATGTACTAAACTTATTAAAGAAAAGAATCCTGAAGTTAAAATTATAATTTTAACTACTTTTGATGATGATGATTACATCTTCAATGCTCTTAAAAATGGTGCAAGTGGATACCTACTAAAGGGGACTTCTACACAAAACTTGTGTGAAGCTATAACGACTGTTTACGGGGGTCAAGCTATGATTAACCCTGATGTGGCTTCTAAAGTGGTTAAGATATTCTCTCGCTTAGCTAATGCAAGTATTCAGATGGATATTGATAAAAGTACTGTGGAAAGTATCACATCCTCAGAATGGAAGATTATAGGCCAAATTGAGAAGGGTTTATCTAATAAGGAAATTGCAAGTGAATTGTTTTTATCAGAGGGAACGGTAAGAAACTACCTTAGCTCTATCTTAGATAAGTTAGATCTTAGAGACAGAACCCAACTTGCTATTTGGGCTGTACAAAAAAGACTTTTTGATAGGAGTTAGTTTATATATATGAAAAGACTTAAATCAGCCCTATTACCTTTATTACTAGTTGTTCCTATTATATTAATTGCAGTGCTGCTTTCTACTAAAAAGAATCCTAATCTTGAGGTTGGTATTTTTGCAGGTAGTAACTGGAATGTAGCTAGTGAAGATAGCTATAGAAACATTGATGATGCTATTAAAGAGTTTAAGAGAGTTCACCCAAACGTGAGTGTTCACTACTACTCTGGAATAAGAAAAGATGATTACTCTTCTTACCTAGCTAATAAAGCATTAGAGGGTAATCTACCTGATGTGTTTTTCATTCTAAATGATGATTTTAATACATATGCAGAGCTTGGCTTACTGCAAAACTTAGAAAAGTTAATTGAAAGGGATGCTTCTATCTCAAGTTCTGATTATTTTGAATCAGCCTATAACTCTGGAACTTATCTTAATAAACAGTTTGCACTTCCCTATGAAGTTAATCCAAACCTTATGGCCATAAACAGGACTTTACTAGAAAACAATAATATTGATTTGCCTCTTTCCTCTTGGTCTTGGGATGAGTTTATACTCATTTGTAAGACAATTACCAAAGATGTCGATAATGATAAAAAACCTGATACTTTTGGCGTTAGTAACTTAAACTGGCTTGATGCTTGTTATACCAATAACGCTCCTCTATTCAATGATATTGGAACTCTGTCTTTCTTTAATGATCAAACAGTAGTAGAGGCTATTCAATTTATGCAAAGGATAAATACGATTAATGATAATCAGGAGCTAACTGGGCTTGACTTCGATAAAGGCAAAGTTGCCTTTATGCCTATTAACTTTGCTAAGTATAGAACCTATACAGCCTATCCTTACAAAATAAACAAATACCTCGATTATCAATGGGACTTTACTACTATGCCCAGTGGTCCTCAGGGAGACAATGTAAGTGAGATGCAATCTCTTCTTATGGCAATCAATGTTAATTCTAAATACAAAAGCTTAGCTTTTGATTTGTTAAAGACTTTTACCCACAATACTAAGATACAAGAGCAAATATATAAGTTCTCTCAAGGGGCTTCTCCACTAAAAAGTGTTGCTAAAAGCGATAATATTGCAGAGATTCTTCTTGAAAATATGGAAGTAAATGATATGAAATATAATAATAGTTTATTATATACTATTATGGATAAAAGTATTTCTCCTAAAAAGTTTAAAGAATACAATGAGTCTATGGCTATAGCGGAGCAGAAGATAGATACTATTATAAAAGAAGAACTTGATACTTCTGTCTCTCTTAAGAAGCTACAAAGAAGCATTCAAGCAAGACTAGATAATTAATATATTACAAATGTCATATACAAGTGGTTACAAATTACAGATGTGCTTTCTTAATACTGTTTTACAATTAAGTTAAATATATTAAGGAGGCTTTTTTATGAAAAAAGTTTTAGTTACATTGTTGTTAGTTTCAGTTTTAGTATCTAGCGTATTCGCTGCTGGTGCTGCTGAAAAAGAAAGTGGTGATAAATACGGTTTTACATGTATGGACCAATCTAATCCATTCTTTGTTCTAATTGAACAAACTATAAGAGATGAAGTAGAAGCTAGAGGTGATACTCTTCTTTCTGTTGACCCTGCTAATGACGTTACTCGTCAAGTACAACAAATTGAAGATTTAATTGTTCAAGGTATTGTCGGTATTTATTTAAATCCTGCTGAAGCAGAAGGTATTATCCCTGCTCTAGACCAATTAAAAGATGCTGGTATCCCTATTGTTAACTTTGATACAGAAGTTGCTGATATGAGTTATATTGCAACTTACGCTGGTAGTGACAACTACAACGCTGGTGTTGTTTGTGCCCAAGATTTAATTAAGAAAGTACCACAAGGTGGGGATATTATTGTTCTTGATTCTCCTACAATGAATTCAGTTGTTGATAGAGTTGATGGTTTTATTGAAACTATCAAAGGTAAAGGTTTTACCATTGTAGCTCAACAAGATGCTAGAGGTAATCTACAAAAATCAATGGGTATTAGTGAAGACTTATTACAATCACACGGTGATGTTGTTGCTATCTTCGGTGGTAATGACCCTACAGCTTTAGGCGCTTTAGCTGCTGCTAATGCTTTTGGTTTAACCAATTGTTTAATCTACGGAGTAGACGGATCTCCTGATATCAAGAGTGAAATCGCAAGAGGAGCAGATTCTTTAATTGAAGGTTCTGGTGCTCAATCTCCTATTAACATTGCTACAACTAGTGTAGATCTAATGTACAAAATTATGAACGGTGAAGAAGTTGATGCTAGATACCCTGTTCCTACTTTCTTAATCACAATCGATAACGTTGCTGATTTTGGAACTGACGGCTGGCAATAGGTTTTTTAGTTAAATATCTTAAGGAGTGAGTTTCACTCCTTAAGTGTTTTTTAAATTATCACCACAAAAAGTAGTTAGGAAAAAATTATGAATAATAATGTTTTACTCAAAATGAAAAACATACACAAA
>Ga0307991_1003541_pt1 | contig 10065 bp, 7 predicted proteins | sample EllFjometagen131_FD_203146 | JGI IMG/M metagenome (GOLD analysis project Ga0307991, IMG submission 203146) | Marine microbial communities from Ellis Fjord, Antarctic Ocean - #131 | ecosystem: Environmental > Aquatic > Marine > Unclassified | place: Southern Ocean | collected 2014-10-08 | reverse complement strand
AATATTATCATTGCCGCCCTGACGACCTCCGTCTCTATCTATCTCTTCGGAACCGAAGGAAAATGGATTGCAATAGCCGTCACAAGTATCACGCTTATTATCTTTGGTGAAGCGATACCAAAGAACTTCGCGGTTACCCACCCGATGCGGTTTTCCAGCGCCGTTGCGCTGCCGCTGATTCTGCTGACCGGACTGCTGCGTCCGGTGGTCTGGTCCCTCGAAAAAATATCAGATCTGTTTGTATTCCTCTTCAGCAAGACGAGGCAGGAAGAGAATGGGGTGCTGACCGAAGACGCCTTCAAGGCGCTGGTTGACGCGGGGCACCAGGAGGGCGCGCTGGAAGAGGCCCAGAAAGACCTGATCCACGAGGTGTTTAAACTTGCCGACACGAGGGTGTCGGATATCATGATCCCGAGGGTTGACATGTTCTGTCTCCCGGTCTCCATGGATATACAGGGAATAGAACGGGACATCATACAGGAGCGCGTCTCCAGGATACCCATCTATAAAACGGACAGGGACAATATCCTGGGCATTCTGCACGCCAAACATTTGTTGGCTGAAATAGCAAAGGACCAGAAGGTGGGCGGCTGGCAACACCTGATCAAGAAGCCCTACTTCGTTCCCATGGAAAAGAGGGCGGACCAGATGCTCAAAGATTTTCAGAGACGAAACCTCCAGATGGCCATCGTAGTTGACGAGTATGGCGGAGTGGCCGGGCTGGTAACCCTCTATGATATCCTCAGGAATCTTTTCGTTGATATCTATGAAGAGAATGGTGATTCCCGGGAGATGCTTCACCGGATCAGTGAGGAGACCGTTATTGTCTCCGGCATGATGGATATTGAAGATTTCACCGAACTGGTAGATATCCCGATCGCAACGGAGGAGTTTGACACGGCGGGAGGGTTCGTCTTCCACCTGTTTGGAAAACTGCCGGCGGAGGGTGAGGAAATATCGGTGGGGACCTACACCTTCACGGTGGAAACAATAGACAAGGCGCGAATACTGAGGATACGCATTACGAAGAGAGGGGAGGCGCACGATGACTGATCTCCTGTTTATTCTCCCCATTCCCATCCTCCTTTTCCTGGAAGGGCTCTTCTCAGGGGGAGAACTCTCCCTGGTGGCCTGCGATATCAACATCATGCGGCGGAAGGCACAGCAGGGATCACGCTCCGCGGCCGTGGCGTTGAAACTGATGGAACGACCGGAGTGGTTTCTGGCCACAACGCTGACCGGAACGAATCTGTGCGAAGTCAGTAACACCGCCCTCACCACGGCCCTGTTTATATCTGTGTTCGGAACCGAAAGGGGTGCGCTTCTCGCCATCGTCGTCATGATCCCTCTTATCCTTGTCGTGGGAGAGGTGATACCGAAAAGCATCTTTCAGCAGAACGCGGATCGCCTGGCGCCTAAAATCTCCTGGTTTTTATGGATCGCCTCATGGGTTTTGTATCCCCTTGTCTTTGTGCTTTCACGGATCTCTCGACGGGTTCTCTCCGCTTTCTCAGGGGACAAGGATCTCGCGTATGCCTCTTACATCACGAAGGACGGACTGGAATCACTCCTGCGGGATGAAAAAAGCGGGGATATCATGAAGTCGGAGAAGGAGATGATACAGAGGATCTTCGATTTTTCCGACTCCACGGCCGGCCAGATCATGGTCCCCCTCTCCAATGTGACCGTTCTCCCCGTAGACACTGACATCAGCGAGGCCACCCCCATTATTATCGACAGAGGGTATTCTCAGGTACCCGTTTATAGTGGTCAGATATTCAATATTATCGGGATATTATATTCTTTTGACATCATGGAGGCTCTCTACAGGAAAGATCAGGGGCTCCTCTCTCCCGATGAAGTCTGCGTTGAAAAGTATACGAAAAAAGATGTCCTGTACATACCGGAAACGAAACTGGCAAAGGAACTCTTCTTTGAGCTACAGAACAGGAGAGAACATATGGCCGTCATCGTTGACGAATATGGCGGGGCCGTCGGCATTGTCACCATCGAAGACATCCTGGAGGAGATCGTCGGTGAAATTGAAGACGAGTACCACAACGAGGACTCGGTGCTGTACAGAAAGGTGGGGCCGGGGAAATATCTCTTTGACGCGCAGGCAAAGATAGATACCGTCCGCACCCTTCTGCCCGTTGATATTCCCCAGGGAGACTATGAAACCCTTGGAGGGTTTCTGCTGTACAAGATGGGCAGAATCCCCAAGAGGGGGGATATCTTCAGACATGGCGCCGTTACCTTTGTGATAGAGGATGCCGACATGAAGGTGATCCGCGAAGTACAGGTCATACTCCCCCCTGGCCTGGAGATGCTCAGATAGAAAGGACCCGTTACATGATACACCGGAAGCAGCAACAAGACCTTGCCGCGATTATCCTGGCCGCCGGGAAGGGAACACGGATGAAGTCCGATCTGACGAAGGTCCTGCATCCCATCCGCGGAAAACCCATGGTATGGTATGTGGCAGAGCTTGCGCGAAAGGTTGGCGCGGAAAAAACCGTGGTGGTGGTGGGGCACCAGGCATCCATGGTCATGGAAGCCATGGCAGGAGAGAACCTGGTCTATGCCATTCAGGAGGAGCAACTGGGCTCCGCCCACGCCGTCCAGCAGGCGAGCGAGGCGATTCGTGACTTTGACGGAGATGTGCTGATACTGTGTGGTGACGTCCCCCTCCTTCTCCCATCCACCATTGAGGCCCTTCTGGAAAGTCACCGGTCGCACGAGGGCGACATCACCGTGATGACCGCTCTCCTCGATGACCCCGGCAGTTATGGAAGGGTGGTAAAGAATGAGGCCGGCGATGTCCTGAAGATCGTCGAGGCACGTGATGCCAATGAAGAGGAGAAGGCGATACAGGAGATCAACACGGGCATATACTGCGCCCAGAACAGCTTCCTCTTTGAGGCCGTAAGAAAGATAGGCAACACAAACGCCCAGGGTGAGTACTACTTTACCGACATCTTCGAAATCGCCCGCAGACAGCGGCGCAGAACCGGGTCATTCATACTGCGCGATCCGTCCGAGGCCATGGGGATCAACACCGTTGATGACCTGAAAGCGGCGGAGAAAATTATGAACACCAGACTTCACCAGTGGAAGTGAGGACTGAACGTACTCCCGCTTTTCCTGTCAAGGAACATTGTGAGCAGAAAAATGTTCTTTTATGAGACACTTTGCTGTTGACTTCAAAAGAGGGAATTGTTAGTAAAATGGGTTCTGAAAATCCAATGTCTTTAGTGAGGAGGAGTGCCATGGAAACCAAGAAACTTGTGCTCTGGTTTAATGAGATAGAGTTGGATGACATCCCGCAGGTTGGGGGCAAAAACGCGTCTTTGGGTGAAATGATACAAGCGCTTACGGGCAAAGGGGTCAATATTCCGGATGGCTTTGCCGTGACCGCCGATGCGTATCGGTATCTGCTGGAGTCTGGCGGGATATACGACGAAATCGAGCAGATCCTTTCCGATCTGGATACGCACGACATGCACAACCTCAGCGAAAAAGGTGAAAAAATACGATCTCTCATCTATAATGCCGAGATTCCGGAGGATCTCAACCAGGCAATTCTCGATGCCTACGCAACACTCTGCGAGGAGTATGGAGAGGATACCGACGTGGCCGTGCGAAGTTCCGCGACGGCGGAAGACCTGCCCGACGCAAGTTTTGCCGGACAGCAGGAGACATACCTGAACATCAGGGGCAAAGATGCCCTGGTCGATGCGTGCAAGCGGTGTTTCGCCTCTCTCTTTACCAACAGGGCCATTTCATATCGGGAAGACAAGGACTTTGATCATATGTCGGTCGCTCTTTCCATTGGTGTCCAGAAGATGGTGCGGTCCGATCTCGCGGCCTCCGGCGTTATCTTTTCTATCGACACCGAATCGGGGTTCAGAGATGCCATCCTGCTCACCGGTGCGTACGGTCTGGGTGAGATGGTCGTTCAGGGGACGGTCAACCCCGATGAATTTTATGTCTTCAAACCGACCCTTAAAACAGGATACAAGCCGATACTCCAGAAAACACTGGGTACAAAAGAGGTCAAGATGATCTACGCATCAGGGGAAAAAGACCCTGTTGAGATTGTTCCGGTCGCGGAGGAGGAGAGGAAGCAGTTCTGCATCACAGAGGAAGAGATCCTGACGCTTGCACGGTGGACCGCCATCATAGAAGATCACTACTCTAAAAAGGCCGGATACTTCAAACCCATGGATATTGAGTGGGGCAAGGACGGAAATACCGGAGAACTCTTCATACTCCAGGCCAGGCCCGAAACCGTTCAGTCCCAGAGGGATGTCAATGTCCTGAAGAGTTACAAGCTTGCTGAGACGGGAAAGGTCTTCGTTACAGGAACGGCGGTCGGATCGAAGATCGGCGCCGGACCGGCGCATGTCATAGAAAGTGCCAGTGACATCAGAGATTTCAAAAAGGGAGAGGTCCTCATCACCGATATGACCGACCCCGACTGGGAACCCATCATGAAGATCGCCGCCGCTATCATAACGAACAAGGGCGGAAGGACCTGCCACGCCGCCATTATCAGTAGAGAACTGGGTGTCCCCTGTATCGTGGGTACGGGGGACGGGACCGAGAAGCTGAAGGGAGTCAGCGAGGTAACGGCATCATGTGCCGAAGGGCAAGTCGGCAATGTCTATGAAGGTATCTTGAAATACGATGTCACGAAGGTCAACCTGGAAAGCCTGGAGCGCCCCAAAACCAAGATCATGATGAATGTCGGCAACCCCGAGATCGCCTTTGACGTGGCATCCATCCCCAATGACGGGGTGGGGCTGGCGCGGCTGGAATTTATCATAAGTAATTTTATACAGATACACCCAATGGCCCTGATACAGTTTGACACGCTTAAGGACAAAAAGACCAAAAAGGCCATAGAAGCCCTCACTCTGGAGTACGAAAACAAGGCCGATTTCTTCGTGGACAAGCTGGCACAGGGAGTGGCAAAGATAGGCGCCGCCTTCTATCCCAATGACGTTATCGTCAGGATGAGCGATTTTAAGAGCAATGAATACGCCAACCTGATCGGCGGGCCGCTCTTCGAAGTCGAAGAGGAAAACCCCATGATAGGATTCCGGGGTGCGTCACGGTATTATGACGACCGCTACAGGGACGGGTTTAACCTCGAATGCAAGGCGATGCTCAAGGTGCGCAACGAGATGGGGCTCTCCAACGTAAAATTGATGATCCCCTTCTGCAGGACCGTAGATGAGGCCAAAAAGGTTGTCGATGTCATGAGGCAAAATGGCCTTGTCCAAGGGGAAGAAGGTCTTGAACTGTACATGATGGTCGAGATTCCCAGCAACGTCATTCTGATAGAGGAGTTCGGCAAGATCTTCGACGGATTTTCCATCGGTTCAAACGACCTGACCCAGCTCACTCTGGGGCTCGACAGGGATTCCTCTCTGATAGCCCATATTTTCGATGAGCGAAATCAGGCGGTCACCACCCTCATCCGGGAAGCAATCGACAAGGCAAACAAGATGGGAAAGAAGATCGGCATCTGTGGACAGGCCCCGAGTGATTACCCCGAGTTTGCGGAGTTTCTCGTCGAGTGCGGTATCAACAGCATCTCTCTCATTTCCGACACCGTAATCGAAACAACGCTGAACGTGCTGAAGACAGAAAAGGCGCTGGGGAAATAACCGCGCCGCGAAACCATAGAAAAAGAAAAAGGATATGTGACCGTGTGGTCGCATATCCTTTTTTAATGTGTGTCAGAGTAGATCTGTAAGCCGAGTTCTGTCTCTCTTTCCGGTTACCCCGAAAGAGCGATGATCATTCATCTGGGACAGCAGTTGCCTGCTGCCTCAAGCAACCTACCCGGAAACTTTGGGCGGGCCGCCCTCAACGTTTCCCTATTTGGTCTTGCTCCGGATGGGGTTTACCAAGCTTTCCCGGTCACCCGGGAAACTGGTGAGCTCTTACCTCGCCTTTTCACCCTTACCCCGAAAAAGATCGGGGCGGTATATTTTCTGTGGCACTTTCCTTAGGGTCGCCCCCAGTCGCCGTTAGCGACCATCCTGCCCTGTGGAGCTCGGACTTTCCTCCGGCCCGCTGACGCGGACCCGCGATCATCCGATCTGCTCTGACAGACCGTATATACCATACTTTTAAGCCATGTCCAACTCATCATCGATGGCCTCATTTGCAAGTCTATCGGCCACGGCATTTTCACTGCGGGGCACGTGTTTGACGGTATATTCATCAAACACCACAAGGTGCCTTTGTACCTCTTTCATCAGCTCCTTCAGCCTGCTGTTTTTTACCCGGTAGATACCGTTGATCTGTCGCACAAGGAGCTCTGAATCAAGAAAAACCTGAATGGTCTTGTGTCCACCCGCAAGGGCCTCTTCCAGCCCCAGGATCAGCGCGGCATACTCCGCCTCATTGTTGGTGCAGGAGCCCAGGAATTTTTTCGCTGTTGTCACCACATCCCCCTGCTCATCGAACAGGACGGCTCCGGCCCCGCCATTCCCGGGGTTGCCACGACACGCCCCGTCGGTATACAGCCGGACCGCTTTTTTCTCAGGCATCGGCATTCCTGTCTTCCCAGTAGATGATTCTCTCACAGTGAGGACACAGCATCAGTTTATCATTCCTCTGTAATTCGTTATACATCTGCGGAGGAATATTCATGTGACATCCGGAGCAGACCGCCTTCCATACGGGCACAACGGCGCGGGCGCCCTTCCTGTTTTTTATGATGTCAAATTTTTTGAGAACGCCTGCCTTTGTTTTGCTTCGTACCATGTCCATTTTTTTCATCATCGTCTCGTGTTCGGAGCCGATGGAACTCAATTCCTTTTGCAGCTTCTGCCTCTCGGCTTTGCATGTGGAGCGGCGTCCGGCAGCTTCTCCGTTTTTTACCTGCGAGTTCTCGCCGGCCCGGTCAATCGCCTCCAGCATTTGAATTATCTCGTCCTCAACTGCGCCGTTCTTCTCATGTATGGAGTCTAACTCTTTCAATATCGCTTCATATTCTTTGTTGGTCTTAACCTCAAGGAGGCGTCCCTTTGCTTTTCTTGCACTTTCGATATTATTTTTCAGGGCCGTTTCTTTCGCCTTGTGATCGGCTTTCAGCATTTCCACCCTTTGTTCGTTTTCGTTCAGTTCCCGTTCAATGCTCTCCAATTCCTCGCCAAGCCTGCTTATTTTCTGCGGCAAATCGACTCGTCCTGCCGTCAGATTATCTATCTCAAGTGTTATCTCCTGAAGTTCAATCAATAAAAGTATCTGCTCTTTCAACAATCTTCCCCTTTCCGACCGATGTGCATAAAAAAAGTGCACCAAAATCCTGGTGCACTTCTTATTGAAAAATCACATATAATTGCTTTTTCTGGCATCTGTATTTTTCTAGAATCCACATATCCTTCTTTAAGTGGTGGGCCCACCTGGGTTCGAACCAGGGACCTACCGGTTATGAGCCGGTGGCTCTTCCAGCTGAGCTATGGGCCCAAAGACACTTTGAGCTGATTAAAATCAGACCTTTTATACTGAAATAAAATGGTTGTCAAGAAAATTTATGGATGGGCCGAGGCCGGCAGCCTTTTCTTGTCCCGGAAGAAGTCCAGGAAGGACAGGAGCGCTCACCCCTCACGGGGCGGGATCTTTTCTCGATAGAGGGGTCTGAACGTTATAAAGTGGTTATGTCAGAGGCGTTTCACACAAAGAGATGTTCCGACAGGTCCTTTATGGTGCCGATGGCAACCCGGGTCATCTGTGTGTCCGGAACAGTCTCACTGGAGGAGATCCCGGGCAGGATGCAGCGGGTGAAGCCCATTCTCGACGCCTCTTTGATCCGTTCATCCATTCGGCCGACACTACGCACCTCCCCCGTTAGCCCCACCTCCCCGCATACAACGGTGCCGGCGTCAATCGGCCTGTTCAGAAAACTGGACATTAGGGATGAAATAATTCCGAGATCCACCGCCGGCTCATCCAGCTTCACGCCGCCAGCGACATTGATAAAGATATCGTGATTTCCCAGGTGAAGTCCACAGACCTTCTCTATAACGGCCGCCAGGAGCGATACCCTGTTATGGTCAACCCCGATGGTTGTCCTTCTGGGGATGCCGAAGGAGTTTTCGCTCACCAGGGACTGGATCTCCACCAGCAGAGGTCGCGTTCCTTCCATACTGGGGAAAACCACAGACCCTGCCGCGCCCTTCGGCCGTTCCGACAGGAAAAGGGCCGAAGGATTCGATATCTCAACAAGGCCATGTTCTCTCATTTCAAAGACACCAATTTCATTGGTGGGGCCATATCTGTTTTTTACATTTCTTACAATCCTGAAGGCATGCCCTGAATCCCCTTCAAAATAAAGAACCGTATCCACCATGTGTTCTAATATTTTTGGTCCCGCTATCGCGCCCTCTTTTGTTACATGACCTATCAGGAATACGGGAATCCCCGTCTTCTTTGACATCAAGATGAGCTTCCCCGATGCCTCCCTTATCTGGCTCACACTGCCGGGGGCGGAGGTAAGCGCTGACGAATACACCGTCTGGATAGAGTCGATAACCACGATCCCGGGATTTAATTCCTTTATATGCCTCAGGATGTTCTCAAGCGACACCTCGACAAGCACCATCAGGTTTTTCGATGAGGCCCCGATGCGTGCGCCTCGAAGTTTGATCTGGCGTGCCGACTCCTCCCCCGATACATAGAGGGCCACCCGTCCGCTTGCGGCAAGGTTCTGCATGACCTGCAGGAGGAGGGTGGATTTGCCTATGCCGGGATCACCCCCTATCAGTATGGCGGACCCCCCAACGATGCCTCCCCCCAACACCCGGTCTATTTCTGCGATACCCGTCTGGAGCCTGTCTTTTTCATCTGCCGTGATGGTGTCGATAGACAGGGGCGCCTCATCGAACGATCCCTCAAAAGATCCTGCGGCTGGAGCGGCCCTCTCCTCTTCCTCAACACACTGGTTCCATTCGCCGCAGGAGGGACACCTGCCGAGCCACTTTGCGGACTGATGACCACAATTTTGACAGAAAAAGGTGGTCTTTATTTTTTTCATACCTGCCCTCCGGGGATATCAGCCTTGGGTGTAAGGCTGACAAACTCTAACCAATTTAGACATTTTACGCAACTCAAAACCCCTTCTTCTGCCAGACTCAGGGTATTTTTAGGTGGTTTCTGTGCCAGCATCTCCCTCCCGCCGACTCCTTTAAAATCCCGGAACGCCCCACTTATGGATGGACACGCAATGGCAATTCTGGTATGAACGCAGTTTGTCAATAGATGGGAGAAGAGATCTTTATGAGCAATCCAAACTTCAGTTCCGGTCCGTGCTCCAAGAGGCCGGGGTGGAACGTTGATGTATTGAAAGAGGCGGCCCTCGGCCGTTCTCACCGTAGCGCCCTCGGCAGGGAGAAACTGGCGGTGGCGATAACAAAGAGTAAAGAGGTGCTCGGCATACCGGAAGGGTACCTTCTCGGGATACTTCCCGCCTCCGACACCGGTGCCTTTGAGGGGGTTATGTGGTCACTTCTGGGGCCGTGTCCGGTAACGGTGCTCGTATGGGAGAGCTTCAGCAAAGGGTGGGCAACGGATGTTGACAAACAACTGAAACTCAGTCCCACGATTCTTGAAGCGGATTACGGACAGATCCCCGATCTGGGGGGTATCGACTGGTCGAATGATGTGGTCTTTGTGGCCAATGGTACGACGAGCGGGGTCAAAATCCCCGATTGGAAATGGATCCCCGATGACCGGGAGGGTCTGACCCTGTGCGATGCCACCAGCGCGGTTTTTGCCATGGATATCGAGTGGTCAAAGATCGACGTCCTGACATACTCATGGCAGAAGTGCCTGGGAGGAGAGGCGGCCCACGGAGTGCTGGTTCTGGGCCCGCGGGCCGTGGAACGGCTGGAGACCTACAACCCGCCGTGGCCGATGCCGAAGATATTCCGTATGACAAAGGGCGGAGAGCTCAACAGGGCTATATTCAAGGGGGATACGATCAATACCCCCTCGATGCTCTGTGTAGAAGATTATCTGGACGCCCTCGCGTGGTCTGAAAAAATC
>Ga0307991_1003540_pt1 | contig 10066 bp, 5 predicted proteins | sample EllFjometagen131_FD_203146 | JGI IMG/M metagenome (GOLD analysis project Ga0307991, IMG submission 203146) | Marine microbial communities from Ellis Fjord, Antarctic Ocean - #131 | ecosystem: Environmental > Aquatic > Marine > Unclassified | place: Southern Ocean | collected 2014-10-08 | reverse complement strand
GTTTTCAATCTGCAGGCGGCCGCTTAAGGGCTCACCGTGACTGCGAGCTGACGGCAGGCTGTGGGTTGCAAGGGTGTAACAGCGGCCATTGGCGGCAAGAAAAATCACGGGCTGATTACTGCGCCCCGGGACTGCTGTTTTAAAGCCGTCCCCGGCTCGGTAGTTTATCTTTTCAGGGTCAATGTCATGCCCCTTGGCGGCTCTGACCCAACCTTTGTTGGAGAGGATAACGGTGATCGTTTCGGTCGGCAGTAGGTCATTTGTATTGAGGGCTTGGGCCTCGCTACGGGTAACGGTTGGAGAACGGCGTGGGTCTCCATAACGTTTGGCATCGGCTTTGATCTCTTTGCGGACCAAGCTTTTGAGTTTTCGGCTGGAGCTGAGGATATTCTCCAATATCTGGCGTTCTTTCTCCAATTCCTTCTCTTCTCCTCTGATTTTCATTTCTTCAAGTTTTGCCAGATGACGCAGTTTGAGCTCCAAAATTGCTTCGGCCTGTTCATCACTTAAGGCAAAACGCTCCACGAGAAGGGGTTTGGGTCGGTCATTGTTACGAATGATTTCGATGACTTCATCAAGGTTGAGAAAGGCGATCAGTAAACCGGCCAGAATATGAAGACGGCTCAGAACCTTCTCTAAGCGAAAGTCAAGTCGGCGGCGTACCACATCGGTGCGGAAGATCAGCCATTCGTTGAGGAGTTCGGAGAGGCCCATAACCCGGGGGTGTCCGTCCAGGGCAATCAGGTTGAGGTTGACCCGATAGTTTTTTTCAAGATCGGTGGTTGCAAAAAAGTGAGCCATCAAAAGTTCAGTGTCAATTCGGTTCGAGCGGGGAATTATGACCAGGCGAACCGGTTCTTCATTGTCTGATTCATCCCTTAAGTCGGCCACCATGGGCAGTTTTTTGGCCTGCATCTGGGCTGCAATCTGCTCCATGATCCGAGCTCCTGAAGTCTGGTGGGGCAGGGCCGTAATGACGATGTCATTCTCCTCTTTTTGGTAGACCGCCCGCATTTTCAAGGACCCGTTGCCTTTCTCGTAGAGTTTGATGATCTCCTGACGGGGGGTGATAATTTCTGCTTGAGAAGGGAAGTCGGGCCCCTGAATAAAATTGCAGAGTTCAGCAGTTGTCGCATCGGGATGGTCGAGCAGGTGGATGCAGGCGGCGGCGACTTCATTTAAATTGTGCGGTGGAATGTCGGTTGCCATGCCGACGGCGATTCCGGTACTGCCATTTAAGAGAATGTTGGGAAGGCGGGCCGGTAAAAGTTTCGGTTCTTTGAGGGTGCCGTCAAAGTTGTCGCCCCAGTCGACCGTCCCTTGAGCTAGTTCACTTAAGAGCAGGTCGGCATAGGCCGAAAGCCGGGACTCGGTATAGCGCATCGCGGCAAAGGATTTCGGATCATCCGGTGCTCCCCAGTTACCCTGACCGTCTACCAGAGGATAGCGGTAGGTGAAAGGCTGAGCCATCAGAACCATAGCTTCGTAGCAGGCGGAGTCGCCGTGGGGATGGAATTTGCCTAAAACATCACCGACGGTACGGGCCGATTTCTTGTATTTGGCCCCGGCTTTTAAACCCAGTTCCGACATCGCGTAGACAATCCGTCGCTGAACCGGTTTAAGACCGTCGCCAATATGAGGCAGAGCCCGGTCAAGGATGACGTACATAGCGTATTCGAGGTAGGCCTTCTCGGTGAAGTGGCCGAGAAATTGGCTTTCACACTCATTCTGAATAATATGGTTGTTCTGGTTCATGGCGTCCCGAGTAGTTTGTAGTGGCAGTCGGCAGGGTTTTACTGCCCGTTATTAAATTTCAGCCAGACAGCCTTTACTTTCCAGCCAATGGCGTCGGTCGGCGGACCTTTTCTTGGCCAGCATCATATCCATAATCTTAAAATCTTCCTCTTCCTGATCGAGGTTGAGGCGAACCAGACGTCGGGTTTCTGAAGCCATGGTGGTTTCACGAAGTTGTAACGGATTCATCTCGCCGAGGCCCTTGAATCTTTGCAGGTTGATCTTGCCGGCTTTTTTTTCACCTTTCAGACGATCCAGAAGGCCATTTTTTTCCGCTTCATCGAGAGCGTAGTAGACATCTTTGCCTCGGTCTATTCGGTAGAGTGGTGGCATGGCAATGTAGAGATGACCGGCTGTGACTAGCGGTTTGAAGTGGCGCAGGAAAAGTGCGCAGATCAAAGTGGCGATATGAAGACCATCGGAGTCAGCGTCGGCAAGAACGCAGATCTTGCCGTAGCGTAGATCGTCGAGTTTGGTTGATCCCGGGTCAACCCCGATAGCCGATGAGATGTCGTGGATCTCTTTGGATGCCATGATGATTTCGACATCACTTTCCCAGGTGTTGAGGATTTTTCCTCTTAAGGGCATGACCGCTTGAAAATTGCGGTCCCGGGCTTGTTTGGCGGAACCTCCAGCGGAATCACCTTCGACGAGAAAAAGTTCACTTAAGGCAGGATCTTGACTGACGCAATCAGCTAGTTTGCCGGGTAGTGCCGGGCCGTTGGTGATCTTTTTACGTTCAACTTTCTTGGCCGCCCGTTGGCGTTTTTGGGCATTGGCAATGACCAGGGCAGCGAGCTCTTCACCGATGGCAGGATGTTCGTTGAGCCAGAGGCTGAAAGAGTCCTTAATTACCCCGGAGATAAATGAAGCACTCTCTCTTGAGGTCAGGCGTTCTTTGGTCTGTCCGGAGAACTGTGGTTCCGGCATCTTTAAAGAGAGAATGTAGCTGCAGTGTTCCCAGCTGTCTTCGGGGGAGAGCTTAACACCCCGGGGCAGGAGGTTACGGAAATCACAGAACTCTTTCAAGGCCGCCAGTAGCCCGCTGCGCAAACCGTTAACATGGGTGCCGCCTTGTGAGGTGGGGATCAGGTTGACGTAACTTTCGTTGATCAGTTCGCCTTCTTCGGGCAGCCATGTGAGAGCCCAGCTAACGCTTTCGTATTCTCCGTTAAATTTGTGGGTGAAGGGTTGGAGCGGTATTTGCGGATAGTTTCCGAGGCTTTGTTTGAGATAGTCGGAAAGTCCGTCAATGAATTGCCACTCGTAAGTTTTGTTGTTTATTTCGTCTTTAAAGGTGACTTTAAGGCCCGGGCAGAGGACGGCTTTGGCGCGTAGGGCGTGAGCCAGTTTAGTGACCGCAAATTTCGCGGAATCAAAATATTGCGGAGCCGGCCAGAAGCGGATGCTGGTGCCGGTGTTGCGGCGGCCTATATCTTCCATTTTGGTTAATGCTTCGACCGCTTCACCGTGCGCGTAGGCGCAGGTGAAACGTCCGCCGTCGCGGCGGACTTCGACTTCGAGACGTTCAGAAAGTGCATTGACAACCGATACTCCGACGCCGTGCAAACCACCGGAAAACTGGTAATTTTTTTGCGTAAATTTGGCACCGGCATGAAGTCGGGTGAGGATCAGTTCGATACCTGGAACTTTCTCCTCGGGATGGATATCGACCGGCATGCCCCGGCCGTTGTCTTTGACCTCGACGGAGTTATCTGAGTGAAGGGTTACTTCGAGGTTATTGGCAAAACCGGCAATTGCTTCATCAACGCTGTTGTCGATAACTTCTTGGGCGAGATGGTTGGGCCGAGTTATGTCGGTGTACATGCCGGGTCGTAGTTTGACCGGGTCAAGCCCTTTCAGAACTTCGATAGCTTCGGCATTATAGTTATTGTTGTTATGCATGGTTAATCCGTTTGTGAGATTGCCAGGGCGCTGATTTTGCGATGCAGATTACGTCTGGTTGCCCCGATCCGGGCAGCTGTTTTTGAAATGTTCCAGTCGTTTTGCTGGAGCTTGTTGGTAATATAGAGTTTTTCAAACTCTTTGACGGCCTTGGTGAGTGAATCTGAGGTAAGTAAATTGTTCCATTTTGGGTTGTCGTGGGGGCCATCGGTAACCTGACTTTTCGTTCTTAAGTAGGGAGGCAGGTCGCTGGTCTGGACAAGTTCTTTAGCGCACATGATGGAGAGTCGTTCCATCAGATTTTTGAGTTCCCGGACGTTGCCGGGCCAGTGGTAGTTTTTAAGTTGAGTGATAACTTCAGGGGTCAGATGCTTAAAGGTGCCACCATAGTTGTTGTGGTAATTGATGAGAAAGCTTTCAGCTAGTATGGGAATGTCTTCACGACGATCTCGCAAAGGAGGAACCTGAATCGGCAGAACGTTGAGGCGGTAGAAAAGATCCTGACGAAAGTTTCCTGATAAGATTTCTTCCTCAAGGTCTTTGTTGGTGGCGGCGATTATGCGGACATCAACGGGGATATTTTTGCTGCTGCCTAAACGGGTAAAAGTTTTTTCCTGCAGGACCCGGAGTATTTTAGCCTGAGTGTTAAGGCTCATGTCACCGATCTCGTCGAGAAAGATTGTGCCCTCATGACTCTGTTCAAATTTTCCTTTCTGACGCCGTTCAGCTCCGGTAAAGGCACCTTTTTCATAACCGAAAAGTTCCGATTCAATCAAGTTGTCGGGAATTGCGGCACAGTTGACATCGATAAAGGGGCGTTCATGGCGACTGCTTATGCGGTGGATTTCCCGCGCTACAAGTTCCTTGCCGGTGCCATTTTCACCGACCACCAGAACCCAGCCATCGGTCGGGGCTATGATTCTGATCTGTTCCTTGAGTTGTTCGATGGCTCTGCAGTCACCGATCAGGTGGTTTTCGCTATACTTTTTCTTGAGGCGAACATTTTCCTCTTGGAGGCGGGAGATGGTCAGGGCGTTGCTGGCGGTAATTATCAGCTTGTCCAGTGAAAGTGGTTTTTCGATGAAGTCAAAAGCTCCCATCTTGGTCGCTTGGACAGCGGTTTCAATAGTGCCGTGACCGGAGATCATGATTACGGGTACCTGAGGGTGTTCTTTTTTAAGTCCCGGTAAAAGTTTTAAGCCGTCGCTATCCGGTAACCAGATATCGAGAAAGATCAGGTCGGGGGTCTCTTTTTCAAGCAGACCTAAAGCCTGAGTGCCGTCTTCGGCGCAGATGACGGTGTAGCCTTCGTCGCTGAAAATGGCGCTCATTGACTGACGAATAGCCGGCTTGTCATCGATAATGAGGATAGTTTTTTTCATATTTTTTTAATAATGGGTAACTCGATTACGAAACAGGTTCCTTTAAGGTGGTTTTCCCGCACGCGGATAAAACCTCGATGGTCATTAATGATGGTTTTGACAATTGTTAAGCCAAGGCCGGTTCCCCTTTTTTTGGTAGAGAAATAGGGCTCAAAAAGACGGGACTGGGTTTTTTCATCAATTCCCGGGCCATTGTCATTGAGCTCGATAATAACCATTTCCAGACTTTTGTCAAGTCTCGTGGCTATCCAAATGTGGCCGTCGTCGATTTTTTGTATAGCCGCCAGAGCGTTGTCGACCAGATTGGTCATGACCCGTTTGATCTGTTCATGGTCGAGATGAAAATCGGGAATTCGGGTGTCCGGTTCAAAGGTGAATTTGATCCGATTGTGGCTCTGGCGGTAGAGGATGAGTGATTCTTCGATGATCGCATTCAGGTTCTGTAGGGTGGGGCTCGCCTGGGGCATACGGGCGAAGTTGGAAAATTCGTTGACCAGGGATTTTAAATCGTTGACCTGACGGACAATGGTGGTTGTACACTCTTTTAAGACTTGGTCACCCTCTTTGGTTAAGCCGCTGTATTTACGCTGAATACGTTGGGCTGAGAGGGCGATTGGGGTGAGCGGATTTTTGATCTCATGAGCGATTCTACGGGCCACTTCACGCCAAGCTACAGTTTTTTGGGCCTTGACCAGTTCAGTCATATCGTTAATTATAACTAGCATGCCGATGTAGGTTTCAGATTCATCGTAAAAGGGGCTGAAGTGAACCGCAATATAGCGGTTATGGTTAGGCAGGGTTAGTTCAATGCTGCTCTCTTTGTGGGGGTCGTTCTGACTTTCTTTCAGATATTGACGAATCTTCTGGATAAGCTCTTGGTGAAAGATGTCACGGTAGTTTCTGCCCTGTACATCTTCTGCTGACAGGGCAAAGATCTTTTCCGCCGACCGGTTGATAGTGGTTATGCGGCCGCTGCGGTCAAGGGCGATGACGCCGGTGTTGATGTTTTCGAGAATAATTTCGATGTAGCGCCGCCTCTGGGCCTGTTCTAAGCTGATGCGGCTCATTTCATGGTGGGCAAGTTCACTTTCTTCGCGGCTCTTAAGGAGCTTTTCGGTCATACTGTTGAATGAGTCGACGAGGATGCCGAGTTCGTCGCTGGCTACCATGTTGATGCTGAAATCAAGGTTGCCGCCGGCGATCTCCCGGGTTGCCAGGGCCAGTTCATGTAACGGAGCTGTGATATCCTTAGCCAAATAGAAGCCGAACCAGATTGAAATAAAAGTGATCAGGGCCGTAATCAGAACGAAAGTCAGGATGTAGTTGCTCTTGATGTAGAGCTTCAGGTTGTTGGCCTTTTTGTAAGCTGTATATTTTTCCGAAATGTTCTGCATTTGCAGGGCTAGTTGAGCCGGAACAAGTTTTACGGTGACAACCAGGGCGATGATCTCATCACCTTGCCAGACGGAAAAAACCGGGGCCCAGCCTTGAACCATAACGGCACCATCGTCAAGCGGGACAATACGGTTTTTTGGGGGAGGGTGGTTGCCTAGGTTGATACCGACTTGAAAGTGTTTTTTGCTGAGCTTGTCACTCAGACTGAGAGCGCAAACTTTTGGGCCGGATTGTGGAATAATGGCGATTGCATCCAGGGAAAATTCCGCACGTTTCTGCTCGACAAGATTTTGTACAAGCTTCTCCCGTTCGCCGATCATAAGTCCTTTACGGGTGGTTTCGGTGGCAATGGCTGTGGCGAAAGTCTGATTTTGCCGGCGCAAGTTGTCGTAATACTCTTGGGCGACAATCAGCGAAGCATCCAAGGAGGCTTCGAAGTTGGTGGAGAACCAGTTGTCGAGACTGAAGCTGATAAACCCGGTAGCGGCGACAAAGAGGAGGATTGTGGGAAAGAGCGAAAGCGAAATGAAAGCAACAACCAATTTGGTGCGTAGGCGGAAGCCGACAATCTTGCGTTTCCTCTCTAAAAGCAGTTTGAGAAGATTGCGCAGGATCAGAAAAATCAACAGCAGCAGAAGAATTATGTTTATATTGATGAGGGCGAAAACTATGACGTTGCCGAGGATCGGGAGATCGGTCGGCAGGTTGGGCAGATTCATTTCGATGTAGAAAAGTGTGGTTATGATGACCGTCAGGATCGTGATGATGATGATCTCTCGCCGGCGCCGTTTGCGGTCTTTGTCAGCGAGATCTTTGGTTTCCTGGCTGGTTGGGGAGGGCGTGGAGGGCAAGGCTATCTCTTAAGGGCTTCGTTGATAAGGCGTTTGGGAATGTCAATAGTGTAGTTGTTGCTCTTGCGGTCCCAAGCCGAGAGGAAGAAGAAGAGGTATTCAAGATGAAACGGGAGTCGGACTTTTCTGATTTCAGTTCGGGCTTCAACCTGATAGCTTCGATTTTGCTCTAATTGGTCTTCGTTCAGTAGCATGATATTCTTAAATTCTGTGGCCAGTTGGATCGCTTCCTTATATGAGGTGGTTTCAATGGGGTTTTCTCCGGGTGATAGACTAACCGTAAAAAGCTTTTTTAGGTTATCGTACTTAATTCTATGAGTATAAAACGCAGCTTTAACTTCCCGGTTGAATTTAACCAGAAAAAGGTTAAATTTGTTTATGTTGACTTTTGTCGAAAGGCTTATTTTTTGTGAGACGCCGTTTAAAAGTAAAGATTTAATTTCATGGTCAAAAGGGTTGGCGACTTTTAATGAAAGGGTTATTTTGCCATGGGTGGTACCCATAACAAAGTCTTCAAGATAGGGCGGATGGTCGGCAGCAAACTCTATTTGTTTTTTGTCGGCAGCAAACCCTATTTGTTTTTTGTCGGCGGCATATAATTTGCTCTTAAAAATGAGCCCTGTCTGGACGGAAATGGCCAGAAGGAGAAGGGAAATGCAGAGTTTTTTAGTCACGGTTCGTGATGCCGGGTATCTTGTGATATTCAATAGGTTGTTTTTATCTTTTGATTACAATGCCTTGGCAGTTATTTGAAGATCATAAACAAAGTTTATAATACTTGCTGGATGCTTGAAAAGCAAGCGAAATAGTAATCTGTGGCAAATTGGCCGGGAGATGTGAGAATTTATCACATTAATTTTCTGATGAACCCTCTTTCTCAGTTTTAGCAGTAAGGCCGGCTTAAATTTTATAAAAAAGTTATATTAACACTTGACAGCGCATTCCTTTTTTGCTTTACAGTGGTTGTTAGTTAGCTGCTATAATTTCGTTTTGAAAAATCTTTTTAGAGATTTTTGTAGTAAATTGGAGATGATGTTTTTCTCGTATGGTATTGATAAATTATAGCAGTGGTTTTTTTAGAGACATACTTTAACTTTTGCATTGATGGTAGTATTGGTGGTGTGGTAGATTGTTCTGCCATACTCGTTGGCTAATCTAATATGGTTAAAAGGGGTAAACAATGAAGAGAAAATGTATGCGCGGGTTGGTTTTGGTGTTGGTTGTTTTGATGGCTTGTTCATCAGCGGTCTGGGCCGCGAACGGGAAGAAAAAGAATCCTTTGGCCAGTTGGAAATCTACAGTCGACATGTCAAAAGCTAAATATGTCATGAAGGTCTCCAATGTTACTCATCCTGTTCTTAAGGGATCGTCCGCCGGTTATCGGGTACGCGACAGTTTGTGGGAGCGCAGCAATGGTCAGATCGCCCTGAAATATTATCCCTTATGTCAGCTTGGTGGTGAAGTTGAAGTTCTCAACATGTTGCAAACCAATACGGTTCAGGGTATGCTCTGTTCCTCTGTAGCGGTAACTAACCTTGCTCCTCGTATGGGTATCATTAACCTTCCTTTCCTGATTAATTCTTTCGATAAGCTTGATAAATACATCGGTAGTGAATATTGGCAGTATTTCCTGGATGGCATGAAACATCAGGGAATTATGGGGGTTGATATTACCGGTTATGGTAATTATGGTTGGGCAACTGTTGATCCGGTCAAAACCCTGGCTGATGCTAAGGACGTCAAATTTCGTATCGCCGAAGCTGCAGTAAACCAGTCACTCTATAAAGCTTGGGGCCTGCATCCGGTAGTTATGCCCTGGCCCGATGTTCCGATTTCGTTAAAGATGAAAGTCATTACCGGTTTGGATCATACACCTTCAGTTTGTAATATTACGAAAAAATTCGAGGTCTGCAAAAATTTCACCCGGATCAATTATGCCCAAGGTCTTTTTATCTTCTTGATTAACGAGAAATTCTATAACTCTCTGCCAGCTGATCTGCAGAAGGTTCTGTTGGATGTCATTCATGAAGAGTGTGTCAAGACTCGGGTTTTGACTCGGCAGCAGGAAACTGATGAGATTGCCAAGGCCAAAGAAGCCGGTATTAGCTTCTATGAACTGCCCGAAAATGAGATGCAAATCATGCGTGTTAAAGGCGACAAGGTTCATCAGGAGTGGGCTGGTAAGATCGGGGCTGACTACCTGAAAAAAGTTCAGGATTTATTGTGCTATAAACGGACCCTTGATTATTAATTTATGATTTATGGCTGAAGCCGGAAGTGGAAGCTTCCGGCTTCTTCTTTTTTTAAGGGGTTAGGTGGTTCTTTTTTTGATTGGAAGTCTTCATTGCAGGTTCAGGTTAGTTATGGTTGCGAAAAGTTTTAAAATTATCGATAAGATTTTTTCTTTTTTTGAGGATTGGAGCATTTTTATTGCAGTAATGGTGGGCTTGATTTCACTCTTTGTCAATGTTGTCTTGCGTTATACGATCCACTATTCACTGGCTTGGTCGGAAGAGCTTATTCGTGAAATTATAATTTATACTACTTTTATTGGTTGTTCAGCGGCGTTAAAAAATCGCTCAATGATCAGGATTGATGCTCTTCCTCAGATTATTCCATTCTTAAAGAAACCACTGAATTACTTCAGTAATATTTGCACTCTTGGTTATAGCGTACTGATTTTTTATCTCGGTTGGCAAATGGCGGTGTTACAGGTAACGACTCATCAGAAGACTATCA
>Ga0307991_1003539_pt1 | contig 10073 bp, 9 predicted proteins | sample EllFjometagen131_FD_203146 | JGI IMG/M metagenome (GOLD analysis project Ga0307991, IMG submission 203146) | Marine microbial communities from Ellis Fjord, Antarctic Ocean - #131 | ecosystem: Environmental > Aquatic > Marine > Unclassified | place: Southern Ocean | collected 2014-10-08 | reverse complement strand
GGATCAAGTTGTTTTTTTTCCTTTTTAGAATCTTCTGGTTTCTTTTCCGAGGTCGTGGATTTTTCTTCTGATTTTGATTGTCCGAGAGCCTCGGTCTTTTTCTCAGGGATTTCAAATCAACCCACGCAGGTGGCAAGTTCATATCAAGGAGGATTTTCATCAGCTCGCTAAGGGAATATCTCTTTCTTCTGCCCGCCAAGCAGCATACGATAACGCCTCCATAATATCTTCCCGTTCAAGATAAGGATATGCTGCTAAAATATCATCAATAGTCTCCCCGGTGGCAATAAGACCGACTATCGTACCGACAGTCACCCGCTTCCCTCGCGACCAAAAAGAAATCTCAACAGATATAATCACTGATCAAGGTAACCCCAATATCCCAGCATTACCGATTTGCTAAAACTGTAAAACTGTGGGGCGTCCCCAATGTGTACGCAATGAAATCAAAACAGCCGTTAAATCCTTAATAGATACGGATTAGCTTCTAATCTTTTTACCCTTGCTTCCCATCTCATCTTCTGATCTTCTCACTTTCTGATCTTCTCGCCCTTACTGTCCTCCGACCTCTGATCTCCGACCTCCCACCGGGGCGTAAGCCCCTATGGGCCGGAGGCTGACCTCTGTTTTCTAATCTTCCTGCCTTCTGATCTTCTTACCTTCTTCCCTCGTCCCTCTGCCCTATGCGCTCTGCCCTATGCCCTCCGACCTCTGCCCTTTTATCCGCCGTCAGTGTGGCGGGCTACCCTTCTGCCCCTTGATTTGATTTTTTCTTGACAATAGGCCCTATATAGGGTAATTTTTAGGGGCTAAATTTGGATCTAATATAAGTGGAGGGGCTTAAATATGGGAGCGCTTATTCAAAAAAAAATCTCAATTACCAACGAACAAAAACAGTTCCTGGAAAACTACAAAAAATTGGGGTTTTCAGACCAAAGCAGCATCATACGGGAGGCACTTAGTCTGTTCATTAGCGAATTGGAAACAAGAGAAAAAAAAGCATTGATGACACAAAAGGCCCAAGAGCTACTTTCCGATTATTCAAAAGATAAAGATTTGATTGCCTTTACCGATTTAGATGGGGAGGATTTTCTATGAAGCAGGGACAAATATGGGAAATCAACTTGAGCCCGACGGTTGGAGCCGAGATCAAGAAAAAACGCCCTGCTGTGATAATAAGTGATGATGCGATTGGACTACTACCCCTCAGAGTTATTGTCCCTTTAACCGAATGGAAGAATAATTTCTATGACGCTGTTTGGATGGTCAAAATAGATCCAAATGCACTCAATAATCTTAAAAAAACTTCCGCCATTGATTGTTTTCAAATAAGGTCTATATCGACAAAAAGATTTCTAACAAAAATCGGCGATGTCTCACCCAAAACACTCAATGAAATCAAAACAGCCGTTAAATCCGTAATAGATGCGAATTAGCTTCTAATCTTTTTACCCTTGCTTCCCATCTCATCTTCTGCTCTTCTCACTTTCTGATCTTCTCGCCCTTACTGTCCTCTGCCCTCCGACCTCCCACCTCTAATCGCGAAGCACTTACTCTTCCCATCTTCTCACTTTCTCACCTTCTCGTCCTTACCGTCCTCCGACCTTTTATCCGCCGTCACTATGGCGGGCTGCCCTCTGTCCTCCGACCTCTGACCTCTGACTTCTGACATCTGTCCTCTGATCTTTGTGGCGGGCTGATCTTCTGCCTTTTTCTGTATACATCGGTTAGGAATTCAAACTTGACATTATTCTTTACGCCTGATATTTTTCTTTGTAAACCGCTTCAAATCGTTTAAAGGAGAACTAAATATGCAGGTCAGCAAACTTTCAACCAAAGGGCAGGTCACGATCCCCATAGAAATTAGAAAGGCATTGGGTATAAAACCGGGTGATCTTGTTGCCTACGAACTTCAGGGCCAATATATTAGACTCAAACGCATCACGCCTTTTGATGCTGCCTTCCATTCAGCCATCTCAGAAACACTTGAAGAGTGGAACAGCCCTGACGATGAAGAGGCTTTCAATGATTTGTAACCAATGGGATGTTGTAACCGTTCCGTTTCCGTTTACAGACAAACCGAATGCCAAAAGACGCCCAGCCTTTGTGCTCAGCAATGCAGCATTTAACAGGAGCAGGCACACCGTTCTCACCATGATAACGACAAAAGGTCATCTCCCATGGCCCGGTGATTCTGAAATCGAAGAATATTCTGCAGCGGGATTAAATCTACAATGCCAGGTCCGATTCAAGATTTTTACTCTGGACAATAGATTGCTGTTGAAAAAAATTGGACGTCTTTCTGAAAATGATTCAAAAAAAGTAAAAAAACACCTTCATCATTATTTTCCCTGACGCCCTTCTCTCCTTTTTATCCGATCTCTATCCTCTTTACTCTTTCCTACTTCCTATTTCCTTCCCTTTCTGCCCATGAAAACATAGAAAAGAGAAATGAGGAAATAGGAAATAGACGTGCTCCCTTTATCCTTATAATGCGTGATTGGAGCATATCAAATAGCTTTCTCCTCTTTCCTCTATCCTATTTTCTCTTTCCTTAGCTCCCCGACTTCCGACATCAAATTTCTGACATCTGTCCCGTAATTGTCCTTTATTCAACATTCGATGTTGGCCTCCGGCTCGTAGTAGCCTACGGCTCGGAGAGACGTTCGATGTTTTTACCCCGTGAAATGCCTTTTTCTTTTCTATTTCACTGGGGCAACGTTCATCTTTTTATAGCTCTTCCAATCTTCCCATTTTCTCACCTTCCCGCCCTTCCCGTCCTCCGACCTCTGACCTCTGACCTCTGATCTTTTATCCGCCGTCACTATGGCGGGCTGATCTTCTTACTTTCTGATCTTCTCGCCCTTACTGTCCTCTGCCCTCCGACCTCCGACCTCTAATCGCGAAGCACTTAATCTTCCCATCTTCTCACTTTCTCACCTTCTCACCTTCTCACCTTCTCGTCCTTACCGTCCTCCGTCCTTTTATCCGCCGATCTTTGTGGCGGGCTGCCCTCTGACTTTTTATCCGCCGTCAGTATGGCGGACTGCCATCTGCCTTCCGTCATCCGTCCTCTGACTTCTGATTTATCCTCTTCCTTCTTCCTTCGCTTTCCTCTGACTTCTGACCTCCGTCCTCTGACCTCTGATTTCTGTCCTCTGCTCTCCGCCTTTCTCATACAGCTTCTTCAGATAAAAGTTCTGTTAAACAGAACTTTGTTGTTGACAACTTGATCCGAACTTTATAATTATATTTAATATCATGCATATAATTGCCCGAAAAATGCTGTTAGATTTCTCAGCAAAATATCCGGATGCGGAGAAGCCGCTGGCAAGTTGCTGGGCAATATGCAAGAAAAACAACTTCGCCTCTTTTAATGATTTAAAGAAAATATTTGGTACAGCAGATATTGTGAGCAAATGTGTCATTTTTAACATCGGCGGCGGAAAATACAGATTGATAGTCAGGGTTAATTTTTCAGCCAATCGAATGTGGATTAAATATATTTTACCGCACGCAAAATATGAGAAACTCAATTTGAAGGAAGATTCAAAATGCCTGCCTTAAATGAATGTGAATATAACGACTTGTATCCGTTAAAAATTATCAAAAATGACAAGGATTACAAACGGGCACTTAAATCTCTTGAAGCCGTTTTTGATGAAACAAAAGGAAACCTGGCAGAATATGCAGAAACACTCACGGTTTTAATCGAGCATTATGAGTCAGAGAACTTTCCAATAAAAGAATCCGGCAGTATTGAGGTATTGAAATTTCTTATGGCCCAAAATGGCATCAAGCAAAAAGATCTGGTCGGTACCCTCGGATCAAAATCGTCCATTTCTGAAATACTCAATGGTAAAAGACCGTTAAATCTTCAACACATAAAGGCATTGGCACATAAATTTAACGTTAAACCTGCAACATTTATTTAAATAATCAATAAAGGTTCAGAGGGTCAAAAGTTCTGGGTCATTGAGCATGGGGTATAGAGCAGAGGGGTTCTATCTGCGATTTCTGACTTCCGACCTTTTATCCGCCGATCTTTGTGGTGGGCTGACCTTTTATCCGCCGATCTTTGTGGCGGGCTGTCCTTTTATCCGCCGATCTTTGTGGCGAGCTGTCCTCTTATCTCTGACTGAAATTAACGGTAGTGAAGAGCAAGGCTCATTTCACCGGGGCAGCTTCGGAAACCTGAAAAATATAATCTTGACTTACAAGGGACGGTGTTATATATTTTGTATTATTGTTAAATTTAACATGAATGTGAAATATAATGAACTTTGTTCACTTTAAAAATTCTTTGAGGGATTTCCCGGTGTTTTCCATAGCGGATATCAGAGCCGCACACGGTGATTTCGATCGTCGCAGACTGAGTGAATGGCAAAAAAAGGGGTATATCAAAAAAATAATCAAAGGCCATTACCTTTTTTCAGAATTAGATATTGATGAAGGCATGCTGTGGGCAATCGCCAACAAAATATATAAACCATCCTACATTTCCTTTGAAACTGCCATGTCCCATTACCGGTTGATTCCGGAAAGCATCTACATGATAACCTCGGCGTCAACCCGACGGACATACCTGTTTGAAACCCCTGTGGCACGGTTTTCATACAGAACCATAAAACCGGCATTGTTTTTCGGATATTCCCTGCTGCCCGGCGGCATAAAAATGGCTTTCATGGAAAAGGCGATCATAGATTATTTTTATATAAACCCTTCCGTCCGAACCGAGGATGATTTTTCCTCTCTACGGCTCAACAAGGAAGAAATGCTGAGCCGGCTGAATAAGAAACGGCTCGGAGAATACATGCGACGTTTTAACCAAAAGCGCCTGTCAAACAGGATGAAATACTTTCTCTCGTGGCTGGGTTATGCTTGACGGTCTCGTAAGAAGTCCAACTTCTGCGTTGCGCTGTATTTCGCAATCATTCAACGTACGAAAAGTACGCCTCATGATTACAAAATCTACGACGCCTTTTTATCCCGAGAGATTTATTCGGGGGAATTTGAACTTTTTACAAAACCGTCTAAATCGGACTTTTTGCGAGTTCATTATGCTTGATATCAAACAAATTGAATCATTTTATCCGGAACATCTTTGGCCGTTCAAAAAGAACCTCCTGCGGGAGTATCTGCAGTATAAGATTCTGGAAGCAATCTTTGAATCACCCATGACAGATAAACTGACTTTTATGGGTGGAACATGCATCCACATGGTTCATGGCAGTCCCCGGTTCTCGGAAGATCTCGATTTTGACAATCCGGGTATTGGACGCCATGATTTTAAGGCGCTCTCTCAAAGGGTAAAAAGGACTTTGGAGCTTCAGGGACATACTGTTGAACTGAAGAATACGTATCAAGACGCTTTCCGCGCTTATCTGCGTTTTCCGGGTTTGTTGCACACCGTCGGCATATCCGGTCACCGGGATGAAAAACTGCTGATCCAGATAAATACCGAGCCACAGAAAGTTCAATATAGCCCGGATAAATTTATTCTTAACAAATTCGATGTGTTTTCGCGAATAAACATGGTCCCGGCAGATATCCTGCTGTCACAGAAAATTTATTGCATTTTTAACCGTCGCCAGCCCATGGGACGCGATTTTTTTGATGTTGTTTTCCTGCTTGGAAAATCCGGAGTTAATTTTGATTATTTGACTCGGAAAATGTCTATCCGAAACAAAACAGAGTTAAAGGACAACTTGCTGTTGCGATGTGCCCAACTGAATTTTAAGCGATTGGCAAAAGATCTGGAGCCGTTTGTTTATTCTAAAAAAGAAGTGAACCGGGTACTCATGTTTCCGGATTTTGTTCAGCAAGAAATTTAAAACCGCCCTGCCCTCCGCCCTCTTTCCCGTTTTCCGTCATCCGCCCTCTGACCTTTTATCCGCCGATCTTTGTGGCGGACTGATCTCTGCCCTTCCCTCTTTTCTTTTTCCTCTTTCCTCTATTCTCTCTCCTCTTTAACCTCTGACCTTTTATCCGCCGTCAGTGTGGCGGACTGACCTCTGATTTCTGACTTCCCACTGATAACTGATAACCAATAACGGATAACTTAAAGCTCTCACCTTCTGATTTTCTGATCCTCTGAATTTCTGCCCTCTGCCCTCTTTCCTCTATCCTTTACTTTCTAATCTTTTTATCCGCCGTCAGTGTGGCGGACTGATCTTCCCACCTTCTCACTTTCTGCTCTTCTCGTCCTTATTGTCCTCCGTCATCTGCCCTCTTTTCTTTTTCCTCTTTCCTCTTTCCTCTATTCTCTTTTGAACTTTAATTTACTATTTATTTACTTATTTATGGACGTCCCGCAACTCACACAACTTAAAGTAACAAATAAAAAAGGCTTACAAGCATTTTTAATAACTTGTAAGCCTTTCTGGTTATTATATGGAGGCGGAAACGGGTTTCAACTGCTGAATAGCGATGGTGGCTTATTCAACACGGGTGTTTTCCAAAGGTCTCCGGAATGTGACTCTATATCTTACCTAAATTGCGCAATTAAGGAAGATGTCGTTTTGCTATAGATCACCTATGCGGGACGGCATCTGACGCAGTAGATGCGGTAAAATCGGCAATCCCGAAGGGTTTCAAATTTTAAAAATATAAATTAAGATAATTCATTCAAAATATAAGATATTTGATAAACTTTTTTTAAATTTGAAACGCTCAGTTTAAGTATGAATTTTTTATACAAGTCCTTCAAGTTCTTTCATCCTACATATCCCAACTCAACATCAAGTCGCTGATAGTTTTTTTAGCTTTTTTCTGACATGCCGGTTTTTAGGATCAAGAATCAGCGCGTGTTTATACTCTTCTGCTGCCCGATAAATAATACCCACCCGTTCGTACAAGGATGCTGCAGCAACTCTGATTTTTGCATTATCGGGCAAATATTCAATTCCTTTCAACATGATGTTCAATGCTTCATCGTATTGCTTTTGTTTTATAAAATACCGACTGGCCCTAAAAAAACAGCTTGCACTCACCTCCTCTTCTTTATCAAGATAGGTAAACGCGTCTAAATAGGCGCGCTCGGCGTCACCCTGCATCCCCTTATCCAATAAAAATTCAGCCAAATATATACGCGGCTCGACTCTATGGGGAAGCGCATTCCTGATCTCAGTAACATTCAAGCCTTTTTCATCCATAAAATCGATATAGGATCGGCTTTTTTTAACATTCAGTGAGACGGCCGTCCGCAGGGTGTCAATACCCTGATCTTTTTGACCGTTTGCCAGCAGCCATTCCGCGTAAGTCTTATATCGAACCGAACTGATCCGGTTATATTTTATTCCGGCCCGTATAAGTCTTTCCGCAGGTTCATTTTCACCGGTTTCGGACAGGAACATCCCAAAGTCCTGAAGCAAAGGTCCGTATGCCGGATTTCGGTGGACTGCCTTTTTGAAGTAAAACAGCGCCGCTTTAGGATTGGACATCCGGACAGCTGATTTTGCTGCAAACCAGGGGCTTAAAAAGTCCAGGGGATCAAATTTAAAGGCTTTTTGTTCCATCTCGAATATTTTTACTGCATGGTTCTCGGTAGGCTTTTCAACGACTGAAAGCCTTGCAGCGGAAAAGAGCAGGGATTCGCCTTTTATGGTGCCCACGTTAATTAATACAATGATGGGCATCAGCAGGAGCATGCAAACTGCACCTGAATAAAACAGTTTTTCCGAACCTGGTGCCATGGGTTTTAAGAGAGTGTTTCCCAGTCCCTCTCTCAATCGGGTATGAGATGCGGAAACCGCCAAACCGCAAAGGAAAAACAGATACAATCCATTGGCTCCGATTTGAAGGTTGAAATCCGTCATGCTGTGGAGCAGAATGGCGATAATCCCGCAAATGCTCCCGATAGTGATATAAATGGAATAGGCTTCTCTTCTTTTGACAACTAACTTGTACGATTTCCAAATGATGGTTAGCGGGATTCCAAAAAACAGTAAAAATCCAACGATCCCCCCGTTTACCAAAAACTCCAGATAATCGTTGTGCGCATGGGTCAGTCTTCGGCCAAAGGATTTGGACTGATATTTTGGATAAATATTGCCAAACGTTCCCATGCCGGTTCCGGTAATCGGGAAATCCTTGAACGCAGCCACACTGTCTTTCCAATAGACCGGTCGGTTCTCGGTGATTTCGCCCTTGTCATTTCTTATATTTTCAAATTCCTTGAAAATCGGCTTCCAGCCGAACCAGCCCACAGAAGTCAGCAATAAAAAAACCAGCAACACAACCGTGATACCGGATGATCGGAGGGCACCCTGTTTCCGGGCGATCAGCAGGAAACAAAATCCGGCAGATATACAGAGGCTGATGATTCCGCCCCTTGAGAGGCTTAAAAAAACGGATACCGCAACCAACAGGGAGGAAAACCCGAGCAGAATATGTTCACTGGTTCGGATTTGGCTGAAAAATTCTACGATTTTTTCTCGAATCGATGGATACGACACGCTGGGTTTATAAAACAGGAAAAGGGCAAAGATCACGGGAAATATCATCTCCATGAGTCCGGCATAGTGATTATTATTAAAATAAGGGCCGAAAAAAGATGCCGGGGTTTCATAAAACCAGTAAATTTTATTGCCGGAGGTAAACTGCTGCAAAATTGCAGTCACGCCAAGCAGAGTCGCGAAAATTGCCAGATAATTGACGGTCTTTTTTAATAAGTATCGGTGAGACATCAACTGAACCGTCAGCAGGTAAACCCCTGCATAGGATAAATAGCGGAACAGCTCGGCAAGGGTTGCTTTTTTATTGATGGACAATGAGACCCAGGAGATTGGATCCACAATTCCTATGGTTTCACGATATAGAGTGTAAGTTGACGGCGAAATAAGCTTGACCATGCCCATGGGCAAAGGAATCAGTTGAACCAGGATATAGAGGGGGAAAAGCAAAACCAGAACGGTGCCCGGGGCCTTGTAAACGGTCTGGTTATTTATTCCCAAAGAAATGAACAGCAACAGAGCCGCGCCAATTGACACGGCCTCCATCACGGTGAGAGACCACGTGGAGACCGTTCCAAAGGCAAGGGGAGAAAAAATCAAAAGAAAAATAAATATTCGATAAGTAAGTTTTTCTATGGATAGGCTCATAATAATTCAGGAATTGATAAATTTAAGCCCCGGTGAAATATGCTGCGCTGTCATTAATATGAATTTCACGGGGTAAAAATTGAGGAGTTAGAAGGTCATGAGTTGTCCCGACCTAAATCTGATTTGACAGGATTGTAAGGCAGATCATTACATCAGTTGACAGATTGTTATCTCTTGATATCTAAAAAACACAACCTCACGGCTTTTAAACAACGTCAAGACATATTGCAGATAACAAAGGTTTGAGCTTCGATCCAGTGGCCACAAGATCTTGTGGGGCCGTGGATGCTGATCGGAGTCCATGAATAGAATAATCCTTGAATGCCCACCTGTTGAAACATGCATCTGCGAGCCCATATTTTTAAGCCACTATAAAAACCAAAAAAGATAGCCCTACAATCATTCTTTTTCGCCCTGGAGCACTTCATGTAACACTTTGCTCAATGATTGGGATGTAAATGGTTTAGGCATCATACCCTTAAACCCATATTTCTGAAAATTCGACATAACCGGGTCGGCGGAGTAACCACTGGAGACGATGGCTTTAACTTCAGGATCTATCTCTAATAGTTTCTTAACAGCATCCTTTCCGCCCATTCCGCCGGGGATGGTTAAATCCAGGATGACAGCATCATAAGGTTTTTCAGATTCTTGGGCTTCTTTAACCATCCGAATCGCCTCAACACCATTCTTTGCAAATTCTGGTTCATAACCCAATTTCTCCAAAATTCTTCCTGCTATTTTCCGTAATGGCGCTTCATCATCCATCACCAGAATCCTGCCCCGGCCTTTTATTAGCCGAGTTTCTTCTTTTTCAGGGACTACCTTATCGGAAGCAGGCAGATAGATGTGAAAAGTGGTCCCAACTCCCAACCGGGATTCCACTGTAATGTGCCCATCGTGCTTTTTGATGATGGAATAGGTCGTGGCAAGCCCAAGGCCGCTCCCTTCCTGCTTGGTGGTAAAATAAGG
>Ga0307991_1003538_pt1 | contig 10074 bp, 5 predicted proteins | sample EllFjometagen131_FD_203146 | JGI IMG/M metagenome (GOLD analysis project Ga0307991, IMG submission 203146) | Marine microbial communities from Ellis Fjord, Antarctic Ocean - #131 | ecosystem: Environmental > Aquatic > Marine > Unclassified | place: Southern Ocean | collected 2014-10-08 | reverse complement strand
ATTCTTGCCAACTTGAAAGAGGATGAGCTTATGTTTGTAGGAAAATTAGAAGAGCCGTATGACGGGAGACTGTCACGTACGGTTCTGTGAGAGGCTCGGGGTGAAATTCCCCTTGCCTACTCGACCAGCCAACGTTGGCGGTCATTGTAATAAGCACTCTGTATAAAAATTAACACTCAGAAATATGGATGAGAAAAACAAAATTGCAAAATCGACAAATTATGACATTCAACTTCGAGATTTTGAAGTTGGATTAGTAAATTTTCTTGAACTACACGACCTACCTTCTGAGGGATTGTTTGTAAGTGTCCCTGAAAGATTGAATGTATTCAAAAACCTGAAAGACGTCATTGCTCAAATTATGCCCAATGAAAAGCAACAATCAATGTACTTGTCCAAATTTATTGCAGGTGTTGCATCAGGACTTTTTGATGCTGCTCTTAACTATCTATGGGATGAGACAATTTTACAAATTCGAAAACGTGTAGTTCAATATGACCTTGAATATTTTTATGATAATGCTGTAAGTGGAGATAAAAGGAAAAGATTAAAAGATGAGAGTGATTTACCTAATGTCGATGATTATGATTTGATAAAAGGAGCAAAAGAAATAGGTTTAATTTCTGATTTAGGCTTTAAACATCTTGAATATATAAATTTCATGAGAAATTGGGCAAGCGCAGCTCATCCAAATCAAAATGAGATTACTGGATTACAATTGATTTCGTGGTTAGAGACTTGTGTTAAAGAGGTGATTACATTACCAATTTCAAATCTCACAATACAGATTAAACAATTGCTTGCTGGTGTAAAAACTACTACAATAACGGAAAAAGAGGCTCAAGAAATTGCTGTATTTTTTACAAATCTGACTCAAGAACAAGTTAATAACTTGGTTTCAGGTTTTTTTGGAATTTATACAAAACCTGATACAAATAGCCAAACACTTCAAAACATAAATAAACTTTTACCATCTATTTGGGGTAGAGTTGATGAGGATACTAGAAATTCATTTGGGTTAAAATATGGAAATTATGTTGCAAATAACTATCAACATGAGAAAAAGTTTTCAAGAGAGTTTTTACAATTAGTTGATGCTGAAAGCTATATTCCAGATGATTTAAGAATGTTTGAAATCGATGCTGCCATTGATAATTTGCTTTCTTCACATAGAGGTTTCAATAATTTCTACAATGAACCTTCGTTTGCTAGACAACTTCAAAGAATTGTTGGTACACCTCCTAAGGTACCAAAAGGAATAAACAAAAAATATGTGATTTCCATAGTTGATACATTCTTAACTAATGCTAACGGTGTAGCCGTTTCTGCCCAACCAATTTATGTTGAGCTACTTCAACAACTTGATTCACGTCAAGCAAACATAGCAGTACTATCTTTCAATGATACAGGAATATCAAGTAAACTTCAATTTTCACTGTGTAAGAAAAAATTTAGAGAACTAATTGAAATAATGAAGCCAATTATTACTACACCAGCAATAAAGGATTTGATTGAAAAGATTGACGACTATAAAAGTCGATTAGATAATTTGAAAAATGTTAAGACGATTAAAACAACAGTTGACAGTTTGAAAATATTACTTAAATAACAACGAACCGCCAACACATGGCATAGTGCATGCGGGTTTCAGAGAGTTTGCGAGGTTTGTGGCTCGTAAAATAAGTCGGTGTAAACTGATAGAAAATCACCTCGAAATCCCGCACGACACCATACCATCAAACGTTAGCGTTCATGCTGTGACAGCGACACGATAAACGAAATACTATGAAAACCCAACGCACAAATAGCACATTTACAAGCTCCAACGCACAAGCTGTTGCTTCAGCTTGCAAAAGAGCTATTTTTAGCAAACGCTCAGAAAATAGACTATGATATCTACTACATTAAAACTTGAAAAATACATTGACTATTTCGAAGGAAGAGAAGAATATGTTGCTGTACAAGGTAGTAATCATTATTATCCTATAGTACAGGAATTAAATGATAGTGTTGTAACAAAGCATTTAGAAGGAATTAAGACTTTTGGTGTATATGTATTGACTAAAACAAGTAAATGTAACTTTATATGTATAGATATAGATATTGAAAAAAGTGAACTTTCAAAAGTAAATTTTGCTGATTCAAAAATAAAATTTGAATATCTCAAAAGGCATCTATTAAAATTTCAAAAAATACTTGAAGAAGACTTATTTAACAGCAAAAATATCCTTTATGAGGATAGTGGAGGTAGAGGTTATCATATATGGGTCTTTTTTGAAAAACCAATTGAGGGCTATGATGCAATTTTTCTAAACGAAATAATCAAACATAAATTAGATGACTTTACTTTTGAATTTTTCCCTAAACAACCAGATTTAAACAAAAAAAGAAAGTATGGAAATCTAATTAAGCTACCATTAGGAGAACATAAAAAATATAATAATAGAAGTAGATTTTTTACTCTAACCAATAAAAATATAGAGTTCATAGATAGAATTGATAATAATTTAAATCATTTAAATAATGTAGCAAAAGTTAAGAATAGTGACTTCCTTAAACTAATCGGCAACTTTAAAGAGACGTTAAATTATAATAATTCTCTACCTCTTGTTGAAGAGGTTGATATAAAACCTCGAAGAATTTTCAAAAGCGACATTGAAAAATTATTTTTTCAATGTAATGCCATGAATGCATTAAAAGTCAAAGCATTTAAAAGTGAGGCACTTTCCCATACGGAACTTACATATTTATCATCAACTTTATTATCATTAAAAGATTCTAAAGATTATATACATTCTCTTGTTAAATCCTCACTTGGTACTAAATATTCATATGAAATAGCTGAAAAAGAGCTGAACCTATTAGAACAACTTCATCCTGCAAGTTGTAAAACGTTAATCGAAAAAGGTATTTGTAAAGGATACTGTAAGCCAGAATTTCAGAAAAAAAATGAAGATAGATCATTACGTAATACATCTCCTTTGCATTCACAAAAAATCCTATATCAAAAGAGTCGCATTACCTTAACATCAGAACTTCTTGATAAAATATGTTCTCTTGACAACATTAGATTGGCATATTATCGTTTAAGGGAGTATCATAAACATGAGGATGCTCTATTTTATGATGAATTTGATTTTAGTTTTTTTGAAGATGACTTTGACACAAATATTAAACTTATTTCATTAATACTTAAAAACAAAGTTGAAATCCCAAGTCTCAACTACGAAAAAGTACATATACCAAAAAAGATTGATGATGAAGGTAAGATGGTTAAGAGACAAATGGCCTATTCTTCCGTTTTCGATCAATTAATTGTACAATCTGTTTTCAATGTAATAGGTGAAATATTGGAAGGAGATTTTTTAGATTGTTCATACGGTTATAGACAGAATATAACAGACAGAAATGCATATAATATATTTGAAGATTGGAGAGAACAATATCCTATTTTTAGAAATACTGTACTTAACAAATTAAGGGATTCAAACATAAAGTATTATATATGTTGTGATATCAAAGGATATTATGATAATATTAGAAAGGATATCTTACTTAGTCAAATTAGATCTTTGATTGATAATGATTTCATAATTTCCATTCTAGAAAAGGTCATTAATTCTTATTCATTCAACGATAATACTAATCTTGGAATACCTCAAGGGCCAGCTTATGCACGACCACTGGCAAATTTGTATTTAAACGATTTTGACAAAGAATTAAATAAGTTATCTGTTGGCTATTTTAGATATGTTGATGATTTCTATGTGCTCTTCGATAGTTATGAAAAAGCTACAAAGATAAAAGAATGGATTGTAAATCGTTTGGGTAAGTTAGGTCTTGAATTATCAAATGATAAAAATAAAAAAGCTGTTATAACGGAATCCATAGATGAATCAATTCTTCAAGAAAAGATTAACTCAGTGAGATATGGAATTTTTGAGGATCATAAATTTCTTCCCAATCTCAATGAAGAAAATATTAGTGAGTTTTATGATACTATAATTGAAAATGCTTACGATGCAAATGACAAGAATAAAGAAATCCCAACGTTAGTTTTTTTTGGAACTACCCCTAAGATTAGTCCAGAACGAAAGCATGTAATTGTTAATATTGTTGAAGAACATGCAAAAAAGAAAGAATTCTTTCCCAAAAAAATCAAAAATATATTTCCTAGACTACTTGAAATTTATCAAGATATAAATAAGGATTATTTCTCTTTTTACCAACTATTAGAAGATCCAATAAATAAGGTATATTTTCTTATAGAAGTATATGAAAAGTACAAAACAGACAAAGAGTATTACAAAGAATCGTTAGTAAAAATTTTACAAGATTCAATATCGTCTGATAATCCATTTTTATTAGGTTTTGGACTAAGAATTTGTTTTGTAAATCCCGAATTGTTAAGAAAAGATATTAATGAAGAATTAATTCAAAAAGTTAGAGGCATTTCTTCCATCTTTCTTTATTGCAAAGTGTTTATTTCTATTGACTATTTCAATTTGAATACAGAGATTCAGAATGAAGTTGAAAAATGCTTTCCTCTAAGTTCAGCTTATATTATAAAAAAGGCTCTTCTTTCCGGCATTGAAGAAGTAAAAAACATAAAAGAAATAGATAATATCCTTTTTTCAAGATTATTAATTAACGAATGCCTTTTAGTACATGGTGAATGTTGTAAAATATTAACTCTAATCAATAGCAACATCGAGTTTTTGAGAATTTTTACTGGATTTCTAGAGTCAGAGAAACCAAAATATAATGATTTTTTAGTGACACATCTCGGTAAAGTACTTTATGAGAAGTATCAAGATGCAGATAGGAGAATATTAGAAAATTTAAAGACTCTTTTTAAAGATCAACCAGGTGAATTGTTTGATATCATTAATATCGTTCTTGATAGAATAGATAATAAATTCAAAATCAATTCATCTTTTCATAATGATGGATTTAATAGCATTGACACATATAATAATTGTAATTTTTATCAATCAGTTGAAAATGAAGAAGACTTTCGGGAAGTTTTACCATTTACCGATAGTCTACGACATCAAGAATTAATTCAACACATTGATGAACTTATAATGGAATTTGTAATTCCTGTAACAAACCATGAATATAGGAGCACTCAAAAAGAAGTTATTCTAAATTTAACCATTCCTTCAAATTTTGTTAATATTTCAGATTTATCATTTGACCTCAATGATAATTTAGAATGTTATAACTTCTTATTTTTAATAAATAACTTACTTAAAAAGTCTATTATATATTATAAGATTACTACAAAGATTCCTTCTATTAATAATAACATAAAAGTTGATCCGAAAACATTTGAAGTTGTTTTTCTAAAAAGAGGAAAAGACAATACGAATTTGTACAATTGTGATACCGAGAAAATTGACAGTAATAATCCTCAGAATGTAATCAAATTAGTCAATTCATTTATTTTTAATTCACTGTTCAAAACAAAAAATGAATTTGATAAATATATTAATTTTCTACCAAAAACAGGTATTCAGTTATTTGCTTTTTATTTAATTAAAAGATTAAACAATAATAATATACAAATTGATAAGGTAAGCTATTTATTTGATCTCATACCAAAGGATAAGATAGATGATGAAGTATTTATCTCATACTTATTTTTTAGTGAAAAACTAAAAATCAATGTTTTCAAAAATTGTGACCAGTTTATTAATTGGAAAGGGATTGCAAATGGTTTAATTGAACTATATGGTGATTTTGCTTATACGTATAAAAAAATTAATTTTTCAAATATAAATTTAAAGAATAATATTTTTCTCAATAATAGATATCCGTCTGGCCTCAATAAAATCTCAAAGAATCTCATTAATTTAAATTCAAATCTCAATAATTTTTTACCAGAATTAACAGATAATAAATACTTAAAATATTTCCAAGTTCTTAATATATTTAGTGTATATAGTTTGGAAATACATAGTTTATTCAAATCAATATTAATTATTAAAAAGGATATAGAACCTATATCTGTAAATATCTCATTTATTCAATGTGAGAATTTATTATTAAAGTTGAATGTTAATGAATTAAGAAATATAAATCACTTAGTAAAACTTAATAAATCAAATACAAACGATATTTTTAATAATTCAATTAACTATTCCTTAAAAGAGATTAGTATACTTTGCTTATTAACATATCTGGATTTTTCAATTAATGAAGATAAAATTTTAATATCCAAAACTAAAAAACGTTCAGATGAATTATTTTTGGATTTGATACTTAATCGGAATCCTAAGATTGAAGAATCCGTTTACAAAAACGTTTCATTATTTAATGATTCATTACGAAATTATTACAGAGAACCCGATGTTATTACAGATACTTTCAGAAAAGACTGTTCAGTGTTATTAAGCTTGATTTTTCAAATTAGAAAGATTCAAAAAAGTTTACGAGTAAAGAGAAGAAAGTGTACTTACCGTAAAAATATATTTAATGAATTTGAATTATTTAAGATGATTGGAGTTACTAAAAAGGTGCCTATTTCTTTAACTTACCACAATCCTTTTACTGATACATATAATAATATTCAACGCACTGGAAAACTACAATATGAAATTAGAAAGGGGAAAATTTTTAATGTTCTATTACCTGACAAAAGGTTTGATACACTTTATTCTAATCTCAAAAAAGGTAGATTGTTTAAATCTAAGGTGACATTTCTATATTCTGGTAAATCATTATTAATTTTCGATCTTGTCTTTTTTGCATTATTTATATGTTTGATATATAGAGTCAATATATTAATAGATTCTGTAGATACAAATGAGAATTTAAGTGCGTTGCTTTGGATTGCGAGAGCTTTTTCTTGGTTGATAGTAACTATTTTGGGTGGTAAAATATTATCTATTGATTTATCACATTGGTCAAAATCAATTTCTAATTTTATTAAAAAAATAAAAGGCAATTAATATGTATTTGTTTTTCGACACAGAAACAACTGGGTTACCAAGAAATTGGAAAGCTCCAATCACTGACTCCGCTAATTGGCTTTTAACGTCGGCCTAAACTGATACCACCCACCGGTAAAAAACGCTACCACCTTTTCCTTTCCGGATAAAAACTATAATCTTTCGTATTTTGAAAGATTAGCAAAATGAGATCCACTTTCATCTGCCTACATTGTGGCGGTACTTTTCTATGTAATCCACGTGTAAAGAATCAAAAGAGTAGTGATAAAGAATGCCGGCGAGCAAGTAGACGAGCCTGGAAGAAGAAAAACTACGCAACAAATAAATCCTATCGACAGAAATGTCTGGATAGTCAGAAAGCCTGGCGAGCAAGATATCCTGCTTGTGATTATCAGAAACAATACCGTAATGCCCCTGTTCAATATGGCAATGGAGTAAAAGCTTATGCCGTATTATTAAATGTGCATTTTAAGCTTCCATTCAAAAAGATACAGTTATTATTTGGTGATTTATTTGGCTACTCAATAAACGAATTAACCGTTTATTCAGCCTCTCAGCAATGTTATAAAAAACTTGAGAAAACGGAAGAAATAATAAAGTCAAAAGTAGCTGAAAATAATGTAGTTCATGCTGATGAAACGTAAGCCTTCGGTCTCCTGCCCCTTGAGCTTTCCAGATTTATGATTTTATTGACTGGCCTTTATTTGGATTTGAGTTCCAGGTTTCCGGGTAATAATTCTTCCAGATGCTGAATGGAGTGGTCTGGCATACGCATAAGCACCTCTTTTAGCCATTTATAGGGTTCAACTTTATTAATTTTACATGTACCCAGAAAAGAGTATATCATAGCTGCCTGTTTTGCTGCCTTATGTGAGCCGGCAAACAAGTAATTTTTCCGGCCTAGAGCTACAGGTCTAATACTATTTTCTACCAGATTATTGTCAATTTCCCACTGTCCGTTATCAACATATCGGATTAACCTCTTCCATAATCCTAATGTGTAGGTAATGGCCTTCCCGATGGAACTCTTTGGTAACACCTCAGGTAACTGCTTGTTCATCCATTTCTCCAGTTCTTCCAGAACAGGTAGCGATTCTTTTATGCGAAGCTCCTTCCGCTGGTCATGGGATAATTCTTTTTCACGGGCATTTCTTTCCACCCGATACAATTTCTGCATTCGTTTAAGTACATACTCTGCTCGTTCAGGATCATTGTTTTTTGCCTGATCAAACTTTCTTCGTGCATGCGCCATACAAGCAAGCAAGGTTATATACTGCTTCTTTTCATAAATATTGTATACTACATAACCATCGGTTTGAAGTGCTCCCCGAAAGGATCGTAAAAATTCTTCCGGGCCTTCCCGCCCCCGACTTTTTCGGTAATCAAAACATACCAGCTTTCTCTGGGGCGAGTAATACACCCAATGGTATCCTTTATGAGTCGCACCAGGCTTGTCTCTGGTCTGTACCGGAATGGGTGTCTCATCTGCATTGATGTAATTACTCTGTTGTATTTGCTGTACTAATGTGTCATATAGTGGTTCAAGCAGCCTACATACTGCTGCATGCCAACCGGTAATTGTAGATTCTGCAATGTTAATATCTTGCCGTATAAACTGCTGCACCTGGCGATAAAAAGGCAAATGGTCCACGAATTTGCTGATCAATAGATGCGAAAGCAAACCCGGCCCGGCATTGCCCCGTGGGATAGGAAACGATGGTAACTCTCCAATAATGATCTTTTCCTCTTTTGGTAATACATATTTCGGGCGAATGTATTTTTCCACGTAAAACTTCCCGGGTGTATATTCCAGTATCTCAGTTACAACTTCTCCGATTCTTCTTGCCCCATGTACATCTTCTTCAGGATCAATAATAATCTCTTCCCGGTGAAGATGTGAAGGAAACGGCAAGCGAACTGCGGCTCCTTTTTTTTTGCTTTTATCCTTTTTACGGGAATAGGTTATCTCTTCCTGCTCAGGGGCAGTTGGTTCCTGCTTTTCTATATCTAATCCAAGGGATAACTGATCCGGATCATTGCCTGTAAAACGTTCGCTTTTACTGCCAAATATCATTCGCTTGAGTTGAGCAAGCTCCTGTTCCAGGTAAGTTATTTTTGCTTCTTGTTCACGTTCATTGGTTATCAGTATATCGTATTGCTCATGTGTAAAAAACACTCCCTCTTTGCTATGTATACCTAACCCGTTTTGCATGAATCAAAGATCGGGGAAATGTATCTGTAACCCTAATATTTACAAGGGTTTTTATTAACTAACAAGTGATGAATTGTTGATAAAATACCGCCTTCTTTGTTTGGATTTCTCAATAGAAATACCTTCAACCATCAGCATCAGATTCATCCAGCTCATTTGGCAGGAAACAGCATTTTTATCAAAGATTGGAAGTTCAAATGTTCCGGATTCAAGCCGCTTATAATAAAGAATAAACCCACCGGTTTCCCACCTTAATAATTTTACCTTGTCACGGCGACGATTGATAAAAATGAATACTTCCCCTGATGTGAGGTTCCTGCGTAACTCGTTTTGAACAATCCCACTCAGCCCATTGAAAGATTTACGCATATCGGTAACACCACGATACAGATAATACCGGAATGAAGAATTTAGTGAAAACATCGGGGTCAGATTAACTCAATAAGATACTTAATATCTGATAAGTTTATTTCTGTGGGTAAACTAATCCGTACACCGTTAGGATAAGACACCTCGAATGACCCACTGATTGATTCTTTATTATTCAGCCTCACAGGAACGAATCTTTTTGTGTTCGATTCATTATTTTGCCGGTACTTCCTGTACCAGTAATAGAAAAGATGTTCGGGAACCCTGTGTTCCTTGCAAAACCTTTTCTTGTTAAGCCCGCTTTTCTCCCATGCCTTGATAAAAGAAAACATCTTTCTCTGTTGTTTTTGATTTGATCGATTTTTCATGGTAATTGTTTTGGAGCAAAATTACCGTATATGAAAATTCTGTGAAAGATGTAGCAGACCGAAGGCTTACGATGAAACAGGAGTACGGGTAGCAGGGAGATTACATTGGCTACACACTGCAACAACATTGCTTCACACTTATCTTTTTGTGCATGAAAAACGAGGAACT
>Ga0307991_1003536_pt1 | contig 10076 bp, 9 predicted proteins | sample EllFjometagen131_FD_203146 | JGI IMG/M metagenome (GOLD analysis project Ga0307991, IMG submission 203146) | Marine microbial communities from Ellis Fjord, Antarctic Ocean - #131 | ecosystem: Environmental > Aquatic > Marine > Unclassified | place: Southern Ocean | collected 2014-10-08 | reverse complement strand
AATAACGGAAATAGAAGACTAAGGCCTGAAGGGAACTACAATTGAAAATAGCGCTGGAGTGCATTCCCTGCTTTGTTAGGCAAGCCTTTGAAGCAGGGGGTCTTGTAACCAGTGACAATGAACTCAGGGAGCGGATATTAAGGGAGGTGCTCTCTACGCTAAGTGAGAAATCCTTTGACGCTACACCTCCGTCCATAGGAAGGGATGTCCACGGAATTGTAAAGACCCTCACCGGAGACAATGACCCTTACTACAAGGCAAAACAAGACTCAAACACCCTTGCCCTAAAACTCATGCCATCCCTTAAAGGCTACATAAAGGACTCTTTAGATCCCTTTGAAACAGCACTAAGACTTTCCATAGCAGGAAATATCATTGACTATGGCCAGGGAGATAATATAGATGAGGAAAAGATAAAAAACTCTATCTCCCAGTGTCTAAACCAGCCCATTGAAAGGGATTCCATAGAGGATCTCAAAAAAGAACTGTCAAGGGCATCAAACATACTCTACCTTGCAGATAATGCCGGAGAGATTGTCTTTGACAGACTCCTCATAAACGAGCTTAAGCAATACCCTGTAAGTCTTGCAGTCAGAGGAAAACCTATAATAAATGACGCCCTCAGAGAGGATGCGGCTATAGCAGGGATAGACAAGTTAATAGAGGTAATAGATAATGGCACTGATATCCCAGGCACCATTATAGAGGAATGTTCGCAAGAGTTCAGGGAAAGATTTTTTGAATCTGATCTTATTATCTCAAAGGGACAGGGAAACTATGAGACCCTGAGCAATACCCATAAAAAGATATTCTTCCTTCTAAAGGTAAAGTGCCCTGTAATTGCAAGGGATATAGGATGCCATGAAGGCGATATAGCAATAAAAAAGAAAGGAAAGTTATTATAATGACAACGGATAAAAAGGCTCAGATGGCGGCACAGGATGCAGCCGTAAAAGAGGAACTAAAGGGATTTAAAAACAAGATACTCGTAATGAGCGGCAAGGGAGGCGTTGGAAAAAGTACAGTTGCCGCCTATCTATCCGTTGCCCTTGCAAAAAAAGGCTTTAAGGTAGGACTTATGGATGTAGACCTCCATGGCCCAAGCATACCAAGACTCCTTGGTCTCAAGGGAAGCATTCAGGCATCCCCTGACAGTAAAAAGGGTGTACCCCTTAAACACTCACCTAATCTTGAGGTTATGTCCATAGAGGCCCTCCTTGGAGACAAGGACACGGCAACCATATGGAGGGGACCATTAAAGATAGGTGTTATCAAACAATTTATCTCTGAAATAGAGTGGACAAACGCCGACTATCTAATCATTGACTGTCCCCCAGGCACTGGAGATGAACCCCTTACCATAGCCCAGACCATACCGGACACCAAGGCCCTTATTGTAACCACCCCACAGGAGATATCACTTTCCGATGTAAGGAAATCAATTAACTTCTGCCACCAGGTAAACATGGAGATCTTAGGCCTTGTTGAAAACATGAGCGGCCTCGTGTGCCCTTACTGTGGGAAAACAATTGATATCTTTAAAAGCAACGGCGGCGTTTTAACGGCCAAAAAGGCAGGCCTTAGACTGCTTGGAAGCCTTCCATTAGAGCCTGATATCGTCCAGGAGGGTGACAACGGCACTGTAGAGTGGATGGACAATGAGGAGCTGCCCTATACGCAGGGTTTCAACAAGATTATTGATGAGGTTATTAGTATTACGGGGTAGGGGTTGGCAGGTATTTTAAACCGGCAAACTGATATATTCACTGTAACAGCTCAATAAAAAAGGGTAACCATTTTTTCCCTTAATACCAAATAAAGGGCAGGAGCGTTTTTCTCCTGCCCTTTATTACCGAACTGTCAGGCTTTTATATTATTGCTATCAACTTTTCGACCTGTGCAATTAGCTTTTAGCTGTTAGTAATTAGCTTTTGGATAAAACTGCTCAACATCCTCTTTACCTCATTGATATGTTGCTTAAATTCTCTAAAATCTCTCATCTCCACCCCTTTTTAATGCTAAAGGCTAAACGCTAATTGCTAACCGCACAGGTCGCAACTTTTCCTAATCGAGAGCCTTTTCAACGATCTCAGAAATATCCATTATAGTTAACTCTTGCTCAAGATCCTCAACCTTAAGGGCATCTTCAAGCATAGTCATGCAAGCAGGGCAAGCTACGGCAAGTATTTTTGCCCCTGTAGAATAGGCCTCTCTTATTCTTATTCTTGCCGGGCTATTCTCTTTAGAGCCAAACAAATCCGTATAGACGTTTGCCCCGCCGCCGCCACAACAAAAGGAATTCTCTCTATTTCTCTCCATCTCAACAAGCTCAATACCTGGCATGTCTCTCAAAATCTCCCTTGGTGCATCGTATTCATTATTGTATCTACCAAGAAAGCATGGGTCGTGGTATGTAACCCGGGCATTTATATCTTTAGAAAAGCTTATTTTTTTATCTTTAATGCTATCCCGGAGGAACTGAGTATAATGCTTTACCTCAAAATGCCCATCATATTGGGGGTAATCATTTTTTATGGCATTGTAGGCGTGAGGGGAGAGTGTTATAATATTTTTTATACCCAGTCTCTGGAAAATTTCAATATTTTCCTTCGCCAACAGCTCAAATAAGCCTTTTTCCCCAAGGCCGTTTACCTCATTTCCATCACACTTTTCTTCACTTCCTAAGATCCCAAAAGACAGGTCGATGTGCAATAATACATTGCCTAATGACCTTGCGATTTTCATTCCCCGCTCATCATAGGACCCAATGCATCCAACATAATATAGAAAATCATCGCCTTCTTTATATTGCCTTATCTTTGTGCCGCTCGCCCATTCCCCCCTTTTTACTCTTGACTCCTTAAATGGGTTGCCAAACCTTTGTATATCTTCAAGAAAATTCCTAATCTCCTTTGGCACCAGACTACGCTCAACAAATTCCTCGCGAAGGGCCCCATACACATCCAAAATGTAATCCTTGTATTCTACCGGGCACTGTTCAACGCAAGCAGCGCACAGTGTGCACCTATAGACAGAATTTGCTATTGATTGAGACCAGGTCAAATTGCCGTCTAACAGCCCCTTGGCTATTACGGATTTACCCCTGGAATAGTATTCATCAAAGCCAAACCTCTCTCCTGCGGGGCAGCATGGCAGATAGGTCGTGCCGGATTGTCTGCAGTTTCCGCATAAACGACATAAATGTACAATATTTCTATAATCTTTTAGAGACAACTGTTACACCTCCTTAGATATAACTATAAACCCAGCCTCCCTGGATTCATTATCCTGTTTGGATCAAGGGTTTGTTTAACTAATTTCATTAGTTTAAAAAAGTTAGGGTCGCCCCTTTTCCACATTTCCTCACAGGCAAATGAAGGTGCTTTATAAATTAGGCCTCCACAGTCTAATATAACCTGGACAACATCCCTGGCCATCTTCTGAACGGCCTCAACATCTTTTTCGTCGCCCCTGTTGTAAGGCATTAAGGCCCTCATCATCCCCTGAAGTGTCCCGCGATAAATAGATAGCCTTATATATGGAGTGAAATTAAATTTATCAAAGATCTCATTAAGCCTCTTGATTCCCTGGGTCCAGTTAATTACCGGTGTAATGCTTCCTATGTAATCCAATCCTCCTCCGCCCCTATGGTCAGAGTACTTTAAAGCGTACTTAGTAGGCATTTCCACCTTGATTCTGCCTGTAACATCCGTAAAATCAAATGGAAGGCCATTATCTATGCCCTCCTTAATCACACGTTCAATAATCTTCTTTTTGAGAACGAGTTCTTCCTCGGTAAAGGCATATGTAGTTGCGGCAAAATAAACCTCAGGATCTCCCTTGGGTTTAGGAGCCAGAGGATATTTCAGGCCTTTTCCAATCTGCACGGCTCCCCAGCTATGTCCTGAAATGTCATAGGCCAATTCAGATCTGGCAATCTTTAGTAAAAAACGCGCACAACTCTCAGGTAATGGATCGTCATGGCTTGTGAAGATGCCCCATCCAACAGCATCTTTAAATTTCGGCCTTTGGTAAATGTTAATGCTTAATTTTGTAACTATACCTGTAGTGCCCTGCCAGCCTAAAACCAGGCCAAGCAGGTCAGGGATTGGAGTCCGGTGAAACCAGTAAGGCGAAACAGCCCCTCCCCCTAATTTGACAAGCTCACCATCAGGCAATACAACCTCTGCCCCGGTGATTTGTTCGGAATTAATCCCGAATTTTCCTCCAAGGTGCCCATAGCCATGAAGGATATATCCTGGCAGCAATCCGGCAGATCCAGGGGGTCCTACAGGTAAGGATACCCAATAACCTATTTTCTTTAATTCAGTGTCAATCTGGCCTATGGTTACACCTGGCTCCACTATGGCATAATCAATATCCCTGTTAATTTCTATTATTTTATCCATTTTGTGTAAATCAAGGATAATCCCGCCCTCTACAGGGATAGTCAAACCCCCGGTGTTCGACATGCCTACAACCGGTATTACGGGAATCTTTTCCTTGTTTGCCAGGCGGACTAACCCCTGAATTTGCTCAACCGTTGTGGCCATTGCAATATAGCCTGGCAGGGACGGCTTATTTGTAGTAGAGTCACGGGCATAACACTCCAAAGAATATGGTTCGTTTGACACATTCTCCGGGCCAACAATTTTTTCAATGAGTTTATAGATTCTATCCTCAGACATAATTTAGCTCCTGATTAATATTCCTTATATATAAATAATCTTACCTACACCACCATCAATATATTTGTCCGGGTACAAGGCCCTTATCTCAGACTTATGTTGAGTGCAATGGGCAGGGCAAATAAGTTTCAGGTCCTTAAACAATGCAAATTCGTTGAAGCCATGTAAACCTCCAATAATGGCATAGAGTGTTCCAAACCCTGAACCTGCGTCAAGTATATGCTTCATCCTTGGGTGTGAACACCCTACAATTAATGCAATACCCTTGTTTGTTTTTACAGCCATGGATTGTTCTATGTTGTCAAGCTCTCCAGTGGAAAAGACGTTTTCATGAATGCGCATGGGTTCATTTACTGAGATTACCTCTCTTGCACCTCTAACACCTTTAACTGAGGCCGGTAAATAAACCTTAACATTGCTGTTTACCATTAGAAAATCAGCAAGACCGCCTATATGGTCAAAATGCCCATGGGATATAAAAACTTCGTCTATAACTGAAGGATCAATATTCAATTTTTCCATGTTGGAAAGTAGTATGGAGCCATTTGTTCCGGTATCAAAAAGAATTGTTGGTGTTTTCTCCTCCTCAATCAAGCATGAGAACCCCCAATCAGCCACCAGATCATCTCTGTTAGTTTCATTATCATATATAAATGTGATTTTCATTTTCTTTCCCTGTGTTTTGATTAACATTATAGATTTTAATCATAACAAATTAAAATATACCTCAAAATTTTTCTAACTGTGCGGTTAGCTTTTAGCCATTAGCAGTTAGCTTTTGGATAAAACTGTTCAATATCCTCTTTACCTCATTGATCTGTTGATTAAGTTCTCTAAAATCTTTCATTTCCACCCCTTATTAATGCTAATGGCTAAATGGTAATGGCTAAAAGCACAGGTCGAAATCTTTTAAGATCAATCATCATATCTTTTTTACCTCATTCCTGAAGATGAATTAAATAAAAGAGGTTCACTAATAGATAATAGATGGAATTTTTATTCTTACTTTTTTGATTTTTTCCCCATAGTAAACCCAAAATTTAGCCTGTGACATAAGATATATCTTTTAACCATTTCAAAAGCTAATTTTTTTATTTGTAATTTTTCTCACCTGCATTGATCTTTACCTTTAAAATATTTTCAAATGGGATCAACGGGCATACATAATTTTCACTATAAGCACACCAGGGATTGGTAGCTAAATTAAAATCTAAAATCCATTTGTTGCCTTTTTTATCTCTTTCTTCATAAAGATCTAAATATCTTCCTGCTCCGTAGGTTTCTTTTCCGCTGGAAGCATCTTTAAAAGGAATAAAAAGTCGATTTTCTCCTTCTTCAGATTTGTATGCATATAACAAGCATGTATTGTTTTCAATTTTAAAGGTAAATTTTCCCCATTTAAAAAAATCTCTCAGGTTACCACCGGTATCCTCGATATTTACAATTTCTTTTTTGTTAAATTCTTCTAATTCTAATTCAAATCTATAATTTAAATCAGGTTCAAAATAATTTAATTTTCTAAAATTTGCCTGTTCTTCTGGTGGAATAGGTGATTGAAAATCTTGTTTGAAAAACTCGTCTTTCTTAATTCTATCATATTTAATTTGTTTTTTATAATTCTCTGTATTCATTTTTACCCCAATAATATTTTTCAATAGCTTTGATTTTCTTTTAATAACAAAACTATTTTTCGAAAATTGTCTATTTTTCAGAATTATGATTAAATAAATCAAAAAAATTCATATATTCTTTTATAAATATATCGTTTTCTTCAGGTTTTCCAATTGATACCCTTATAAATCCTGGCGATATCTGGTTTGAAAGATCTGAAATCAGAACACCGATATCTTTAAGCATACCTGCAATATCGGGAATCTCTGTTTTAATAAGCAAAAAGTTCGTGCTTGTTCGATATACATTGACCTTTAGTTTATGTAATTTTTTCCAAACTCGTTCTTTTTCCTCAACGATTTTTTCTATATTATTTCTCATATATCCTGGATTTTTCATTGCTTCTCTTGCTGCATATAGACTCGACTGAGGCAGATATATATAAAAAGAGGATAATTCTTTTAAGAAAGAATTTCCCGCTATGATATAGCCAATTCGAGCTCCAGCCAAACTGAAAGCCTTATCCATCGATCTGGTTATTGCAAGATTCGGGCAATCTTTAATCATGTCCGCAAAAGTTACCCCGGAAAATTCATAGTAGGCTTCATCTATTACAAAAAGTACATTTTCATCTTTTAATATAGACCCAACAGTTTCTCTATCTAAAAAAACCTTCCCAGTTGGATTGTTGGGGTTATCGATTATCAGTAGAGAAGCTTCATTTAGCTCATTAATCAAAACTTCTTGATTTAATTTAAAATCCGGAGGACTGAGACGTATACTTACTAACTTATTTGCAAACTGTTTTGCAGACCTCACGGTTGGTAAAAAAGACGGGCTTAGCATTACGATTTTCCTATTTCTCGAGAATATCTGAACGATTTCTCTCAGAAGTAGATCTGACCCAGGCCCAAGGATAATATTTTCTTTATTTACCCCTGAATATTCAGCTAAAAGTTCTCGGAGTAATTCTAAATCTTCCGGGTTTGTATATCGGTTTAATTCTAACAAGCCTTTTTCTGCCGCTGCTATTACTTTTTCTGGAGGAAGATAGGGCATCTCATTCATATTCAGCTTTATAGTTTCCTTCAGCACTTTACCTCCATTAACATCTCTTCTTTGTGCCCTATTATGACCTTTATATATCCAAGAAAAAGCTCATCCACCTCGAAATTACCTGTATCGACCCTCAGGCAACCAAGGCTGTTAACTTTATCCTTGGTTCCTATTACAATAATGTTCTCCTTGCCAATTTTATTTATCACTTCCGGTGTAAATTGTTTGTTACCTCTTCCAAAAATAAAGCCGTTTCCACCTAATGGAGTAACAACTATTTTTTTCTTTTTATATTTCTTAAACAATTCCAGAATACCCTTTTCGTTAAGATCTGCACCCACCACCTCACCATCGAAAACAGCATCAATGCCCAATAGCGTTTTATTAAGTTTAAGCTCATCGGTAACCGCTTTAACCGTTGTTCCAGGGCCGAGCAGATAGAGAATCTCATGATCCATGCCTTCGACTATATATTGAGCTACATCCTTTTTGTTTTCAATAGAAGAACTGGAGGTGCTTGATGCCTCTTTGCCGGCCTGTAGAAAGTTTCTAACATTCGGTACTAAAAGTGAGCCGTACAGTCTGGATGCTAATTTCCCCTTCCTGAAGGCACTTTCATCTATATCCAAAACTTCCTCTTCGGTGACATCAGTTCCTTTAATAAACGCATCTAATATCTCGGCTGCTGCTCTTGCACTGACAGCAAACACTGAACTAAAAACTTTTACCCCAGAAGGTACGGCAATCACTGGTATTTTAGAATCAACTGCGTCGTAAATATCCCTTGCAGTACCGTCACCCCCCACAAAAATGAGTAGATCAATACCACTATTTAACATGTCTAAGGCTATCTTCTTCGAATCCTCTGCTGTTGTTTCCTCATTAATAGTACCTATAACCTCCAATTGAATATCGAAAGTCTTCACATGCTCCTCTCCCATTTTTCCAGGTGCTGTATAAATTATGATTTCTTGTTTATTTTTTATATGAGTAAGGAAATCTTTTGTTCTTGCAGGCGTTACAGTCTTTGCCCCCAGGCCCAGTGATTTTTTAAACATCTCGCCATCGGTCCCCTTCAAACCAACACTGCCACCCATTCCTGCAACAGGATTTACAATTAAACCTATTATTTTTTTCATGTTTTATCCTTCCAAAACTCATTTCTTGGGTATTTTGCCCACATTCTGGCTAACTCATCTTCTTCACTCTTAATCTCGGTATAGTGTGTGGTTACACCATCTTGAATTATTCTCACACCACTCTCTTTTATTACTTTTCCTATAAAAGCAAATTTTATCCCCTTCTTGTTTAATGTTCTTGTTGTTTCTTCCACTCTCTCGGGCGGAATTGTTGCTACGAGGGTTCCTGAGGATATCATCCGCATTGGATCGAACTTGAATGCCTTTGCAAATCGTAAAACAATGGGCCTCATTGGCATATTAGACATATCCACCTCAATACCAACCTCAGAGAGGTATGCTATTTCCATAAGCGTTTCAAGCAGCCCTCCGCGGGTCACATCATGCATACTGGTCGCTCCTTCTTGAGCCAAAGCAATACCTTCATGCACAACACTCACTTCATCTATGAGCATGCGAGCTTCTTCTCTCTCCTCATCTTTTATGCCCAACTCTTCAGCCACATCGGAAAAATCATCCGCCAGTATAGCCGTTCCCTCCAGAGCAATACCCTTTGTAACAAGCACACGATCATTGATCTGAGCGCCACTGGTTAGCACCGGATCAAAATCGGACTTGCTCCCCAGAGCTGTAACAGCAACAAGAGGTCTTGATAAGTTTGACGAATAACCGGTATGCCCACCAATAATGGATACGTTTATTTCTTTAGCTGCTGCATGAGCATCTTTCATGATGCGCTCAATACTGTCCTCATCTTCAGGAGAAGGAACTAAAATAAGAAGCAGTATCCATCTTGGAGGTATGCCACTTGTTGCAATATCGTTGCATGCTATATGAACTGCGAGCTTTCCAATATTTTCAATTGCCCCCACGATAGGATCAACGTGGGAAGCGAGAACGTGATCACCAACTTTTGTCAATGCTACATCCTCACCAAAATGAGACCCCATGATAACATCCGTATCATTGATTTTTGTATAGGGGTATACACACCTCATCAACATATCCAAAGAAAATTTCGACATTATATCTCCTTTCCTATATCTACTCCTGTAATATTTTGGACACAAATCTCCGTTTACAGCCCAGGAGTTGGGTTAAAAGGTTTCCCGCTGAAAGCGGGATTCAGAGATTCAGATGTTGAGCTCTCGTGGTATTAAACCAATGGAATCAATGGCTAAGGGAAAAAGCGCGAAGCGGTTAACCCTGAATCCCGCTTTCAGCGGGAAACCTTTTAACCCAGACCGAGCTGATGTCCAATCAATTTGCAATCCCGCGTTATATAAAGATCTCCAGTCATTTGTATAATGAGAATGACGAGGTCTATAGTTTATATTTATACATATTAATTTCGCATAGAAGCCCTATGTTTTACAAGCTAAAATATATGAGTTGGGAAAACTTAACTAAATATTGACAAAAAATATGCTTTTTTGTTTTTGGATTTTGTTTTAAAGTTTGAAATTTTATTAACCATGTTGTTTTTTTATAAAAAAAACCGGATCAAAAGACCCGGTTTTTCTGAAACCATCCTTTATTTTAATTGTCACTCAATTAGTGAACTGGCTTATGACTATTTTAC
>Ga0307991_1003535_pt1 | contig 10077 bp, 9 predicted proteins | sample EllFjometagen131_FD_203146 | JGI IMG/M metagenome (GOLD analysis project Ga0307991, IMG submission 203146) | Marine microbial communities from Ellis Fjord, Antarctic Ocean - #131 | ecosystem: Environmental > Aquatic > Marine > Unclassified | place: Southern Ocean | collected 2014-10-08 | reverse complement strand
ATTATTTTGTATTTATCTGCTCCGTAGATTACTTCCCATCCTTTTAATTCTTTTCCTTTTCCATTCATATCTTCTATACATTCCATTCCCAATCCAGCAAATTTTCGCATTTCAATATTTCCTTGAGTTATGTCTTCATCTGTTATTTGTGATTCTGATTTTACTTTGGACATATAGATATATTTTTTTATATTATCTTTCTTATATTCTCTTATAAATAGTTCGGGATTTAGGAGACCTTTTAATTCAGGATATCCTCCTTCATCATCTTTTTCTATTTTTATAAACTGCCATTCAAGATTTGTTAAATTACTAAATGTTAATAACTCTCTATCTGTAATATTTGACATTTATTTATCCTCCCCTAATATATAATAATTATATTTTCTATACTCTAAATCATCTATTGTTTTATAATAATGTCTATTTAATGTCTTATTTTTTAATGCTTTTCTATATCCACCATATTTATTTATTTCTTTTAAATACCTTATCGATTCTATCCAAAATCTACTTTGATTGCTATAACGTAAATATTCACTTCCATTTACATATTCCAAATTACTTTTTTGGATCGCTTTCATACTCTCAGTCAATTCATCTTCACTCATTTTACTTACTTCTTCTTCTAATACCTTACTCATCTCTTTTCTTAATTTCATTGGTGGTAAATATACTGTTTTCCCTTCTACTTCCACTTCATCCTTTTTTGTTATAAATATCTCCCCTTCATATTTCTTATAGCTTGGAGTTAGCACTCGTTCATCTATAAATATCACGCCCATTTCCAAATATTCAAATAATCCTTCTTTTTTGAGATAGCCTATATACTCAAATATTTCTCTTCTTCTTTTTTCTTTTTCTTCTTCATTATCTATTTTGTCAAATATATAGATATATAAAGTTAATTCTAATCTATTATGCTCAGGATCTTTTTTTAACTTTTTATTCATTTCTTTTAAACTTGAACTTCCATATTCTGCCCACCAACTACCATCTCCTGTCACTTTGTGTACTGCATTCACTTTTAGCCTAACTTTTTCCCCAAATATACTTTTAATTTTTGGTTGTAAGTATTTTTCAACATCATCATTTCTTTTTATATCACTATAATTATCTCCACAATCATATAATTGACCAAATATCTTTATCTCAATACTTGCTGTTGAATAATAATATTTATCCCCTTCCTTATCCGTTCCTACTATTGCCTTTGGATATATCCTAGCTTGATAAAATTTCTCTCCTGCTGCATTTCTCATTCCTATTCTATCCACTATAAATTCTTCTCCATATTTCTCTAATAGACTTTCTTCTATCTTCTGGCGTACTTTTTCTACCTTATTTCCACCTATTCCCATATTAGGAATAATGTAAATCACTAATATAATAACTACTCCTAATATTATACCTTTAACCGTCTTATTTTGCTCATCATTTCTCATTCTATTTCTCCTCTCTTTTTTGATTTGATTTTTTATTAATTAATAGGCCCTTTAATTTACTTATTAAATTTATTAACAAATAAATTAAAATTACTATTTTTGATAATTTCATATCATAAACAAAGATTAGTAATAACTAAATCATTATTACTAATCTTTATATTTATTTTTTTTCAATTAAAATAATTGTAGCATTATCTTGCCCAGAAATATTCTTTTGCTCTATCTCAATCATTATTTCTTGTGTTAACAATTTAGGGTGAATTTTTTGATTTATAAAATTAACAAATTCATCTTCTCTTAAATTTTTATAAACTCCATCACTACATAATATGATCTTATCTCCTTTTAACATCTCTATACCATTTTCATTATAATCTATTTCATTAAAATTTTTATATCCTAAATAACTTGTCAATCTTTCTCTTTTTGGATTTGAAAAATACTCTGTCCTAGTTATTATTCCTTTTTTGTATTTGCTTAATAGTATTCTCCCATAAATATGATCATTATTTAGTTTCTTTAATTCTTTATTTCTGTAAAGATAAATATGACTATCTCCTATGCTTACCCAATAAAAATTATCTTTTTCTATAAAACAAGATACCAAAGTCGTTCCCATTTTACTATCTATCCCTTTTTTGAGTATTTTTTCATTTGCTATATATGATGTATTTATAAAAAACTTCTCAACATCTTTTAGTCTGTAATCCTTTACAAATTCCTCTAAAAATGTGTCAACTGCTAATTTGCTTGCCAATTTACCATTTAATAATCCGCCCATTCCATCTGCTAAAACTGCCAATAACCCATCATCTGATTTTATCACCGAATAATTATCTTCTTGATCATTTCTTTCTCCTAATATTTGTGAACTTCCTACTCGTATTTTCTCATTAATATTTTTAAGCCTAATTAAAAATATTATAGAAAATATTGAAATCAATAATAAAAGCAAAAAATATATAATACTAATTAAATCCATATCATTCTCCCTTATTTTATTTTTCTACAGTATTTCCCCACTCAAAATAATTTCCACATAACGGAACAAATATAAATTTACTTTTCCCCATATCTACAGTTTCATATGCGTTCAATGCCGTAGGAGTATAAATTGCCTCTTGATTTTTATATATAATTCCTCTTCCTTCTCCGGGAATCAATACAAAATTTCTCTCTACAGGATTATAACTTACAATTGCATGATTTCTTCTTGAAATAGAAGTATCTCCCTGTATTTGAATATGCATCTCCTCTGATCTACCTATAAAATTTTTCTCGCTTTTTATTTGATAATCTAATCCTTTATCTGGTCCTGAAATACATACTAACCACCCTACTACAAAATCATCTGATCCTTCATCTGACCATATAGCCTGTGTTCTCATATCATCTTTTCCTTTTCCTCTATTTCTTACTTCTCTTTCTGGTTTCGACTCTCCTTTTTCTGATTTACTTCCTGATTTTATATCTCCACAATAAGGACATTCTTTAAATTTCTCCCCATTATATAAATGTCCATTCTCACATCTTTGCATTTTCATTTTTTTCCTCCTAATTTTTTATTTTATCAATAATTTTGTATTTGCTAAATATATCATATTTCCTGATTCTAATTTATGCACTTCTCCAGGATAAATTCTATATCTTTCTTCTTCTTCTGATTCTTTTATTCCACTTCCATTAGAAGAACCTATGTCTTCAAAATACCATCCTGAGCTTGTTCTGTTTATTACAGCATGATTTCTACTTATTAATGATGAATATTCTGCTTCTGTTAGATCTATATCTACTTTTTCATCGTCCGTAGTTTTCCCCATTAATAATGCTTTTAAATCTTCAATTTCCCATTTTTTTATTTTTTTATTGTTACCATCTAATAAATAAATGCTTTTTATTTTTTCTTTTTTGGTTTTTTTATTTTTAGTTAATATTAACTTTAGAATTATACAAAACATAGCATAAAATATAGTCATCGATCCTAAAAATATCAAATTTTTAATTATTAAATTTAATAAAATCAATATTAAACCTATTACTACCTCAGCCAAATATAATTTTGATATCTTTTTTTTCTTTTTTTTATCTTTAGTTATATTCTCACTTGCATATTTTTCTATTTTTTTCATTATAAAGTATTCCCTTATTTTTCCCATTATTTCTCTCCTCTCTATTTTTTAATTTTAAAAAAATTCTCAAATATATCATTTGAATTTATTTTTCTTGCATTCCCTTTTTTGGTTGAGTTTATTTTTTCTCCTGAATCAGGATCAAATCCAAAAAAATTACCAAAATTTTTACTAAAATCATTCATATCAAATTCTCTACTTGGAGTACTACTTTTCCTTTTTACTTTTTCAGCTCTACTTGTTGTTTTTCTTCCACCTTCTTTCAATTCTTCATCATATTTTTTCCTATTTCTTTCGTCTGATAAAAGTTCATACGCCTTTTGAATTTTAAAAAACATATCTTTTGCATTTTTATCATCTGGATTTTTATCTGGATGATATCTCATTGCCAATTTTCTATAAGCTTTTTTGATTTCATCCATACTACTTATTTTTGATACTCCTAGTACACTATAGTGGTTACTCATTGTTCCTCCTTATTCTTCTTTATTAATTATCGCAAAATTCTCCATAGAATTTAATAATTACTAGCCCCAATTCAAACCTCACCTGCTCTATTAAACAACTTCTTCCTTTAGAAAAGAAAGAACATATCTCTTATTCCCTATCCAAAGGCAGAAAGAACTCGGGTGAAGGTGGTCTTTTCCTCTCTAAAATGGAGAAGACCCTAGTATTAAAGTTAATCAGTCAACTATTATTTTCATTGGTCTTCTTTTTTCAAATCTTTTTTCAGTTATTTCTCTTCCTAAATTTCTTGATATTCTCAATAAATTATTATAAATCTCTTCATTACTCATTTTTTCTATTTCTATTTCTAGTTTACGCTCTAAATACTTTTTTACTACTTCTCTATTTACTCTATCGCTATTTAAAATTATCATCCCAAAAGATATATCTAATACTTTTTCACCTTTTTTGAATAAAACCTCTCCAAATTTATCAAATATTTCTTTTTTTAAAGAGTAATTTTTATTTGTTGCATATTTTACATTTACTATGTTTAATGTGTTATATTCTACTGAATAATCCTCTAACTTTTCATAATTATTCCTTAAATATGCTCCTTCTCTCAATTTATACCTACCTAATTCTATTTCATTTTCTTGTAATTCTTTTATTTCTTCTATTATTATTTTACTTTTTATTTTTTTATAATCCTCTTGTCCCACTTTTTCTACTTTATCATTTTCTACTCGTAATTTTATATACATATCCTTATTCGTATTTTCATAATTTATCTTTTCTGCTTTTCTCAAACATAATAATTGACCTTTTAATTTTAATATTCCAGGCAATATTATTAATTCATTCCCTTTTATTTCAACTTCAAATCCAGTTATTATTCCTTCACTGTAATCTTTCATGTAAAATTCAAACATATTTCTAGGATAATCTCTTAACTCTTCCAACATCTCTATTTTCAATATTCTTCCCTTTTTAAATACTGGATAATTTACTAGCTCCAATTTTTTCTCCTTTCGTTCACACAATTTTACTTTAATCCATTAAAAAAATCATATTCTCCTACTTCGTACTCAAAATCAAAAAACTTTTTATCAAGCTTATATAATCCTTCTTCCTTTCTTAATATTGGTAAAATATAAAATCCCCAGTTTTCTTCTTTTGACAATACGAAATATCTTATTTCTCCATTTTTTATTGTATCTGTATCTTCTTGATTTATATATCCTTTATAGCTTTCTTCTATTTCATCTGCAAATATTTTTATTGAATTACTTAAATCATTTTTATAAATATATTGTCTTTTTATATTTCCTTCACTATCTTTTAAATGAAATTTAATTTCACGTGCACTTGATGGTCTTGAAATATAACCACTCAATTTATTTAATTTTCTTTGACCTTCAAACAACTCTTTTTCTTGACCTGTAAAGGTATAACTATTTACTGAGTATGGAACTACTGGTATATCATTTTGTACCTCTACTACTATTTTCCCATTACTCTTGTTATTTATATAATTTATAACTCCTCTTAGACAAGCTAATTTTAATTCAAAAAAGTTTTCACTATTTTTCTGTTTAAATTCTATACTTCTTCCTGGTACAAATTCTTTTATTGCTTCTTTAAATACATCTATTTTGGAAGATTGTCCGCTTAATTTTATTATTGAATAATCTGCTAACTCTCTGTTCTCATAATATGGTTCTAAAAATCTTCTTATTACTTCATATATATCGCCTTTGATTAATTTTATTATTTCTTTTACATTAAAAGTTACATTTGGAAACTCTTCTAATGTTTTTAATTCTTCATCTTCTCTTATCGATAAATTCCATCTGTTTAATTGTGTTATTTGCATATCTGATTCCACATCATTCCCAACGTCATTCCCAAATTTATTTCTCAATATATTTGTTTTATGGAAAAAATCTTTCTTCATTCTTTCTGACAATTCCCATAAAAAATAAAAATTATTTTTCACTTTTTTGTATTCTGATAATGTTCTATTTTCATATTCTTTATATTTTGTAGGTATTATCTCTTCTGATTCATTATAAATCTCTTCTAATTTTTCATATATTTTATCCACTCCATATTCATCTACTACTCTAAATATATCTCCTTCAGAAAATTCTATTAGTTCATCTATTGTTGCTATATTTTTTTTCTTATAGTAATTTGATAAAATTATTTTCATAAATTGCATTATCCTATACGTTATATTATTTCCTCCAAAATTTGTATCTCCATTTTCAAATCCTGTTTTTATAGATACATTGTACGAAATATCACCTTCTTTTATTCTATAAGTACAAGATGACAAATCCGTTGTTCCTCCTCCACTATCTATTACTAATGCTTTATACTCTTCATTATCATAATAATTTTTCTTGTTTATTTGATTAAATATCGTATTATATAATACCGCCATTCCCTCATTCAAACTCTCTTTTTCTTCTATTTCGTATTCTGATAATAAAAGCTTAAACATTTTTATATATTGACTACTTAATTTTACTGGTGTTGTTAAATGCAAATTTTTAAATTTACACTTAAATTCACTCTCTGCTTGATTTATTATATATTTCAAAAAAGAACGGATTATTTCTCCTCTTTTTACTTTTAATATATTTGAATATTCATCTTGTATTTCTTCTTCTTTTTCATAATTTCCTACCCATCTCTTTATTTCTCGAAATGTGGTTGCCATTGTTAAATAATCTTTCTCTTTTATTCGCTTTTGTGCTTCGTATCCATATAAATATTTTATATGCTTTTCATCGCTACAATTTTGAACGTATATCAAACTTGGAACTATTTCTAGATGTTTTTCTATTTTTTTTGATGTATCTTTAAATTTTACAAAATTAATTTCATTTAATTTTATTTCATTATTTAAAACTAAATTGTTTGGAATATTTTTTATATAATTCTCATCCAGATAAACTCCCAATGCTGTATTTGAAGTCCCAAAGTCTATACATAATACCGAACTAGTCTCCTCTATTTCTCTTATCTCTATTTCAGGTATCAATACTTTTGAATATTCTAAAGTTATCAGGGGAACATCTTTTACTTCTGTTGTTACCTTATAAAGAAAATCAGAACTTTTTTTGTTAAATAATAATATCCCATAACTTTTTTTACTTATCTCTTCAAATTTAAATAAACTTTTATCTCCTATTAAATAAAATTCATCTTCAGCTCCATCTACCTTTACTATATTGAATACTCCATAAATATAATCATTTCTTGGATCTACTACAAGTGCATTTCCTTCTATTAAATCTTTATTTCTTATCTTATATTTATCATTCCTTGTTACACCCAATCCCTTATAAATTTGAATTTTTGCTGGTAGTTCTACATCTGATTCTTTTAATTTTATTTTTTCACATTCCATAAAATATTCTAACAATTTATAATACCTATCTTCACTTAAATTATTTATAAATAATCTCTCTTCCATTCCTCGATATCTCAATATTATATTTATTAAATTTTCTCTATCTTGAAAATTTGTATATCCTTTTACTAAATTTTCTTTTTTACATATGTTTTGCAATTCATATGCTGTCATTCTCATTAGTTCTTTTTTGGTATACATTTTATCCATTATTAACCTCCACTCTTTAGTCCTTTTTTACGTTTAACCAATTTTTAAAACATTGCTATTCTTCCTATTTTCATTGTTTCTTTCTGGTCTATTATTCCAAAATGATTCTCCCAATATACTTCTACCTCTTCTTTAAATGGTAAAAACAGTTCCCTTATTAAACTTAATTTTAATCTTTTCCCTTCATTTTCTTTACATCCAATATATAACAAATATTTATCAGAATCTTTTTTCTTATATATCAAACTTCCTGCTATTATATCTTTTATTGTTTTTATAAAAAAATATATACTATCTCCTGTATCATAATATCTGTATAAATTATATGCTACCTCTTGTCTTTCACCTTTTTTTAAATCAAAAAATTTATTTTGTATATCTATTCCCCATCTGCCATTTAATAATTCTTCTACTAATTTATTAACTAATAAAATCTCTCTGTGTGATCCTTTTTCTCTATCCATTCCACCTAAAAAATGAAAAGTAAAATCTATCACTGTTTCTCTTAACTCATCATATTTTAATGCCAACGTATTTTCTGGATGTAACATTTCAGTAAATATATCTATAAATCGATAATACGGATTAACCTCTATTTCTTTATCCGGCGATTCATTTAAATAATTATTATTTACTTCTATGTATGGAGAATAATCTTTAGCTATCTTAAATTTCACATCTTTCATTCTTATTCCCTCTTCATTATTGTGTATTAATGCTTCTCCTATTAATTTATTCATTTACAAATACCTCACTTACACATGCGTATTCTGGAAAATATAATGATAGTTCTGAAATCAAAAATTGAATTACATCTTCTACATAAGTCCCTAATTCACCTTTTTTGGTAAATTTCAATCTCAATACATTACTCTTTTTACCATCTCTTATTTCATCCTTTATAAATTCATTATCTGAATAATATCCTTTGTTTTCAAAATCATCTTCTTTATAATCTTCCAAAATTGCATCTTTCAATTTTATATTTTTACTTACATCAAATACATTTATAAATCTATTTATTTCTCCTTTAGTTCTTATTATTCCCAAACTTCCTTGTTTATAATAATCTATTGTATCTCGTGTTTTATTATTTCCATATAACTTATTTATTAAATGTGCTTTTTTTAATCTATTACAATTTTTTATTTCAAATGAATCCCATTTTTTCATATCCATTCGTATTGTCCTTACTTTTAAATATTTTCTATCTCGCGAAATATTTATTATACTTTTATTATTTCCTGTAAATACATATCCACTAATATTACTAGAATCCAAAAGAATATCCAATTCATAACCTAATTTATTACCTAATTCTATTGGAAAACCCTTTGATTTTATCTCTGTCTTGCACACATTCCATACACATATCTGATTCTCTTTTTTGAATTCATCGTATTCTAATAAACTATAAGTTATCTTTTCAACTTCTATATCTTCAGGTATTTCATTTTTATAATCTGTTACTTTCACATAAAAAAATCTCTTTCCATATGGATTTAATATTGTCTTCCATTGTCTTCCACTTATTATAAATCCTTCATACAATTCTCTTTCTTTTTCTTTATATCTATTGTCCTCTTCTAATTTTATACCTACATTATAAACATTTCCATTTTTATCATATATTTCACCTTCATATTCCTGTGATAATACATTTTCTATCTTTGATAATGGAATATCCAAATATATCTTTCCCAATACAAATCCTATTTTATTTTGTATATATTCTTCTAATAATTTAATTGGCATTATATTGTCTGACAAATCATCTTCTAATATTGGTGTCAATATATCATTATATAAAATTAAATTTTCTTTTGATAAAAGTGTACAATATATGTCATAACTCCAATCTTTATTTTCAACATCATTTAATACTCGTTTCATTAAATCACTATTAAATTCCATCTGTTTTATCAAAACTTCCTCAAAAAAGCTTCCAAATATTGTTTTGAAATACTCTTGTTGTTCTACGTCAAATATATTTTTCATTCTATTTTCTGCTATCTCTCTTAGCTCATTTACATCCATATCCAATGCTCCTTATTTATCTTTTTTGAATTTTATCCCAAATTTATCTTTCCATTAGCTATTGTTATTCCTACCCCTCCATTATTCAAGCTAAGTTTTCCATCTGCCATTTCTACTTGACTTTTTCCACTTATCATATTTATTTTGCTATCATCTAACGTTACTTGTATTGCATTATTCTTTATTTCTACCACTCCATCTTTCAATGTTATTACTTTTTCACCTTTTTTGAATTCCATCCATTCTTCATTTATTTCTACATAACTTTCATCATCTTTTCCTGTTATTTTTATACTTTTCTTATCAAATTTAACTTCTTTTCCAAAACTCGTTCTTATTATTTTTTCATCTGGATCATTGTCTATATCCTCTATTTCACTAC
>Ga0307991_1003534_pt1 | contig 10078 bp, 8 predicted proteins | sample EllFjometagen131_FD_203146 | JGI IMG/M metagenome (GOLD analysis project Ga0307991, IMG submission 203146) | Marine microbial communities from Ellis Fjord, Antarctic Ocean - #131 | ecosystem: Environmental > Aquatic > Marine > Unclassified | place: Southern Ocean | collected 2014-10-08 | reverse complement strand
AAACTCTACCTGACCAGTTGTAACATCGATTTTAGCTACTTGTTGAATTTTGGTAAATTTACTTTTATCAAAATTGTAGTTTCTTCTCTGAGCTTCTGAGTAAACAATCTGCAAATAATAATTTATGGCATTTAGCGAATCTGATGTTTTGAAGCGCGTTAGTTGCGGATGATTTTTGTAACCTTTAGTTTTGTTTTCCAGCACCTTTTTTGCGAGAAGCGTTTCTCTCCAGAGAGCAACGAGTCCCTTTGCGTCTAAATATTTTGGATGAAGCGACCATATCCGCATTATTGCTTCCTTCTCAATTATTAACTCTGCCTTTTCCAGAATTGGTGACATCCATTAATTCTGCTGGGAACGGGTCAAAATATGTTTGCTGTAAGAGATATGCCAAATCAAAGCGCAAACTCCATGATTTCAGGATGGATGTGAGAACGACCAGTGGTATTCTTTTGCTGCGATAAAACTCCAGATGTTCGAGGAAATGTGCTTTTTCATTAACTGATAAGTGCTTTGAGAAATAGCCTAAAATATGCATTAAGACATTTATATTTGAGCCGATGCGTGATCTGGTTTGAAAAATCTGATACAAGGCGTGGCGATATTCCTGAAATACTTCTTTAATAGCTTTATGTTCGTGGTTTGCGACGATTCTGCCTGCGAGTTTTAATTTGCTTTGGTTATAAGACATAAAGAGGTATTTATTTTGGGAATGGAATTTTACTAAATCACCGCTTTTATGCTCTAACATCTCGAAATTAGTAAAAGTATATAGTTTCGTAAGAAAATGCTGGCGAATTTGCAGATTAGTAAGTCTGCCTTCGTCTTCAATTGGTAAAAAGCTGAATTTCTCCAGTACAGCATTTCCAAAAAGACCGCTACTTTTGGTACTGTTCGCGGGAACTTTACCTATTTTATTATATAACTTTACTTCCTTAATGCCGCATGAAGGTGACCTGCTTTTGAGAATGAACCCATTGATATCTTTTAATCCACCAAGAAAATCATTGCAAAAACCGGTCATTTCAGACGTATGGTCTTCACCGGTCATGGAATTTAGCAGCAGTATCTGATCATCTCTTTTGACAAGCCTAACTGCCTCTCTTGGAATACCTAAACCAATCTCAACTTCCGGGCAGACTTTAACGAATTCCACATAATCTTTGAGTTTCTGAACAAACGGGCTTGAAATGATCGAACCATTATAACGACAATATTCAAATTCAATACATTTACTTACAACAACTCGAGGGCGCGGGAAATCAGTCATATTAACTCCTTTTGTTTGAGATAACATAAACAAAATAGCCGGAATGAACAATATATTTCTTAGACCATGGCAATTTGAGCGCTGAAATGTTAAGATTATTTTCAGTAAACATTGATTTTGATTGACCTGCGGAATGGGTGGGATAATTTATGTGAATATGAAAAAAGTAGCAATAACCGGAGCAAATGGATTTATTGGCAGCCGCTTGAGCAATTTTCTGCACAAGAAAGGCTATGACGTCCGCTGTTTAGTGAGAACTGGCAGTGATATCAGTCTTATGGAAAATTTTCTGACGATTGAATATGTGGATTATAATGATGTAGTTAGCTTGGAAAAGGCTTTTAATGATATCGAGATCATCATCCATCTGGCAGCATTGACACGCGCTAAGAAATGGGAACAATTTCAAAAGATCAATATTGATCTGGTGGAAACTTTAGTTCAGATTGCCAATGATAATGCAACAGTGGAGCAATTCATTTTTATGAGTTCACAGGCAGCAGCAGGACCTTCACTTTCTGGAATCGGGAAAAAGGAAGATGAAGAATGCCGACCAGTAACGATGTATGGCAACAGCAAACTGGAAGCAGAAGAGATAATTCAAGAGCAATTCCAAAAAGCATGGACTATCCTGAGACCTGTTTCGGTATTTGGTCCCGGAGAGAAAGATTTCCTGGAATATTATCAGATATTAAATAAAGGCATTGCACCGCTTGTGGGCATGCGTAATAAATATATCAGCTTGATATATGTGGATGATCTATGCCGTATGATAGAACTTGCAATCGGTAAAGATGCAGCTAAAAATGAGATATTTTTTGCTGCGGGTTCAGAAAGTGCTACGATGTCTGGCTTTGCATATCTGATTGCGCAGGCTCTTGATGTGAGGATAAAGAGTATCCGAGTGCCGGAACCATTGTTGTGGATAGCAGCATTATGTGGAGAATTAGCCGGATTTGCAAGCAAACGACCACCTGTGCTTAACCGTGAGAAATTTCGCGAAATGAAACAGCGATATTGGCTGGCAAGTAATCATAAAGCGGAAAATCTTTTGGGATTTACTCAAGATACGACTTTGGTAAATCAGATGAAGACTACCATAAAATGGTATAAAGATCAGGGAATATTATAAAATAATGACGAAAATAGTAGTACTACTTATAGCAATTGCCATATTTTTGCCTGCCTGGAGTCAAAATGCTGATTCTTTGCAGGTGATATCACCGGAAGATTCAATTCTGATACAACAGTTGATTGACGAAGAAGGACTTTATCAGGCTGATACACTCAAAATTGATCTGGTGAAACTGCGCAGCGATGTGGCAGAACTAATTGAAGAAAGAACTGAGAAAAAGCGTGAGGAATGGTACCGCTGGTGGTATCTTTCAGAAAACAGGCATTATACAAGTTTGAAGCAGCCGGTATTGCACATCCGCAAAGAGGGATTTACAGTATATCCGCATTTAGTGGAGAGTATGCACATTTTGCAGGGGGAGCGCAGTTTTTATAATATAATGGGAAAGGGGCATCATTTTGATCTGGAATCCTTTGATTATGACTTGCCAGTAACGCTGTCTTCAGCAGAAGCAGGACTTGGCGACTGGGAACATTCACATGGAAATCTGACAATTGAAAAAGGTGATTCATTTATTTCCGACAGTCTTTCATTTGCTGCAAGCGTAGCAGGAATCAGTGGCTATTGGTTTGGCAGCGATGAAAGTGCTTCAAATATTAACTTCAATTTTAAGTATCGCACAAAAGCAGGTAATATCCGTTATATTCATACTACCTGGGGTGAAGAATTTGGCAGCGCGCTAAGTTACATTAACACTGAAAATGCAATAGAACGCAAAGGTAATGAAGAAATCATTAAATTTGAACATCGCGAATTTGAAGCGGGAGTGCGACTGGAAAGCAGCAAAACTGATAATTTGAAAAGAAAACAGCAAGCCTTTTTGCTTAGGCGTGAACACGCTAATGACTGGCTGCAATATGACCTGGGTTTTGAATTCGTTAGAGAAACAACTGCTGATAGTTCATGGCTGGTATTGAGTGGCAAATTGAGTAATGTTTTGGGAAAATCAGATTATACACTTGATTTTGGCATTACAGGAAAGGATAATTATTTTGCAGAAGCAGATGTGTTTATGCCGTTCTATAAACGACTGGGAATTTCGGCTAATGCTTATACGTGGAAAAATGACAGCAGCTTGATAAATCCTAAAACTGGGAGCTTTTTACGAAGTGGTGGTGGAATTGCCTGGATAGACAGCATTTCCACGATTGAATTAATAGCGGGATTTCAGGATGATGATTTGAGTGAAGACTGGTATATGGAAAGCTATGTGAATAGTACATTTACGTGGAAAAGCTTTGACTTGATCTTGAAAAACTGGACATTGTATTTTATCAATCCTGATCTGCAAATCCAGACAGAAGTTGAAATACGCTATAATCTACCTTTTGGTAATGCCTTGAGACTGCAATACCGCAACAGATATTTTAGCGAAATGCTTTCTAATGATAATTATTTTCCGGCAAGTGTCTGGCATGATATGCTTCTGGGAGTAAAGATCACCAGCAGATTTGAGATTAGATTGGAAGCTGTTAATATCACTGAGAATTACATATTTATGGGAGAGCAGCAAGCTGGATTTACTTTTCTGTATAATATGTATTGGTATTTTGTGAATTAAATCTTACTCGGATAATTGAGAAGAAAATATAGGACAAATAAGCATTATAAGCCTAATAAAACATAAACTACTACTTTATTTTCTGTTTTATTAGACCTATGAGGCTTATTTGGCTTATATTTTTACAGTCTCTTAGAGAGAATGTAAAATAGTGTTTAAAAAACCTTTACAGAAAAAAAGAGGGTGTGAGTTTTGCTATGGAGAAAAATATGAAAAGATTAGTCATACTGAGTATTATTATAGCGGTTGCGGCTGCCTGGAGTTTAGATTTTGAACCCGGTAGCGGGAACCTTGTGGATACCGAATTGCGCGAGAATGTTGCGAGTTATCACACTGGCAGTGATGACCGTCATTTCTATTATACATATCCCGAAATTTCAGATCACCGCTGGGCAGTAAAATTTGATTTCAGGGATTATTATGAAGGCGTGGACTCAACTCTTTTCAAACCGGAAACTGCTTTGATCTATCTGCCCGAGGGAGCACAGACAGGTAATTTGACCGTGGGGCTTTACAGTGATGGGATTATTGCACCAGGATCATTGATCACTGAGGATATTTTGACAGAAACAGAGACAGTAACAGGCTGGAATGAACTGGAAATATCAGCAGCAGCAGCAGATACTGTTTTCTGGCTTGTGGTGGATTACCATACAGGTTTGACATTTCAGAAATATATTTCCGCTTCTAATGGCGGTGGCAACCATAGCTATTACTGGAACCCGTATTATGGAGATAATGGAGCGTGGTTAAGTATGTCAGGTAATGGATTTTACAGTGAGTTTCTTTTTAGTATGGAAGGTCAATTTCAGGTAAACGTAACTGATGTGGAAGTTGCCAATTTCACAATTGACGGCACTATAGACTACTTGGAAGAAGTCTTTGTTAATGCAGAGATCATCAATAATTCACCTTTTGCTGTATCAGATGTGGAAGTAATTTTTTCCATGAACTTTCCTGGCAACGTTGATGCAGATACATTGATGATAGATAATATGGCAGCCGGAGAAACTCTTATCTTTCCAGGTGAAAATGAAATAAGCTATATCCTGGATGACGAACCGGGACGATATACATTTGAAATGTCAGCAAAGGTTTATGATGATGACATTGATAATGACGAACAAGTGGTGGTTATCAACCTTTTCGATTTGCCTCGAGAAAACATCCTGATAGAAAATATGGTTGAACTCGATAATTTTTATACTAATGGAATCTGGAATGAGCAAGCGAACTTAACTGGATCAGATATCCAGATAATAAATTTCTTTCCAAACAATGGAGACGCTCCCTATTATAACTTTCAAGCAGAGGAACGCTTTCACTATTATGATATATATAATCTGCCGGCAACGGTGGTTAATGGCACAAGGCATATCGGTTATCAGGAAGTAATTTATGGAGATATTGTTGATGAAATGCTGACTGCAACTGAAGCAGAAAACAGTTTTGTGACGATTTCTGCCGTAGAAGGGCTGCTTGATACACTGGATAATATTCATGTAACAGTGACACTTGATCGGGGAAATAATAAATTACCAGCAGATTTTACGCTGGCAAATGAACTTAAATGCTTTATAATTGAGGATGATCTTGCTCTTTCTGATACTGAGGCAGGGATAGTATTTCTGGATACACTTGAATTTGCCACCCCGGCATTAAGTGACCTTTCCAATGTGGATGTTGTCAGCAGGACTACGGTTTTTAATTTGACCTATAAATTCACACCGTTTCACGAAGATAGCCATGAATATTGCTCCCTTCTGTTCTTTGTTCAAAATGCCGACGACAACAACATCTGGGCTGCTGCCACGCTTTCATTCAATGATTTTGGCATCGTGGGAAATGATGAAGATGATTTACCAACAGTGCCTAAATATAGTGCATATCCAAACCCGCTTTTCAGCGGGAAGGAAATGGTAATTGAATCTGATCAGCGTTCTTTGACTGACAGCCGTATCAGCATATATAATCTGAAAGGACAAAAAATCAGAGAACTTACTGAAAATGTTAATCGGTGGGATGGTAATGACAATCAGGGAATTCCTGCTGGTGCAGGTATCTATTTCATCAGAATAATTAGTAAAAAAACCAGCAATTACGTGAAAGTAGCGGTAATCAAATAAAATGATTAAGAGTAATTTTTTACAGAGACAATATATGGAACTTACAGGCTGTCTGCATGTACATTCAGAATATTCTCATGATTCACAGACTCCTATTAGCCAGATTTTGAAAGCAGCTCATCGTAATCAACTTGATTATCTGGGATTAAATGACCATCTTAGCAATGCTGCCCGTCAGGATATCTGCCTGAAAGCTGAAAAAGAAATCATTCTTTTGCCCGGTTTTGAAATTAATGACCCTGATAATAACAATCATCTGCTGGTTTATGGCAGTGAAGATGTAATAAAAAATAAAGCAGCTTCTGAATACGTAAATGAGTATCATAAACAGAATGCCATCACCTTTGCAGCGCATCCTTTTGAGCGTAGAGCTACTAAAAAGATCAGAAAATACTGCTGGACTGACAAAAATGTCAATGAATTTGACGGACTGGAAATCTGGAATGCACTATCAAACTGGGTAGCAAAGGTACGTCCGAATATCAATGGGATTTTATGGGTTCTGATGGCACATAATTTCATCAAACGGGCTTCGCGAAAAAGCATCGTCTGGTGGGATGAAATGAATAAGATGGGGTTGCGGAAATCTGCTATTGGAGCAGTTGATGCACACGGCTTGATCTATCACAAACTGGGCGTAAAATTCGTATTGCTGAAACATAATTTCATGTTCAAGACAGTGAGAACAAACGTATTGCTGAACCCGGAAGAAGAGCAAAATAGCGAAAATATTTTGCAGGCACTGGCAGCCGGCAGGTCTTATATAGTAAATTATCATCGTGGCGTACCCTATAATTTTTATGCAGGAATAGCTGCTAATAGAACAAGAGGTGTTAGTTTTGGAGAGGAAATTGAGCTGACTGAAGATATGAAATATTATTTTCAACTTCCAAGTCCTGCACGCGTAAAGCTCTATCGTAACGGAGTGGAACAAAGCAGACAATGGAATCAGCAAGGCTCATTTGAAATAGACAAAAAAGGTAATTACCGGTTGGAAATATTGAAATTCAATACCGGCTGGATATATACAAATAATATTTATGTAATTTGAGGTATAAATGGAAACATTAAAAACAATGAAGATTTTTAGAGAAGACCTGGCAAGCTATCTTGATAAAGAGATAGAGACCTTTTTTTTGGTGACAGAAAAAGAACTGCGAGAAGGCAAAAGCGGCAGTTATCTACGCATTCGCATCAGCGATAGAACCGGCAATATCATGGGTAACGTCTGGAATAATGCAGTATCGATTTCAGAAAAGTTTGAAGCAGGCGATATTATCAAACTTAAAGGTATGGTAATAAAATTTAAAGAGCAATTACAGATCACAGTACAGAAAATCCGCAAAGTACAGGATTTTGAGATTGATCTTTCAGATTATATCTCGGCAACAGAAAAAGATGTAAACAAGCTTTCAGAGCGACTTTTCGGTATCGTGGATTCAATTACTAATCCCTATTTGAGTGCCCTTTTGAAGCTGATTTTTGATGATAAAGTGTTTTATGAGAAATTTGCCAAAGCTCCTGCTGCTAAAGGATGGCACCATAACTATTTGGGCGGATTACTGGAACATACCGTCGCAGTTGCAAATATTTGTGATTTTGCATCGCATAATTATAATGTTGACCGCGAATTACTGCTATGTGGTGCACTTTTACATGACACTGGCAAAGTTCAGGAATACCGTCCTGCTCCGGCAATAGATTTTACCGATATTGGCAGACTTCTGGGACATATTGTGATTGCTGACCAGATAATCTGTGAGAAATCGCGTCAGATAGATCATTTCCCTGCTGAATTGCTGATGAAATTGCGCCATATGATATTATCACATCACGGCGAATATGATAAAGGCAGCGTGCGTTTACCGCAAATGCTGGAAGCTGTATTGCTTCATCATGCTGATAACCTTGATGCTCAAGTTACAGGCGTTAGTCAAGTGATCAAAGGTCAGCATCAGGGAAAATGGAGCGAATTTGACCGGCTAAATAGCCGATATTACTATACTGGAACTAAAGAAGACGAGAATAAATAAGTGTTTCAATTAGGAATAATAGCCAGCGGCAGCAAAGGTAATAGCCTTGTTGTGCAGGGAAATGAAGGCTTGGTTTTGATTGATGCTGGATTAACCGGAATCAAAATCACTCAGGGACTTATCGACATGGGACTTGATCCTCAAGATTTGAAAGCAGTGGTTATCAGTCATGAACATTCTGATCATATCCGTGGTGCAGGAATCATCTGCCGTAAATATAATATCCCGCTTTACATAACGCGCGAAACTTATGCCTGTGCAGCAGGAAAATTGGGAAAACTGCCAGTGGGAACGGTGTTTTTTGACCCGGGAACCACATTCAGGATCAACGATATTATCATTATCCCTTTTGCTTCATCACATGACGCAGTGGAAAGCAGTAATTTCAAAATCATGCAGGATCAAAATCAGAAAGCAAAACTTGGCATTGCCACGGATTGCGGCTACTTTACCAGATTGATGAAAGAACGGCTGACAGGTTGCACGACGCTGGTTTTGGAAAGTAATCATGATGAATTGATGCTGATCAACGGACCTTATCCATGGGAACTGAAACAACGGGTGAAAAGCCGTCATGGACATCTTTCCAATATTCAGGCTGTGAGCGTGATAAGTCAGATCATTCATCCGGGCTTAAAAAGAATTATTCTGGCACATCTGAGCGAAAAGAATAACACACCGGAACTGGCAGAAAAAGAAATGAGAACTTATGTGGACATGGTAAATCATGATCTGGAATTATACGTAGCATCGCAATATAAGGTGCTGCCGTTAAAGGATATTTAGGAGCGAATATGTTTCTGCAAATTGCAGGTTTGATAGCAGGTTTTGTTTTATTGATCAAAGCAGCAGATTATTTGATAGATGGTTCCGTGTCACTGGCACGCAAATTTCATATTTCCGAAATTGCCATCGGGCTGACCATTGTAGCCTTTGGAACTTCTGCGCCGGAATTGATCGTCAATATCCTTTCCGCCTTCAAAGGTCATCCTGAAATATGTTTTGGTAACGTGATCGGCAGCAATATATTCAATACTCTCATGGTTTTGGGAATTGCGGGTTTGATCACACCACTCTTCCTGCAAAAAGACACAGTTTTAAAAGAAATACCCTTTGTATTTTTTGGCACAATTCTGGTACTTGCTCTGGCAAATAATTTTTGGGCAGAGGGTGCTGAATTATCAAGAGCTGATGGTATTGTACTAATTTTTTGCCTGGTAATGTTCATTTATTATGTGATGGGCATACCGCGCCAGGCACCCGCAAGTCATCATCAGGAACTTTCGATGCTCAAAACTCTGATACTCGTTTTTGGCGGAATAATCGGACTTTTTTTGGGAGGAGAATTTGTAGTACGTAACTCAGTAGCTATTGCAATGCAAATTGGCGTCAGTGAAAAATTCATTTCTCTCACAATCGTGGCATTAGGCACATCTCTGCCCGAACTGGTTACATCTGTGATCGCAGTAAGGAAAAATTCATCTGACATTGCTGTGGGAAACGTAATCGGTTCAAATCTTTTTAATATCTTCCTTGTTCTGGGTGTTACCTCAATCATCAAACCTATATCATACAATACTGAATTAAATATAGATATGATGATACTGATGCTGATCACACTCATACTTTTCTTCCTGGTTGTCGTTGGAAAACTAAAAAAACTAAACAGGATCGAAGCCGGTATTTTAGTCAGCTTTTATGTCTTTTACCTGATATATTTATTCCAGAGAGGATAGTTCTTTTTGATGGATAATTGATTATGGAAGATGGATGATTGTTCCCTGAGTTGATAGTTATTTATTTTTACAATTTTACTGTGTACTATATGAAAAGATTGGATAAACAATTTAGATATTATGAAACTCGTGCATGAGTCGTGAGACAACTTAGATCAATCTAACGAAATAATGTTATATTGTGGCAAGTTGTTGCTGTATATTAGCGGGAAATTGG
>Ga0307991_1003533_pt1 | contig 10079 bp, 8 predicted proteins | sample EllFjometagen131_FD_203146 | JGI IMG/M metagenome (GOLD analysis project Ga0307991, IMG submission 203146) | Marine microbial communities from Ellis Fjord, Antarctic Ocean - #131 | ecosystem: Environmental > Aquatic > Marine > Unclassified | place: Southern Ocean | collected 2014-10-08 | reverse complement strand
TATGCCAAAGCGCAGGCGGATTTGAATTATCATACTCGCCGGGCACTTCTTGTGGCGCAAGGTCATCTGGAAAAGATCAAGTATGATAACCGTAATCTGGGAACTTATGGAAGACCTTCGATTGCGCCTTATACCACAACAGTCAATCTGGATGACGACAATTTCCGTAACTTAACGGCGACACTGATGATCAGTTCAACAACTAGTGGCAATCCAGAAGCAGTTACAGGATTAAGACAGACTTTCCGCGATGAAGTTTACGTTGATGTTACCTGGCGGGAGAAGAAAACAGCTGATCCCGGCATGGCGAGTTCAGAACAACAACGGATACACTTGCAGGAAGACTATTACTGGAAGATGTCCTCAGTATCCCAGAACCGATAATTGGAGGCAAAGCAGATGTGGAATAAAATACGAAATGAGCGCGGCTTGCTTTTACCTGATTTGATAGCGTCTCTGCCTTTGGGAGTGATCGTGATGGTCGTGATGACCTTTTCAGTGATCAATTTCTTGCTTGCTTATAATGATGTGAGCGAATTTACCCAGATGCAGGATGAACTATTTAATGCGGTAGAGACCCTTCGATACGGTTATGTGGAGAGTGGAGTTAATACAAACGGAGTAGCCCTTTGCGGTTTGATGACTGCAAATCAGGTGACGGTGGGTGAATCCAGTGTAACTCTTAAAGTAGATGGAAATCCTGCTCAACCTATCCAGTCAAATTATTCGGTAAGTGGAGACGGGATGATGACTCTTCGAGGAAATTACGGATCGCAATTATTTTCATCATCGAGTTCATCCTCGTCAGAGATTGCGATTTTTCCAACAAGTGACCGTCGGATAGACGGAGAATTAAAATATCGAATATTGAACCCCGGAAGTGCCTTCTCCTCAGAGAAAGAGGAATACAATGAAAACACAAATACAAATATGGTACGGCTTCTGGATGTAGATATTAAAGCACAAGTAAGATTTAGAGAACGTGTGAATGGTCAATCGGAAGAAGAAGATCTGAGGGTAAATACGCGCGGTGTGCGCTATCAGACCTTCATCTTTGTTCCGAATAAGCCATCACAGGTATAGCTCGAAAGGAGGAAAGATGAAAAAGCTCTTATTGAATGAAAAGGGTTCTGTCTTGCTTCTGAGTACGGCAGTAATAGTGATATTGATTTCCGTGATCTCTTCCATATCACTGATGGGCGTGGTACGTTTTGATAATATGCAGGTGCAGTATGCCAATGATATATTTCAGGAGGAAACCCTCTTGCGTTCAGAGCGAATGCGCACCGGCATTTTAATGCAGGATATGCCTAACGCTTTCCCCACGAGTGACCATAAGGTTGAAATAGAAAGTAATGGTCGTTATACGACTTATGAAATCGATAATCAGCCTGTGCAGAACAATGGACAAGAGAAAATCGGGCCAACCATAATCACAGCGAGACGTGGACGTGAAGCCCAATCAAGCAGCGGCTATGTGTCACCAATCGTAAGGTATGCAGAGAGTATTCTTCAGGGAAGAAGTCTGGCACAGTATCAGTATTTTACTATGCACGAATATTCTGAAAATGATGAATACGCAGAATCAGACAGAGTGAAATTCTGGGGACCCGATGTACTTTGGGGACCAGTCCACAGTAATGATGATATCTGGATACAGCAGTTAGGTGGTGGAACCAATAACAACTGGCCCACTTTTCATGCCATGGTGACAACCAATGGAAGGATAATGGATCATTCAACTGGGCAACCCGCACTTATGACAGCACCTATGGATGATATATTTTTGGAGGGCTATCAGGAAAATGCCGGATTTATTAATATTTCTGGAGGAAATGCGATTGAGATTAGAGCTAATGGCTATAATCTGGGAGCGTCAGAAAACAGAGATATCATGTATGCCAAAATAGATGGCACGGTTGCAACCTGTCGCTATGCAGACATCGTTACGGAACCTGATACGTTCACCGTTTATAATTCATTCCCTGACCCAGCCCATATAAACTTCCCAATTGGTGACTCAATATGGACAAATTACATCAGTGTAAAAAGAATTGAATGGGATGATATGACTTTCACTTTAAATATACTAAACTCCTCAATTTTCGTAAATTGTAAACTTTGGATTGAGGGATCAGTAAGTGGAAGGCAGACTTGGGGTTGCGCTGATACTATTTTTATAACCAATGATTTACTATATGATAATACAAGCGCTGGATCTGCTCCTGCATTAACAGACCCTGATTTACTGGGGCTTGTATCTGAGGAAAGGATTTATATCCAGTATAAGAATTATGATCCTGATAATGAAGTGATCCAGTCTCCCAACACGGACGGTATAAATCTTTATGGATGTTTTGCCGCAATCGGTGATGGAAATATGGATATGTATGGAAATCTTAACACTCATTATGAAGGTGTATTTTCCTTTTATTACATGCATCCCCATGGTTCCACACCAGGATTTACAATCACCTATCCTAATGGGCTTGAATGGGAAATAGACTATCCTGATTTCCATAAATTCATCTTTCCGTTATCTCCGTATTGGACAGGAGATGAAGGATTCCTTTTACATGGAGGACCTCCGGTAGGTTTTTCTTGTGGTTATCCTTATGAGGATCCTAACTATGCAAATCCTCAGGTTCCGCCTTACGGCACTGACTGGCCCTGGTATAATCCAGTATGGCCTGAAGGTGTAAATGCCCAAATGGGCGAACGCGGAATAGTTCACATGTATGGTGGAATTCAGCAGTATCGCCGTGGTTTTATGCATCGTTCGGGAATTGATCCATTGAATCATACCGGAGATGGGTGGAATCTCGATAATTGGGAATATGATGGAATGCATGGTTCTACAGGTTACGACAAAGATTATCACTGGGATGATCGAATAGATTATGGAATGTTGCCACCGGATTACCCTCAGGTTTATGAGGGGATAGGTAGCACGACATTATATTACAGTTCATCGGGCTGGACTTTGAAAGTTCCACCTCGATATTAATATCGGTGGTACAAGATGTACCAAGAAATGAATAAATTGAAATAATTTAAAACAGGTGAGATAAATGGCGAAGAAGAAAAAACAGAAGAAGATTAAAGAGTCAATCGGACTTGATATAGGTACACACAGCATTAAGCTTGTGCACCTGAAGAAAGTCCATGAAGGCTACAAGCTTCTGAATTATGAAGTTCGGTCAACAATTCCAGAGGGTCTGGAGCATAATCAGTCTGACTTGATGCCAGATAGATTTGCACCCGTATTATCTGGAATGCTGAAATCGTTGAAACTCAATCCGAAGAAAATCAAGCATCTGGTATCTTCCGTAGGTGGAGATAACACAAGTATTAAGCAGATCAAAACGATTTTTATGCCGGATGAAGAGCTGGAATCAGCCCTTTACTTTGAAGCGAAGAAGCATTTGCCGATCAGTGGTTCTGAAATGGTTCTTGATTATCAAGTTCTTAGTGTAGAAGAAAAGACCAACAATATGAATATCCTGCTTGCTTCAACTACAAAAGCACTTTTGAAAGAACATACACAGATACTAAATTCAGCAAACTTGCAACCTAATGTTGTTGATATTGAATCACTGGCAGTTGCGAACAGCTTTGCTTTGACCCAGGGAGCCGATGACGGGATTTATATTATCCTTAATGTTGGAGCCTATAAGACGAATATGATCGTCTATGGTAATAAAGCGAAGTTTTTTACACGTGACATAACCTGGGGTGGATATCACTATTCGAAAGATTTGGCAAAATTACACCGCTGTTCTTTTGAAGAAGCAGAGAAGATGAAGATGGAGCTTGGGATGTCAGCACAGAAAAAGAAATCCGCTGAAACATCACTTTTGGCACTTGATATCACGGATAAGACAGCAATAGAACAGATAGCAATGGAAGTGAAGCGTTCCTTACGTTTTTATGTGAAAGAAGCTGGTGACAGTGATTTCCGTAAGATTCTATTAGTAGGTGGATCGGCAAAATTGAAGGGTCTCCCAGCGTATATTGAAGAGCAGTTGAATATTCCCACGGAAATATTTAACCCCTTTGATAGCATTGAAGGAGCAGATAAATTTGACAACTTAAAGGATCCTCAGTTGGCACTGGCATTGGGTCTGGCTTTGAGACCAGAGTAGAGGAGTTTTATGAACCAGCTATATTTCAAGATAAACTTAAATAAGTACGGTGAGCTGAGACAGAAAGAGATGAAAGAACGTCGTTCTTTTCAGACGACGGCGATATTCTTTCTGGTAGCAGCAGCGATAATTTACGGAGTGGTATTGTATTATAATAGTGCAATGGCACAGAAAGTAGCTAATCGCAGCCAGCTTCTGACTGAAATCAAGCAAGAGATCAAATCATATCAGGAAAACGATCAGTATCTTTCAAAAAATGATTTGAACAATATTGCCGAAATCAGCACAGACCGTATCTTCTGGTCCAAAAAACTCGTTGCTCTATCCGAGAAGACAAGCGACAAAGTGGCAATAACTAACTTCTCGTATAAAGGCGATGTACTAAGTATTTTTGGAATCACCCGTCTTGACAGAGATCAGAAGGAATTTGATCTAATAAATGAATTTATTGAAAACTTGAAAAACAATGACCAAATCAGTGTAGATTTTGGGGAAATATTGTTTGTAAAATCGATGCGTGATTTTGAAAAAGATGTAGAAATACTTCGTTTTCAAATTGATTGCTCCCACGATAGTGGAAAGAAAGTATCCAAAAGGAGAAGATCATGAGACAGCAATATTTATTACTACTCGCAGTTATGATAGTGATCTCTATACTTTTCTTTCACTACAGCAGCGTGATCATTACGCAGAAGATTAATAATATAGACAAATATGATAAGCGGATAAAGATCGAACAGGAAAAGCTTAATAGTGCGAAAGTGCTTAATGAGCAATTACGTGATGTCTCGCGAGTTATATTAGGTAGTATCAGCAATGAGCGTAAATTCGATGCCGATGAGATTGGTCTATTTACCAAGTCTCTATACGACATGGCTGAAAAGTTTAAGTTTGCGGTTCACAGTTATTCACATAAAGATATCTCGTCTTTAAGTGGAGATATTGTGGAACATCTCTATTCTATGGAACTTAATTGTACATTTGTCCAATTGGGCAAGTTTCTTACCGAATTGGAAGCTTTAGACCAGATCATCAAGATCAAAACTCTTGATGTGGTGCCTTATGCTTCAAAAGGAAAGCAGGAATCTCTGCTTGATGGACAGGAAACACGCTACAAAGTTACGATAGAACTCTCAACTATCAAAATAGTGAAGGAGGCTTAAGTGGAAGGAAAATATCTCAAAGATTTTGTCATAATATTAGTAGTAGTCCTGCTTATTGCCTTCGGATTAAAAACCTCATCTGTTTCCAAGAGAGTAAATGAAGTGCCGGAGGAATCCGAATTTAAGAAAATGGCACTTAGTGATCAGCTTTTGCAGAAAATCCAGCGGATTGATAGTTCAATTCAAGACAGAAAGAATTTTGTCTTTACTGTTGATAAAGACCCACTGGAACAGAATCTTATTGTGAAAACACAAAAAGATATGGAAATGCAATGGCGTGAGGAAGTAGAGAAAATGGTTCGTCTGGCAATGACGATAATCCCACTTGATGGTGAGAAGAAAGCCGCAATCGAGTATGATGGGAATACAACATTATACAAAATAGGTGATAAGTTTGATTTGGGTTCTGAATTTGATAAAGGCTCTAAAGGTGAAATCACTGACATTAGAGCAGGTGAAATCAGTTACACATTCAATGGCAAGAGCTTGGATATGCAGTTAAAACCAATTCCTCCCAAGCCTGCTAAACTTAAAACCAACAGTAAAGCCAAATCAATAAGAGAATATAATTGGTAAATAAGTATCAAAGGAGTATTAATGAAATCGTTCAACATTAAAGCATCGGTAACTCTTAGCGTAATATCTATATTACTCTTCGGGTCAGTAAACTTATTTGCTGCCACTGATCTATTAGGTAACAAAATAAGTCTGGATGCAACAGATGGAAAGGTTTCCAATATAATTGCGACAATGGCAAGTTTGAGTGGTTGCAACATAGTTTTAGCAATGGAGACATCAGACGAGGAAAGTGGAAGTGCTTCTGAAAAGAAGATCACCATTCATCTGAAAGAAGTACCGATAGAACAGGCACTTTCTCTGGTAGTAAAATCAGTTGGTCTTTCATACCGCCTGATTGGAGATAACACATTTCTGGTTGGAGAAAAGAAGAAAATTGACGAGGAGATAGGTGAAAGAACCTATGTCATACGTCTCAATTATGTAGAAGCTAAGAAAATAGTAAAAGCAATGAATTCCATGCCTGGCGTATTTTCAGAAATAGAAGGACAGAATGCGATAATAATTCGTGCTAATCCTGAAACTTATGCCGAGATAGTAAAGCAAATTGAAAAGATTGACGTACCTCAACAGCAGGTTGAGATCAGAGCACGTTTGATTGAGATTCATGTATCAGATGCCGAGAAATATGGTATTGACTGGCAAAATTTCAACAGACTTACTACGATCCTTGCAGAAGATCCTGTAAACGCAAGTGGCGTAGGCCTTCCTTTTGGATATAGTGAAGATACTGGTGCCAATCCGGCAGGAGATCTGGAAACTTTTGGAACTCTTCCTGGTGAGCAGTATTTCCAGAAATTAGACGGCTTGGAAAATGTAGGACATTTCTCAAGACAGCTTTATGCATTTGATCTTACCATTGATTTCTTATTGGAAAATAATGCAGCCGAGCTTTTGACAGATACCTATATTACAGCCCTCAATGGGGAAGAAGGATTCATACATATTGGTGAAGTAGTACCTTATGTAGTACGTGATACTGATAGTGAAATTCAGGTTGAGAAAGAGGAAGTGGGTATTATGCTGCGTGTGCAGCCTAAAGTTAATAGTGATGGTCATATAACCACTATTATTGAACCAGAAGTAAGCTCAGTAACTGAGCTTGTTCAAGGTTTTATGCCAAGAACGAAAGTACGTAAGATTACCACAACGGTAACTGTTCCTAATGGACAGCGTATAATCGTCGGTGGACTATTGAGTACAAATATCATCACAACTTATAGCAATCTTCCATTCTTAAGCGAAATTCCTTACATTGGTGGTCTTTTCAAACACAAAACATTGTCCATGGAAAAAACAGATCTAATAATTGAGATTACTCCGCATATTGTAGATATTTCAAATATGTTAGAATATGAAGTCCCTGATGCAAGACTTGAACAGCGGATTTTAAAAGAAAGCGAAAAGGAGTAAATAATGAAGATGAAAAAAGCCTGGGTAATATTTTTAGCGATTATTATCCCTGCGCTTCTCCTGGTACCCGGTTGTGATTCACGTAGTGGGAACGAAGTTGATTATGAAATTACTTCTATCAATATCACTCCCAGATTGTTGTATGCAGATAATGCTAACGACACCTATTCACTGATTACGGTAACAGTTGAAGATAATGAAGGATATCCAGCAGCAGGCGTAGCTGTAGATTTGACTACTGACCTCGGCCATTTGCAACGTAAAGTATTTACATCTGATGCTGGTGTTGCTGAAACCACTTATAATGATAATGGTAAAGTGGGTATTGCTCACATTACTGCAAAAGTCAATCAGTCAATAATTATAGATTCTGTTAGTGTACAGTCTAGCCCTCACCTTGATATAATTTATGTTCATGATGTGAGCGAGATTGTAAATTATGCTGATAATGGTATTACTTTTAGCACTCTCGAAGTTAAAATAGTTGATGAAGACGGATTTGGTGCTACAGACGAAGAAGTTTGGTTTCAAGCAACTTTAGGTAATATCTTAACTCATGTTTCTACTGATTCAAGTGGTATTGCCAGAACTGATTTTTGGGATTTAGGCACTGCCGGTACAGCAGTTATTTCTGTTTACTGTGGATTAGCTGATTCAACCATTAATATAGTAATTCAGGATAAGCCTGAAGTTACTGGACTTGAACTTGATATAATCAGTAATGAAATTAAAATCAATGCTGTGAGAACAATTGAAGCAACTGCAACAAACGTAATGGGAGCTGTACCTGATGGAACTTCTATAACATTTGATACTGAAAGAGGATACTTCCAGGTTTCAGGGACAGATAATACTTATATAGCAAAAACAGTAACAATTACGACATCTAATGGTGTAGCACGTGCTTTCCTTAATTCTGGTCAGCAGGCTGGTACAAGTCGAATTACTGCCGAAATAGATGGTCCTGTTTTACCTGTCTTTAAAGACTTGGCTATTCTTCCCGGACGCCCAACTCAGATGACACTTGTTTCCAGAAATGACACTCTAGGGGTGCAAACAGTAATTGCCGTTGGTAGTGGTGAAACTCTTAATGTCTGGGCAAATGTCACAGATAGTTATGGTAATCCAGTATCTTCTGATGATGTTGTTATTCTGGAAACTGACTTAGGAAATATTTTAAGCCCAGTTCCAATCACAGAAATGACACCTCAAGGAAATGCAGTATCAACATTCTCTGCTGGTGTAAATGCCGGTGTGGCTCAGATCACAGCTTCTGTGGATTCAGCATATGCATCCACAACAATAACTGTAACTTCTGATGAGATCAATTCTATTCAATTTATCAATCAGGAACAGGTATCCATTGATATCCAGGGAACTGGTGGTGATGAAACTGCTGAACTTGCTGTTAATCTTTTTGATATGAATGGTAACTTGATAGATGTTCCAATCTGGGTTTACTTCAAATTTGAAGAAAGACCGGAAAACAATCAGGGTGAAGGCAGTAATATAAATAATAACGTTTATAATCTGGCGGATTATGATAGTACAATGTCTTCTAATGGAGTAGCTGTTGTTTCCATTAACAGTGGAATTGAGGCAGGTATTGTTGCTATTAAGACAGAGTGCCGCGATAATGAAGGAAATGTACTCGTAGAAGCTACAAAGTCAAACATCGTAATCCAATCAGGATTCCCTGCCGAATGCGAATTCACTATTGGTGGATTTGACAGTGGTGAAGAAATGGGTGGTGGACTTTGGGAAGTAGAAGTTGCAGCTCTAATCACTGACCGATGGGGTAATCCAGTTGGAGATGGCACCGCAGTTTTCTTCTCCTTAAACCCAAATCCTGATTATGCCTTAATCGTAACTGATGAAACCTATGTAGGTAATGAAAACGCCTCTGGTGATACTCTCGCCGGTACTGCTTTTACATCAATAATATACGACGGAACTTATACAAACGAAACGGTGACTGTTAGTGTTGATGTTGCCGGCGTTGATTTTTCCGGTGCTTTGATGCTGCCTCTGCAAAATGGTGAGATCACAATGATTTGTGTTCCTGCTCATCTTGCCTGGGGTGACAATTTCGAAACTCCTTGGGATGACCTTTTTACTCAATGCCGTATTAACATTAGAGATGGTCAAAATAATCCCGTCAACAAGCAGCGTATTATCTTTACTACCTCTCTCGGTTACCCGACAGATGAAGGTGAAAATGGTATTCATCCAGTAGAAGATGATATCCCTCTTGAATTGCAGCAATTGTGGGATTTCGAAGGTCTTAACGAAGAACTTATTACAGATGAACATGATGGATACACTGGACCCTATGATGGTGAACATGGTCGTCTTTATAAAGATGTTGGATACTTGATGGAAGAATGTCCTCCTCCTGTTCCTGCCCCACCAGGAATGACGACAGGAACCATTACTGCAACTATATTTGGAACTCCCAGATCCTCTAATCAGACAATAACACTGTTCCGATACACAGGAGCGGAGGACGAATAAATGTCATTTAACCCCCAGTTTGCTCGTTTAGGTGAGATACTTGTTCACAAGGGTTTTGTTGGTGATGATCAAGTTAAAGAAGCTTTAGTAAAGCAAAAAAACTTTGGTCTAAAGATAGGTGAAACTCTTATCAAGCTCGGATATCTGCAGGAAAATCAACTGCTCGATGCTCTGCACTTGCAGCTCGATATTGATGTTATCGGAGAAGCGCAACTTCTGGAACTGGAAACTTCTGTTGTTAAGATAATTCCAGAACCATTTGCCGTGG
>Ga0307991_1003532_pt1 | contig 10079 bp, 9 predicted proteins | sample EllFjometagen131_FD_203146 | JGI IMG/M metagenome (GOLD analysis project Ga0307991, IMG submission 203146) | Marine microbial communities from Ellis Fjord, Antarctic Ocean - #131 | ecosystem: Environmental > Aquatic > Marine > Unclassified | place: Southern Ocean | collected 2014-10-08 | reverse complement strand
CTTGCAGGATTTCCAATAACAATTTCACAATTAGTAGTTACAGATAGTTTTGGACCTGGGGCTAGTGCTGCTGCTGCTGAAGAATTAAATGGAAACGATGATGGTTTCCCTGAAGGGGATGGAGTTTATTCTTACGATCCAGTCGCAGAGAAAACTATCCATTTCAATATTTTAGATGAAGAATTTATTAATTATTTAGAAAATATGCCTGCTGATTACTATACATCAATTTCTTATACAAGTTCAATGAGCATTAGACTTGTAAGAGAAAATAATAATGGTACTTATGATTTAATAGAACAACAATTATCTGGTGGAGATGGACCATTTGGAGGGGAAACTAGTTTTAACCAATTACCTGATAACCAGGAATTTGTTGAATCACAATATGATATAATTTCAGGATCATATCCAACAAATCAAAATGAGATAGTATTAATTGTAGATTCAGATAACCAATTATCTATTAATATGTTAGAAGAATTAGGATTCCTAATAGAAGAAGAATATACCTTTGACGATTTTATTGGTACAGAATATAAAATTATACCTAACGATGTTTATTTTAACCAAAATGGAAGCATCTATGTTCCAAGTAGCGATTATAGTTTGATGTATAATGATGAAGATTCAATCACAGTTAAAATTGTTGGTATTCTAAGAATCAGTGAAGAAGCTACCAGTGAGATATTATCTGAAGGTATCTGGTATACACCAGAACTTACAGAAAACTTACAAACTAATGCATCAGAGTCAGATGTTGTTATGGCTCAGATAGCTTCACCACTTACAAATATCTTTACAGGGCAATCTTTTAATGAACAAATTACATATGATTATGTAATGCAAATTTTAGGGGAAGATACAACACCTTCAGGTATACAAATCTACCCTGAAACATATGAAACAAAAGATGATATAAAAGCATATATTGATTCTTATAACGATGGTTTGGTTGAAGATGATCAAATTGTGTATACAGATCTTGCAGAAGTTATTTCTGGAACAATTTCCAGTCTTATTAATACAATTACTATTGTTCTTATCGCATTCGCAGGAATTAGTTTAGTTGTATCTTCAATTATGATTGGTATAATTACCTATGTAAGTGTAGTTGAAAGAACAAAAGAAATCGGTATTATGAGAAGCCTTGGAGCAAGAAAGAAAGATATATCAAGAATCTTTAACTCTGAGACTTTATTGATTGGGTTAACTAGTGGTATAATGGGTGTAGGAATTTACTATATTTTACAAACACCTATCAATAGTATTATAAGTAATTTAATTGATGTTGATGGATTTGCTAATTTACCGTTATCATATGCTTTAGGACTAATGGTGCTATCAAGTGTTTTAACTTTAATCGCAGGATTAATTCCATCAAGTATGGCAGCTAGAAAAGATCCAGTAACTGCATTAAGAACAGAATAATAAAGGAGTGATATCATGTTAAAAATCATGGTTGTAGAAGACAATAATCACATTCGAAATTTAATTTGTAAAAACTTAGAATTAAGCGGATATAAAATAATTAGTGCTGAAAACGGTGATATTGCATATAACAAATTTGTGAATGAACACATTGATCTAATAGTTACAGATATCATGATGCCAAAAACAGATGGTATTACTCTAGCTAAAGAAATACGAAACATTAATTCAGAAATCCCAATTATAATGCTAACTGCCCTAGATTCATTTAATGATAAGGAAAAAGGATTTTCTTCTGGGGCAGATGATTATATGGTAAAACCAGTAAATATGAAAGAATTATTATTAAGAATCAAAGCTCATTTAAGAAGATATAAAATTATCAGTGAAAACTTTCTTAAACACAAGGGAGTTCACCTAGATTTTAATGAATTGAAATGTATGATTAATGATAAAACAGTTGAATTAACTATAAAAGAATTTATGCTGTTATACAAACTAGCCGCATCAAGTGGAAGAATTTTTACCAGAGAACAACTAATGAATGAAATATGGGGTTATGATAGCGAATCATATGAAAGAACTGTAGATACTCATATAAAAAGGTTGAGAGAAAAAATTAAAACAAAGGATCTAGAAATAATTACTGTAAGAGGTCTGGGATATAAGGTGGTTTTAAAATGAATAAGGTAACTATAAAAGTATTCTTTTCAACAATGCTAATTATTTCGTTATCTTCTTTGATTCCACACATCCTGTCTTGGGTAGGTTATGGAGACTATAGACCTGATTTTGAAAATGATCGACCTTACTTCTTTTTGATGATAATTGGTGTTACAGCTATGATTCTTATATTTAATTTCATAATGAATAGAATAATCTATAAACGAATGGCACTTTTAAACAGTGCCACAACAGAAGTTATTCAAGGTAATTATGATATTGAAATAGAAGAAGGAGCAAAAGACGAAATTTCTGCTCTAATTAGAAACTTTAATACAATGATTAAAGAATTAAAATCTAATGAATATCAAAACAAAGAATTTGTTAGAAACTTCTCACATGAATTAAAAACACCGTTATCTGCAATAAAGGGATATTCAGATTTGATTATTAATGCAGACATATCAAAGGATGAGCAACTGGAATACGCAAGCATTATTTCAAATGAGGCAAACCGTCTAACAGAACTAAGTAAAAATATGCTTTTAATATCATTGGTTGATACCAATGTTATAGTTCCAAAACTTGATGAATTTAATGTTTCTGAACAGATTAGAAATGTTATTCAATTAACACAATTATCATGGGAAGAACGAGAAATAGAATTTGATATTGTACTACCTGATAAGATAATCATTTTAAACAAAGAGTTGCTTTATCAGGTATGGGTGAATTTACTTGGTAATGCTATTAAGTTTTCACCTTTAAAAAGTGAAATTAAGATAAACCTAGAAATAAAAGAAGAGGAACTAGTTTTTTCTATAAGTAACAAAGGCACTATAGAACAAGAAGACTTAGATAAAGTATTTAACCTATTCTTTGTAATAGAAAAATCTAGGGCTGATAATTCAAGTGGTGTGGGTCTTGCTTTAACTAAAAAAATTGTTAACAAATTAAATGGTAGTATTAAGGCTGAGTCTCACAACAATGTCGTAACATTTGTTGTAAATATACCTATAAGTGAATAGTTAAATAAAATAGTTATTAAAAAGGCATATTGGATTTACCAGTATGCCTTTTTATGTAATATTTAGTTTAATCTGAAAGTGTTTTTTAAGTGTTCACAAAATTGGGTTCACTTGAATTTTTGATCTTTAGTTCCATTTCTCTGCCCAATTACCAATATTTTTGAATGTATCTTGTAAATCTATACCTTTTCTTGTAAGTTCATACTCAATTCTAAGATGAGATTCATTATAAATATTTTTTTTAATGATACCTTCTTTTTCTAATTCTTTAAGTCTTTCATTTAATAATCTAGATGAAATCCCTGTGATGAATTTTTCGATTTCAGAAAACTTTTTTGGACCATTCATTAAAGTATATATAATAAGAGCATTCCATTTTTTCCCAAGTAAACTTAATGTTGTTTCTATTTTAGGACATAATTCTCCTGCCATGATTTCACCTCTTTTCGATTTAATTATAGCATACTATATTTTAAATACAAGTAACTTACTTTAAATAAGTGCATAATAGTTGAATACCTTCATTGTGTAGTGTAAACTTGTAATTATTGGTAAGCAACTTACTAAAAATAACTTATACGAGGAGAATTATAATGAAAGTATTATATATAACAGCAAATCCTAAAAACATAGAACATTCACACAGTTTGAGTGTTGGAGATTCATTTATCAAGGAATATCAGAAACAAAATAAAGACGATGAGGTAATATTATTAGATTTATTTAAAACAGATGTACCTGAAATTGATTATGATGTAATGAATGCATGGGGTAAACTAGCAAGTGGAGTTGATTTCAAAGATTTAAGTACTGAAGAAATTAGAAAGCTAAGTTCAATGAATAGTAATTTAGAACAATTTATGGATGCAGACAAATATGTATTTGTTGCACCCTTATGGAATTTTGGTGTTCCACCAGTACTAAAAGCTTATATTGATAATCTAGCAATTAATGGTAAGACATTTAAATATACTGAGAATGGTCCAAAAGGATTATTGGGAAATAAGAAAGCATTGTTCATACAATCTAGTGGTGGAGTATACAGCAATGAAGCTATGAAGAAGTACGAACATGGAAGTAGTTATATGAATGTAGTATTAAACTTTTTTGGAATCAATGATATATCTGAATTACTAGTTGAAGGTGTTAATATGGCTAAAGATGGTGGATTAGAAATACGCGAACAGTTTAATAAAAAAGCAGTAACTTTAGCTAAAACATTCTAATAAAAGAGAAGTCTGTATTAAAAATCTAAGAAGATTATTCATACAAGTTTAAAATTAGGAAACAACTAAAAAAAATGAGAAAAGAGGATGACAATGAAAACTAAGGGAATAATAAAGTTTAAAGGAACTGAATCAAAAGGAGCAATGCATTTTATAACATATAACGGAGATAAAGTTTCTCTTACTGAGAGTGTTTCAAGAAAAGTTGAACACATTAAAGCGAATAAAAGCATTGAGATTGCAAACAATTTAATGTCTAGAACATTCAATGAAATGAAAGTTGAGATCAGTGAAGATGATAGATATGTTAAAGAAGTGTATGATTTTATGAAATATGAAAAACATACACATTATAAAAGTGGATACGAAGGATTAGTAGTCTTAAAATATAAAGGCGTCTAAAAAAAGTATAAGTATTATCTAAGGTGTTGATTCCCATTGGGAACAGCATCTTTTTTTGGGTATTTCTAATTACAAATAATAAAGTTCCAGCGAGTCGCATCTCTTATAGTAGCAATTAATGCCATATAAAAAATAATAATTTTTTTATTTTTTTATTTTAAATTATATATGTCCGGTAATTATAACGAAATGTGGTAATATATATGTAAAAGTAATATTGAAGAAAATAATTTTTTTGATGTATTTAATTCTGAAAAAAATAGAAGGTGACTTTATGGATGTTTTGTATTTCTTTATGATATTTGCAATTGTTGGATGGATTTGGGAAACACCCTGGGTTTCTATCCGAACAAAAAAATTTGTGAATAGAGGTTTCTTACGTGGACCATATATCCCAATTTATGGTTGTGCAATTGTAACTGCACACTATTTTGTCAGTTTATTTAGTGGAGTTGAAGGTATTATTGGTATTATGATTGAAATCATTTGTATTGCTCTTATTACTGCGGTATGGGAATTTTTGACAAGTTATCTATTAGAAAAGATTTTTCATACAAGATGGTGGGACTATAGTAATCATAAATTCAATCTTCAAGGAAGGATTAGCTTATCTGTAACAGCATTTTTCGGAATTGGTGGATACGCCCTTTTAAATTTTGTTTGGACACCATTTGAAGCTTTGTATAACTCGATATCAATAAATTATATGGTGATATTTCTAAGTTTATTTTATATCATCTTTACTATCGATTCAGTCTTTACATTAATTGATTTATTTAGAGTTAAAAAAATTATAGAGACTATACAACGTTTAAGTAAAGAACTTGGAGATAAATTAGATGAAAAATTTATTGATGCTAAAAGTGCATTGTCTGAACGCAAAGGTAATTTACAGGAATCAATCGTAGAAATAAAACAAATGCTTTTAGATAGTTATCAAAAAATATCAAATACTAGTGTATCAAAACAAGTTATTTTCGAGTTAGAACAAATCCAAAATTATATCACAAACACTCGAAGCATTAGTCGTTTTTATCTTAAATATACACGTAGTTCAAGTTTACTGCTTCATAAGGCGAAAAGATTTCTTAAGGGTTTGAACGATAAAATTGAGAAGTAGCACAATGTGTTGCTTCTTTTTTATAATTAAATAAAATTTAGTAAAAAAAACAATATTTCACAATATTTCGTTTTTATGGTATTATTTCCATGTAGGAGTGATATTTATGGCAACTTTAAAAGAAATAGCTGCATTAGCAAAAGTATCAATAACAACAGTTTCTAGAACTATTAATTTTGATAATACTTTATCAATTTCTAGCGATAAGAAAAGAAGAATATTTGAAATTGTTGAAGAACTAGAATACAAAACACCTCGAAGAAAAAAAATGGAAATGAAACCTAAATTAAATATTATATTAGCTTATTGGTATACAGTTGTTCAAGAAATTGATGATCCTTATTACTTATCTATAAGGCAAGGTATTGAGAGAGCTTCAGATAAATATAATATTAATGTAATCAAAATTCCAAAAAGAGAAAACCAATATCAAATAGACACAAACTCAGTTATCGACGGGATAATTGCTGTTGGTAGATTTACAGAAGAAGAAACAAAGACTTTTAAAGCTATCTCGGATAATATTGTTTTTGTAGATTATTCACCTCATGATGAAAACTTTGATAGTATTGTAATAGATTTTGATAGGTCAATGAAAAAAATAATGGACTACATAGTGATTGAAAAAGGTTATACCGAGGTTGGTTACCTTGGCGGAAAAGAATTAGTAAAAAACAAAGATAGGTTAAATGGTGATCCGAGAGAAATATATTTCAAAGAATATATGCATAGTAAAAACATATATAACTCAAAATTTATTTTTGTAGATCAATTCAGTTCAATAAGTGGATATGATATGATTATGGAAGCACATAAAAACTCATTATTACCAAAGGCGTTTTTTGCAGCAAGTGATTCAATTGCTATAGGAGCAATAAAAGCCATCCATGAATTAAAACTTAATATACCGGAAGATATTGCAATTGTGGGATTCAACGATATTCCAACTGCATTATATACTTTTCCACCTTTAACTACATTAAGAATACCAACTGAGTTTATGGGAGAAAAAGCAGTGGATTTAATAATTGAAAATATAAATGGTAGAGATGTAAATATTCAAATGAAAGTTGCAACAACGTTAATAAAAAGAGGAACAATATAAAAAAAATTCAGTTAAAAAACACTAGCTAAATCCTTTTAGCTAGTGTTTTTTATCAAAATCTCAACATAATTTAGTAAAAAAATGGAAATTTTACTAAATTTATTTACATAAAAAATATTGCCTCTATTGCTCCTAGTTACCTTTGAATAGGCATATTATGATTTTGTATATATATTTCAAAATATGTTGACAAATTGGTAAATATTCACTAAAATATAATTACAAGCGTTTTCAAGTAAAGCGCAAAAAAACTAAGGAGAGTACAATGAAAAAAATATTATTATTATTAATCACATTATCTTTGGCTATAACACTAGTTGCATGTGGCGGGGATGATGGAAACCAAGATGGTAAAATTACTATATGGGCTTGGGATCCAAACTTTAATATCGATATTATGAATAGAGCAAAAGAAATTTATGGTGGAGATGTTGAAATTGAAATAGTAGAAATGGCAAAAGGTGATTTAGAAACTAAATTACATACTTCATTATCTACTGAAGGAGATTTACCGGACATCGTTTTAATTGAAGATTATATGGCACCTAAGTATTTAGCTTCTTATCCTGGTAAGTTCGCAGACTTAAGTGAATCAATTGATCATACTAAATTTATCCAAGGAAAAGTACAAATCGGTACTTATGATGGTAAACAATACAGTGTACCATTTGATTCAGGTGTAAGTGGAATGTTTATTAGAAATGACTTAGTTCTAGACGTTGATGTTGCTGCTGCAAATCTCGCTGGAGTTAGTACTTTTGATGAATTTGTTGCTGCTGATATTACTTGGGATGATTTTATTGCTGTTGGACAAGCATATACATCAAGAACTGGTGATGCTTTCATGGCACAAAATTTTGCCGATGGTGGTGGATTTAGAGTTATCTTAAATTCAACTCAAACATGGTATACTGATAGTAGTGGAGAATTTGACTTTGTAGGTAACCCTGGAATTGAAGAAGCTGCTGAAGTTTATTATAAAATCTATAATGCAGAAGTAGATTATAATGGTACTATGACAGAAATTTATAAAGCTGCAACTGATTGGGGTACATGGGTAGATCCACTTTCAACTGGAGAAGCTGCTACAGTTACTACAGGTGTATGGATTACAGGTACTGTAAAATCAAATGCTGATAATTCAGGAAACTGGACAGTTATGAAAACTCCTCGTGCAAATATTTCTGGAGCTGTTAACTACTCTAACTTAGGTGGTAGTAGTTGGTATGTTATAGCTGATAGCGATGTTGATGAATCAGTTGATTTCCTTAAAGCTATTTATCAAGAAAATCAAGATGGATTCTATGATCAAATCTTAGTTAATAATGGAGCAATGGGTTCTTTATTAGCTGCTAAATCAAGTACTGCATATCAAGCTAATGATTCATACTTCTCAAATGCAAAAGTATGGAATGATTTCGCTTCATGGGCTGCATTAATACCAGCTATTGATTATGGACAATTTACATATGAAGCAGACGAAGCAATTATTAATGCTATGCCTGGCTATTTAGATGGAACTAAAACTTTAACACAATTCTTAACTGAAGCAGAAACTGCTGCAAGAGCAAAAGTTCAATAATTATAAATTTTAAGTAAATTAAGGTGGCAAAAAAATTGCCACCTTAATATTTACATAAGGAGAACCAAACATGCTGAAAAAATTTAAAAACTTGTCATGTAAGAAAAGGAATGTAGTAATTGGATGGGTATTTATTATCCCAGCATTGGTTTTTATAACTATTTTTGTTATTATACCAATTTTCTATTCATTGTTTTTGGTTACACAATCTTGTAGAGGTATTGTTTGTGAACAAGATTTTACTGGAAATTTAGCAAAGTTATTTGCTGATGTTCAATTGAGACAGGTTTTAATAAATACTTTTATATTCTTCTTGATTCAAGTACCAATAATGCTTACTTTAGCACTAATTTTTGCTGTTATTTTAAATAACCCTAAGCTTAAGTTCCGTGGAGTATTCAGAACAGCGATATTCTTACCAGCTGTTACCTCTTTAGTAGCATACTCGGTGTTATTTAAAATGATGTTAGCTCCAGATGGAATTGTAAATTCAGCATTGGATTTTTTCGGAATAGGAGCAGTAGGTTGGTTAACTCATCCTACTTGGCAGAGAGTAACAATAATTATTGCTTTGTTGTGGAGATGGACTGGATATAATATGATTTTCTATTTATCTGGATTACAAGGAATAGACAAGGAGATATTTGAAGCATCTATAATTGATGGTGCAACAAAACGTCAACAATTCTTTAAAATTACTATCCCATTACTGAAACCAATTATTCTTTTTACAACAGTTATGTCAACAATTGGTACCTTACAATTATTTGATGAACCGTTCAATATAATTAGAGGTAGTGGTACAACTGTTACCACAATGACATTATCTCAATATGTTTATAATCTTTCGTTTGTTTATACACCTAACTTTGGATATGCAGCCATGATTGCTTATGTAATAATGATATTTGCTGCGTTATTAACAATTATCCAATTTAGAATTGCAAAGGAGGATAAATAATATGAGCCCAATCAAAAAAACAATTTTCAAATTTTTAAAATCCTTGAAAAGACTTCCTGCATATTTATTCTTAAGCATAGTATCATTTTTCTGTGTGTTCCCATTCTTATGGATGTTCTTTGGAGCAACAATGACTTCAGGAGAAGTTAGTTCAGGAGTAATTAAAATTGGTAGCAATTTTTCTGAAAATTTAAAAGTACTATTTGATCAAAGTGATTTCATGCAAGCATTTAGCAACTCAGTTGTTGCAGCGGTTCTTACAACAGTTTTTGCGTTATTCATTTCATCTCTTGCTGCATATGGATTTGAAATATTCTCAACAAAAGTGAAAAACAAAATATTTGGCGTATTACTACTTACTATGATGGTGCCATTTGCAGCACTAATGATTCCTTTGTATAAAGTGATAATTTTCTTAGATTTGTCAAATTCAATTGCTTCTCTTATTGTACCTGCAATTGCCACTGTATTCTTAATATTTTTCTTCAAGCAGAGTTTAAAAAAATTCCCTAGAGAAATTATTCAGTCTGCTAGAATTGATGGTGCAAATGAATTTAGAAT
>Ga0307991_1003530_pt1 | contig 10089 bp, 10 predicted proteins | sample EllFjometagen131_FD_203146 | JGI IMG/M metagenome (GOLD analysis project Ga0307991, IMG submission 203146) | Marine microbial communities from Ellis Fjord, Antarctic Ocean - #131 | ecosystem: Environmental > Aquatic > Marine > Unclassified | place: Southern Ocean | collected 2014-10-08 | reverse complement strand
GATCGGTAGTGGACTGATAACGAAAAAAGGGATCCTTTCGCCTGCCATTGATATACCCTATGAGTCGTTCATGGCTGAATTGTCTAAAAGGGGCATCGAGGTGGAAGAAGAAGTAAGTGAGGAGGTTTGATCTGTTTGAAATAGAGCGTATAGGTGGCCGATGGCAGTCAAGGACGACTGCTTGAGCCAGAGGTGAATCATTAACATTAACCAATAGAAAAGGAGGATAGGATTATGAAGTTTAGAAGATGTTTGATAGCTTTGGTAGCAGTTGGTTTGGCGATTGGCTTGGTGTCGGCGGTAAACGCAGCCACCCTCGATGACATCGCCAAGCGAGGAGAACTAAGGGTTGCGTGCCAAACACAAGGAGCGCCGTTCAGTTTCATCGATAAGAATGGGGAGAGGACCGGTAGCTCGGTTGAATTGTGCCAATTGATGGCCAAGGAGATGGGGGTTAAGGTCAAGTTCCTGAACTATGACTGGGACGGTCTAATTCCAGCGCTTCTCTCCAAGAAGGCTGACATGTTGGCTGCAGACATGACTCCAACCCTTAAACGGGCCATGAAAATCGCCTTCAGCACCCCATACATATACACGGGCGCCGTGGCCTTCGTAAAGCAGGGCAGCCCCATAAAGTCCTTTGAAGATTGTAAGCAACCTGGTAGGACGGTCGCTGTTTTGCTGGGGTCCACCGGTGAGAATATCGCCCAGAAGGCCTTTCCCAAGGCGGAGATCAAATCCTATAAAGGCGGCGGTCCGCTGCTGATCGACGCCGTATTGAAAGGTCGCACGGATTTCGGTGTTAACGATGGTTCGGCCGTTCGAGGACAGGTCGCCAATTTCCCGCCCAACAGCGTCCGCATCCTTCCCGGTCAACTGTCCAAGGAGCCCTTGTCGTTTGCTGTGCACTATGACTCACCTGACCTGTTGGAATGGATTAATCTCTTTTTTCTTCAAATCAACCTGGACGGTCGTTTGGACAAAAACCTGAACTACTGGGTCAATAGCCTGGACTGGAAGAAAGACCATTAGGAAAACTATCTATTAAGTAATCTCAATCACTTCAGGTGTGGGCCGGTTAACCCGGCTCACACCTTGTTGCGCCGGACTCAGGACAACTATTCTCACGGATAAAGAAAATGCTTGAAACTTTCAATTTCAGGGTCATTTTAGAGTACATGCCACTCTATTTTAAGTGCTTTTCGGCCACGCTCTGGCTATCTGGAGCAGGGCTGGCGGGGGCACTGCTTGTGGGAACTGTGGCATGCGCCATGCGCTTAAGCCAGTCAAGGACAGTCTCCCTCATTGCCGGAGTCTATATCGAAAGTATGCGTTCGACACCTTTGCTGGCCCAACTTTACTTTTTCTATTTCGGTCTCCCATCCCTGGGAATTATGTTTTCTGAAGAGGTCACTGGCATTTTTGCCTTAGCCTTAAACAGCGGGGCCTATATGGCGGAAATTATCCGGGCCGGTATTCAGTCTATTCCGCACGGGCAGATTGAAGCAGGTATTGCCTCTGGTCTGAATTACTTTCGGCGCATGCGCTACATCATTTTGCCCCAGGCACTCGGAGTGACAATTCTCCCCTTGTTAGGACAGTCCATCGTCCTGGTCAAGGACTCATCTTTGCTCTCACTCATTTCGATTATGGAGCTTACCCGGGCGGGTCAGATGTTAAGCTCCGAGCGTTTCATGCCGGCCGAAGGTTTCCTGACCACAGCGGCCTTTTACCTTATTATCTATTATATCCTCAAGGGTTTCTCCAGTTGGGTTCAGAAGCGGCTGATCTTCCGGGAAGCTTATTGAAAAGCGAGGAACTAAAATATGTGGGGTTTTTATTTCGGGCAACTTATAGACAGCCTGCCAATTTTCCTCAAGGGTCTATGGATGACCGTATCTGTTTCCGGCCTGAGTCTTGTTGCTGGGTCCTTAATAGGCTTTTATTGGGGGATCATTAGGGGCGGTAAGGGCAGAATCCTACGCCGGTTGATTGGCGCGTGGGTGGACCTTATTCGCGGTACGCCGTTTTTAGTCCAGATTTTTGTTATCTTCTTTATCTTCCCGGAGGCGGGAATCCAGCTGGAGGCATTCCCGGCCGCGGTTATTGCCCTGACGAATCTTGCGGCCTGTTTCATTTGTGAGATAGTTGCGGGCGGTATCCAGGCTGTTCCGTCCGGACAGAGAGAGGCTGCGATTGCGTCAGGCCTTTCTGCCTATCACAGATTTAGATACGTAATCCTTCCCCAGGCCATGCGCACCATTTTGCCTCCTCTGGTCGGACAGTATGTCTTGATCATCAAGGATTCGTCCATTGTTTCTGTTATCGGTGTAATTGATGTCACCCGTGCAGGCTGGTTGACAGTTCAGCGCATCCCGGAAGGTATCATGGTATTTGGCATGGTTGGCATATTGTATTTCGTCATCTGTTATCCTTTGATCCAGTTGTCAAGCAACCTTGAAAAACGGATGACTGTAGTGGCCACCAGGCTCTAATTCAAAATAGAAATGCACGTCCTCCATCCGGGCCTTAGGCTGGCCCTGGATTTTTTCAATAAGATGCGCCACTTATTTACGGGTACGGACAGGAAGGCCGATCAAAATGCTTGACTTAACGAAGGGGAGTAACAGTATGATAACATTCTCAAATGTCAACAAGTGGTTTGGGGATCTACATGTGTTAAGGGATATCAACTTGAGCGTAGAGGCTGGCGAAGTGCTGGTGGTTTGTGGCCCGAGCGGTTCGGGGAAGAGCACCTTGATTCGCTGCATCAACCGCCTTGAGCAAATTCAGAAGGGCGACCTCATCGTCGATGGCATGAATGTCCATAACAGAAAGACCAATATGACTGAACTGCGGGCTGAGATCGGTTTTATATTCCAGCAATTCAATCTGTATCCCCACATGACGGCCCTGGGAAATGTCACCCTTGCTCCCGCCAAGGTACGAAAAATGAAGAAGGATGAAGCCGACAAGCTGGGACGGGAAACACTAAAGAGAGTTGGCCTGGGCGACAAAGTTGATTCCTACCCTGAACAGCTCTCAGGTGGGCAGCAGCAGCGTGTGGCCATTGCACGCGGTTTATGCATGAGCCCCAAGATCATGCTGTTTGACGAGCCTACATCTGCCCTGGATCCTGAGATGATAAATGAAGTTCTTGACGTTATGGTCAACCTGGCCAAAGAGGGCATGACCATGATCGTGGTTACCCACGAAATGGGGTTTGCCCGTGAAGTGGCAAAGCGCATACTATTTATGGACGAAGGGCAAATAGTAGAGATCGCACCGCCCGAAGAATTTTTCACCAAACCCAAGAGTGAACGAACCAAGCTCTTCCTAAGTAAGATTCTGACCCACTAAGTTTCGCGGTCTGAAGAGTTGTAACATTCAAAAACAGTATTTTATGTTTAGCAAGATGCACTAACCAAACTATTAACCGCCTTTAATCGCTCGGTATACAAAATTCGTTAATGTGACAAAATCAAATACAGGACAATCAGTTGCTTTTCTGATTGCGTCAGAGAAAGGTGGGAGATCTGTACATTCCAGCACAAAAGCTCCAATATCCGATGATTTTTTCATTGAGCATGCAATACCGACAACATCTTTTCCAACCATAGAAATATCTATATCTTCTTCAGGTGCAGAAAAAATTTTATTCCATTCCGTACAGGATTCCAATCCCTCGATATGCAATGAAATTTTATCGTCTATTCCAACATTTTTTAGATGTTGTTTCGTAAGAGATGATTTTTTTGCAGTAATAACTCCGATTGTTTGAACTTTTTTCAACATCTTTTGTATCAAAGGAATCTGCATGAGGCTGGAAGTAAATACAGGTACCCCGACAGAATCTGCCAGTTCACCCTGAAAGAGAGCATTGAAACCACAACTTGTTGAAATTGCCCTTATGCCTTCTTCTTCCATGAGCCGGGCTTCCATTATCATAGCCCGAAGGGCACTCTGGCTTGGCTTTTCTAAGATTGTATGAATATTAGCTCCCTTTACCCGACTATACTTTACAGGAAACTTAAATGTTTTCGGATTCGTACTGTTTCCCGGTAATTCTTCAAGTTGTTCCAAACCGCGTGGACAACCCTCTTCCTCCCAGCATAAAATGCCAATTAAAGGAGTTTCATAAAAAACATCTGAGCCTTTTAGTTTTAGATCTTTTGTCATACTAAAATATTTTACAGATTTGAATTTTGTAGCATTAAAAAATTCTTCTTATTATGATATTCTTACTTTCCGCATCTTGACTCAATTATGAGTTACAGATACAATAATGTCAAGAGGCTTTAGAATCGTTAAAATTCTATGTACATAGGAGGCTTTCTATGATTGAAAACATCACTATTATCGGCGCCGGAAACGGGGGCAAGGCGGCCGCGGCGGATCTGGCACTTCAGGGCAAATGCGTTCGCCTTTTTGAATTTCCCGAATACCGGGGCAATGTTGAGGAAATCATTGAGACCCGCAGCTTGAAAGCGACCGGCGCGGTTGATGGACAGGCTACACTTGAACTGGTTACCTGCAATCTGTCTGAGGCATTGGAAGGCGCAGACACCGTAATGGTCTGTACCCAGGCATTGGCCCACGACCGGGTTGCACATGAACTCACGCCTCTGATTCGGCCTGAGCATCTTGTCATCCTTAATCCCGGATCCACTGGCGGGTCCCTGCATTTTGCCCACGTCTTTCGTGAGTTTGGACTCAAGAAATTACCAACCTTTGTGGAGACGTCAACGCTGACTTACGGCTGCCGAGCAAAAAAGGCGATGGTGGATGTGTCGGTCAAGGTCAAACGTGTGCTGTATGGCACACTGCCTGCTTCAAAAATAGACAATATCGGCCCGGATTTAGAGATACTATATCCGGGACTTTGTCGCGGCGCAAGCGTCCTTGAGGCCGGCCTGAACAATGCAAACCCTATCATTCATCCGCCAATCACGATCCTGAATGCCGCACGCATTGAGATGGAAGGCGAAAACATGTTCTTCTATCGAGATGGCGTGTCCCCGTCCGTAGCCCGCTTGATCAGAAAGCTTGATGAAGAAAGAATGGCCCTTCTTCATGCCCTGGGCTATCCCGCACAATCTGACCCGGTAACCTGTGTGGAACAAGGCTACGCTGCAAGCACGGATTACTATGAATGCTACAGGCATGGCCCCGGATTTCAAGACTTTCGTTGTCCGAACACACTCGATAACCGGTATTTCCACGAAGATATTGGTATGGGACTGGTCATGCTCTGCTCCCTTGGCAAGCTGCTTGACGTGCCAACCCCAACGTGCAGAGGGGTTGTGTATATGGGAGAGATCATTTCCGGTGTTGAGTATTTTGCACAGGCTACGCGAACTTTGGAGACCCTGGGTATAGGAGATTTAAGCGTGGACGAACTCAAATCGTTCCTTGAAACTGGAGAAATGCCGCGTGGTTAACTATTTCCGGTATTCAATTTTTACATAAGGAGAAACCATCAAACGGCTAAGCGCAAAATATCCGAGTTGAAATGAAATCCGATCACCAACGCGCGGTGGTTGCTGCGACTCCGTGAGGTCGACTACAATATGATCACTGGTTGATTTAACGACAGTTACGCCAGGAGAGATGGGAAAGAGGTACTCCGGTTCAGTATCAAGCTGACCGAGCGAAAGAATGCCAAGCAGTCTGTCGCGTTTTTTAACTTCTATAAGCTCAGCATCCAGGACAAATGTATCATTGTAGAAGCCTTCGATATGGCGCGGCCCAATGGATGATGAGATACCGAGCAGTATCGCCGTGCCTATTCGAAGCTGGTTAACCCCCGCGATGTGTTTGCCGGCAAGTGTTAGGCTGCTGAAAACATTGGTTGATCCGCCAGAAACGACCGGAATTGCATAACCGCACTCTTGTTCGACTTTTCTCGCCATTGCAACAAAGCGCTCTAACGCTGCCATATGAAAGTTGACTTCGCTTTGGTAGTTGAAATAGATACCGAGTCCGTTGAGCGTCAGTCCTTGCATGGCCTGAACCTGACGGCATACGCCTGGCATGGCAGCGGGAGCAAACCCCTCGCGGCCTGTATCGAGATCTACCATCAGCATGACTCCATGGCGCTTTCCCGACCTTGTAGCTTCTTGTGACAGGGCGTTGAGCACACCTAAGTCTGCGTTCAGGCTGACATCTGCAAGGGCTATGCATTGGGGAACCTCACTCAGCGCCGGGGATCGGAGAAGAATCAACGGTATATTGATGCCGGCGTCGCGCAACCGGGCGATGTTGTCAAGCCGGGAATCGCCGAGGGTTTCTATACCGCCCGCGATTATAGCACACGCAACCGCAGGCGAACCACATACGCCCTTGGTTACACCGACCACATCAAGGCCAAATGGCTGGCAGATGGCAAGGGTCTTGCGGGCATTATGCGTAATCTTTGCAAGGTCAATAGTTAGATGTACAGTAGACAATACAGGACGTTCCTATCGCATTAAAGAAGCGGCGTAATCTCATTTGCCTTGGAGAATAATCCAAAGATTCCGCCCGTGTGTATAAACACGATCCGGTCCCCAAACCTGTTGGGATCACGACTGAGTTCCTGGGTCATGCCAAAGAACGCTTTACCTGTGTAAACAGGGTCAAGAATAACGCCTTCTGTGCGTGCCACATCACGAATCAGTTTAAGCTCCTCCGGACGTGAGATTGCATAGCCTCTGCCAACGTACCCATCTATTATATCTATATCCCTTTCCCTTGAAAAGGGTATGGAAAGATTATATGTCTCTATTGCCTTCTCACAAATCTCACCTATAGTACGTACAAAGTAATCCCTGTCATTGCATACATTTATACTTACAACCTTGACATTAAGTCCGAGAAGGAGAACTCCAAGCACCAAACCTGCACTGGTGCCGCCTGAACCGGCAGCATTAATAATAGTTGTTGGCTTTTCCATTCCCCCCGAAAGACCATTCAAGTCCCGGGCTAACTCCTCTACTGCACGTATGTACCCCCAGGCACCAAGTGAATTTGAGGCCCCCTCAGGTATAATATAGGGCTTACGCCCTATCCTTCGGAGTAAATCCGCCTCTCTCTCAAATATCTCATCCCGTTGTTTATATTCATCCGGCGTAACCCAGACAATCTCCGCGCCGGCCACTTTATCAAGCAGACTGTTTCCCTCATAAGGCGGAGGGTTAGATGGGTCAGGGATTCTAAGAATCAGGCGGGATTTTAGGCCCAGTTTTACCGCGGCTATTGCCGTTACCCGGGCATGGTTTGATTGTACACCTCCACAGGTAATAACCGTATCAGCTCCCTGATCCATTGCCTCTGCAAGGACAAACTCCAATTTGCGCACCTTGTTGCCTGAAAGCTCCATGCCAGTCAAATCATCACGCTTTAAGTATAGTTCAACACCGAGTTTTTCACTCATCCGCTGGAGCATATCCAAAGGCGTCGGGGTATTCGCCAGGTTTATTCGAGAGGGATATGGAATTTTATTGTTCATGGTGTAATCCTCTAATAAAAATCTATTCTCCTACCTCTTTTAAAACCTCATCCAAGATGGACAGCCCCTTGTCTATTTCCTCGCGGGAAACGACCAGCGCTGGGATAAATCGAACAGAGTTTTCACCACAACCCAGCAATAGAAGGCCCTTTTTGAAGGCCCTTTCAATTACCTCATTGCGCTCAGCCACGGCCTTTGTCTTTTTCTCCCGGTCTGTAACAAGCTCTATGGCAACCATTAAGCCCTTGCCACGAACATCACCTATAAGCATATGTGTCTCCTGCAGCTTTCTCAATTGATCAATAAGATATTGACCCATTTCAGCTGCATTCTGTACCAGTCCATTCTCCAGAAGATCGATAGTGGCAATGGCTGCCTGGCAACTTACCGGATTGCCTCCAAATGTGCTGGCATGGGAGCCTGGGCTCCAGCTCATTATATCCTGCCTGGCCACCATTGCCCCCAGAGGCATACCAGATGCAATACCCTTTGCAAGGGTAAAAACGTCAGGCTCAATACCATAGTGCTGGAAGGCAAACATTTTTCCGGTCCTTCCCATGCCGGACTGGATTTCATCTGCAACATATAATATTCCAAATTCCCTGCAGAGCTTATGCAATTTCTGATGGAATTCCTTGGGTGGCACAACATAACCACCTTCTCCCTGAATCGGTTCAACAAATATAGCTGCCACCTCCTCCGCTGGAATGACTCGTTTGAACAGGTCATCCTTTATCCAGTCGACACAGTAAATATTACAATCCGGATACTTAAGGTTATATGGGCACCTGTAGCAATAACCGTAAGGAACATGCGTCACGCCTGGAACAAGCGGCGCAAAGCCCTTTTCATGGATCATCTTGCTGGCAGACAGGGACAATGCGCCCATGGTACGCCCATGAAACGCACCGTAGAATGATAAAACCAGGGAACGCTTGGTATGATACCTCACCAGCTTTAATGCAGCCTCAATGGCCTCAGCGCCGGAGTTTCCATAGTATACCATTAAATCATCTGCCATATCTGATATTTTACAGATTTTCTCTGCAAGGTTAGATTGCGCTCCATAGTAAAAGTCAGTGCCGGACATATGTATAAATTTCTTGGCCTGCCCTATTATGGCCTCAACAACTGCCGGGTGGCTATGCCCGGTGCTGCAGACGGCAATGCCTGAGCTGAAGTCAAGAAAACGATTTCCGTCAACGTCAGTTACAATAGCACCCTCACCTTTATCAATAACAAGGGGGTAGCTCCTCGTATAAGAGGGGGATATGTATCGCTTGTCCTTGGCAAGAATTTCCCTGGCCTTTGGGCCGGGTACCTCTGTTACAAAATTTGGATAGTTAATGGTCTTCATAGTTGTATTTCTCCCTTATTTAAAATAAAATGGTTTGTTACTACTCACGTAGTTAGGCTGAAGGCGTTTAGACTGAAAACTGAAGGGGTCATAAAAGCACGATTGACTCACTTTGGTAAAAATAGAAAAAATTATCGCACTAAACATGGCTTCCCCGTAAACGGGATCTTCGACAAAACGAACCGCATTCACATTTTTCCTAATTCCGCCTTTGGCGGGACCTTCAGTCTAACCACCTGAGTAATTACAATGGTTTAACAAAACCTGATTTTTTTATGAGTTTGCCTAACTTACCTATCACATCAGATGTGCTCTTTCAATAGATTTATAGAAAATAAGGTAAATACTTATATCGTAGCGAGTTCAAAATAAAAAGATAGGGTAACATACGTTATTGCTTGACCATATTTCTTTTCTTGATTATAAGAATAAATTAAGTCCATTGCGTTTGGTCGTGAATAATTAACGGTTAATTATTAAATATCTAACAATATAAATGGAGGGTAAGGGAATGAAAAAAATATTTATGTTTGCTCTATCAGTATGCGTGTTATTTTCCTTGGGCACCATAGGAAACGCAGCAACATTAAAATTGGCATTGGATGCTGATCCTGTATCTTTGGATCCCCATGTTCAATTGTCCGGCGGGATGCTCCAGTTTTCACACTGGGCATTCGATCCTTTGGTAAGGTGGACCCAAGAGGGCACCTTTGCACCCAGACTCGCCACTAAATGGGAGCGTGTTAGTGATCTGGCAATAAGGTTTTACCTGCGGAAGGACGTAAAGTTTCACAGTGGCAATAAATTTACCGCTCAAGATGTTTTCTGGACATTTGAGCGGATTAGAAACAGTATTGATTTTAAGGGCCTTTTTGAACCCTTCGTAGGCGTCAAGGTCATTGACGATTACACATTAGATATTGTCACAAAAAAACCTTACGCGCTACTCCTAAATATGGCTACATATATCTTCCCTATGGACAGCAAATTCTATTCAGGAACAGATGCAAATGGACAACCTAAGGATGCTATAGTAAAAATCGGTCCTTCATTTGCCCTGAAAAATGAATCAGGAACAGGCCCATTTAAGGTAACCTACCGTGAACAGGGCGTTAAGGCCGTATTTGGTACGATCTCATATCATCGTTTACACTAATGTCACATCATCGTTTACACTTTTGAGTTATGATTTCCTCCAAACAAAAGGAGGGAATCATGACTTGGATGGAGACGACGAAGATGG
>Ga0307991_1003528_pt1 | contig 10091 bp, 7 predicted proteins | sample EllFjometagen131_FD_203146 | JGI IMG/M metagenome (GOLD analysis project Ga0307991, IMG submission 203146) | Marine microbial communities from Ellis Fjord, Antarctic Ocean - #131 | ecosystem: Environmental > Aquatic > Marine > Unclassified | place: Southern Ocean | collected 2014-10-08 | reverse complement strand
ACTAATGGTTTTCGCTCTTTTGAAAATGCTAAACAACTATCAGCATTTTTTGGTTTGTCACCAATTGAGATATCATCAGGATCAAGCATAAAAGGAAGATCAAGAATATCAAAAAAAGGGAATCCTTTAATGAGAAACTATTTATTTATGTGTAGTTTTACGGCTTGCAGTAAAAACAAACAATGTAAAGATCTGTATGAAAGAATAGTATCAAAGGGGAAATCTAAAAAACTTGCATTAATTGCAGTGACAAATAAACTATTAAAACAATCTTTTGCTATTGCTAAATCAGGAATCAGATATCAACCAGAATATAAATCTTTACTTTGCATTCAATAATTTTTCTTTTTGAACTTGCCTTCATAAATTAATAGGTAATTCAAAAAGAAAAATTTTAGCAGATTAGCTTGTTTTTTAGCTTAGTTCTTTGTTGTATTCCGTTTTCTCTACTAATTAATCCAAATATCTTTAATTTTTTCGTATAAGTATTTGCTTCTATTTCTTATTTCTTCTTCATTCCACATTGGTTTGTCTTGAAAATATGTATTCAGCATAACTGTTGACTGTTTCGCAATTTCAGGTTTCTTTATGTCAAAAGAAGAATTACTTACGCTTGAGTTTAATGGACTCGGTAAAATAGTTAAATTACCAATAGTATGAAGCATCTTATTCCTGTTTTCAATTTTATGGAATTTTCCTTCTTTGTCATCTTCTGTCATAACTGCGTGAACTGAAATGATAAAATCCTCCTCTGAAATATATTCGCTTTCTAATTCCCAATGCTCAAACCATTTCTGAGGTAACAAATGTTCTATTGTCAAACCATTATTTGAGAATTTTACTTCTTCTTGTTTAGTTCCTCGTATTGTGTGTTCTACTTCTAACAATATATTTGAAATACTTTTAGATTTATTTTTTTCTTCTCTATATATTGGTCTTTCAAGAAGTTTATCTGACAAAATATTGTTAGTCGGCCAAAGATTAGTTTCTGATGTTTTAGATTTTAAAAGTTCTTTAAATGCTTCTGCATTTTTATTCTTTGTTAAGAATTTCAAATACTCTAAAAATACATTATTATAGTTTTTAGTTGTAAGCCCACACAAAAATCGCCTTGTAATGTATGAGTCCAAATATTGATATATCTTATCTTTATCTTTGGCAGTAATTTCATCATCTCCTTTAACATACAAGATTAGCGGATATACTGTTGAAATTCCCATATCAATAAGTCGAGATGCCAATTTATCAAATTGAGTAATGCCACTTGGATGTAATAATTCTTTATAAAATTGGCTATATCTGTTTAATTCCTGTAATTCATCTTCAATTTTTATAAAGTTAGAATGGTTAATAATGAATAATTTATAGTAATAGAAAACCTGGTCATATCTAATTTCCTTTTGAAGTTTTAATGTTAAGTAGTCAATTACATAAAATTGCAAGTGAGTTTTGTAATATCTTCCTCGACTTGTATTATTGTGCCACTTAAATTTTGAATCTGGGTCATCAAATTCATTCCAATATTCATCATAAATTGCATCTATATTTTCTTGATTACTATTTGCTCTCATAAAAATATAATTCCTAATAAGGTCAGTCTCAGTTAAAGATGCACCTCTGCCGTTCATTGTTTCAAAAATCATTTGAGGGTCATCATCCCTTGTTAATCCAATCTCAACAAATTGAAAATCTCTTTTCAAAACAAAAAGGAAATTTGTAATAAATTCAGTCAAATTTTCTGCATCTTCTGCATTCAAAAGAAAATTATCAAGTTCGTCATAGAAGAATAAATATGCACCTAAAATTCTATTGCGATTTTTGGCAACCTGTCTGTATGTCTTGTGTCCGATACCATATTCTGATAATACAGGCTTAACAAGTAATTCATCAACTTTATCGTAAGTATTTGCTACAATTGTATTGAAAATATCTTTGTTGAATTTTGTAGGCTCTAATTTGAATTTTTGTTTTTCATAATCTTTATCCCCAAAAGATTGTTCATTAAAAAGGAATTTATCCAATTCTTTTATTAGATTTTCATTTTCAAGATGTTTTCTACATACCTCTCTAAATGCAGTGATAAATAATTGAAATGTAGTAAGCCTTTGCTGACCATCAATAACGCTATATGTAGACAGAGTACTTGTTGTTGTGTTTTCTTGAAAAAGGACAATTGAACCGGTATAATGAGGATGTAATTTTTGATTATTTACTCTTTCATTGTATTTATTTATAAAGTCTTCCCATAGAGGTCTTAACTGGTCTTGTTCATTCCAAACATAATGTCTTTGAAAAACTGGTATTTTAAACCTTATTTGTTTATTGAATAATTCTTCTAAAATTGGTTTTCCTAAATTCATGATTTTCCTTTTTGGCTGTCTACTTACTATTAGTTACTTGGTTTTCTAAAATGGCATGCAAAATAAGTATAAACGGAATATTCTGTTTATATCTTGTATATTTATAATAGTATGTTTTGTTAAAAAACAGATTAATGATGTTTTTGATATATAGAATATAATTTTGCATAATCTAATTTTTCAAATATACAAAGATTTTATTAATATGGGAAAAGAAATAATTGATTAAAGGATTGAAATAATTATTTTTAATCAGTTATTGCCAATAAATGAAATGAAGGTGGTTTTTAGGCTTCACATAACACCAAATTAGGCACTATCTATTATGAAATGATATATACCTTCAGAACGGCTTAAATGCTGTAAACACGGTCTTTTTGAATAGTAATATCCATTCTGAATGCATTGCTCTAATACTCATATTTTAGCCTTCGGAAAAGTGAGACATAAGCCGGTCATGGTGGGTTTTGTGTGTTTGTATTATAATACCTTATTATGTAACTTAGCTTGGTTGGGGCTGCTAGAGTTTCTTCTTGTTGTTAAGGCTTTGTTAAGGCACAAGTCTATTCTGCGCAATGGCTTGGTTTGAAGACTCGCGCCAGTGGATAATCCCTCATTAGGAAGATAAATATTCTGATTATCTTCTGTTTTTATAATGTCTTCTATTATCATGGTTTGCAAAGCAATTAATACAGGCCAAAATGGCGAAAAAAAATTGGCTTCGACTTGCTTAGGCAAGACGAAGAAATAGACAAATTGTCAATGGCCGCTAAAAAGCGTCCAATCAGTCCTTTAAGCAACGAACACTAAAACCGAGCGTCTTGTGGCTGGTGTTCCGGTACACTCGGTCGTGGTCGTAGTACAGGCTCCGGTGCCATGCGTGCGTACCTGAGTACTCCGTACTCGACCACCAGTGGCCGTCGTAGCCAAGGCTGAAGAACGACCCACTGCTGCCGCGGTTGCCCCCCGGGAGACCTGTAAACCCACTTGAATTTGTTGCTCCTGTATTCGGCGAATTCCAATGTGCTGTGCCGGTTTCTTTCATTTTCCCACCAGCAACACTTTCGCCTCCTAAAAAGTCACTTAAGATTGTCCATTCATCATCACTTGGCAAATGCCAGCCGCTTGGGCAAGCAGTTAGTGCTGCATTCCATGTATAAAGCCTTCCATAAACATCTCCATTTGCAGAGCTGTTATCATACCACCAGGAGTTTGAGGTTTCATAGTTTAGGTTTTCGGCAAACCATGTTTGGCTGCCAATCTCAACGGTGTTGTAGGTTTGTCCATCGCGTGGGTCGGTAAAGGTACCGGATCCGCCACCATTATTTACAGTAATGCTTTTCGTGTATTGGTCAGTGAGGCCTTCTGTATCCTTTACTTCCAGTTTAGCGGTGTAGGTGTTCTCGCTGCTGTATTGGTGGTTTTCGGTTTTGTCGTAATCCCAACCAGTATCCCAACTACCGTTGCCATCAAAATCCCAGCGCACCTCTAATTGGCTTGTCGGGTCTTCGTCGTCGTAGCTATCGGAGGCATCAAATGCAAATGTTGTACTTGTTGTGCCACCAGAGGGGGATACGGTGAAGACGGCTGTGGGTGGGGTGTTACTACCACCGCTTACAGAAACATTTTGTGTAGTCTCGTCTATTTCTCATTCGGTATCTTTTACTTCCATTTTAACAATATAAGTTCCTTCGCTGCCATATTGGTGGTTTTCGGTTTTGTCGGTATCCCAACCGGTATCCCAACTACCGTTGCCATCGAAGTCCCAGCGTACTTGTAAATCGCTTGTTGGGTCTTCAGGGTCAGTACTACCCGAGGCATCAAATGCAAAGTTGGTGCTTGTTGTACCGCTGGAGGGTGATATGGTAAACAGGGCGGTGGGTGGGGTGTTACTACCACCGCTTACAGAAACATTTTGTGTAGTCTCGTCTATTTCTCCTTCGGTATCTTTTACTTCCATTTTAACAGTATAAGTTCCTTCGCTGCCATACTGGTGGTTTTCGGTTTTGTCGTAATCCCAATCGGTATCCCAACTACCGTTTCCATCAAAATCCCAGCGTACCTGTAAATCGCTTGTTGGGTCTTCAGGGTCAGTACTACCCGAGGCATCAAATGCAAAGTTGGTGCTTGTTGTACCACTGGCGGGTGATACGGTGAAGATGGCTGTGGGTGGGGTATTGCTACCTAATTCTCCATTATCTTGTGCAATTATTGCTTCCCAATTTGCAAGAGTTGCGCTATAATTGGCTATTGTTATTCCGAATATCTGAACAATAAATCCAATATTACCTTCTGCACCTGCTGATAAATCCCAATCCCATGTTTGATTACCGGAGTTAATATTTCCATCAAAACCAAGATATGGAACTGCTTCCATATATGGTCCGGCAACACCGGCAACCAAGAAACCTACTTCAGGAGAAACATAAACTTTAGTATCAGTTTCACCACTTAAATCCCATGATACACCATGGCTATTGCTTTCAAATGATTTTTCCCAAATTGTACTCCACTGTGAATCTGTATAATCAGCACCATATTCAAGATATGCTTCTGTGTCAAAACCGCTTCCAATACTACCTGTAATATCAAGATTTGCATTTATTCCGGCATTAAATGACAAAACAATAAAAACCGGAACAGGACCAAATGGAAAGGGCCCAAAGTAAAATTGAGCCACTAATCTCTCTTTGTCAAGTGCTATAGGTCCATCTACCATAATGGAAGCATCACATGTAAAATTAATATCACCACCGGATGATAATCTTAAATGTTTTAATTTAAACCATCTTATTTCAATTTCTCTTGTTAAAATGGGTTCAAAATTTATTGAACCCTGGTCAATTTGTGCTGTAACATCAACTCCATTATATGTACCCGAGAATATTTGAAAACCACTAAGATTTATACTTCCTTTTTCAGAGATATTTGCTCCTTTAGCAAGAAATACAACTTTTGCAGGATACTCTTTTCCTTTATATATTGCTTTATCCAAAGTTAGCTGAATCTCATCTTGTATATTGCAATTCTCAATAACTTCCTCTAAAGTTGCCTGAGATGTAGTTAATACCACTTCGTCTCCCTGAGTAGAAATACTTGTAACTTTTCTCATATATCCATATCCTGAATTACCAACAATAATATCTCCTTCTTTAAATTCAGGAAGATTTCCGTTATCAGTAAAAGTATAATTATTATCTACGATAACAGGTGTACCCGTTTGAGTTGTATCTATTTCAACAACATCTTCAGATACAATTAATTCATCTGTTTGTTGTGACTCGGGATCAGGTTTTTCTTTTTTACATCCATACTGGACTACGAAAAAGCTTAGCATTGCTAATGAAAAAAATGCAATAAGTAAATTTTTTGTTTTCATAAGATGATATTTTAAGGATTAATTTAGATTATTTTTGAACTTCAAATATAATAATAAGATTAGAATTGTCCATAAAGAACAGACTGAAACAGTACTAAAAGAATGGTAAAAAACTATACATTATGAAGTACTGTCCAGTCGTTCATCCTTCCTCATGTTGTTAAGTATTTTTAAATATCTATTAGATGATTTGAATTTTTTATCAGGTAATAAATAAAAGTTGAAAAATAAAAAAAGTATTATAAAATAATTGTAGTATTAAACAGATTGCAAATATATAAAACTAAACAAGTAAAAGCAAGTGTTTTATGGAAAACTGTGAGTATAAGAATAGTAGCCGATTGCGGGCTTCATCCCTGACAAGTTACAATGAAGTTGGAGCGGGCTACAACCCTTGAATTTACGGCTATCTCGACTATTATTTTTATACTTTGTGTGTGCCCAGCATGAGCAGTTGCACACCCATTCACAAGTATCAGAATAAAATTCAAAAATACAAATATTTATTCAGAAACTTATAGAATGGGTAGCTACTTTTATTTTCCAGAGGGTGCAAGTCCCTTAAACGCAGGAGTAAATCCTGAAGTTTTAGCAAGTCGCAAGGTGGTTTACCGTGAGGTATGCACTGAAGGAAGCGAGACTATAAACGTTGGTACTGACGAACAGAAACTGGATATGAGGCATGACAAATCGGATAAGCAAGCACATCTTTGCAACGTCCAAAACATTAAAAACCCTTTTTGTAGTAGATACCGCAGGCATTGGAAGAAGGAAAATGCTCTTATCCCGACACTTCGTGTACGGGACTGGCTCTGGGGAGGTCTCAACAACCACGAGATGGTTAAGTTGAGAAGTCAGCCGAAGTCATAGTAGTTATAGTAAACGAGCCACAAATAGATATTGTGGATGGTCTCACAGAGTAGCGAAGGACTGAACGTTAAACAGCCTGATAATTGCACTATTCATGGCATTATCTATCATGGGTGACCGACTCCCAAGATGAGCCAACGGTTTTGTAAAAAAGGGTAAGGTACAGTTGGTGAAAAGAGCTTCTGTACTGTTTGGCGAACCGCCAAGTACGAGACCCGTACGCTTGGTGGTGTGAGAGGTTCTCCCTACCGGTTCTTACTGGTGGGGCAGCCTACTCAATTTTCAGTTCGTGCTTTATTAAAGAAGTTTCATTGAAGTGTTTTCTAAAATTACTTTTGCAATATCTGGTCTTTTAATTTTAACAGTCTGGTCAAATATATTTTGAACAAATCCTTCTACATAGTATTCTGAGCCTTCTTCAGGTTTTAGTCCGGCTTCTAAACTTTCTACATAATAGGTTGACATCATGTAGTGGTCATTCAAATAAAAAATATAAGCAATGTGTTGAATGAAGATTGCATCTAAATCATCTAAAAAAACATCCAATGAAGACAATCGATTAGTATTGAATATTTGATTATCATTTAAAAGCAAATTACTATAAAAGTTATAATGAGCATGGTCATTACAACGATTTCTAATATTTCTGTATGTGTCATCTTTCTGCAACAATTCCGTGATTGTTTTAAGTTTAGGAGATTCTTTAATATATTGTGAAATAACACGATATTTAGGAATAGTATTTGTTCCTTTTCTCCAATTTTCAATCTGAGTAACGATTAAATTATCAACTCTAAAGTTGTCTTGTAAGAAAAGGTTTGTATATATATTTATGATCGTTGAGTCATAGTATTTTCTTAGCAAAGAATATGAGTCATTTATCCGACCTTCTGATAATATCAGTTTAATAGACTCAAGCGTACCTTGTATAGATGAATAAAAATAAGTATCAATATTAACTAAGGAACTTGTGCCCGAAGAAATAAATTTCATTATTGAAAAAGACAAATCTTGATAAAATTCTGAATGTTTGACTAATTGATTGAATATATTATGCTCTAAATAATCTTTATTAAGGTTTTTCATTGATATCAAAGTCTTTAGTTAAACTATATGGTTTTATAAGGTAAAGTTTGATTTGCTTGTTAAACCTACCATTGTTTAAAAGAATTTAGTAAACTCATTTGATTAAATTTATGAAATAATACTTCATCTTTATATGCAGCATAACTTAACGAACCTGATTTCATAATGAATTCTATAAATGCGCCTTTAATCCCATATTTATCATCAAGATGGAATTGAAGAAAAGAACCGTCTACTCCCATTATTAGTTCAGAGTATAATCCATTAGCAATGTATTTTTTGTCATATCGCATAGGAGCAGGAATCATCATATCATATTCAGGTTCAAACTTTGAGGTCATTCCATTTTCCTCGAATTCAGTTAAAGCCTGAAATGCATTCGCAAAAGTATCGGTTGAAAAAGATGCTAGAAGTGCATTTTCATAAAGTGTAAGACTATGTGTAATAACATTTGTTTTTAGTTTGTTGTCATTTAATAATAAATCATATTCTTTTTCAAATTCCCTTAAAATGGTTATTTCGATTTCATTCTTGTTTGTGTAAAAACCTATGGGTTTGAAAAACCTAAATGATTTTTGAATATTGGTCTTTCCAATCACTGGAAAGACTATTTCTTCGCTTTTGCCAATTTCTATTTCTGTTGAAATCTCTAGATTGATGTTGCCTGCATCTGCTTTGAACAATCTAAACAATATGCCGTAAGCTTCAATTGAAACAATATTGGTCTCATTATTAAATTGTTTTCTAACTTGTTCTAATACTCCTTCATGATACAGAGTCATTACCATTTTTTGTGATGCTGTCATCTCAATTGAGTTTTATTATTTTACTTACTCTTTATAGGTTTTCAGTTACCCTTGAATTCATTGTCTGCATGACTGCCAACTAATAAATAATCATTATGCCATGCGCTATATTTCACATTTGTCCGAAGTGGTGCATATTTGTATAACATTGATTAATACACTGATAATATTTAGAGGTGTTCTTCTTTTTTCATGTTTCCAATAATACATGTCATTACAAAAAAAACGATTATAACAATAATTCCCGAAATAAGACCAAAAATGCTGTAGTGTCTTCCATGATAATATAATTTAAGGTTAGTAAAACTTCAAAGATAAATAAATTTAGTTTAACAATGTTGTATACTTGTTTTAAACTCTTTATCTTCTGATTCCTATGGACTACAAAAATACATTTAAACCCTTTGTAATTTAATTAGTTAAAAAGGGTTTTATGTTTTGGGTGACGTGTAAGGTGACATATTGGGTAATTTACAATGATTTATATACTTTATTAGCAATAGTTTTTATATTTCTCTTAATAGTTTTTTTGCTTTATCTTTTATTGGTTGATTTCTAAACTTTAACAATTTAACAATATGTTCTTCCTTATTATCACTTGAAAAATTAATGACTTCATTTAAAATGTTTTTTGCCTTATTTATAAAACTTCCTTTTAAACAAACTTCAGCAAACTCAAATAATATATCAATTTTTCTATCTTTAATTAAAATTGTTTCAAAGTCTTGAATTGCCTTATCATATAGACCCAATTGAGAATAACATATTGCTCTTTTCTGTAGTAACCACCATCCATGTGTGTTATCAAATGTTAAAGTGTAGTATTTTATTGCATTTTGATAATCATTCGCTATTCGATAAATATGTCCTATATCTTGATAAGTGAAATTGAAAATATTTTGCTTGCTAACAGGATTTGAAATACCTGATCTACAGATATCAGCTATAGCACTTTTGTATTGTTTACTTTTTATAAAACAACTTGCTCTTTTTGTATAAAATGAATGGTCATAAGGTTTTAAATTGATTGCCAGGCAATAATATTTATATGCTCTTTCATAATCTTCATTTTCGAAAGCATCATATCCAATATCTAAATATTCTTCTGCACCTGTTTCTCTAGGAGATTCATATTCTCTACAATTTAACATATCGTGCTCTTTAATATATATGTCTGAATAATGAAGAATTCTTAAATAGTTCTTTTCAATGATTTTAACTGATGAATATTTACAAGTGTTAATTTCTGACAATTGAATTTGATTCTGGTAAATATCAAAAAAGTTACCATTGATATATGAAATGAAATAAAAAGCCTCTATTGTCTTTGTTGGTATATATATATCAAATGTTGTATTATCATATTTGAATATTGAAAATCCGTTAAGACTTTCAGTATTAGTTAATATGTCATTTTTGATAATGCTTTTTAATTGCTCCATTTTTGTCTTTTTTTTAATTATTGCTAACGGCAGTCCGTCTAATAACCAAGCATTTCTTTAATAATTAATCAAATATAAGCCGATTTAAGCGAGCTTGATAAAAGCTAACAAATAATTTATTAAAAAACATGCTTGCCTTAAATTGGCT
>Ga0307991_1003527_pt1 | contig 10091 bp, 9 predicted proteins | sample EllFjometagen131_FD_203146 | JGI IMG/M metagenome (GOLD analysis project Ga0307991, IMG submission 203146) | Marine microbial communities from Ellis Fjord, Antarctic Ocean - #131 | ecosystem: Environmental > Aquatic > Marine > Unclassified | place: Southern Ocean | collected 2014-10-08 | reverse complement strand
GACTATGTTTCTACTGTCGTCTCTCTATGCTTCTTATTTTTGTTCGTACTATTGATAGAATTAAGTGGGGTAGAGCAAAGACATACGAAGAGTCTGCCCCACATGAATATATTGTTAAGGGATATTTTAGTCTTGAAGGTAGAAAAATCTTCTTAGAATTGGCTGATTATATTCGCAAGTACGGATACAAGGAAAAATTCTATAAAACTACTTATAGTTATTTTGTGCTTGACGACAAAAAATATAGGCTAATGTGTAAAAATGAGAGTCAAAATTAGATTATTAATAGATCCGATAAAGAGCTGATCTATAAATGATTAGCAATTATTCGATTTAAAAAAAGGAAGAATATGGCAAAGCTTAAATATGATCCGGAAACTTTCCCTCTATTAGCAAAGAAGTATGCAAGGGATGGATATAGTGACAAGGAAATATTCCAACAGCTTGGAATCGTTAAAGATACGTTCTATAATTATATCAAAAAGTATCCGGACTTTTCGGACGCTATAAAGAGGGGTCGTGTTCCGGTAAATATTAAAGTTGAAAAAGCATTTCTTTCCAGATGCCTTGGAATTGAATATGAGCAGGTAAATAAAAGGGTGCTGGAAGTGCCAAAAGTCACCGTTACAAGGACTGTGGATGCGAAAGGTAAATTGATCAATATAACAGAAGATGTACAGAAACAGCGTACCGTTCAAGTCTCTACTATGCAGAAGAGAATATTACCTCATGTTGGAGCTTGTAAACATTGGTTGCGGACTAAAAAAGGAGAAGTCTGGAATAAAAAAGAGAATGAAGAAGAAACTTCCGGGTTCAAATCATTTGCCGATCTCATGATAGCAATACGGGAAGAGGACAAAGAAAGTGGCAAAGAAAAAAACTGAAAGGTGTATAAATTATAAGTGTGAAAGTAGGGGTAATTGCATTCGATTTGACGGTGCTTATACAAACGATAATAGATAAGATGTAGATTTACTAATTATTAGTTATAGGCTATTACAGAGCTTTTAAATTGAACTTAACGACTGTTTAATTCAGAAAACAGATAACTCAACCATTGGCACACTTGTTAAGTGCTATTGTCATTTGACTACCTAATTAAAGTATTTATTAAACTTTCTTGTGAATCCATTAAGTTGTATTTTAATTATAAGTGAATTGTGATTATAGTCATATACTCGTAAAAGTACATAGTTATGTATTTTCATTTTTTTTATAAAATCATTCATTTCTATAGGATCATTAAAAAATCCTGCTTTCCCACCTACGTAAATTTTTAAACTAAAAGGTTCATTTTTATCAAAGCGTACATCCATAATAATATCTTCATCTTTTGTAATAAATTGATCCCAGTTAATCATTATTGCTTCAGCTGTCTTACTTCCAGTTATCATGATAACTGCATTCTCACTGTCTGATTCAATAATGTCTTCAGTTGTACTTCTTACTATAATTGCCTTTTGATCAGTGAAATCATCTACAGTTTTAAAACTTTCCCATGCAAAAGCGTAACCAGTTATGCATATAATGGTTAGAATTATTACAATGAACTTTCTCATTTACTGTTCTCCTTATTTTGTTTTGTTAACAATTAATGGATTTATGATTAAATACTACTTTCAAATCCATACATATCAATTATCTTTGCTTTTTTATAACAATATTTTTCTTCTTCTGAAATAAAATCAATTGTCTTAATTTTTTTAGATAGTGTATCAATTTCATCTTTATTATAACAGTAAAAATTGTAAATAACTTCTAAAGATGATTCGTTAAATGCTGTAAATCTTGATTTTTTAGGTTCTATCTTTTTAAATGTTTTGCAAAATAAGTTATCAAACGCAGGGGTTATACCCAAAACTCCCATCATTATTTTAGTAACTAATACAATCTTACGATGATTTTTTTCTATAACGATATTCTTTATCTCATTATATATTTGTAATACTCTTTTCGATTCTATATTATAATCATTTACATCAATATCCCAACATCGATCATTTAATTGAGCGATATACTCAACTAAGGGTTTGTAATACTTGTAACTTTTTTGAAGAAGAAAACTTGATCCTCTCATCATTCCCCAACTAGCGATATAAAACCCAATTACTGCACAACTCTTTTCAATATCTTTTAATAAAGTAGTTTGATTTTTATAGAAGTAATTATAACAATAATCGTAAGAAGAATATCTATGTAATGGATCATTCATTGCACAGAAACTATTCACTATTTCTGTTATTGACATATTTATTATCTCCTAATTATATTTAATAACCTGAGCATGCAGCAGATTCGGATCGATCACGTCCAAAACAAACAGCCCAAACGTTTGAATCGGTACGATTCAGGCAAAGAACACTGACCAGCCTACCCGTTGACATGCTTATTAGGTGCTTTTTATTTTTTGAAATCATAATTTATTAAATGCTCAATTTTTTCAATTTTATGATTTAATAATATTGCAAGAAAAGTCACATTGATTTTAAAATATTCTCTTGATGTTCTTTCTTCTATAAGACCTGCAGGAGTTTTTTTGCTTTTCATAATCTGAAGTTTTAAACATTGTTTTTCAATATTCTCAATATCATATTGAAAATCGAATGGATTATCTTCATACAAATCATCAATTATTTTTATTATTTGAAGATCTTCATACTCTATTTCGGATAATAATCCTAAATGATATCCTAACCTAATTGAAAAACTGAATTTATTTTTTGGATTTATTTCGTTAAATAAAATTGGATCCTCTTGCGAAATATGATCTACAAGAAATGAGATGATTATTTTTTCTAAAATTTCTTTCAATAAAACGATACATGCTTTGAATGAATGTCTGTCATCCATATTGGATATATCATTAAATGTTTTACTTAATTTTTTCAAATCAATTTCTTTTGTTAAGCTTCTATTCTTTTCTGGATTATCTTTATAAGTCTCTTTTTTCCACACAATTTTATCTCCTTCAATTTTCTCATCTTCTAACAATATACCTGTTACAATGTGATCATCAATTTCGAAATCTAAACCACAGGTAATAAATAATGTTTTTACTAATTCTAATTTATTATGATATACATTTTTACTCAGAACAATATTATCACCTTGATATTTCATTGGGACACTGGGGTATCTTATGCCATCAAAAATATTATCTGGAAGCGAAAATATTCTATCTGCATATACAGTACTAATTTTGTAATCATTATGATTAATAACATTATTCTTAGAAAACTCGTCAGAAAAGAACTTCATTAGCAATTCTGTAACCGCAATTGTGTTTTCCGGTAGAGACTGTTTATTATCAGAAGTGTTATTCAATTTATTTTGGAATAAAATTAATTCACTTTTTATATCCTCTCTTACGTTAAGCACTTGATCACTGTTGTATAAACTTGATAAGAGAAGACCACAGTAGTCTATAACTTTCCAAACACCAATCACAACCCATCCGACTTCAAATTTAGGATTTATTATATTTTTGTAATCTTTACATACTTCCATTGTAGCAACTTTCATGTTGGTTGAACAATAAAATACTGTTTGAAAAGGTTTATTTGCTCTTCCAAATTCATTTTTCTGATATTTTTTAGCTGGTGGTGTAAAATCACATAAATTTTCGTATGGAGGTTGGTTGTAAGGAATTGTTCGAGCCCTATACAATAATTCACCGAAAGGAACTGTTACTGGAAGTATTGGGATAAAAGGGAAATATCTTATTGTTAGTTTTTTAAGAGTTTCAAATTCAATATTTTCTAAATCCAGATTCTTAAAATCATTAATAAATCTAATTGCCCTTTCTATTGGCATAAAACCATTTTCGAAATCAGTTTTAATACTCATATCAATACTATCCTATTATAATTGCATCTAATAAATGAACGTTGCGTCAGTTTTATTATGGTGCATAAATAACCTATAGTTACTTCATTTTGTGGTTTCATAACTTCTAATTGGGAATTATGACACCATTAATTATCTTCATGAGTTTTCCTTTTGTTCTTATTAAGCAAATCACAAAAAACATTTACTTTAAATCTATTTAGTGTCAAGTATAATAGTATTTGTTGTTAATTCGTTATGTTAAAGTCCCCCAAACGATGCGAGTATCCTCTATCAAGAGGTATTTGTTCCCTAATAAAAATCAAAGTAATAATATATATGGATAATTATTTAATAAACTTTAAATATATTTAGAGTCGATTTGGAAATTTGTAGCTCATTAGTTATTATTATGTTACGTGATTATCAATCTAATAGCAAAGGGGACTTTTCCTAATTGGAAGGGGGACTTTTTCTAATTCAAAGGGAGACTTTCTCGGGATTAGGAATCACAATAGTCACTTTCTCGTTATCATCTAAAGGGATTTCTGAGAAACTCTTTATAATGCCTAAATCTTTAAGTTTTTGAAATTTTTTCTCAAGGGAATTATTTGCTTCCGTTTTATTCAGTTTGTCAGTTTTTGTTAATCTGCTTTTTTGAATAATTTTTTTTCGAATCCATGTAATAGGTTTATTTTCAAATTCTGGATGACCATATTTCCCACTTCTTGTTTTCTTAGATATACATATTCTGTTGATTTCTTTCATTAAAGCAACAGCTAAAAAAAATGAACCTTCATCTTTTCTTGAAATATTAAATATCTTATCCGGGATATACGCTCCGATATTTCTCTGTTTCTTGGGAAGATTACAGCTGATATATGTTTTACCTTTATCAGAGGTTATAGTCAGATCATTTATTAAATGAACAATATTATAGTCAGAAGTTATGTTATCATCTTTACTTTTACGTTCTCTAAGTATACTTATCAATCCCAATGTCTTAAGGATTTCAATATTACGTTCCCTTTCTTTATATAAATCCTTTGGGCTTAATTTCCTATTTGAACTATACGAGATTATGTCATTCAGATTAATATTTACAAAAGATGTTCCTCCTAATTTGTGTGCATACTTCCATAAAGAAAAATAGCAAAGTAAGAATTTCATACTGCCAATCTCATGGAGAAATTTATCGATTATCTGTTCTGTAATTGTACTCTGAAAATTGATTTTGAATGTATTAAAAACCCCGACCTGTGTTTTTATTACATTTTCTTTTAATTCTTTCTTAACTTTACTTGGTTCTGGAAAATGATCTAAAATTTCTTTATAAATTTGTGTGTTCCCTTTAATTGGTTTATTGGCATGTGTTCGTTTTGGCTTATCTTCATTCTGGTTGTCCTTGTTTAATTTAATATATTTTCCTGAATTCCAGCCACTCTCAAATGTTCTGCCAATTTCATCTGGTTCAAGTCCTAACTCCCTTGCTGTATTTTTAATGTAACTTTCTAATTCAATTACATCAGGTTTAAGACCTTGTTTTTGCATTTCTGATACAGTAGATGAGATTACATAGCAAACTGAATTTAATGTACTATTGCGATCACCATCAGTAGCATTAATTAGTTTCAGCTTTTCATTTTCGATGATGCTATTTGTATAGGATTCAAAGTCTTTACTTTCTTGAATCATTGGGTAAGTAGAACTTCTATTCTCCTTATTTTGTGTTATCTGAGTTTCTTGAATTACTGAATCAATAATTTCTTGGTTTAGTTTATTTTCAAGAAGTTTAACGATCCCATGTTTTCCAGAACCATAGAAATATCTTGCTGCTTCAATACAATTGGTATCTGCTTCAGGAAATTTTAAGTGAAATGCCTTTGTGGTGTACTCATATTCTTCAACAGTTTTTACTTGCTTAGGTAAATGGAATAATGCTCTAAATTTGTTTTTATTGTTATTGTGACTTATTGTAGTATATATTAGGAATGCATTGTCAAGGATGAAGCGTGCTCTTTCTGTATAACCTGACAATAATTCTTCCAAGCTGAAATAAGAATGTCTTCCAGTATTAATATGCTCATCTTTGTTATCAAAATCAAGTGCAAAGAAATCAGCTGTAACAAAGTAGATTTTCTTCCGGTGAAATCTGCCACCATCATCAAATATGTTTGTTATTGTATGACCTTTTCCAATATACTCACCAATTTGTTGATAGCTTAAATCCATCACATCAAACATTGTTGTTATTTCATATCCAACTCTTTTAGTATAGAAATGATTCTTTGAAATTGCTATTCTAACCATTTCCATAATATCAACACTTAACCTTTGATAAACAGGAAAATAGTGTAATGATAGCCTTACAGCAAAAACCTGAAAAATGACATCTTGTAAACACACTTATAGCAATGGTTTGCAAAATCGTATTTTTTCTTAACTGTTGACTTAGCATCGGTACTTCCTGGAAGAATTCTTAAATGTTTCGTTTCTTCTCTTCTTTGCACATTCTTTGCAGTACCTCTTTCTTGGTGGAATTGTCTTATTACAATCATTACATGTATTAGATTCAGCATGTTTGAATTCAGGATTGATCTTACTATAGTATTTAACTATTTTTTCGTAATCAATATCATTCTTTGCAGAAGGTAGAACATGCTTTTCAAAGAAATGACATTGTTTACCCTGCATGATAAGACATTTGCCTGAAGTATTAAATAATCCCTTGTTGAGAATAGTTGCTCCAATGCAATTATCTCCATTCCAGTTTGAACATTCTTTTTTTAGAAAAGTAGTGAGTACGTTGCCCATAATTATACTTTATCAGAAATATAGTGATTTAATGCTTCTTGTTCAATTTCTGCTGAAGTTTTAACTTGATGGGATTCAATATAATCATTAAGGTCAGTAATTTTGAATAGGATTTTGCGACCACATTTGAAATGCTTCATAGTTTTACGTGATGTTCTTTGGTACATTGTTGCTTTAGATATTGATATGTAGTCGCAAGCCTCTTCTAATGATAAATACAGTTTTTGAATTTTGCTACTTTGATTCTTTTTCATTTGTGACTCCTCAATCTTTATTGAGGAATTCTATTAGTGCAATCCCTCTACACTATTGGTGTGAAATCTCAGAATTGAGGAGTTGTATTTATTTCTATCGATACATTTTTAACGTGATTTTATTGATTAATAGTGAGCTTAATGAATTAAAAGATAATTTTTTTTTTTTATTAAGTTAGTGAATTCTTACTCTGAAATTTCAGATTACATATCTTTGATCTCGATAGCAAAATTTAATTTTGGAAATTCATCTTTGGGTTTAGTATAACATTTAGTTTTTAATCCAGTGAGTTGTTTTAAATGTTTGTTTAAGCAACTCATCCTTTTATCAACAACATTGCTAAAACTTTCGTTGAATTTAGCTAAATTTTTTATTCTATTCCATCTGTTTTCAGCTAAATCTTGTAAACAAGCCCAATCGAGATTTGTTTTACCTGTTCTCTTATCAATAAATTCCGTATCTATAAGTGAAAGTTTTCCAGAAGAATCTGAATTTGTTTTAAACTTTATATTACATTCTCCGTTTTGTTCATAAAATAACACAATTGTAATATCTTTCCATTTTAAGTCTTTTATGTCTGCAAATTCAGGGATAAAACTCGTTTTAGGTATTTGCATTTTTAATTTTTCTTTTAATTCCATGTTTTCTTCAACTTGAGAATAAACAATATGTTGAGCTTTATTTAATTCATTTTTACCATGTTCATTTTCCATTTTAATCCAGTAATTATCCCAATCAGCTACTTTATGGTTGTAAATCCACGAATCATAACATTGTCTAATTTTAGATTGCAGTTTAATTAATTCTAAAACTGAATCAACATATTTTTCTCCACTTAGAAATTCAATGTTACTAATTACCGGTCTTATGATATAATCATTAAGTAAATTTGGTTGCTTCTTAATGGTTTCTAATAGCAAAAGTTTATATTTTGAAACATAAAAAGTTTCTTTTGTTGAGTTATCAATAAATTCAAAATTATTAATTCTTGATAATTTCCAAATATCATTGTCGATATTATATTGCAGTAAGTTATCGATTTCAACATCTTTATTTTCAAATTTATATATTGAGTGAATAAATTCTTGCATCTTAATATTTAATTGTGTAGGTATCAATTCGGTAATTGCCTTTAACTCATGGATGAAAATTAACCTTTCCCATGTCATATTTTCAATATTTGAAATAAGTACTTTAACTTTAAAATGTGCGTCTATAATATAGCTAAAAGGTAAATCTCTTTGTAATAGTAATGAATGAACATCCTCTATATTCTTTAATTTATTGATCTTCAGGTAATGAGAACATAAATTAAGTAATTTAGTTAGTATATTGTCTGGTAATTCTATATTATGTCGTGCTTTCCAATGTTCTTCTAATTGTGATTCTTCAACAATAATTCCATACTTAGATTCTAAGTTTCGTAATATATCAGTAATATCATAAATTCTTTTGAAATCCCTCCATTCCAATGTAGACTCTAACTGTGGAATTAAAAAAAATAATTCAAATACTCTATTATTCTCGAAATTAAGAGATTTATTTAAGGTAGAAATGTATGAGATTATTTTCTCATTTTGTTCAATATTCGGATCAATCTTAAAATGGGATAGCATTGAGTCTAATTTCAAATCAACGAAACTTAGTACTATGTCAGTATAAACTTTAGAATATGACTCAGCAGTAAAAGGTTCTTCTTTAATAATTCTAAAAATCCTTTTTGATAATTCACACAATCTTTTTTCTTTCATAGAATTCTTACCCCCATTTATTAATTTGTTTCAAAACTTGGCAACTTATCTATTGCCTCATCTCTCTTTTTATCTATTAATTTGGCATATATTTGAGTGTGTTTCACGTCCGTATGCCCTAATAGTTTGCTAACTGTATAAATATCGATATCATAAGTTAAGCACATAGTAGCAAATGTATGCCGACCACAGTGAAATGTAATCTTCTTGTTTATTCCTGCCTTCTTGATCAAACGGTGCATGTTGATTCTGCATTGCTCATAACCTGGTAAATTAAAGATCAACCCAGAATTTCTATTTAATTCTTGTTTTTGTCTTTCTATTATATTTTGAGCTATAGTATGGAGCTTAATTCTTAAAGGCTCTGCAGTTTTTTTTTGAGTAAAAATAAGTGTAGAGTTTTCAATTTGTTCAAATCTAATATCTTTAATATCTACAAAACGAAGTCCGGTGAAACAAGCAAAGATGAATGCTTCCTTTAGTTGTGGCAAGTGAAAGTCCAATTCATTGATCTTTTGTATTTCATTTATGGTTAAGAATTCTCTATTTGTAGATTTCTTTTTTATTGAAATTCGAGAAGCCGGATTATTATCAAGTAATTTAAGATCAATAGCTTTATATAAAGCCTGCTTAAATTGTCCGAAATACAAATTTCCAGTATTTGCAGACACTTTGTTTGTTAAATATTCAGCAAAATGCTGGCAGAAATTTTTATCAATGTTTTTAAATTTAATGATCTTGTAATCACTAAAATTCTTAATATGTTTGATTACACTATACCAGTTTTTTCTCGTACTTCTCACTCTCTTTTTATCTGCAATTGCAGATAAAAAGCTTATAAAGTCACCCTCTTGTAATTTCTTTTTTATTACAACACTTGAGTTATCACCAAATTTGAATTGTTCATCATATTTTCTTTGTTTGTTAACAGCATGATTGAGAATAGTTTTATCACTGTCAAAAAAAGAAATTTTCCCACTAACATGCAGATCAAGATTTATAGTCTGCCTTATACCCTTTTGTTGTAAATCTAAATATAGTGCATAATCGTACAGTCTTTTTCGATATCTGATTTTATAATATGACTTCTTATTGTAATAGTGGATTTCCTGCTTTAGTTTTTCATTCATCTCATACCTCATTAATAACAATTACACACAGAGAATCGTTGTGAATATCGTTGTGATATTTACATAAAACGTTGTGAAATTTGAGTAATCTTAATAGAATATAATCAAACTTAATTATAATCAATAATCTTAAAAGACTATCTATATAAAGAACTAATGCAAATAAATCGAAGTAAATATAAATTGTCAATAAATATTAATTGGATTATGGGTTCAAGTCCCATCATCCACCCCATAATTTTTCAGCCGCACGAATATCGTGCGGTTTTTTTATTTATATGCTATTTTTAGAATATCTTTGAAGTAATCAACGAAG